>Ga0208849_1000746_pt1 | contig 27440 bp, 27 predicted proteins | sample NGESurdeep072012_10_FD_184470 | JGI IMG/M metagenome (GOLD analysis project Ga0208849, IMG submission 184470) | Arctic peat soil microbial communities from Barrow, Alaska - NGEE Surface sample 53-3 deep-072012 (SPAdes) | ecosystem: Environmental > Terrestrial > Soil > Wetlands > Peat ... | reverse complement strand
GATCGTCGCTGGTCAGCACGTTGATGCCGACGCCGCCGACGAAATCGGCGTTCGGCCAGACGCTCTCCACGATCACCACGCCAGGCTGCAAGCCGTCGAACAGCCGCACATGCACCGCCACCTCGCCCTGCGCATTGCCCAGCCGCACCATCCCGCCTTCTTCCACCCCAAGCCGCGCGGCATCGTCGGGATGCACCAAGGCCGTCGGCCGGTCCTCGCGCTTCACCAGGTTTCCGTCGAGATCGAGCCGGGCAAGACGTTGTTCATCCGGCTCGTCAACCTTGGCGACGCGGATCCCGAAGGCAAACGCGCGGTGAACTTTGAATTGAACGGCATGGTGCGGCAGTTGTCCATCGTGGACAAGTCTGCCAAGCCCACCGTCAAGGCGCGCGTGAAGGCCGATCCCGCCAAGCCCGCCGAAGTCGGCGCGCCGATTCCCGGCCTCGTCACCGCGCTCGCCGTGAGCGTCGGCACCAAGGTCGCGAAAGGCGACAAGCTGCTCACGCTCGAAGCCATGAAGATGCAGACCACGATCTATGCGTCGTTCGACGGCGTGGTGGACGAAATCTGCGTGCAAAACGGCGACGCCGTGGAAAGCAAAGATCTGATAATGAAAATTCGTCCAGCCTGAACAAATTTGTGCAGGCTCGCAGTTGATTGAAAACCAACATGATTCAAAAGCGGCTCCCGGTGCTAATCAGCGAAAAGCACTCTTTTTCCGCCGGGAAAAAGCGGTGAATAACTCGGCCTTTTTGCGTTTCAACGAAGTCAATTCAAACGTTGTCGCGTCCGTGAGCCGTTGAAAGCCAAGTCCATCCGCGATCGTCGGCGCGGCGCGCCCGCCGAAAATTTTTGGGCAGATTGTCAGATGAACTTCATCCACCAAATCCGCCCGGAACAGCGCGTCGTTCAATTCGCCGCCGCCTTCGCACAAAAGCCGTTTCACACCCCACTTTGCGCGCAGCCAGCGCAGGGCGGCGCGGAAATCAATCTCGGTTTTGCCGCAAACTTTTATGTCATCCGCGAGGGCGCGGAGTTCGGTCAGTTTCTTGGCCGAGGCGCGTTTTGTCGTCAGCACGATGATCGGCGAAAACTTCTTCTGGAAAATGGGCGCTGCCGGATCAATTGAGCCGCTGCCGCTGACGATGACCCGCAAACTATATTCTGCCAGCCCGTTCTGCCGTCGCCGCCGGCGGAATTTTGCCCCGCCCGCACCCAAAATTGTTCCGGAAATTTCCACCGTTCGCGCACCGCACATCACGGCATCTGCCGTCGCGCGCAGTTCGTAAAGATGTTTCAAATCCCGCGTGCTGCCGAACGAATGGACCGCGCGGTTTGCCGTCGCGATTTTTCCGTCCGCCGTCATCGCCATGTTGACGAGCACGAACGGCAGTTTTGAACTTACATTTTTTAATTTTGGCTTCACAGGATGAGCATGGCATCACCGTAGCTAAAAAAACGGTAACGCTCGCGGACTGCCTCCGCATAGGCTGACAAAACCAGGTCGCGTCCGCGAACTTTTTCGCCCGGCGCGGCGAACGCGCAGGCCAGCATCAGCAGGGTGGACTCCGGCAGATGAAAGTTCGTCAGCAGCGCGTCCACGATTTGAAACCGCGCCGGCGGAAAAAGGAAGATGTCAGTTTTTCCCTCATAAACATTGAGTGTTCCAGCGTTCTGTCGCGCGACAGTTTCGAGCGCGCGTGTCACGGTGGTGCCGGCGGCGATGACACGGCGTCCATTTTTTTTCGCTTCATTGACGGCGGAAACAGTTTCTTTGCCGATCTCAAAACGCTCCGCGTGCATCTTGTGATCGGCGACGTTTTCCGTCTTCACCGGCAGAAAAGTTCCCGCGCCGACGTGCAGCGTGACGAAGCAAATTTTGACGCCACGCACCCGAAACTTTTCGAGAACTTCCAGCGTGAAGTGCAGGCCCGCCGTGGGCGCGGCGACAGAGCCGGCGGGCTTTGCGAAAATGGTCTGGTAACGCTCTTTATCTTCCGGCAACTCGCTGGGGCGTTCGATGTATGGTGGCAGCGGCATTTCACCCAGTTTTTCGAGCTCTTGAAGGAGATTTTCTGTGCCGCAAAATTGCAGACGACGGTGGCCTTCGTCATTCAGGCCGATGACGGTTGCAATAATTTTTGTTTGCGCCCCGTTTTTTTCTTGCAATTGAATTTGCGCTCCGATTTTGGCGCGTTTGCCGGGTCGCATCATGGCCCACCAGTCGTTTGCGGAATTTTCTTCGAGCAGCAAAATCTCAAATTGTCCGCCGGTTTTGGCGTTCGCGCCGTGCAACCGTGCCGGAATCACGCGCGAATTGTTCAAAACCAAAACGTCGCCGGGTTGAAAAAAGTCTGGCAGCTCGGTGAACCGGTGATGCTCGACTTTTCCACTTTTTCGTTGTAAAACGAGCAGTCGCGAACCGTCACGACACTTGGCGGGCTGCTGTGCAATGAGTTCGGGCGGCAGATTAAAATGGAAATCGGCGGTTTGCATCGGCGCGAGCGTAACGGAGCAGGGTAGGGGCTGACAATTCACAGTTCACAGAAATTGTGAATAACTTTTGAATAAATCCGCATTTTCAGGGCGGATTTTGGTTGACAAGTGGTGGGGTAAAGTGGTTTATATTGGGGCGTTGTGGGTGATATGGGCGGTTTTAGGAAATTGTGTGAATAAATATGACGGACGTGCAACAGGGCCAGACTTATTACAACTCGTGCTACCGGCATGGAGTTGATGAGAAACGGCGCGTCCAGATTCCGGCGAAGTGGCGGCCCGAAACCGACGGCACGGAACTGACGGTGATTCTCTGGCCGAAGCATCAGGCGGGCGCCTGTCTGCGGGTGATGCCGCCGGCGGAAATGGCCACACTCAAAGCCAGCCTGGATGCAATGCCCAACGGCGACCCGAACAAGGTCGTCCTGAAACGGTTCATCGGCAGCGAGTCGGTGCAGTTGACTTTGGACAAGGCGGGACGGATTTGCCTGCCGGAGGAAATGGCCCGGGCGGCGGGCATCAAGGACGATGCAGTGCTGGTTGGGCTGCTCGATCGTTTTGAGATTTGGAATCCGGCCCGTTACGAAAACGTCAAGGCGGCGGACGCGGTGGTCGCGCACGAAGCCTTCAAACTGATGGAGTAACCATGAAACTGGGAAAATTACTAGGCACCGGGAAAAGTTTTTTTGGCGGATGCAAGACGGCGGAATATCGCCGGAACAAACAAGTGTATCTGCCGAAGTTTAACGCGGAAAAAAATCCGTTCACGCCGAAGACGCCGGAGTCCGCACAGCCGGCGGATGCGCCGGAGGCTGATAAAAATTCGGTGCCGGTTGCAATCAAGGCGCAGAAAAAGCCAGTTCTGGTCGCCGCCAAGCCTGCGCGCGTCGGCGGTTGGACGGCCCGGCTGAATCCATTTCGTGCGCCGGAGCCGGTAGCGCCGCCAATGATGAACGCCGTGCAGACCGAGCTTTCCCTGGATGCCGTGAAGGTTTTGCACAACGATCTTTCGGATGCCGATGTCGAAGTGGTGCCGGTAAAATCGCGTTCCGCCGCGCCGGCGGCGATGCCGCCGGGCATTCTGGGCGAACACCAGTTGAACACCATTTGAAAAATGCGCAGTGCCAGAATTCATTCACAGACCAGTGATGGCGGCGGAGGTGCTGGGCGCGCTGAAGCCGCAGCCGAAAGGCTGTTACGCCGACGGGACGCTCGGTGGAGCTGGGCACGCGGCCCAGTTGCTGACCGCGAGTTCGCCGACTGGATGGCTGTATGGGTGCGATCGCGATGGCGCCGCTCTTGAAGCCGCGCGGGCGCGGCTGGCGGAAAAATTCGCGGGACGGTTTGAATTGCGGCGCGGAAATTTTTCGGAAATGGCGGAATGGATTCCAGCGGCGGGTTGTGACGGCGTGCTTTTGGATCTGGGCGTGAGTTCGCCGCAACTGGACAACGCGGAACGCGGATTCAGTTTTCAGAACGACGGCTCGCTGGACATGCGGATGGACGACCGGCAGCCGCTGACGGCGGCGGATCTGGTCAACGGCGAAAGCGCGGAAGAACTCGCGGGAATTTTTTGGAAGTTTGGCGGCGAACGCGAGTCGCGACGGTTTGCGAAGGCGATTGTCCACGACCGCGCGCTGCGGAAATTTGAAATGACGCGGCAACTGGCGGAGCTGATCGAACGGCTCGCGCCGCGCCTCGGAAAAAAAGCGCATCCGGCGACGAAAGTTTTTCAGGCGCTGCGCATCGCGGTGAACGACGAAATCGGCTCGCTGAAACGCGGGCTGGATGCGGCGGTGAAAATTTTGAAGCCCGGCGGGCGGCTGGCGGTGATCACGTTTCACTCGCTCGAAGACCGTGTGGTGAAAGAATTCGGACGCGAGCGGACGCGGGATTACACGTTCAGCGGCGGGGTGGACGTGCCGGAGCTGCGGCAGCCGCGCGTGCCGGAGTTGAAATGGGTTTTGCGCAAGGCGGTTTTGCCCGGCGAAATTGAGGTGAAGGAAAATCCGCGCGCCCGCAGCGCACAGTTGCGGGTGCTGGAGAAAATTTGAGATGGCAAAGAATCGAAAAAACCAGGCGGCGGCGATCCGGTTCGGCCCGGCGTTGAAGGCGTTGTTTTTGTGCCTGCTCATCGCCTGTTCGGCGATTGGTTACGTCTGGCAGAAGAACGAGATTTCGCGCCTCGGTCATCAGATTTCCGAACGCGAAAAACGCCTGACGCAGTTGAAAGCCGACAACAAAATGCTGTCGGATCAACTGGCGGTTTTACATTCGCCGGTGATGCTGGACCGGCGGGTGCGGGAGCTGAACCTCGGTCTGGCGCCGGCGCAGCCGGGGCAGGTGGTGCGGCTGGTGGAAACGGCTGCCGCGCCGCCGGAAAACAAAGTTCAACCGCAGCAGTTCGCCCGGCGGCCGGCGGCTGAACAGACTCCGTAGGAATAATTTTGGCCGCTGCTCGTGACGCCGTTGGTTGAGGAACCGACCGCCACGGGTGGCCGGCCGTTTTTTGAATGACCAACAAGATGCAAATTCGTCGTGCGGTGCTGCTGCTGATTTTTCTCGGCGCGGCCTTCGCCGGGCTGGCTTGGCGGCTGGTGGATTTGCAGGTGCTGCGCCACGACGAACTGTCCAGGCTGGCGGAACAAAACACGGAAAGAAAGTTTTGGCAGCCGGCGAAACGGGGTGACATTCTGGACGCCAACGGAAATCTGCTCGCGACGAGCATCCCGGTGAAGACGGTCTGGGCGAATCCCGCGCTGATCGCCGGGCAGCGGCTGCTGCCCAATCCACAGATCGAATTCGCCCACGCGCTGGCACCGCTGTTGCAGGTGGACGAGGGAAAACTGTTTCAACAGATGCTTCCGCGCGTTCACCAGAATAAAAACGGCGACCTGGTCACGAACCAATACGCCGTGCTCAAGCGCCAGGTGCCGGAGGAAACCTGGCAGAGAATCCAGGCAACGCTGAACAGTCTGCCGGCCAGCGTGGACACGCGCCTGTGGCGGCGGCCCGACCGCATGGCGTTGACAAACTTGTGCCGGAATGCGATTGCCGCCGACGCGGAGCAGATGCGGATTTATCCGAACGGTTCATTGGCGTCGCAGGTCATCGGGTTTGTCGGCACGCAGGACTCAACGGATCATGCGCCGAGCCTGGTTGGCCGCGACGGCATTGAAAAATCTTTCGATTCCAAGCTGTCCGGCGTGGACGGCTGGCGCGTGACCGAGGACGACGGCGCACACCGCGAGCAGGTGGCGTGGCGCGACGAGGACGTGCAGGCGCGCGACGGCTTGAATGTGGTGCTGACGATTGATGCGGCGGTGCAGCACATCGTCGAGACGGCGCTGGCCGATGCGATGGAGAAGCACACGCCGATGAGCATCACGGGCATCGTCATGCGCCCGCGCACGGGAGAAATTCTGGCGATGGCCACGCTGCCGCATTACGACCCGAACGACCCGAACACCATTTCGCCGGAAACGCGCAACCGCGTCATCACCGACATAATCGAGCCGGGTTCGACGTTCAAAATCGTCGTCGTCTCCGGCGCGCTGAACCAGGGCGTTCTGAAATTGACGGACACCATTGATTGTGAACATGGACATTTTTTCTACGCGGGCAAACCCCTGCGCGAAGCCGAGTCGTCCGGCTTTGGAACTTTGACGGCCGAGCAGATCATCACCAAGTCATCGAACATTGGCGCGGCGAAAATCGCCATCGAACGGCTGGGCGCGGACGGGCTTTACAACTACGCGTGGAATTACGGTTTCGGCCAGCGCACGGGAATTGCGCTGCCCGGCGAGGCGCGCGGCATTTTGTATCCGGTCAAAGACTGGAGCAAAGTGACCATCGCGCGAATACCGATGGGGCAGGGCGTGTCGGTCACGCGGTTGCAGATGCTTTATGCGATGGCCGCGATCGCGAACGGCGGCTGGCTCATGCGTCCGATGATCGTGAGCCGCCTGCAGCAACGTGATGGCAGTCTGGTGCAGCGGTATGTGCCGGAACGCGTGCGCCAGGTCGTGAGTGGAAACACCAGCAAGCTGATGATCGAGGCGCTGAAAACCGTGCCGACAAAGGACGGCACCGCGCCCGGCGCGGCGATGAAAAATTATGTCGTTGCCGGCAAAACCGGCACGGCGAATAAAGCCGAAAACGGCACCTATGCTCCTGGAAAATACGTCGCGTCGTTCATCGGCTTTTTTCCGGCGGACGATCCGCAGCTTTGCATTTCCATCGTGATGGATGAGCCGAAGAATGGTCATTATGGCGGCCCGGTCTGCGGCCCGGTGTTCAAGGACATCGCCGAACGCTGCGCCAGCTACCTGAACATCCCGCCGGATCCGAATTTGATGACGAACACGCCGTCGCTCGTCGCGGAAACCGCCGCGCGCAAAATTCGGGCGCAGTGAACCGATGGGACGCGCCGCTTTTTGAAATAAATTTTGTGGAAGAACGATCTTTGAAATTTGTCGCTGAAGCCTGCGACACCGAAATCAAATCGGGTGTTGCGGATATGAAAATCAAAAATGTCTGCACTGATTCGCGGTCGGCCAAAGCGGGCGATTTATTCTTTGCCATCAAGGGCGAAAAATTCGACGGCCATGATTTTGTGAACGAAGTCGCCGCCAAGGAGGTGGGGGCTGTGGTCGTGGAAAGAAATAAAGTTCCGGCGAAGCCACCGGGCTGCGCGGTGCTGGCCGTGGATGATGTGCGCGCCGCGCTCGGAAAACTGGCGGTGGTTTATCGGCGGGATTTTTCCCTGCCGGTGATTGCCGTCGGCGGCTCGAACGGCAAGACGACGGTGAAGGAACTGCTGGCGTCGGTATTGCGCCAGAAGTTTTCGACGTTGTGGAGCGAGGCGAGCTTCAACAACGACATCGGCGTGCCGACGACGCTGCTGCGGCTGGAAAAAACGCATCAGGCCGCCGTGCTGGAAGCCGGCACGAACCATCCGGGCGAACTCGCTCCGCTGGTGAAAATGATCGGGCCAAAGTTCGGTGTCATCACGAACATCGGCCGCGAACATCTGGAATTTTTTGGCGACGTCGCAGGCGTGGCGCGGGAAGAAGGCGTGCTGGCGAAATTGCTGCCGTTGGACGGAATGTTGTTTTTGAACGGTGACAATGAATGGACGGAACAAATCGCATCGCGGACGAAGGCGAAAGTTGTCCGGGTCGGTTTCGGCGAGCAAAACGACTGGCGCGCGAACAAGGTTCGCTTGGACAAAAACGGCGTGACGTTCCAGGTCGCGGCCCCGAAGGAAGATTTTTGCGGCGAGTATCGGGTCAATTTGCTGGGGCGGCATCAGGCGGTGAACGCGCTTTTCGCCATTGTGGTTGGTGAAACGTTCGGTCTGGGCCGCGCTGAAATTCAGCGCGGCCTGGCCGAATGTCAGCCGCCGAAAATGCGGATGCAGTTTTGGGAAGCGAACGGTGTGCGGGTTTTGGACGACGCCTATAATGCAAACGCGGATTCAACGATGGCTGCGCTGGAGACGTTGTGCGGGCTGCCGTTGCAAGGCCGGCGCGTGGCGGTGCTGGGCGACATGGCGGAACTCGGCGCGCACAGCGCGGCGGCGCACGCGGAAGTGGGAAAGTTCGCGGCGGAATTGAAGATCGGCCAGTTGTTCACGGTCGGGACGGCGTCGGCGGTGACGGCCCAGGCGGCGCGGGACGCCGGGTTGACGCGTGTAATTGAATTTGCGGACGTGGAAGCGGCGGTGCGGGTGGTGAAGAATTTTTTGAAGCCTGGCGACGTGGTTTTGCTGAAGGCGTCGCGTTCGTCGCAGCTGGAGCGGATTGCGGAAACCTTGAAGTCGGAAAAAACTGAATGCTCTATATTTTGAGCCAGCGGGTTTTGGACTGGGCGCATGGCACCGATTGGGAGTCGCGCCTGTCGTTTCTGCGCCTGTTCAAATACATCACGGTGCGCTGCGCGGGCGCGGCGGTGACGGCCCTGGTTTTGAGCTGGTGGCTCGGCCCGAAAATCATCCGCTGGCTGAAACAGTTGAAGTTCGGCCAGGAGTATTCCGACAAGGCCGAGGAAGCCGGCGGGTTGGCGGCGCGGGTGTTGAGCAAAAAAGGGACGCCGACGATGGGCGGTCTGTTGATCGTCGTGACGCTTTTATTTTCGACGATGTTGTGGACGCAGTGGAACGCGCAGGTGGAACTGACGATGCTCTCGGTGCTGGTGCTGGCCGCGCTGGGATTTTATGACGACTACGCGAAAATTTTGAAGCAGAGCGGGGGCGGCACTCCGCCGCGGGTGAAATTGATCGTGCAGATTGCCCTGGCGGCGTTTGTCGGCATCTATTTGTGGAAACTGCCGGCGATGAGCGAGCTGATTTTGCCCGGCGGCAAGAAAAACGTGTTTGAAGTTTATCATTGCAACCTGGTTACCAGCCTGATGCTGCCGTTTTACAAGTATCCGCTTCATGCCGGAGCGGCGGTCGGAATTTTGGTGGTGGTGCTGGCAATTGTCGGCAGCTCGAACGCGGTGAATTTGACGGACGGCCTCGACGGACTGGCCATCGGCTGCACGTTGATCGTCGGATTTGTGTTTTTGTTTTTCACTTATCTGGCGGGCAATGTGAAGGCGGCGGAGTATCTGCAAATTCCGTATGTGCCGGGCGCGGGCGAACTGACGGTGTTCTGCTCGGCGCTCCTCGGCGCGGGGCTGGGATTTTTGTGGTTCAACTGCCATCCGGCGCAGGTGTTCATGGGCGACACCGGGTCGCTCGCGCTGGGCGGCGCGTTCGGCATCATGGCGGTGCTGGTCCACCAGCCGTTTGTGCTGGTCATCGCGGGCGGCGTGTTTGTGGCCGAGGCGCTGTCGGTGATTTTGCAGAAGGGCTGGTTCAAGCTCACGCGGCTGCGGACGGGAACCGGGCGGCGGATTTTTTTGATGGCGCCGTTGCACCATCATTTTGAGAAAAAGGGCTGGTATGAATCGCAGGTGGTGATGCGGTTTTACATTTTGTGCGTGCTGTGCGCGGTGGTCGCGCTGGCGACGCTGAAGCTGCGGTAGAATGAACTTTATGAAACGCAAAACGGACTTGGCCGGAAGATGCTTTGCTGCTTGCACGCACGGCTCGCGGTTGTTAATTTTTTTGTCGGAAGCAGCACGGCGCGCGACGGCCGGCGGATTGTTTTGGGAATTCAATTTTTCTGCCGGTGGTCATTTCCGCGACGACTTCACTCCACTGATGAGCAATGACATTTTAACACGCCACGAAATTTTTCGAGGGAAAATTTCGCGGCGCAACAATCAAACCAAAAAACAACCGCCTCGAAGAAAGGACGCATCCGCGCCAAACCCATGAATAATCCCAATCCATTTGTCCCCAAAGGCTCCCTGTTGGAGCAGCAAAGCCAGCGCCGTTCGCGGCTCAAACTCGCCGTCTTTTGCGTGGTGCTTGTCAGCGTGAGCGGGCTGGTCGCCATGCTCATCCAAGGCTGCAAACGCGAACAACCGGCCACCGACAGTAATTTAGCGATGGATAACAGCAACCCGCCGCCAACGGACTATATGAATCCGCCGCCCGACACCAATTCGAATGTGCCGGTTCCGCCGCCAATGTCGAATCCGCCGTCGCCAATCGTAGTGCCCCCTGCGCCGGCTCCTCAAGTGCCGGTTGGAGCCGCCGGTTCAGAATACATCGTGGTTCAAGGCGACACGCTTGGCAAAATCGCCAAGGCGAAAGGCGTCTCGCTCAATGCGCTGGAAGCTGCGAACTCCGGCGTGGATTCCAAAAAATTGAAGATTAAACAAAAACTCGTCATTCCCGCTGCAACAACGCCGGGGACCGGCACGACAACGGCGACAGCGGAAACAGGCAGTGATATTTACGTTGTCAAGCCCGGCGATACGCTTACGAAGATTGCCAAAGCACATGGCACAACGATCAATGCCATTAAAGCCGCGAATCCCAATGTGGATCCGAATCACATCAAACCCAACCAGAAATTGAAAATGCCGGCGAAGGCTGAAGCCGTCGCCCCGGCTCCGGTTCAAACCGCGCCCGCGATGGCAGAGCCGACGGCTCCGATGCCGGTTCCGGTTATGCCGGGAATGACCAATTAGCCGGGCCGTTGCGGCCGGCTTTTTTGAAAAATTGAAATGAGAGTCGCCGTCACAACTCTGGCTTTTTGCGTTGCCGCCCTGCTCGCGCTGGGGCTGGTGATGCTTTATAGCTCGAGCATGACGCAGGTCGGCGCTGAATACCTCAAGGCGCAGCTTGTCTGGTGTTCGCTCGGCTTCGTCCTGTGTGTGACGGCGACGGCGCTCGATTATCAACTGCTCAAAAAAATCGCGTGGCCGCTGTTTCTCCTTGCGCTCGTGCTGCTCGTGCTCGTGTTGCTGCCGTTGCCGCACGGTCTAACCAAAAAAATCAACGGCGCGCACCGGTGGTTCATCCTGCCGGGAATGAGATTGCAGCCTTCTGAACTCGGCAAGCTCGCGCTCATCATCCTGCTCGCTTGGTATGGCGACCGGTTTCAACGCCGCATAAACACGTTGAAATGGGGGGTCGTTTTTCCCATGTTCATCATGGTTGCGATGCTCGGTCTGGTGTTTGTCGAACCCGACCGCGGCACGACGATCCTCCTCGCCGCCGTCAGCGGTTCGATGCTGCTGCTCGCGGGCGTCCGCTGGAAATTCATCGTGCCGCCGGTGCTGCTCGCTGCCGTCGGCCTGGCTGTTTCCCTCCAGCACGATCCGGTGCGCATGAAACGCATCTTTAGCTGGCTGCACCCGGAAGAAACCAAGACCGGCGTGGGCATGCAGGCGTATCAGGCCATGATTGCGTTTGGCTCCGGCGGCTGGACCGGTCTCGGCCTGGGCAATGGCCGGCAGAAACTCGGCTTCGTCCCCGAACATCACACCGATTTTATTTTTTCCATCATTGGCGAGGAACTCGGCCTGGTGGCCACGCTGCTGGTCATCGCCGCGTTTGTCGTCATCGTGCTTTGCGGCATTTACATTGCGCTGCACGCGCGCGACACCTTCGGCACGCTGCTCGCGACGGGCGTCACGCTGCTGATCGGTTTGCAGGCCGCCATCAACATCGGCGTCGTCACCAGCGCGCTGCCGAACAAGGGGCTGCCGCTGCCATTCATCAGCTACGGCGGCTCAAACATGCTGGCGATGCTGACGTGCGTCGGGATTCTGTTCAGCATCGCCCGCCGCGCCAGTCCGTCGAAAGTTTCCGCGTCGGACTTTGCCGGCCACGACAATCCTTTCGCCGCCAGAGCAACATGACCGCTTCCGAAACCAACCGGCCCTTCATCGCCATCGCATGTGGCGGGACGGGCGGCCATCTTTTTCCCGGCCTTGCCGTCGCGGAGCAGCTCAAGCGGCGCGGCTGCGATGTCGCGCTGCTCATCTCGCCCAAGAACGTGGACCAGACGGCTGTGGAATCTGTGGTCGGCATGGCAGTTTTCACGCTGCCCGCCGTCGCGTTGCAAAACAAAAATTACATTTCCTTCGCCCGCAGCTTCTGGCATTCGTTCCGTGCCGCGCGAAAAATTTTCCGGCAACGCCCACCTGCCGCCGTTCTGGCGATGGGCGGATTTACCAGCGCGCCGCCGGTTCTCGCCGCGCGAAAATTCAGCGCGAAAACTTTTTTGCACGAATCCAATACGATTCCCGGACGCGCCAACCGCTTGCTTGCGCGGTTTGTGGACGAGGCGTTCGTCGGATTTCCTGAAGTTTCCGGGAAATTGAAAGCGCGAAAAATTACGGTTACGGGAACGCCTGTGCGCCCGCAATTTTCCTCGCAATCGGCAATCGGCAATTGGCAATCGGCAATTGCACTTGGCCTCGACCCCGATCTCCCAACGATTCTGGTCGTCGGCGGCAGCCAGGGTGCGAGCGGCCTGAACGAAATGATTTTGTCGGCACTCCTGCGACTAACCGAAGAAAATTGGCAATGGCTGCATCTGACCGGCGCGAAAGATTTTGAAAAAGTAAAAAATTTTTACGTTTCACAAAAAATCAAAGCCGTCGTCAAACCGTTCCTCGTGGAAATGGATTTGGCGCTCGGCGCAGCGACTGCGTGCGTCAGCCGTTCCGGCGCTTCGTCGCTCGCGGAAATCGCCGCGATGCGGCTGCCCTCTTTGCTGGTGCCGTTTCCGGCGGCGGCGGACAACCATCAGTTTTTCAACGCGCTGGCGTTTGAAAAAACGGGCGCGTGCCGGCTGCTGGAACAAAAAAATTCAACGCCGGAAAAAACCGTCGCGTTGCTGGCTGAACTGGTCGGTAACGAATCCGCCCGGTCAACAATGCAGTCCGCGCTCGCGCAATGGCACGCGCCGCAGTCGGCGGAACAAATTGCGGAAAACATTTTGGCCGCGTTGGTTTCGGAACGCCGGTCTCTGACCCGGCTCGAAGCGGCGGATGTCGCGAAACCCACCGGGTCGGAGACCGGCGCTCCGTTCGACGATTCGCGCGCCACAGTCAAAGCTGTTTCCGCATGAATTGTCCACCGGCCATTTTGGAACACCCGATGTCAATCGCTGAAGAACTTGCCGGTCGTCTTTCCGGCGCGGCGGTCGTCCGGGAGAACGAGCCGATGGCGAGGCACACAACGCTGCGCGTCGGCGGCCCGGCGGATGTTTATGTTGAACCGGCGTCAGAGGAAGACTTGGCGAGCGTCGTGAAATTTTGCGGCGAAAACGGAATCAAGTTTTTCATTCTCGGTCGCGGCTCGAATCTCCTCGTTCGCGACGGAGGATTTCGCGGCGTGGTGATTTGTCTGGCGCAGCCGCATTTCAGCAAGATTGAAATCGTCGGCGAGAAAATTTTTTGCGGCGCGGGCGCGAAGTTAAAAAGTGTCTCGGTCGAAGCGAAGCGGAATAATTTGAGCGGCGTGGAATTTCTGGAAGGCATTCCCGGCAGCGTCGGCGGCGCGTTGCGGATGAACGCGGGCGCGATGGGCGGCGCGACGTTCGATGCCGTCGAGTCGGTGCGCGTGATGGATTTTGACGGCAACGTGCGTGAACTCGCGCCGAAGGAGATGGGGGTGGAATATCGCAGTTGCGCGACATTGAAGAATAACATTGCGCTGGGCGCGGCTTTCAAATGCAAAACGTTGCCGCGCGAAGAAATTGAAAAGCGCATGAAGGCGTTCAGCGAAAAGCGCTGGGGATCGCAGCCGGCGGCGCCGAGCGCAGGTTGCATCTTCAAAAATCCCGGCGCGATCCCGGCGGGCCGGCTGGTGGACGAACTGGGATTGAAAGGCGCGCGCGTGGGCGGCGCGGTGGTTTCCGCCGAGCATGGCAATTTTATTGTGAACGACGGCAACGCGACGGCGCGCGACGTTTTGGAATTGATCTCAATTTTGAAGGCGAAGGCGAAAGCTGAACGCGGAATTGAATTGCATACGGAAGTCGAAATCATCGGCGAAGATCGTTGACATTCAAAATGGTTGCGTTATGGTTGTTCCATGATAACGATCACAATAAAAGGTTTATCCAAAGAGGCGCACCGCGAATTGAAAAAACGCGCGGTGACGCATGGCCGTAGTTTGAACACGGAAGCTATTGCGGTGCTGGAGTCCAGCGTGCGCAGCGTGCCGGTGGACACGCAGGCATTGCTCGCGCGGGCGCGGGCGACGCGGGCGGCGATGAAGTTCAAAGGCAAGCCGTTGGACATTGTGAAACTCATCCGCCAAGACCGTGATAGTCACTGACACCAATTTGATCGCGTATTTCGCAATCCGCGATGCGAATTCGGAACTGGCAGATGCAGTTTTTGAAACGGATTCGGTCTGGGTCGCGCCTTTGTTGTGGCGCTCGGAATTACGAAGCGCGCTGACAAAATACATCTGGCACGCGGGCATGAGCTTGGAATCGGCGTTGAGGGCGTTGCATTCGGCGGAAGAAGTCATTGCCGGACGCGAATATCGCGTTTCATCCGAAAAGGTTTTGGAACTCGCCGCGCAATCCAGATGCACCGCCTATGACTGCGAGTATGTGGCGCTGGCGCAGGATTTGGGCGTGCCGTTGGTGACGGCGGACAGGCAGGTTTTGCGCGCGTTTCCGAAAATCGCCGTCTCGTTGGAAAAATTTGTGAAGTGACATGAATCAAAAATTGAACATCACGGAATGAGCCTGAATGTTTTCATTGATGTGGACGGAACATTGCTGAATAGCAATGAAGGTGTTGATCCGCGCGCCCAAGAAATTCTGCGGCAAATCCGAATGAAGTTGAATGCGGAACATCCTGATTCGGGTTTGTATCTTTGGTCTGGAGCTGGCGGTGATTATGCTCGTTCCAAAGCAGAAGAACATGGTCTGGCTGGTTTCTTTTCAGGATTTGCGGGAAAGCCAGATGTGATTATTGATGATAACCCATTTAGTGTATCTCCGAGAAAAGTAATTCTCTGGCATGACGATTATCAGTGGCAAAACTTAATATCTTCTATGTTCACAAAATTCAGTCCAAGCGACGAACTTATTGAACTGATGGATGAAATAATTAAAACAACAGCTCAAGAGGATGTGGACAAAAAAATATCGGGACTATATGACCGACAATTTCCAAATACAAAAATAAATCCAATTCCATTTTTTGGTGATTTGGAAAACGCGGAAATTTTGACTCTGGGAGTCAATCCATCACCTACGGAATTTATTGAAAACCGCTGTTGGAAACCACAGATGGAAGCTGGAGAGCTTTCATTTCGTCTAGTGAACTATTTTCGTCTTCGGAATCCGCCGTATCACGGTTGGTTTGAACCATTGGAAACAATGCTGCGACATGATAACTGTTCATATCTTTCCAATTCTGCTCACATTGATCTTTCGCCAAGAGCAACGCGCAAAATGGGAGAATTTCGATGCAATCCAACCAGATTTCTGAAAATGGTGGATGACGATGCAATAAGGTGGCTTCCGAGGCTTCTTGATTTAGCCACGAATAAGAGAAAAATTCGGATTCACTGGAAAATTGTTTCTCGCAGTAAAAATTATCCTGAATGGGATGAGTGGCCTTGGTTGGACGATTATATTAGAGAAAAGTTGCCCGCAATTTGGACGCTTATAAATCAATACGACCGCGACCGAATAGAAATTTCATTGTGAAAGGCGAATTAAAAATTGTGGTGATGCTCGGCGGCCCAAGCGCCGAGCGCGAAGTGTCGTTGCGGTCGGGCGCGGGCGTGGTGAAGGCGTTGCGGTCGCTCGGTCACTCGGTGGTCGAGCTGGATCCCAAAACGCCGGACTGGATTTTGCCGCCGGACACGGAGGTCGTCTGCCTCGCGCCGTTGCACGGCACTTACGGCGAGGACGGCACGGTGCAGCGGCAGCTTGCGCAACTCGGCGTGCTTTACACGGGCTGCGATTCGGAAGCGAGCCGGATTGCGTTCGACAAGGTTTTGACGAAACAAAAGTGCCTCGCGGCCGGCGTGCCGACGGCGAAATTTCTGGTCGTCAATTCGGAAAAAGCTTCGCTGCCGAAAGATTTGCGATTGCCGCTGGTCGTGAAACCGGTGCGGCAGGGTTCGAGCGTCGGTTTGCAATTTGTCGAGCGCGCGGAAGACTGGCCAAATGCGCTGGCGGAAGCGTTGAAATTTGATTCGGAAGTTTTGGTCGAGGAAAAAATTGTCGGGCGCGAAACGACGGTGGGGATTTTGGACGGCGAGGCGTTGCCGATTGTTGAAGTTCGCCCGAAAGTTGGCAGTTACGATTACAAAAACAAATACACGGCGGGCAACACGGAATATTTTTGTCCGGCGGATTTTGATGCGGCGACGACTAAGCGGATTCAAGCCGCCGCGCTCGGAGCATTTCACGCAATCGGCGGACGCGATTACGCGCGCGTGGATGTGATGGTGCGCGCGGACGGTTCGCCGGTGGTGCTGGAAGTGAACACGCAGCCGGGCATGACGGAGACGAGCCTGCTGCCAAAAGCGGCGGCGGCGGCGGGGATGAATTACGCGGAACTTTGCCAGCGGATGATTGATCTGGCCTTAAAAAGAACATCAGCGACCAAGTTGCAGGAAGAACAGGCGGCGGTCGCGGCAACCTTGGTCACGATGATGCAACATTGAATTGCCATGTGGTTCAGGCGCGAAAATAAAAATCGAAACCGGCGGCTCGGACGCGGACACGTCCTGGATGTGAAGCTGCGCTCCGACCAGGTGCGCGCGACGCGCCTCCGGCTAGCGGCGATTGCGTTCGCCGTCATATTTGGGACTTTTTTCGGCCTGTATCTGGTCTGGCGCACGGGCGAAGTGATTCTCGACGCGTTCGTCTATGAAAACGCCGATTTCGCCATCACGAACGTGGACGTGCAGACGGACGGCGTGATTTTGCCGGAGCAGTTGCGCCGCTGGTCAAACGTGCGGCCCGGCGCCAACCTGTTCGCGATTGACCTCGCGGCGGTGAAACGGAACCTCGAAATGGTTTCCGCAGTGGACACGGTTTCCGTCGAACGCGTCCTGCCGCACACGCTGAAAATCCGCGTGACGGAGCGCGATCCGATTGCACAGGTGAACGTGCCACGGGCGGACGGCGCGGATGGCATCGCCTTGGCCGTTTATCAACTCGACGCAAGCGGCGTGGTGATGCAGCCGCTCGACCCGCGCCAGTGCATCGTGCCGCTTTCGCAGTTGAATCCACAACTGCCGGTGCTTTCCGGCTTCAACGTGCTGAAACTGTCGGCGGGACATCCGATTGACGCGGTCGAACTGCCCCATGTGCAGGCGGCGTTGCAGTTGATTTCCGCGTTCGACCATTCGCCGATGGCCGGGCTGGTGGACTTGCGGCGCGTGGATGTTTCCGCGCCGGGCGTGATCATCGTCACGACGGGGCAGGGCAGCCAGATCACTTTTGCGCTGGAAAATCTGGACCGGCAGTTGCGGCGCTGGCGGGAGATTTATGATTACGCGGCGGCAAAAAATTCAACCGTCGCGTCGGCGGATCTGGCGGTGGGCAACAATGTGCCGGTGCATCTGGTCATGGCCGGCATCCTGCCGGCGGCGGCGCCGAAGACGAAACCTTCAACCAACAGGAAAAAAAATGTTTGACGACTCCAACATCATCGCTGGCCTTGAAATCGGCACTTCAAAAATCTGCGTCGTGGTCGGCGAACTGAACGCCGACGGCGCGCTGAACATCATCGGCCTCGGCCAGTCGCGCGCGCGCGGCGTGCGCAAGGGCGAGATCGTCAACCCCGAACAGGTCGAGGAGGATCTGCGCGCGGCGATGTTCGAGGCCGAGCAGATGGCCGACGTGGAGATCCGCAGCGTCTATCTCGGCGTCAGCGGCGGCCACGTCCGGGGCTTCAACAACCGCGGCACGCACATCGTCGTTTCCGCCGAGCGCGAAATCAGCGAGGACGACTTGCAGGACGTGATCAAAAACGCGAAGGCCATCAACCTGCCTGCCGAAAACACGGTGATCCACGCGGTGCGCCAGCATTTTTTTGTGGACGGCCAGGACGGCGTCACGAATCCCGTGGGCATGCTCGGAGCGCGGCTCGAAGTGGACATGCACGTCATCCACGGCCACGCGAACCGGCTGCAAAACGCCATCCGCCTCGTGCGCGGCACGCAGCTCGAAGTGGACGAAATTGTTTTCAACGGCATCGCGGCGGCGCTCGCGCTGCTCACGAACGAGCAGAAGGAAATGGGCGCGCTGGTCATTGACATCGGCGGCGGCACGACGGAATTCGTCGTTTATTCCGACGGCGCGATCCGGCACACCGGCGTGCTGGCGGTCGGCGGCGACCACGTTTCCAACGACCTCGCTTACGGGCTGAAGGTTCCGTTGAGCCGTGCGGAAAAATTGAAGATTGATCACGGCTCCGCACTGGTTGCCGCCGAATCGAAAGGCCGGACCATCACCATCACCAATGAACTCGGCCTCGCGCTCAAGACCGTCAACGTCGAGCATCTGCAACGCATCATGTCGCTGCGGCTGGAGGAGATTTTTCAGCTCATCGCGGACGAGCTGGAGCGCGCGGGGCTGACCGATTATCTGCGCGCCGGAATTTTCCTCTGCGGCGGCGGCTCGCGCGTGCCGGGCATCGTGCCGCTCGCGGAAAATGTTTTTCAAATGAATGTCACGCCCGGGCACGCCTGCGCCGTCAACGGCCTGACCGCCGCGCTGGACCAGCCCGAATTCGCCGCCGCCATCGGCCTCGTGAAATACGGCTCGCTGAAAAACCGCAAGCGCGCCGCGCGCCCATCTTTGGTGACGGGCATCAAGGGGGTTTTTGGAAAATTTTTGCAGCGTTCATGAAAGGCCACTTATGGAAACTGAAAATCAAAATCCCGTTTTGGAAACGCCGGGACGGCCGGCGGTGAAAATATTCGGCGTCGGCGACGCGGGCATCGCGCTGCTCGGCGCGCTCGCCCCGGCGGAATTTTCCGGCGCGCATTTCGCCGCCATCAACACCGATGCGGCCTCGCTCGCCGCGTCGTCCGCCACGGTGAAAATCCATCTCGAAAACAAGCTGTTTCGCGGCCTTGGCTCCGGCGGCGATCCCGAACGCGGACGTGCGCTGGCCGAGGAACAATTCCACACGCTCAAATCCGCGTGCGAAGGCGCGAACGTCGTTTTTATTCTCGCCGGACTCGGCGGCGGCGCGGGCAGCGGCATCAGTCCTATTTTGGCGCGGGCCGCGCGCGAGGCTGGCGCGCTGGTGCTGGCGTTTGTCACGCTGCCGTTTGACTGCGAAGGCAACCGCCGCGAAACGCAGGCGCAGCAAAGCCTGGAGCAGATCAAGTCCGCCGCCGACGGCGTCATCTGCCTGCCGAGCCAAAAAATTTTCAAGCTGATTGACGAGAATTCCACCTTGCTCGAAACCTTTCGCGTCACCGGCGGATTTCTCGTTGAAGGTGTGCGCGGCGTCTGGCAGTTGCTCACGCGGCCCGGTTTGATCCAGGTTCATTTTTCCGATTTGTGCGCGCTGCTCCGCGACCGCCATGCCGAGAACGTCTTTGCGTTTGTCGAGGCGTCCGGCGCGGGACGCTCGCGCGAAGTCGTGGAAAAAATTCTCGCGCATCCGCTGCTGGATGGAGGCCGCGCGCTGGCGGAATCCGACGCCGTGCTGGTGAGCCTGATCGCCGGAAAGGATTTGACGATGACCGAGGTCAGCCGCGTGATGGAACAGGTGAAACGCCAGTGCAGCCACGCGCAGATCATCATGGGCGCGGCGGTGGACGCGGAGTTGAAGAACAAGCTGTGCGTCACCGTCATCGCCGCGAAACAGAACGTCCAGCCGGCAATGACAACGTCACGGCCGGAACCGCGCGGGGCAACTTCAGCCGCGCCCAATTATCGTGACGTCGTCATGCCGCGCGGCAGCCGTCCGCGCCACAAAAATTCCAAGCCCATCCAGACGCAACTGCCGTTGACAATTGTTTCCAAGGGCCGGTTCGACAAGAGCGAACCAACGCTGCATCACGGCGAGGATCTGGACGTGCCGACGTTCATCCGCCGTGGCATCGCATTGAATTGATTGTGCCCGCAAGCATTTACAGCGTCCGGCGAAACAGCAAAGTCGCCGCCGTCATTGCCAGCGCGGTGAAAATAAAAAGAAACAGCAGGTCGCCGCTGATGGCGGTAAAATCGGTGTTTTTCAAGACCAGTTGTTTGAAGCCATGCACGGCGTAGGTGAACGGGTCTGCGACCGAGATGGCTTTCATCCAGGCGGGAAACGATTCCGTCGGATACACCGCGCCGCTGGGAAAATACAGCACGGTGTTCAACATTCCAAAAATCGCGCGCGGCACGAGCGGGTCGTTCACTCGCACCATGAGCAGGAACATCATGCTGATCAGCGCCAGCGCCGTCAGCACCACCAGCACGAGCATCCGCGCCAGGCGCAGCGGATTGAGCGGATCGGGAATGCCCGCGATGAGCGAGCCGATGGTGATTAAAACCACGCCGGCAATGATGGCCTTGAACGCGCCGGCGAGTGTGAAGCCGAGGATCAATTCAAATTTTCGGATGGGCGTGACGAGATAGCCTTCGTGCAAACCGCGCGCCTTGTCGTCAATGAAAATGATGCCGCCGCCAATCATGGCTGAAACAAATATTGCCAGCACGATGGTGCCGGGCAGCAAATACTGGATGTAAGGAACGTAAGGATACAGCTCGACGACGGAAAGCGTCGCCGCCGTCGTCGTGCGCGGCGGAATTGGCGGCGAATTGTAAGGCGCGAGCAACGAGTCGAGACTGCCGCCGAGCGCGGACGAGGAGAATTGATCAGTGTTGTCCTCGATCAACGCAATGCGCGGGTCCGCTCCGGCGAGAACCTTGCGCGAGAATTCCGGCGGAATGTCCAGCACGCCGTTGATTTTGCCGTTGCGCAAATCGCGGAGCGCCATCGTCATGTCGCTGTAGTCAACCGTTTCAAACGTGCGGGCGTTGGCGGCGACGGCCTGGCACATTTCCTTTATTTTTATTGCCGGCACACCGTGGTCCTGATCCACGACGCCCACTTGGAGATTTTTTATTTTGCCGCCGAACGCGTAGCCGAGCACGACGAGTTGTATCAGCGGCATGAGCATGGACATGGCCAGCAGCACCGGACTGCGCCGAAAACGGCGCAAGTCGCGTTCAATGATGGCCCAGACACGATGCATATTAAAATTGGGAACATCCAACGTCGAACATCGAACATCGAACATCCAATAAACTTCGGCGGAATGGTTTTATTCGATGTTGGGCGTTTGATGTTGGATGTTCGATGTTTCCCAAAAGCTTATTTTTCATTTTCAACCTCGTCTTAAAAGGTAGGGACTTTCGGCTGCGTTCGCCGCCTGTAATGTATCGCGCAATTGATGGCCGGTGTAATGCACGAAAACATCGTCGAGCGTCGTGCTTTGCACGGAAAGCGAATTCACCGTCGCGCCGGCGTTCCGCGCGGCTTCCAGCATTTCAACCGTCGTGCGCGGGCCGTTGTTTGAGGAAATCCGAAAAACATTTTCGTCGGCTTTCACTTCCGCCACTTCGGGCAGCGTCTTCAACGTCTCCAGCCAGTTTTGCGGCGCGCCGGAAAAACTGACCTCCAAAATATTTTTGCCGGGAATGGACGCCTTCAATTTCAGCGGCGAATCAAGCGCGACAAGTTTTCCGTGATCCACAATTGCAATGCGGTCGCAGAGTTTGTCCGCCTCGTCCATGTAATGCGTCGTGACAAGAATTGTCAGGTCGCGCTCGCGTTTCAGCCGCGTGAGCATTTCCCAGACGGCGACGCGTGAAACGGGGTCGAGGCCGGTCGTGGGTTCGTCGAGAAAAAACAGTTTCGGTTCATGCACCAGGCCGCGCGCGATTTCCAGCCGCCGTCTCATGCCGCCGGAAAACATTTTCACCGGCTTGTCCGCCCATTTTTCGAGGTCCACTTCCTTGAGCAGTTCTTTGATGGTGCGCAGGCGTTTTTCGCGCGGGATGCCGTAGAGCTTGGCGAAAATGCTCATGTTCTCCTCTGCGCTCAAGTCCAGGTCGGACGTCATCGCCTGCGGAATGACGCCGATGGATTGGCGCACGTCGTTTGCCTCGCGGACGATGTCAAAGCCGTTGACGCGCCCCGTGCCGGAAGTCGGAGGCACCAGCGTCGTCAACATACGAATGAGCGTGGACTTGCCCGCGCCGTTGGGGCCGAGCAGGCCGAACACTTCACCGTGCGCGACGGAAAAGTTCAGCGCGTCCACGGCGACGAAATCGCCGAAGCGCTTGGTCAAATTTTCAACTTCGATGTCGAACATGGCTCACGGTGTTTTCAGCGGCAGCGCCACATACGCCGTCATGCCCACCGCCAGCGCGCGGTCGGAATTGTCGCAACGTAGGCGGATTTCAAATGTTCTGATATCGCGCTTGGTGCGGCTTACGTCGCGCTGCGTGGCGTAATCCGCGTCCACGCCGCGATAAAACACCGTGCCTTCGCCCACCGCGCCGGAGGGCAGCTTCACCGGCAATTTGTCACCGAGATGAATTTGGTCAATGTCCGTCTCCGGCACATCCGCGCGCACCCAAAGATTATCCTGGTTGATGAGCGTGACAATGGCCTGGCCGGGATTGACGACTTCGCCCGGCAACGCCGCGCGCGTGTCCACGATACCGTTGATCGGGGCGCGGATTTTAGTGTAACCGAGCTGCACTGTCGCCTTGTCCTTTTGCGCGGCGGCGGCCCGGATGTGTTCCTTGACGGATTCGACCCGCGCTTTGGCGGAATCGTAGGTGGCCTGCGCCTGATCGTAGGTTTGAGCGGACTCGACGTGGTTGGTGTAAAGCCCCTTGATGCGCTCAAAATTAAGCCGTGCGTTTTCCAAATCAGCCTGCGCCTGCGCGAGGTCGGCGGACGATTGCTGCTCGCTGCTGGCGTAAAACGCCATGTCCGCCTGCCAGAGGTCGGGCTGAATTTGCGCGAGCAACTGGCCGTTCGTGACCGTGTCGCCTTCCCTGACGGACAGTTGCTGCAGGCGGCCTTGGATTTCCGAACTCACGATGACTTCATCCGTCGTCACCAAGCCGGTCAAAATGATTTCACCCGGCTGGCGCGTGGTGGCGAAATAAATGCCGCCCGCGACGACGGCGAGAATGATGAATAAAATGGTCAGCTTGCTCTTTTTCATGGCATTGGAAAATTCGGATGCGTGAAGGAGCCGTGGCGGATGAAATCAGACGCCGTAGTATGTTTGCGCTGTTTCATATTCACCGCGCTCCCAGCTTCCGGGCGGCCCGTCCATTGCAGCACTGGCGCGGCGGAAAAGTAAAACATGATCAGCGAAACGATGCAAAGGGCGGTGTGATGACGATCCGTCGCCAGAATTCTCCATTCGGAACGCGTAATGTCAAGCGGGGAAGCGCCGGACAGTATCTGAATTTGACGGAGCGCGGCTTGTCTCAAGCCGCAGCGCGTTGGATTGGAAAAAGGCGCGTCATGTTTTTCCACGGTTGGCCAATCGGCACGCGCTGCGAGTTGGGACAACTCGCGCTCTGAATTTCAAATTAGGACAGTGCCAGCGCCGGGCAATGTCTGGACGAACTGGCTGGTGCTCATTCAGCACGGCTGCGCTGCCGGCCATCGCTTGTTGGTTTCGGAGCAACATTTGATTGGCGAATGCCAAAAATGGCGAAGCTTCTTCATGGGTTTAGAATTACCAATAACTGCGCGCCGCCGACAAAAAAAGATTGGCAGGCGCAAAATTCGGTAGAAATTGATCAATATGGATGTCCTGACGCTTTCACGAATTCAATTTGGCGCAACGATTGCGTTCCACTACATCTATCCGCCGTTGAGCATCGGGCTGGGCCTCATGCTGGTGCTGATGGAGGGCGCGTGGCTGCGCACCGGCAAGCCGGTTTATCACCAGATGGCGCGGTTCTGGACGCGCGTGTTCGCGCTGGGCAACATCGCCTGGGGCTGCCGATTGATGACAAGGTGAATTCGCCGGAACTTTTCTGGGACTGCTCATGCCGTATCCGCTGCTCGTCGGCGTGACCACCGTGGCGCTGTTCATGATGCACGGAGCGATTTACGGCGTGATGAAAACCGAGGGCGCGCTGCACGACAAGCTCCGCCGCTGGGCGATGCGCTGCATCATCTTCTTCGTCATCTGTGCCGTGACGCTGACGATGTCCACGCTGCTGTATGTGCCGCACATGGCTGCGCGCGTGAAAGAAAATCCGTGGCTGTTCAGCGTCGCGCTGCTGAATATGCTCGCCATCGCCAACATCCCGCGCGAATTCCACCACGCCAACGACGGCAAGGCGTTTCTCTCATCGTGCGCGACGATCCTCACGCTGATGGCGTTGTTTGCGCTGAACATTTTTCCGAACCTGATTTACAGCCTGCCGGATCCCGGAAACAGCCTGAACATCTACAACTCCGCGTCGTCGTCGGCCACACTGCGCATCATGCTTGTCATCGCGTGCATCGGTGTGCCGGTGGTGATCGCCTACACGGTTTGCATCTACTGGATTTTCCGGGGCAAGGTGAAGCTGGACCGGATGAGTTATTGAAGCGCGCTAAAATTGAGGTGAACGCTTTTTCAAAACATGAAATTCCACTAGTTTCAACGCAGTTTCATGGAATGGCGAGTCGGTTGGTGACAGGACCGGTTTGGTGCAGCCAGTTTGTCAGACCGGAATTGTTGAACGACTCAACGCTGGCGTCGGCAAGCAAGATGTTGCCGCGATGGTTGTGCCGCGCGGTCGTCCAGCCAATTGGTGTGGTGCTGGAAACGTCCAGCAAGCTGGATGCTATGGGAACGCCGCTCGTTTCAAAATTATCATCGCCCGACAGAATTGTTTGTGGATTGCCATTTTTTGCGTCCAAGCCGACGAAGTAGCTGACATGGCCGGCAAGCCGCCATGAAAAATTTGTGGCTGCCGGTTGATCTTTTGTGTCTTGTGGACATATCAAATATTTCGGTGATGATATTTCATTGCTCATCACGAGGAAATTAAGCCATGCGTTTCTTCCATTATTCAACTCCATTGTGCCACCATTGGTCACAGAAATTTCAAATGGGTATTTATCATTGTTGTCCCCAGCCCAGACTCGACTGGCGATAGCGATTTCTTTGACATTATTGACGCAATTTATCCCTCCATGTCTTTTGGGCTTTGCGAGAATCGGTAAAAGCAAAGCAGCTATAGTGCAAAGCACCACCACGACAACGACAACTTCCACCAACGTCAGTGCGTGGCTGCTTTGATTTGTGCAGCGCGGTTTCATACAGTTATTATTTAGCACAACACATACCAGCTCATTTTCCAAAGAAACATACGGTTCACCTTTCTGAAAGGCGTGAGCTTCACGCGGTTTGCGTGAATTTTTACCGCAGGGCTTGCAGCGAGGTGTTCACTGATTCAAACTAAACCGAGGTTTAATTTTTTATGCATCGCATCGGCATTGACTTGGGAGGCACAAAAATCGAAGGCGTGGTTCTCGACGTGGACGGGCGTGAAATTTTCCGCAAGCGCATCGCCACGGAACGCGAACACGGCTACCAGCACATTTTGAACCGGCTGAAATCCATGCACGACGATCTCGTTGCCACCGTTCACGGCGAGCCGACAACTTTCGGCATCGGCACGCCCGGTGCGATTTCGCCGCGCACCGGCCTGCTGAAAAATTCCAACACCGTCTGCATGAACGGCCAGACGGTGAAATCCGATCTGGAAAAATTGCTCGGCCGCAAAGTCGAAATCCAAAACGACGCGAATTGTTTTGCGATGGCCGAGGCGCTGCTCGGAGCGGGCAGGGGAAAGAAACTGGTTTTCGGCGTCATCATGGGCACGGGCTGCGGCGGCGGCATTGTTCACAAAGGCGAAGTGTTCACCGGCCCGCAGGCCATCGCCGGCGAGTGGGGCCACATGAGCATTGATCCGCGCGGCCCGGTTTGTTACTGCGGCAACGCCGGCTGCGTGGAGACATTCATCAGCGGCGGCGGACTGGAAAATCGTTATGCGGAAAAATACGGCGTCAGAAAACCGCTGAAGGAAGTTGAGAAGGAATTTTACGCGGGCGAGCCGAAAGCCGTCGAGTTCATGCGCTGGTTTTTCGACCGCTTCGGCCGCGCGCTGGCGAACCTGATTGACATTCTTGATCCCGACATCGTGGTCATCGGCGGCGGCGTCTCGAACTTCCAGGCGCTTTACACGGAAGGTGTCGTGGCGGTGAGAAAATATGTATTCACCGACGAACTCGAAACGCCGGTTGTGAAACATCAGCTTGGCGATTCCGCCGGCGTTTTGGGCGCGGCGCTGGTGGGAGTTTGAGTTGGAAAGCTTGCCTGATTAAGTTTTTAACAAATTTTTCGGGTGGTAGGGACGCCCGCTGCGGCGTCCCCGGCCTGTGCAGGGCCGGAACGCTTGGAAACAGACGCGTCTGTCAGCCCCATTCCGTCGCCTGACGCTGCGCCCGGCGACGGGACAGCGCGGCACCTGTCCCTGCCTGGATGGTTTGTGAACGGCATAATCCCAGTGGCGGCGGTTTTTGTTTTGAAACTTTCACCGAGGTCCGGTTTTTAATAAAAGATTTTATGTCGCAGTTTTCATACAAGGCCCGCAGGCGCTCCGGCGAACTCGTCGAGGGCGTGTTGGAAGTTCCCGACCGCAGCGCCGCGCTGCTGCAAATCCAGCGTTCGGGACTGTTTCCCATCGCCGTGGCCGACGCCAAAGTCGGCGCGGTGAATGGCGCCAAAAGCAAGGACAAGGGCGTGAACCTCATGTCGTTTCTGCCGCCGGCGATGCAGGCGCAGTTGACGCAGAAACGCAAGCCGAAGCTGCAGGAACTGGCGACGTTCACCACGCAACTGGCGAACCTGCTGAATTCAGGAATGCCGCTGACGACGGCGCTGACCAGCATGACGCATTTGCAGACGCGCGGGATTCCCGCCGAGGTCAGCCGCGAGTTGAAGCAGGAGGTGACGGAAGGTCGGTCGCTGTCCGACGCGATGGTGCGGCAGCCGCGAATTTTTTCGGACTTGTATGTCAACATGGTGCGCGCGGGCGAATCGTCCGGCGCGCTGGTGCAGGTGCTGCGACGCATGGCCAACCATTTTCAGACGTTCGCGGAAGTGCAGGCGAAGTTCAAGTCGGCGATGATTTATCCGGTCATCGTGATCTGCGTGGGCATTTTGCTCGTCACGTTTTTCATGACGTTCATGATGCCGCGGTTCGTTGAAATCTTCAACGGCTTCGACATTCCGCTGCCGTTGCCGACGAAGTTTTTGATCGGCGTCAGCATCATGTTCACGTCGTATTGGTGGCTGATGGGACTGGTGGCGCTGGCGTTGTTCGTCCTGTTCAAGCGCTTTCAATCGAGCAAGGCCGGCAGCCGGAAAATGGACGAGTGGCGGATGAAACTGCCGGTGTTCGGCAATGTGGTCCAGATAAATGTGTTCGGGCAGTTCGCGCGCACGCTCGGCACGCTGCTGCAAAACGGCGTGCCGGTGCTGACCGCGTTAAAAATCACCA
>Ga0208849_1000745_pt1 | contig 27450 bp, 26 predicted proteins | sample NGESurdeep072012_10_FD_184470 | JGI IMG/M metagenome (GOLD analysis project Ga0208849, IMG submission 184470) | Arctic peat soil microbial communities from Barrow, Alaska - NGEE Surface sample 53-3 deep-072012 (SPAdes) | ecosystem: Environmental > Terrestrial > Soil > Wetlands > Peat ... | reverse complement strand
TTTGAGTCGGGCAACCGAAGGCAAGCGTTGTCAAAGTCCACATGCGCCCAGCGGAGCGTGAGGATTTCTGAGAGGCGGGCGCCGGTGAACGCCAGCAATCGAATCGCGCCAATGGCAAAAGGCGACGCCGTGCCCCGCTGTTCAGCATCGACAACGCCTGCGCCAAGTCGTGCCAGTTCCTGGGCGCTGAGGAACCGCTCGTGCCGCCGCTCGCGAAATTTCCCGACGTGACGGCAGGGATTAGAGCCGTCGCTCCGATTCCCGTGCTTTTCGCACCAGTTAAAGAACTTCGACAGGAGCGCCAGGGTGCGATTGGCCTGATACGGCTTGTCCTTCATCGCCAAGTGCAGGCGCGCTACGTCGGAACGCAAAACCTCGGCGACGACCTTTCGCCGGAGCGTGGCGGGAACGTAAAGGCGCGCCAGTCGCCGATATTCGCCGGCGGTGCTGGCCTTTAACTTCGCCTCCGCGTGGTCAACGAGGAACTGATCGAGAAGCGTTCCAAGTGCCGGTCGGCCTTTCCCCTCTTGCCGCACGGCCGCAGGGTCCAAGCCGGCAGCGACCTGACCAAGGAGCCGCTTCGCCTCGACCCGCGCCTCGTCCGCGGTCAGAGTGCCGTGCGGCCCGACCGTCACCCGACGGGTCCGTCCCTTACGCCCACCAACGCGATACTGGACGAGATAGACCTTTCGGCCCGCGGGAGTGACCTTGAGGCCGAAGCCACTCAGCTCGCGATCCCAAACGTAACTGTCACCCGTCTGCGCCCTCGCCGCATCGACGGTTCTCTTGCTGATCCGCGCCACGGCCATATCGCTCGCTCGCTGCTCGACAGTAAGCACATAGTAAGCGCGCCGGACGGCATCTACAAGATCGCGGAGGAACCTTGGGAAGCTGAAGCGCACAGATTTATGACATTTTTGGCAACTCTGGGAACGACGCTGACACACACAGCAATCAAGAACCCGAAACTACGAATCTGAGGGTCGGGAGTTCGAATCTCTCCGGGCGCGCCAGTACAACGCTACGCCCATGATGCGGCTTTTCGTTCGGAAAATCAGCCTCTTACCACCGCGCTAGTCGTACAAAGTGGTGGTACTATATGGCACTCATGAGCTACCTGATCCGAGACAATCACGGCACCTACTATTTCCGGCGCGTCATCCCTCGGCCGCTGCGCGATTTCATGCCCGAGCCGTGGGCTACCGCTGGCCGCGGCTGTTCAGCGTCAGCGTCAGCTCGAATTCCGGGTGGTAGTGCCATTGGAACGGGATGCCGTCGTCGAGGCGGCGGTCGAGCAGGCTCCACGAGGCGCCGGGCGGGATGGTGACTTTCTCGAAAAGCGGTCGCATGGGCGCCCTACTGATCCCCGACGTTCGCCCCGCGTCTTAACGAACGCCATTCCAGTATCAGTTTTCGCCGGTCGGCGCCAACAACGCGGCCGGGGAAAATGTACCAAGGGACCAGGGACGCCGCCGACCACCGGCCGGAGCCACAAATGATGGCTTGGCGATCGACTCGACGCGCAGGCGAAAGCCCACCAGCGGCTCGCGCCCCGGTGACGCCGCCGATCACGATTCGCTTGCCCGTCGCCCGCGTCGTCGGCGAGCCGAGAAACAGCGCCTCGACGCAAAGCTGCAGGTCGCCGGCGCGTGGACCGGACAATTCCAGAGTGCATCCAGTCAGCGGACCGGCGCGCCCGCGCGTGCCGACGAAGGTGCCAATGCTGGACATGCGCGCTGACGCCTTGCTGGAATTGACCGCGTAGCGAAGCTCGACCCCGGCCGGCTTCTCGGGCCACTCAATGGCAATCCCCTCGATCCGCGACGGCGCCGTCGGTCCCGCAATCCATTCGTCGGAGCCCACGGTTACGTCGCCGAGACCGGCGACATGGCCGAGGATCCGGATTCCGGCGAGATCGCCCGGGCGGACACTGCGGTTCAACACCGGCGCCGGCAGGACTGCCGGCTCGCCGAAGGTCAGCGCCTCGACGTTGACGACCGCGGCAGTCGAACCGTCCGCCTCGAGCGGCGATACCTCCACCAGCAGTTTGACGGGAGCGGTCGTGCGCACGACCAGCGCCGATCCCGGCTGCCAGAGCACGGCGTCGTCGCCGTCGGGATGCGTCACGATCGTGCTTCCGGCAGCCGCCGTCGGGTCGAGGCCGATGCGCACCACCGGTGGCTGGCCGCCGTCTTCGGCCGACGCGTAGCGGACAAGGAACAGGCCGCGGTCGACCTTGAGGACTTTTCGTTTCGGGGTGCCGGCGCCCTGTGCCATCCAATCGTCTCATAAGAAAAGCGGAAAATTCGCCGAAGTTTTTCAAAATAGCTTGAGGCTATTCGTTGACTGGATCGCAGCTTCTTCATCGCAACTCTGGAAGTGATCATAGACAGTTTCGGAAGCGCGCGCTTGTTGGACCGCGCGCGACGGTTACGGGCGAGCAATGATCGAAGATATTCTTTTCAACAGTTCGAAATTAGGGAAGCCCCAGCAGGGCGCTTCGCCACGAGAACTACATATTCGTTTATTCAACTGCGATCGGTTCTACAGGCTCCCGGCCGCCGCCAGATGAAAGTCCTTTTCGTTCACAATAATTTTCCGGCGCAGTTCGGTCCGGTCGCGCGCGCCCTCGCCAGGGATCCCGATACTCAGCTGGCCGCCATCGGCTCGCTGTCTTCCCGACCGGTCAAGGGCGTCAAGCTCATCCGGTATCGGATGCCCGCCGGCGATGTTGCGCCGACCCATCCGTTCGCACGCCGGTTCGACCTCGAGTGCCGGCGGGCGGAGCAGGTGCTCTATGGCCTCTCGTCGCTGGTTGCCGGCGGCTTCACGCCGGATGTCATCATGGCCCACCCCGGCTGGGGAGAGACGCTGCCGCTGAAGTCCGTCTTCCCGAAAGCGCGACTGCTGCTCTATTGCGAGTTCTTCTACGGCGGCGACGGCCGGGACGTCGGCTTCGACCTGGAGTTCCCGATAACCGGGCTGGATGGCGATGTTGGCCTCCGGCTGAAAAACGCCACGACCTTGCTGGGACTGTCGGATTGCGACCGCGCTCTGTCGCCGACGGAATGGCAGCGTTCGACATTCCCCAGTCACTTCCACGGCAAGATCGACGTCATTCACGAGGGCGTCGACACCGATCTCGCCAAACCCGACCCCGATGCGGTCTTCGACCTCGGCTCGGGCCGGCGCCTCACGCGCGCCGATCAGGTAATCACGTTCGTGGCGCGTAATCTCGAGCCGATGCGCGGCTACCACGTCTTCATGCGCGCTCTGCCGCGGATTCTCGCTAAACTCCCCGCCGCCCAGGTCCTGATCGTCGGCGGTGACGACACCTCCTATGGCGCCCGCCCGCCGAGGGGAAAGACCTGGAAGTCAATCTTCCTGGCCGAGGTCGCCGATCGCATCGATCTGGCTCGGGTTCATTTCACCGGACGCTTGCCCCATCAGCGCTTCATCCGCGCGCTCCAGGTTTCATCGGCGCACGTCTATCTGACCTATCCGTTCGTCCTCTCCTGGTCGGCGGTCGAGGCGCTGAGCTGCGGCTGCGTGTTCGTCGGTTCCGACACGTCGCCGGTCCGTGAAGTCGTCGACGGCGACAACGGAATTCTGGTGCCGTTTTTTGATACGGGCCAGCTCGCCGACCGTGTCATCGAGGCAGTCAGGCACCCGCGCCGGTTCAACGACATGAGAGCGCGCGCGCGGCAGCTCGTTCTCGACAGGTTCGACGCCGAGCGTTTGTGCGTGCCGAAGACATTGGAGCTGGTACGCGGACTTCGCTAGTCCCCGGCTATCTCCAGCGATCCGCTGAACACGAAGATATGAAGGACCGGATCCCGTCGTTTCAGAAAACTGTCGTCAGCCGGCCTTGTTTGTCCCGCAAGGAGCGGTCGTCTGCCGGAGGGCAGGACAACGATCCGGAGGAACCAAAAATGAAGAAGTTCATCGCACTCTACATGGTGCCCGCTGCCGCAATGGCGCAGATGGGCAACTCCACTCCCGAGCAGATGAAGGCAGGGATGGAGGAGTGGTCGAAGTGGGGCAAGACGCACCAGAAGGCTATCGTCGACATGGGCGCCCCGCTGGGCAAGACCAAGCGTGTCACCGCCGGCGGCGCGGCCGATGCAAAGAACGAGATCGGCGGCTACTCCATCATGCAAGGCGAGTCCCTCGATTCGGTCGCCAAGGTCTTCACCGGCCATCCGCACCTCAAGATGGCGCCCGGCGCCTGGATTGAAATCACCGAGTTCATGCCGATGCCCGGCATGTAGCCAGCCGCGCGGGAAGCGCAGGCTGTCGCGCGGAGCCGACCATGCGCCGTTTTCTTTTGGCCATCGCGATCCTGTTGAGTGCGTCGGCAGGCCCGGCGCTCGCTGCGCCGACATGTCAGGACGTCAACGGAAGCGTGGCCCGCTGCGGCACGCCCGGCGCGATGCCGCTCGGCTGGAAACTTCCCGACGAGGAATACGACCGGCGCCAGGCCGCACTCGGCAACGACACGGATCCCCATGCCCTGCTGCACGCGATCATCCTGGTCGCCTCGCTGCTGGCTATCATAGCCCTGTTGCCGGATTTCGACGGCCGCTCCGATGTCGATTGGGACGAGCAGGAAGGCGACGGCCGCCGTCGGCGGTGATCGCCGCGCCCAGCCGACGGGATGGCGGAAGTGCCGCTGCCGCAAGCGCGCTGCGCAGAGGGCGCCGCGGCCGTGCGACATGCGAATTCCCCTTTGTGTCAAAATCTGCTCAAGTCGCCGACGCGACGCGCATCGGCCGGGTGTGCGAACGGGCTGGGAGGAAGCGGCGCTGGCGGCACGTCACTGACGAGCCTCCGATCGCTGTCGAACAACCGCCGCGCTCGCAGGGCCGGGAAAGAGTCTCAAGCGTGCTGTCGGGGGAGGCCGGGACGGGATGCTGCGCCAGCTTCTTTGGATATTCTTTCGCGTTTTCTACCGGCTCGAAGTGCGCGGCAGGGAAAACCTCGCCAAGGCCGGCCCCGCCGCCATCATCGCCATAAGTCACGTCAGCTTTCTCGACGCCGCGCTGGCTTGGGCGATCCTCGACCGCGACGTCGCCTTCGCGGTGGACGCCGCGATCGTTCGCCGCTGGTGGGCGCGTTGGTTCTTCGCCATGGTCCATGCCCTGCCGCTCGACGCACGCCGCCCGCAAGCCACCCGAGCCCTCATCGATGTCGTGCGCGGCGGCCGCAGCCTAGTGATGTTCCTCGAAAGCGGCCTCACCGCCACGGACCGTCTGAAGCAGACCACCCTCGCGGCCGGCTTTGTTGCCGATGGCGCAGGGGCACCGGTGGTGCCGGTGCGAGTCGAGGGCCTCGAGCACACGCCGTTCGGCCGCCTGCCGAGCGGCGAGGTGCGCCTTCGCTGGTGGCCGAAGCTTGTTGTCACCATGCTGGAGCCGGCGAAGCTCGCGGTGGCGCCGGGGCTGCGGGGTGAGGCGCGCCGCAAGGCTGCCGGCGCCGCCCTCTACGAACTGATGTCGGAAGCGGTCTTCCGCACCTCGTTCCTCAACGTAACCATTCCCGAGGCACTTATCGCCGCCAGCCACCGCTACGGCGCCGGCCACGTCGTCCTCGAGGATTCCACGTCGGGCAAGCTGACCTACCGCAAGACGCTCGCCGGCGTCGCCATCCTTGGCCGCAAGCTGATGGCGCTTGCCCCCGAAGGCGGCGTCCTCGGCGTAATGCTACCGACCTCCAACGGCGCCGCCCTGACCTTGCTCGGCCTGATGTCAGCCGGGCGCATTCCGGCGATGATCAACTTCACCGCGGGCGCCAGGAACATCCTCGCCGCCTGCCGCGCGGCCGGCATCACCACGATCCTCACCTCGCGCGCCTTTATCGAGAAGACCCAGCTCGCCGACCTCGTCGAAACGATGGCACAGCACGTCAAGCTGGTCTGGCTGGAGGACGTGCGCAAGGAGATCGGCCTCGTCGAACGGCTGCGCGGTCTCATCGCCGGCCACCGGCCATTGGTGCGCCGGGCCGCGGATGACGCCGCCATCATCCTCTTCACCTCGGGCTCGGAGGGCACCCCGAAGGGCGTCGTCCTTTCCCACCGCAACATCCTCACCAATGTCGCGCAAGGCAAGGCGCGCTTCGAATTCGGCACCGCCGACGTGATGCTGAACGTGCTGCCCGTCTTTCATTCCTTCGGTCTGACGGTCGGCCTGATCCTGCCGGTCGTGTCGGGAGTCCGCGCCTATCAGTATCCCTCGCCGCTGCACTACCGGGTCATCCCGGAACTGGTCCGCACCCTCGGCGCCACCATGCTGCTCGGCACCGACACGTTCCTCGCCGGCTATGCCCGTTCCGCCGAGCTTGATGACTTCCGCACGCTCCGCCTGATCGTGGCTGGCGCCGAGCCCGTGCGCGCCGTCACCCGGCGCAAGTACCTCGACCTTTTCGGCGTGCGCATTCTCGAAGGCTACGGCGTCACCGAGACCGCGCCGGCGCTGGCGTTCAATACGCCGGTCCAGAATCGCGACGGCACCGTCGGGCGCCTGCTCCCCGGCATCGCGGCGCGCGTCGATCCGGTGCCCGGCATCGAGGAGGGCGGCCGCCTCGTCGTGCACGGACCGAACGTCATGCTGGGCTATCTCAATTCCGGCAACCTCGCCGAGGTCGAGCCGCCCGCCGGCGGCTGGTACGACACCGGCGACATCGTCTCCATCGACAACGACGGTTTCATCACAGTCAAGGGCCGCGCCAGGCGCTTTGCCAAGGTCGGCGGCGAAATGGTCTCGCTCGCCGCCGTCGAATCCCTGATCACCGATCTCTGGCCGGACAGCATATCGGCGGTCACCGCCGTATCGCACGCCCGCAAGGGCGAGCAACTGGTCCTGATGACCGACTACCGCCACGCCAACCGCAACTCGGTCCTCGCCTTTGCCCGCAAGCATGGCGTCTCCGAGCTGGTGGTTCCCTCGGTGGTGATGGTGGTCGAGGCGCTGCCGGTGCTGGGTTCGGGCAAGATCGACCATCCTGCCGTGGCCCGTAAAGTCGCCTCGCTGATCGCCGAGGGTGCCGCGGCGACGGCGGATTGAGGAAAAACTCCGCCTAGCCGTAGCCGCGCGAGTCGCGCCAGAATTCGTCGACCGGCCGCTCGAGCAGGAACGAAGAGACGAATTCCTTGCCGATCTCCAGGAACGGGTAGCGGTCGCTCTTCGCCCACTTCGGTCGTGTATAGGCTGGTGGCTCGGTGACGATCGCGCGCCGCCAGTCGTCGAAGGTTTCGTACCAGAGCTCGACCACCCGGTGCCAATGCGGCATCGGCGTGCGGCGCACGTCGGCTACCGCATGCGGCGGCCACACGCCGGGAAGCGGCGGGTGCTCGTCGATCACCCGGTAGCTGAAGAAGCGGTACAGCCCCGGCTGGCGCGCGACCTCCGGCGCGTGAATCGTGAGAAACCAGTCGTCGCCCTCTTCGCGCGACACGCCGTCCGGGTAGCGCATCAGGATGAACCAGCGCAGGACGTTGCGCTCGTGCGGCTGCAGTTCGCCACCGAGAAAATCCTCGGTCGGCTGCGCCGGGATGAAGCAGGTCGCCACCTTCGGCGTCACCGGCGGAACGGTGAAGGCGAAAGTTCCGCGCGCACCGTCAAACGGCAACTCGCGCCACCAGCCGTCGGTCACCCGCCAGTTGAAGAAACCGTACGCGCGGGCGTCCGCCGGTGCATCGACCGGCAGGAAGCTCTCGTGGCGCGTCAGCCACGGTCCGTAGCGGCGCACGATCTCGGGCGCGTGGTCGCGGTAGTACCAGCGCTCCATCGCCGCGACCTGGCTGATCCGAATGTCGTGGACGACGATGCTGCGCAACATCAGGCGCGCGCCCCGGCTGCCCACAGGTCCGGCTGCTGGACGAACTCGACCAGGTTGCCGGCGTTGTCGCGGATGAACACGAAGGTGCCGAACGGCATGCGGCCGACAAAGACTATGTCGGCGCCGCGTTCCGTCAGTTCGGCCGCGATCGTGTCTACGTCTTCGACCGCGAAGGCGACGTGCTTGTTGCCGTGCGTGTGCGGATCGGTCTGCGGATCGCGCCGCCGCTCGGGCAGCGCCGCCGCGCCCTTCACCTCGAACAATTCGACCCGCAGCGGCCCGCGCTTCAGCATGGCGACCTCGGCCGGGATGGCGTCGATGCGCATGGTCTGGTCGACCTCGAAGCCCAGCATGTCGCGGTACCACGCGATCGACGCGGCGAGGTTCGGCACGCTGACGCCGCTGTGGTGGAATTTGAGGTCGGCTCTCTGCTTCATCGGTCTCTTTTCTACGCGGTGACGATGTAGGGGGTCAGCGCCCGTTTGAAGTCGTTGGTCGGCGCTTCCAGCAGGAACGTCGAGACAAAATCCACCCACGGCTCGAGGAAGGGATAGGTGTCTCGTTTCGCCCATGAAGGCTTGGTGTACTTTGGCGGTTGTTCGATTACGGCCCGCCGCCAGGCGTCGGCGTTCTCGTACCAGAGTTCGGAAACACGCTGCCACGGACCGATCTTCGGCGGCACGACATGGTAGCTGACGAACCGCTTCAGGCCCGGCTGCCGGCAGACCTCCTTGGCGTGGACATTGACGTACCAGTCGTCGCCTTCCTCCGCCGAGACGCCCTCGGGATACTTGAACCCCGTCACCCAGCGGATGTTGGTGCCGTCGTCGAGGGTCAGCCCGCGCCCGAGGAAATCCTCGCTCGGCCGTTTCGTCACGAAGACGAACAGCGGCGGATTGGGGCCGCCGGGGCGTCCGCCCCAATGCGCGTTGCGCGCCGCGTCGCCTTCCGGGATGCCGAGAATCTTGTTGTAGCCCTTCGGCCAGCGCTCGGCGAACAGTGTCCCCTGGTCCATCTGCCCGCCGGCGCGGAACGGGCTCTCCCGCCACCAGTGCTCGGTCATGCGCCAGTTGTAATAGCCGTAGTCGAGAGCGCCGTCCGGCGCCGGCACCGCCCGGTAGCTGACGTAGCGGTCGAGGATCGGCTCGATGAAGGAGAGCGTTTCCGGCGCGTGGTCGCGGAGCAGCCAGCGCTCCATCAGCGGCAGGTCGTTCATCGTCCTGATGTTGAGGATGAGATAGCTGCGCATCGTCTGCTCCTGTCAGTGCGGCGGATTGAAGGGCGGCATGATGCCGCCGGACATGAAGGTGCCGATCCGGTTTCCCCGCGTCACCGGCACCAGCAGGTGGGACGGGTAGCGGTTCGAATGATGGACGGTGATCTCGGCAGTCGTTTCCCGCCACAGGTGTCCGTAGGCGTGGTTGTCGATGAAGTCCGTCGGCACCTCGTCGCGGTCCGTCGCCTTGATCTTCACGCCCAGCCGATAGCCCGCCTTGAGCAGCACGCCGGTCGCCACCATGGAGCCGCCGCTGCGAGCCGCGCAGTCAGTGTCTGCTCCTTGCCGGCCTCGTCGACCTGGAAAAGCGTGACGAACCACAGCACTTCGGTGTCGCTGGTCGAGGCGTGGATGTTGAGCACCAGCGGACCACACACCTCCGTGTTCTCCACCATCATCGGCGTGCGGAAGCTGACGTCGCCGTGTTCCGCCGGCGATTCGACAAACGTCGAGGCGGTCTCGTCCGGCCAGAATTCGTGTTCGGAGAGCAGGCCATCCTTGTGGAGGTAGAATTCCGTCCACTTCGTTTCCGGCAGCGGCCATTCCTCGGCCTGCTTCCACTCGCCCGTATTCTGGATGAACAGTTGCACCGGCGGCTCGTCCATGATGCCGGTATCGACGCCCTTCAGCCAGTGGTCGAACCAGCGCAGGGACTCGTCGGCGTACTGGTACACCGGCCGGTCGAGATAGTACGGCGGCCCGATGGTCAGCCGGCGCGGCCCCGCCCAGTTCTCGAACGACTGGATATCGCCCGGCAGGTGCAAACTGTGCATCCCCCAGCAGCCGCCGAAATAGCCGGGAATCTGTGCCGGCGTGTTGCGTACGGACTTCTCCTTGTAGTGCTCGGTGTCGAGATAATTGACCAGGTATTCGGCGATCACCATGTTGCCGCCCTCGTCGGGATTGTTGAGCACCGCGACGAGTTCCGGATGGATGTTGATTTCCGGGTCCTGGAGCGCCTCCTCGATCTTCTGGTTGAAGGCCCGCACGCCGATGCGGTCGCGGTACTCCTTGCGGACGCGCGGTTGCTCAGCGATTTCAGCCAGTACTGGTGGAACTTGAACGAGAAGATGCCGCCGTGGAACATGGCGCCGCGATACTGGTCGGCGGTGGCGAATGGCGCGAAGATCGTCTTCAGCGAAGGCGGCTTCAGCTCCGCCACCCGCTTGGCGGTCATGGCGAAGTACGACGCGCGGCAGCCGTGGTGCGAGGTGGCGACCTTCGACACGCGCCTCGCGGGCCTTCTATGTCGATACGCTCGGCCTGCAGGTGACGGAGGAAACCGCCGACATCATCTATCTCCGCGGTCTCGAGGAGCGTAACCACCACTCGCTGGTGCTGAAGAAGGCCGACATCGCCGTGGCCGAAGTGGTCGGCTTTCGCGTCTTCCATGACGACGACCTCGACAAGGCGAAGGCATTTTTTTGACGCCCGGGGCCTGCCTAACCGCTGGATCGAGGTGCCGTATCAGGGCCGGACGCTGCGCGCGGTCGATCCGCTCGGCACGCCCATCGAATTCTTCGCCCGCATGGATCAGCTGTCCTCGATTCACCAGAAGTATGCCCTCTACAAAGGCGTCAAGCCGCTGCGCATCGATCATCTGAATACCTTCAGCGACGACGTGCAGGCTTCCGTCGATTTCTACAACCAGCTGGGCTTCCGACTCACCGAGTACACCGAAACCGAGGACGGCCAGCAGTTCTGGGCGGCATGGATGCACCGCAAGGGCGGCGTCCACGATGTCGCCTTCACCAACGGTCTGGGGCCGCGCCTGCACCACGTCGCTTTCTGGGTGCCGACACCGCTCGCCATCATCGACTTGCTCGACCTGATGGCGACCACCGGCTACCTCGACAACATCGAGCGCGGGCTGGGCCGCCACGGCATCTCCAACGCGTTCTTCCTCTACGTGCGCGATCCCGACAACAACCGCATCGAGTTCTATTGCTCCGATTACCTGACCGTCGATCCGGACCATGAGCCCATCCGCTGGGACCTCAAGGACCCGCAGCGCCAGACGCTGTGGGGCGCGCCGGCGCCGCGTTCGTGGTTCGAGGAAGGCAGCGTCTTTGCCGAGACCGCGCCGCGCAAGCCGAAGCTCAAGGCCACGCCGATCGTCGCGCCCTGATCAGTCGCCGTTTTTCGGCGGCCGGCCGCGGCGGGGGAGGGTGGCCGAGTCGGCCGGCGGCGGCCCCAGATCGAGGCTTTCGCTGATCGACGGCGTTTCGGAGAGGATCGCGTCGAATTCACGCAGGCTCGCCTGCAGGGCGGCGAGTTTCTCGGCCCCGAACCGGCGCGTGATGCGGCTGTAGATTGCTTCCGAATATTGTCCGACATGGTCGAAGAGCCGGAGGCCCTTCGGACTGATCGACACGATGCAGCGGCGCATGTCGTGATCGGCGCCGCGCCGCAGGATGAGGTCGCGCTTTTCCAGGTCCTTGAGGATGCGCGATACGCTGGGCGGTAGCAGGTAGGTCGCCTCCGCCAGCGCCATCACTTCGATCTCGCCGCGCGCAACCAGCGCCCGCAGGATCCGCCATTGCTGTTCGGTGATGCCGAAATGGCGAAGCGTCGGGCGGAAATGCTTCATCGCCGCCTCGCGGGCGCGCAGCAGCGACATCGGCAGGGACAGCGAGAAATCGCGGAGCTTCAGGCGGCTGCGAGCCTCGCTGCCGCCTTTGTCGCGACCGGGCGCTCCCGTCGGCTTGCGTCCGCCGTCAGCCATGCGCCACCTCGTCGGCGACGACATTGCGGAGTGTCCCCACGTCGGCGACCTCGACCTCGACGGTGTCGCCGGACTTCAGGTAACGCGGCGGGTCGAACCGCGCCCCGGCGCCACTCGGCGTGCCGGTGAGGATGATGTCGCCGGGCTCGAGCGTTGCGAACGTCGAGATGTATTCGATGATCCGGTCGAAGGGAAAGATCATGCGGTCGCTGGCGTCATCCTGCCGCACTTCGCCGTTGACCCGCGTCGTCACCCGCAACGGCCCCGGCGGCACGTCGGCCATCGGCACGATCCACGGTCCGAGCGAGCCCGACTTCGCGAAATTCTTGCCCTGGGTGACATTGAACTTCGCGTGCCGCAGCCAGTCGCGCACCGAGCCCTCGTTGGCGATGGTCACGCCGAACACGTGGTCGAGCGCCGCCGCGCGTGCGATGCGCCGGCCACTCTTGCCGATGACCAGCACGATCTCGCCCTCGTAGTCGAGTTGCTCGCTTTCCGGCGGACGCAGGATCGGCTCGTCCGGCCCGACGAAGGATTCCGCGAAGCGGACGAAGAGGCTCGGATATTGCGGGCGTTCCGAACCGTCGCGGTATTCCTCGTTCCGCTCGGGATAATTCACGCCGACGCAGAAGCACTTGCCCCAGCGAACCAGCGGCTTCGTCAGCCGCGCCGCCGTCAGCGTCACGTCGGGACCGGCGGAAGCCGCGATCTCGGCTAACCGCGCGTAGGGGATCGTGCGGACGAGATCGCTCATGTCGGTGACCGCGTGGCCGAGCCGCCGCGACAGATCGACGATGCCGTCCTCGCGCCACAGTCCGATGCGGGAGGCGCCGTCCACCGCGTAGGTGACCAGCCTCAAGCCGCCATGCCCTTCGGCAGCAGCCCGGTCCGCGTCAGCACGCCGTCGAGTTTCCGCTCCAGCTCAGGCGTTGCCGGCGCCATCGGCAGGCGGTGCTCGTTGGCCGGAATGATGCCCAGCCGCTTCATCATGTATTTCATCGGGATCGGGTTGGTGTCGTAGAACACCGCTTCGTTGATCTCGAAGAGCGCAAGATGGATCGCCTCGGCGCGCTTCATGTCGCCGGCCCACACCGCCTCGCAGAGATCGGCGAGGATACGCGGCCTGAGGTTGCCGACTGCATTCATCAGCCCGCACGCGCCGACCGCCATCATCGGGTAGGAAAGTTCCTCCAGGCCGACGAATATCTTGAAGTCCGCGCCGAGCGCCGACACGCACTGCGACACCAGCGCAAGGTCGTTGGCGGCATGCTTCATGCCGACGAAAGTCGCCGACTTTTCCTTCAGCGTCCTCAGCGTGTCGATCGTCACGCTGACCGCCGCCCGTCCCGGGATGTGATAGATCATCCATGGGATCTCGATTGCCTTGGTCACTTCGAGATAGTAATCGATCAGGCCGCGCTGCGGCGGGCGCGAATAGTACGGGGTGACGATGAGCAGGGCATCCGCGCCGGCGCGCACCGCATGGTTGGTAAGCTCCTGCGTTTCGATCAGACTGTGCGAACCGGTCGCCGCCACCACCGGCAGGCGCCCTTTGGTCACCTCGACGGCGAGCGTCACCAGCCGGTTGCGTTCCGCCACCGTCAATGAGGCGGGTTCCGCGGTCGTGCCGTTGACGACGATGCCGTGGCTGCCGTTGTCGATCTGATGGTCGACCAGCCGCCGATAAGCTTCCTCGTCGACGACGCCGCCCTTGAACGGCGTGATCAGCGGCGGCATCGAGCCCTTGAGACGATGGGCGACGGAGGGCATCGGCCGATTCCTTTCTGCGCCAGCAGACGGCGCCGGCGCCGGGCTGTTGGTGTCGCCGACTATAATAAATATGTTATCTATCTCAAGCGGCGCGGCAATGCCGGCGGCATGCGGGTCCGCTTGGCAAACCGTCTGCCGGGGAAGCTGCCATGACCGTGCGCGGCTTCACCTTTGACGGTTTCCTGCTGGCGCTGGCGGTCGTCGTCATCGCCGCGATCCTTGCCCCGGCGCCCGGCGCCAGCCACGGCTTCCTGCATGCCGACTGGATCGCCACCTACGGCATCGCGGTCGTCTTCTTTCTCTACGGCCTGACGCTTGCCCCGGAACGGCTGCGCGAAGGCGCCTCTAACTGGCGGCTGCACCTCACCGTCCAGCTGTCCACCTTCGTGCTTTTTCCCGTCGTCGTGCTGCTCATGCTGCGCCTGTTCGGCGGCCTGCTGCCGGTGCCCACGCAGACCGGCTTTTTCTATATCGCCGCGCTTCCATCCACCGTCTCTTCCTCCGTGGCGATGACCTCGCTGGCCCGCGGCAACGTCCCGGCGGCGATCTTCAACGCCACGCTATCCAGCCTCATCGGCGTATTCGCCACGCCGCTGTTCATGGCCTGGTATGTGTCGACCACCGGCGATTCCCTGCCGCTGTTGCCCGTCATCGCCAAGGTCGTCGGCCTCGTGCTGGTGCCCATCGTCATCGGCCAGGTCGCCCGCCACTGGCTGCATCGTTGGGCCGCGCGTTACAGCAAGATCATCCGCCTCGCCGACCGCGCCATCATTCTGGCGATCGTCTACAATTCGTTTTCGGATTCGATGGTCGAAGGCATCTGGAGCGGCCACGACCTGAGTTTTCTCGTCACCATGATCGTCGGCGTGCTCGTCCTCTTCACGCTCATCTACTGGATCATCCTGATTCCATGCCGGCTGCTCGGCTTTGATCGCCCCGACACCATCGCCACGCTGTTCTGCGGCTCCAAGAAGTCGCTGGCCACCGGACTGCCGATGGCGCGCCTGATGTTCAGCCACGATCCGGCGCTCGGCCTCATCATCGCGCCGATCATGCTCTATCACTTCTTCCAGTTGATCATCGTCAGCGTCATCGCCAACCGCTACGCCGCGGCCGACGACGCCGAAACCGCTGCGCTCGGCCGCTGACGGTCCGCTCGCAGCTGACCCCCAGCCTACGGCAGCGCCGCTTCGCGCACGGCCATCCGCTGCGCTGTCAGCGACACGGTGTAGGACATCGGCGTGCCGAGCATCCGGATGCCGATCTCGCAGGTCCGCCGTCGCCCGCCGCCGCGGCAGTTGCTGACCGACGTGATCGCCGGAAACTGGATGTGACAGGCAAACCCCGGGTAGGCGAACGCCACCGACTGTTCGTTCGGCGGCAGCGCCTTGTCGATCGGGTCGGCGCGCCCGTTGAGCGAATACGAGCGCACCGTCTGGTCGCGCATGAGGACATGCACGGTCGCCGTCGCCCAAGCGTAGGTGTCGGCTATCCCGTAGCGGAGATTTTCGAGCGAAACGGAGTTCACGTCCGGCCGCGCCGCGTCGCAGGCGATGAGGCCGCCATAGCCGCCGGCGATCGCCGGAGCGCCGCCCATGGCCAGAAGGACGACCATTGCGGCAGGCCCGGACTTCAGCCGGCCCGCCACTTTGCGGCTCAGATTGCGATCCCCGTCCATGTCAGTCCCCCGCGCCACTGATAGCGGCTCCGACGCACCGACGCGACACCCGATACCAAATCACATTATTCCTATCATACTCAACCGGCCGCTGCCCCAGCAAGTCTCACCCATGGTCCGTCCTTCCGTTCCGGCGCCGCCCGTTCCATGCGATAAATTCCCCCGATCCGGGGACAACCGCATGGCGGACGAATCGCGGGAGGCGTTGGCGGCGGAGCGCATCGCCGCGCTGCCGATCTGGTCGGGCGCCGTGGCCCCGGAGCGCCTCGCCGGCGGCATCACCAACGTCAATTTCACCGTTGCCGATGCCGGCGCCCGCTACGTCGTGCGCGTCGGCGACGATGTGCCTGTCCACCAGATCCTGCGTTTCAACGAGGCCGCCGCCAGCCGCGCCGCCCACGCCGCCGGCATCTCGCCGGAGGTCATCCACAGCCAGCCCGGCATCCTCGTCATCCGCTTTGTCGAAGGCGTCACGCTCGCCGCCGGCGATATCCGCGATCCCGCCCGGCTGGCCCGTATCGTGCCGCTTCTCCGCCGTGTCCATCGCGACATGCCGCGCCATCTTCGCGGTCCGCTGCTTGCCTTCTGGGTCTTTCACGTCGTCCGCGACTACGCCCATACGCTGACCGAGCGCGGCAGTCGCCATGCTCCGCGCCTGCCCGGCCTGCTCGCGGTCGCGGAAGAACTGGAAGCCGCCGTCGGCCCGGTTGAGGTCGTCTTCGGTCACAACGATCTGCTCCCCGCCAACTTCATCGACGACGGCGAGCGCATCTGGCTGATCGACTGGGACTATGCCGGCTGGAATTCGCCGCTCTTCGACCTCGCCAACCTCGCCTCCAATGCCGAGTTCGACCACGCCGCCGAGGAGCACCTGCTCGCCGAGTATTTCGGTCGACCACCCGATGCTCGCCTCTGGAAGAGTTACACCGCGATGAAGTGTGCCTCGCTCTTGCGCGAAACCCTGTGGGGCATGGTTTCGGAAATCACCTCGCAGCTCGCCTTCGACTATGCCGCCTACACCGCCGACTACCTCGCCCGCTTCACCCGCGCCGACGAAGCCCGCAAGGCCGTCGGCGTATGACTCTCCCCGCCCATGCTTCGGTCGTGGTCATCGGCGGCGGCATCATCGGCTGCTCGACCGCCTATCATCTCGCCCGCGACCACAAGGCCGACGTGGTGCTGATCGAGCGCGACCGCCTGACCGGCGGCTCGACCTGGCACGCCGCCGGCCTTGTCGGCCAGTTGCGCTCGTCAGCCTCGATCACGCAGGTGCTGCGCTATTCCGTCGGACTGTACGAAAAACTCGAGGCCGAGACCGGGCTTGCCACCGGCTGGCGCCAGACCGGCTGCCTGCGGCTTGCCACCAATGCGGACCGCTGGACCGAATACCGCCGCCAGGCAACTACGGCGCACTCCTTCGGCCTCGACATGCACCTGCTCTCCGCCGACGAAGCCAGGCAGATGTGGCCGCTCATCGAGACCGACGACCTCGTCGGCGCCACCTTCATGCCCACCGACGGCCAGGCTTCGCCCTCCGACATCACCCAGTCGCTTGCCCGCGGCGCCCGCACCCACGGCGCCAAACTCCACGAGGGCGTCGCCTGCACTGGTTTTGACATCCGGGATGGCCGCGTCGTCGCGGTCCATACCGATCAGGGCTCCATCGCCTGCGAAAAGGTCGTGCTGTGCGCCGGCCTGTGGTCGCGCCAGATCGGCGCGCTCGCCGGCGTCAGCGTGCCGCTGCAAGCGGTGCAGCATCAGTACGTCATCACCGAGAAGATCGTCGGCATCGTTCCCGGAATGGCGACCATCCGCGATCCCGACCGCCGCACCTACTTCAAGGAGGAAGTCGGCGGCCTCGCCTTCGGCGGCTACGAGCCAGATCCGAAGCCTTGGCTGACCGGCGACGCGCCGGAGAATTTCGAGTTCCAGTTGCTCGACGACGACTGGGATCATTTCGAGCAGCACATGGAGGCGGCGCTCGCTCGCATGCCGGCGCTCGCCACCGCAGGCATCAAGCAGATGATCAACGGGCCGGAGTCGTTCACGCCCGACGGTAATTTCATCCTCGGCGAGGCGCCGGAAGTGCGCAATTTCTTTGTCGGCGCCGGTTTCAATGCCTTCGGCATCGCATCAGGCGGCGGGGCAGGGTGGGTGCTGGCGCAGTGGGTCGTGAGCGGCGAGCAGCCGATGGACCTCTGGGTCGTCGATATCCGCCGCTTCTCGGCGCTGCACGCCGACCGAACCTGGACGCGCGACCGCACGCTGGAAGCGTATTGCAAGCACTACGCGGTCGCTTACCCGCTGGAGGAATACGAGTCAGGCCGTCCGCGCATCGTCTCGCCGCTCTACGAGCGGCTGCAGGCGCGCCGTGCCGTGCTGGGGTCCAAGCTCGGCTGGGAGCGCGCCAACTGGTTCGCGCCGGCAGGCGTCGAGCCGCGCGACATTTATGCCTTCGGCCGCGGCAACTGGTTCACTACCGTCGGCGAAGAGCACCGGGCCGCCCGCGAACGCGTTGCGCTCTTCGACCAGTCGTCGTTCGCCAAGTTCGAGATGCGCGGCAAGGATTCGGAAAAGGCGCTGTCGTGGATCGCCGCCAACGATGTCGCAAAGCCGCCCGGCCGTCTCACCTACACCCAGCTCCTCAACTCGCGCGCCGGCATCGAGTGCGATCTCACGGTTGCTCGTCTCGCCGACGATCATTTCTATATCGTCACCGGCACCGGCTTCCGCACGCACGACTTCGCCTGGATCCGGCAGAATATTCCAGCCGGTCTCGACGCGACTCTGACCGACGTCACTGAGGCATGGGGAACGCTGTCGCTTATGGGGCCGCGCGCCCGCGACGTGCTTGCCGCCGTCACCGACGCCGATGTGTCGAACGCGGCTTTCCCTTTCGGCGCAGTTCGCGAAATTTCCGTCGCCGGGTGCCCGGTGCGCGCGCTCCGCGTCACCTACGTCGGCGAGCTCGGCTGGGAGCTTCACATGCCGATCGGCGATACCGGCGCGGTCTTCGACGCGCTGATCGCCGCCGGCGCGCCGAATGGCCTGGCGCTTGCGGGCTATCGCGCCATCGAGTCTCTCCGCCTGGAGAAAGGCTACCGCTCCTGGGGGCAGGACATCACGCCCAACGACGACCCCTTCCAGGCCGGCCTCGGCTGGGCGGTGAAGCTGAAGTCCGGCAAGCCGTTCCTCGGCCGCGCCGCCGCCGAAGCCTGTGCTGCCGGCCCGCTCGCCAAGCGCCTGACGACATTCACCGTCGCCGATCCCGCCGTCATGCTCGTCGGCCGCGAGACGATCCTGCGCAACGGCGAGCGCGTCGGCTACCTCGCCTCCGGCGGCTGGGGCTACACGGTCGGCGCCAATATCGGCATGGGCTACGTCCGCAATTCCGAAGGCGTTACCGACGATTTTCTGAAAACCGGAAGCTACGAGTTGGAAGTCGCCAGCCAGCGCGTGCCGGCAACCTTGCACCTCGGCGTCCTCCATGACCGCGAAATGGAGCGCATCAAGGGGTGAAGGGCACCGTCGAGGAATTTGTGGTCAGGACCTCGACCGTGATCTGAGCCGCGTGAACGTCCTGTTCTTCGCCAAAAAACCCGACCTCGACGAGGACAAATCGATCGCCGCGGCCACGAGGAACTGAGGCCGAATATCGGCGTCCACGAAGGCCTGACGAGATACCCTGAAGCCGTCTCGCCGGGCGGCATGGTCCGCCGCGCCGGTTCCCAAACCGCCTGTTTTTGGCTACCTACCCGGTAGCGAAACGAGGACAGCCCTCCGGTGATCGTTCCAGTCATTCTCTGCGGCGGCGCCGGGACGCGCCTGTGGCCGGCCTCGCGCGAGGACGCGCCGAAGCCGTTCCTGCCCATCATCGATGGCACCACCACCTTCGCCATGACGCTGGCCCGCGTCGCCGATCGCAGTCGCTTCACGGCGCCGCTGGTCATCGCCGGCGCCGGCCAGCGCCAGCTTGTCGAGTCGGGGCTGGCCGCCGCGGGCGTCGCCGGAACCGTCCTTCTCGAACCGGATCGCCGCGACACCGCCGCCGCCGTCGCCAGCGCCGCCGCCCAGGTCGTCGCCGCCGACCCCGACGCGACCATGCTCGTCCTCGCCGCCGACCACGTCATCCGCGACCGCGCCGCCTTTTCCGCGGCCGTCGCCTCGGCGCTCCCGGCTGCCGAGAACGGCCGCATTGTCGTATTCGGCCTGAAGCCGACGTGGCCCGCAAGCGGCTTCGGCTATATCCATCCCGGTGCTGCGTTGGGCGAGGGCGCTGCCCGCGCCGTTACCGCCTTCGTCGAGAAGCCCGACCGTGCCCGCGCCGAGGAATTCGTCGGTGCCGGCTACCTGTGGAACTCCGGCATCTTCCTGACGAAGGCTAGCACCGTGCTGGCCGAGATGGACAGGCATGCTCCCGCCGTCGCCGCGGCCGCTCGCGCCGCCTTCGCCGCGGCCAGACGCGAGGGCAAGGTGATCTCCCTTGACGGCAAGGCCTTTGCCGCCGCGCCAAAAACTTCCCTCGACTATGCCGTCATGGAGAAGACCGACCGCGCCGCCGTCGTCGCCGCCGCCTTCGACTGGTCCGACATCGGCACCTGGGCCGCCGTCTGGGACGCCGCCACCAGGGACGCCGCCGGCAATGTCGTCAGCGGCAATGCGGTCGTCGTCGATGCCAGGAACGCCTACGTCAGCACCGACCGCTACACCGTCGGCGTCGTCGGCATCGACGATGTCGTGGTTGTCGCCGCCGATGGTTCGGTGCTGGTCACCACGCGCAGCCGTTCCGGCGCGGTCAAGGATCTGGTCGCCGCGATCGGCGCCGGGCCGGAAAAGGCTTTCGGCGATTTCGTTCGCCACTTCCGACCGTGGGGCTACTACCAGTCGCTCGACCAGGGCGCCGCCCATCAGGTCAAGCGCATCGTCGTCAATCCCGGCGCCCGCCTCTCCCTGCAGAAGCACGCCCATCGCGGCGAGCACTGGACGGTCGTCGCCGGCATCGCCGACATCACCGTCGGCATGGACATGGCCTCGCTGAAGACGACGCGCGTCGAGGTCAACGGCACCGTCCACATACCGCTGGGCGCCATCCACCGCATGGCCAATCCGGGCAGCCGGCCGATGACGCTGATCGAGGTCCAGGTCGGCGACTACCTTGGCGAGGACGACATCGTCCGGCTCGAGGACGACTACGGCCGCAAGGACGGCTGAGCGGGGGTTTACTCCGCGTAAACCCTGTTTGCGATTGCCGCCGCCACGGTGCATCCCTTTGCCGCCCGGCCGCGTTCTTGTTGGGGAGGCGCCGGCAAGGGAATCTTGACGAGTTGCGGCGCCTCATCAAGCCCCATACTCCCGAGGCCGCCCCTGACGCCTTCATCATCCTCCGCCGCGCTTGCCGACGCGAGGCCTCCCGCGCTCACGGAAGAGGCCATTCGTCTCTCGGAGATTCTGAGCGCGCTCGGCCACGCGGTCGATCTGACCGAGGGGGCAGCCCGAGGGGCACGGCGTCCGCTGCTGCTGGATTGGCACGGCCATCGGGCGCGAGGTCGGCCTCGCCGAGCCCCAGCTGTGGGAGCTCTGCTACGCGCTGCTGCTCAAGGATGTCGGCTGCTCGTCCAACGCCGCCCGCATAACCGGGCTCTTCAAGACCGACGATCTTGCCTTCAAGCGCGCCGCCAAGACGATGCCGCCGAACCTGCCCGGCATGCTGCGCTTCGTCGCCGGCCATACCGCCACGGAAGCCGGTATCGGCGAGCGTCTGCGCACGCTGCTTGCGGTTGTTCCGCAGACCCCCGCGGTGGCGAGCGCGATCACCGCGACCCGCTGCGAGCGCGGGGCCGAGATTGCTCTCCGGCTGCGCTTCTCCGACCGCGTCGCCGAGGGCGTCCGCTGCCTCGACGAGCACTGGGACGGCGGTGGCCTTCCCCTCGGCCTCAAGGGCGAGGCGATCCCGATGTATTCGCGCATCGCGCTGCTCGCCCAGGTCGTCGATGTGTTCCACTCCGATTTCGGCCGCGCTGCGGCGATCGCCGAGGTCAAGCGGCGCGACGGTACCTGGTTCGATCCGGCGCTGGTCGCTGTGTTCATGGAGGTACAGACCCAGATCGGCTTCTGGGAAACGCTGATGACGCCCCATCTCGAGCGGATCGTGCTCACGCTTGAGCCCGCCCGCCATGCCAAGCCGCTCGATGACGGCTTCCTCGACGACATCGCCGAGGCGTTCGCCGATATCGTCGATTCGAAAAGCCCGTATACCAGTGGCCATTCCTCGCGCGTCGCCGAGCTGACCGACCTGATCGCCGCCGAGATGGGAGTGACGCCGCAACGCCGGCGTTGGCTCCGGCGCGGTGCGCTCCTCCACGACATCGGCAAGCTCGGCGTCAGCAACATGATCCTCGACAAGCCGGGACCGCTCATCGGCGACGAGCGATCGGCCATGCAGCTGCACGCGCTCTTCACCGAGAAAATTCTGTCGCGCATCGCAGCCTTCCACGAATTGGCCCGGTCGCCGGCGCCCATCACGAGCGCCTCGACGGGCGCGGCTATCCGCACGGCCTCGCCGGCGACGAGATTGCGATGGAGACGCGGATGATGACGACGGCGGATATCTACGACGCGCTGACCGGCAATCGTCCATACCGCGCGGCGCTGACACGCGAAGTGGCGCTGGAAATCGTGGCCGGCGAGGTCGGCACCGCCATCGACCCTGCCTGCTTCTCGGCGTTGCGCGCCGTCCTCGGCCAGGCGCTAGCGCCGGCCTCATCCGTTTGAATGACGACTGCGGATGGAACTGCGGCTAGGAAGTATCCTGCGCTTTCCGTGGTGTAGCGTCTGGCCTGTGCCGGCCGACGCTCCCGAACGATTGGAAAACCATGCGTCAGGGTTCATGGATCGCCTTGGCGGTGCTGGGGTACTGGCCGTCGCCGTGCCGCTGCGGGCGCTCGCCGACGCGTACCAGGACTGGTCCTGTCCCAAAGGGAGCTTTCTGGTCGGGTTCAGCGGCTACCGCGGCGCCTGGATCGACGAACTGGCCCCCCGTTGCGCGAGTTGTGAAAACTGGGCCACCAAGCTGTCGGGATCGTCCCATCCTGCTCCCGCCGACTGGTTCGGCAAGCCAGCCGAGGCTCGCGCCCGATTTCAACGCGACGAGTTGTGCGCCGGCAACGAAGCGGTGACGGCCGTGCGCTGGGGCCTGGCGACGCCCGACGATGAAGTCCATCTGCAGAACCTGCAGATCCAGTGCATCAACGTCATCAGCCGCATCGTCAATCAGCAATGGCACACGGAGCTGGTGTCGGATAACGGTTCGCCCGGCCATGACGACCACTGCGGCGGCGCTGCAACCTTCGCTTACGGGATGAAGATCGGCCTCGACGGCACAAGCCTGACGCGACTTGGCCTGGATTGCGCGGCGTCCTCGCAAGTCTTCGCCGATGCGGCGGTCGCCAACGGCGAGACCATCGACCCGGCGAGCTTGCCGCCGATGGCGGTCATCGGACAGGATCGTCCGGATAGCGACATTCCCATTGCGGCCGGCTTCGGCTACGGCATCCTGCAGGTCGCCAATCCCGGGCAATGCTATCAGGCGTGCGGCAACCAACCCGGCTGCAAGGCGTGGACATACCTTAAACGCGGCGTTCGGGGTTCTGAACCGACCTGCTACCTGAAGTCTATCGTCCCGGCGCCGAAGTCGGATGCGTGTTGCGTTTCCGGCGTCATGCCGCCGACCGCCGGCCACAGTCCGCTCATCAAGCTTGGCAAGCTCGGCAAGCTCGTTCAGCAGGCTTCGCCCGACGACACCCAGACGCTGAGCGCCACTTGCACGTCCACCGGCGAGGTCTGCGACAGGCCGGCGGTGGTCGATCTGCAAGGCGAGGTGGCTTCGGTGCAGGTTTCGGCGCCGGCCAGCCACTGCTCGCCGATCTCCTACCGCCTGACCACGGACAATCGCGGCGATCTCATCGGCGACACCGGCCCGCTGGCGCCGGGCGCCGGAGCGCCGCCGATGTCCGTTCCCCGGACTACCCGCCAGATCTACATCACCGCCACCGGCATCCCCGGCGGCTGCAACAAGGGAAAGCTCGGCGGCTGGGCCGTGGTGGTCAAGCTGACGCCGCGCTGACCCCTGCGGTTCAGGCGACGCAGCCTGGGGTGAGAAAGTCCCGGCCGCTCCCTATCTTTGGCGTTCCCGCCCCGATCCGCATGGGCTAGAACGCAGCGCGCCAGCGAAGCCTCGCCGCGCCGGAACCCGATCGTGTCGATGCCCGCTGTTTCCCCCGTTTCCCGCCGCCGCACGTTCGCGATCATTTCGCACCCGGACGCCGGCAAGACCACGCTCACCGAGAAGCTGCTGCTCTTCGGGGGCGCCATCCAGCTTGCCGGCGAGGTCAAGGCGAAGAAGAGCCGGCGCGAAACCCGTTCAGACTGGATGGAACTGGAGCGCGAGCGCGGCATCTCCGTCGTCACCTCGGTGATGACCTTCGAGTACGGCGATTGCATCTTCAATCTGCTCGATACCCCCGGCCATGAGGACTTTTCCGAGGATACGTACCGCACGCTTTCGGCGGTCGACTCGGCCGTCATGGTCATCGACGCCGCCAAGGGCATCGAGGCGCGTACGCGCAAGCTGTTCGAGGTCTGCCGGCTGCGCGATATCCCGATCATCACCTTCATCAACAAGATGGATCGCGACGGCCGTCACCCGTTCGAGCTGCTGGAGGAGATCGAGAAGACGCTGGCGCTCGATACTGCGCCGCTGAGCTGGCCGCTCGGGTCCGGCCGCACCTTCGCCGGAGTCTACGACCTTCACAAGAACGTCGTCCGCCGCATCGACGTCCTCGACGAGGCTCCGCGCCCGGTGGCGGAGCTGACGACCGCTGCCTTCGCCGAATATCTTCCCGAAACGGACGCCGCGCTTGCCGCCGAGGAAATCGCGCTGGCCAAGGCCGCCTGTCATCCATTCGACATGCAGTCGTTTCGCGAGGGCCACCTGACGCCGGTGCTGTTCGGCTCGGCGCTCCGCAATTTCGGCGTCCGCGATCTCATCGAGCGCCTCGCCGCCATCGCGCCACCGCCCGAGGCCCGCAAGGCCGAGGAGCGTATCGTCGAGCCGGACGAGCCCGGCATGACCGGCCTCGTCTTCAAGATCCAGGCGAACATGGACCCCAACCACCGCGACCGCATTGCCTTCGTGCGCGTCTGCTCGGGCAAGCTCACGCGCGGCATGAAGGCGAAGCTCATGCGCACGGGCAAGCCGATGAGCATCAACGCCCCGCAGTTCTTCTTCGCCCGCGAGCGCACCACCGCGGAGGAAGCCTGGCCCGGCGACATCGTCGGCATCCCCAACCACGGCACGCTTCGGATCGGCGACACGCTCACCGAAGGCGAGACGCTGAACTTCCGCGGCGTGCCGAGCTTCGCTCCGGAAATCCTGCGCCGTGTCCGCGTCGCCGACGCCATGCGCGCCAAGAAGCTGCGCGAGGCGCTGCGCCAGATGGCGGAGGAGGGCGTCGTACAGGTGTTCGCCCCGCTTGATGGCTCGCCGCAGATCGTCGGCGTCGTCGGCGCCCTGCAGCTCGACGTGCTGAAGGCGCGTCTTGCCTCCGAGTATGATCTCGAGATCGAGTTCGAGCAGCCGCGCTTCACCGTCGGGCGCTGGATTACCGCCGAAAATCCCGCCGACAGCGACGCTTTCATCGCCGCCCACCGCGGCGACATGGTCGAGGACCTCGACGGCGCCCCCGTTTTCCTGGCGCCGTCGCAGTTCCTGCTCAACTACGAAATCGAGCGCGCCCCCAAGATCGTCTTCTCCGACGTCAAGGACTACCAGCGCCACGCCGCGAACGCGTGACGCGCGAACGATGCCTCCGCTGATCCTCCTCCAGAACGTCGGCCTCACCTTTGGCGGCACGCCGCTGCTGGAATCGGTCGAACTGTCGGTCAGCGAGCGGGAGCGCCTCTGCCTCGTCGGCCGCAACGGTTCCGGCAAGTCGACGCTGTTGAAGATCGCCGCCGGCGAGATTGCCTTTGACGGCGGCACCCGTTTCCTGCAGCCGGGTGTCACCGTCCGCTACCTGCCGCAGGTGCCCGACCTTTCCGGCCACGCCACCACGCTCGCTTTCGTCGAGGCCGGGCTCGCCGAAGGCGACGACCCGTACCGCGCCCGTTACCTGCTGGAGACGCTGGGCCTCACCGGCAACGAGGCGCCGGCGCGCCTTTCCGGCGGCGAAATGCGCCGCGCCGCGCTCGCCCGCGTGCTGGCGCCGGAGCCCGACATCCTGCTGCTCGACGAGCCCACCAACCATCTCGACGTCGCCGCCATCGAAGGGCTGGAGCAGGCGCTGCAGGAGATGCGCTCGGCCATCGTCACCATCAGCCACGATCGCCGGTTCCTCGAAAATCTCTCCAGCGCCACGGTCTGGCTCGATCGCGGACGTACGCTCCGTCTCGACAAGGGGTTCGCCGCCTTCGAGGCATGGCGCGATCAGGTGCTCGAGGAGGAGGAACTCGCCCGCCACAAGCTCGACCGCAAGATCGTCAACGAGGAGCACTGGCTGCGCTACGGCGTCAGCGCGCGCCGCAAGCGCAACCAGAAGCGCCTCGGCGATCTGCACCAGTTGCGTGCCGACCGCCGCACCGCCGCCGTCAACCGTCCCCAGGGCGGCGTGACGCTGGCCGTGCAGGACGCCAAACTTTCCGGCAAGCTGGTCATCGAGGCGAAGGACATCGCCAAGAGCTACGGCGAGCGCGCCATCGTGCGTCAGTTCTCCGCCCGCATCGAGCGCGGCGACCGCATCGGCATCGTCGGCCCCAACGGCGCCGGCAAGACCACGCTCATCAATCTGCTTACCGGCGCGCTCGAGCCGGACGCCGGCAGCGTGCGCCTCGGCGCCAATCTGGAGATAGCCACCCTCGACCAGCGCCGCGAGAGCCTCGGTGCCGAGGCCACCATCGCCGAAATCCTCACCGACGGCCGCGGCGATACCGTGCTGATCGGCGGCGAGGCCCGCCACGTCATCGGCTACATGAAGGATTTCCTGTTCCGTCCCGAGCAGGCGCGCACGCCGGTGAAATCGCTGTCCGGCGGCGAGCGCGGCCGCCTGATGCTCGCCCGCGCGCTGGCGCGGCCATCCAACTTCCTCGTCCTCGACGAGCCCACCAACGACCTCGACCTCGAGACGCTCGACCTGCTGCAGGAGATGCTCGCCGCCTATCCGGGCACGCTGCTGCTCGTCAGCCACGACCGCGATTTCCTCGATCGCGTCGTCACCTCGGTTATCGCTTTCGAGGGTGACGGCCGCTGGCAGGAATACGCCGGCGGCTACAGCGACATGGTCGCCCAGCGCGGCCACGGCGTCGCCGCGCTCGATGCCCCGATGCCCGCCGCGCGCTCGAACCCGCTGCCGCCGCCAGCGGCGCCGCTGTCATCGCCGGCGCAGAAAAAAAAGCTGAGCTTCGCCGAGCAGCACGCGCTGAAAACGTTGCCCGCCCGCATGGAAAAGCTCGCCGCCGAACTGATGCGCCTGGAAGAAATGCTCGCCGCCCCCGACCTCTACCGCAAGGACCCCGCCACCTTCACCAGGACGACGATGGCGCTGGCGACGGCGCGCGCCGACCTCGCTGCGGCCGAAGAGGAATGGCTGCGGACCGAATTGCTGCGCGAGGAGATGGGGCGCGGGTAGCCGACCACTGGCAAGCAACCGGTGACGCCGGCAACTACCTCGCGTACGATCTGGCGTCGGCAACTGAGCGGGGCGCGATCATGCAAGAGCTGGCCGGAGCGACCTACCTTTACAATCTCTCTGTCGTTGCGATTACGTTCGCCGCCGTCTCGGTGCTGGTCATGCTCATCCGCCAGACCATGGGCGGCAAACTTTCCAACTTCGACCTCTACCTGATCGTCACGTACGTTTCGCTGGGCTTCGCCGTCGCTGCCGCCGCGCTGCTGCCGCCGCTGGTTGCACTCTTCGCGCCCGCCGTGCCGGTCCAGTGGGCGGTGGCCAGCGGCCTCGCCGCCGTATCCATTGCGGTTGCCACGGCGAACTCCATGCGGCTGCGACACAGGGCGGCCACGGTGCATATGTCGGTCGCGGTGAGAGCCGTCTTCGCCGGTTACTGGCTTTCGGTGCTGGCCCTGCTGGTAAATGCCGCGGTCCCGCCGGTGCA
>Ga0208849_1000743_pt1 | contig 27469 bp, 22 predicted proteins | sample NGESurdeep072012_10_FD_184470 | JGI IMG/M metagenome (GOLD analysis project Ga0208849, IMG submission 184470) | Arctic peat soil microbial communities from Barrow, Alaska - NGEE Surface sample 53-3 deep-072012 (SPAdes) | ecosystem: Environmental > Terrestrial > Soil > Wetlands > Peat ... | reverse complement strand
AGGAGTGGCGGTCAGTCATGGCCTGAGGCCATGTCGGGTTTGGGTTTCCTGCGCCCGACCGGAGACAAGTTGCCGTTGGACTGACAGCACCGCCACGCACCCCCCGCGATTCGTCTCCAATCCCCTGCCGGCCCCCAACCTCTGGTAATGGCGCGGGTTCTCGGCCTCATTCCCATTCCCGGTCGCCGTCTCAGGCCGGTCTTGGGGCCATTCCGGCCGCCCCTTCGTCCGCCGTCTCCGGTGGTCCAGCGCCTGGTTGAGTTTCCCTGCTAACAGGGAGTTTTTGGAGACATTCGCCTTGGAACAGCGACTTTCAGTTGATCGGTCGCGAGGGCATGTCCAGGTTCTACGCAAATTCAATGGCTTGCGCAGCCTGAAGCCCGCTTCCTGTTATTGCGGGTAACAGCGAACCTGAATCGCGATAACAGCGAACCGACCGTTTCGGATCAGGGTAGTCGACGCCTCGATCAGCGACTTCAAAGTCCCTCCAGATGCCGACCTAGAGCTCTCGAACCTGCTCGTCCCACAACAGCGCCGGCGGCGCCTGGATCAGCCGCTCCAGGGTCAGCCCGCCGGGTTGGCGTCCATCGAGGATCGCCGCTTGCAGCGCCGGCGCCAGGAAGGCGAGTCGCACGAGCTTACGCTCATAGGGACTGGCCGGCGCGGCCTGCACAATGGGCGATCCGTCGGAGCCGGTCGCAACGAGTGCATGGGCGCTTCGCAAGGCGCTGATCAGAACCGGATCGCGTTTCGATGCCGGATGTGTCTCGTCGGCGCCGAGGATCCAGGTGCGCCCGCCGCGCATGCGCATGCGCACCGGAAGGCTCAGACGAAGCTGCGATGGATCGGCTGCATCCACCGCGACCTCTTCCTTTGCGCCCAGGCGAGAGCGGACCGCCGACATCAAGGAGATGGGCGCCAGTAGCTGCACGCTCTGCGCATGCGCCTCGACCCTGGTGATCGCCGCCAGCGCATCGGCCCCCGCCGCGCGGCAGGACGGCGAGAGGCGCGCCATGGCGTTGGCGAGCATGGCTTCGAGCGCGGCGGCCGGGACGCGGCGGATGGCGCCATCGGCCGGCGCGGTCTTGCCCTGCTGCAGGGGGGCCGAGACGTAGTAGCGATAGACCTGCCCGCGCGCTCCATGACAGAAGACCGGGCTCATCGGTTGAGCGTCGGCATCGAAGATCCGGCCCTTGAGCGGGGCCTGAGCGACCCGGTTGGGCCGCTGGCGGTGTCGGCGGGCGCCATCGTCGAGGGCGACCTGCACGGCCGCGAAGAGGGTCTCCTCGACGATCGCTGGATGCGCGCCAGGATGGGCCTTGCCGTGATGGACGATCATTCCGCGATAGAGGCGGTTGCGCAGCAGGTGGAAGAGAGCGCCCCGGTTGAAAGGTTGGCCGCCGAGCTGGTGGCCTTTGCGGGTAATGAGGCTCTTGGAGCGGATCGCTCGCCCATCCAGCCAGCGCGCCAGGGCGTGCACCGATCGCAGCTCCAGGTAGGTCTCGAAGATCAGCCTGACGGTCCGAGCTTCGGCTTCGTTGACGACCAGGGCCCTGGTGGCCGGATCGGTGGGAAGATCGTAGCCCAGCGGCGGCAGGCCCCCCATCCACATCCCCTTGGCCTTGGAGGCGGCGATCTTGTCGCGGATGCGCTCGCCGGTGACCTCGCGCTCGAACTGGGCGAAGGAGAGAAGGACGTTCAAGGTGAGCCGTCCCATCGATGTGGTGGTGTTGAACGCCTGGGTGACGCTGACAAAGCTCACCTTGCGATCATCGAAGAGCTCCACCATCCGCGCGAAGTCGCCGAGCGATCGGGTCAGGCGATCGATCTTGTAGACCACCACCACATCGACCTTGCCCGCCGCGATGTCGGCCAACAACCGGCGCAGCGCCGGACGCTCCATCGAGCCGCCCGAGAAGCCGCCGTCATCGTAAGCGGCCCCAAGGGCCTTCCAGCCCTCCCCGGCCTGACTCTTGACATAGGCCTCGCAGGCCTCCCGTTGCGCGTGCAGGCTGTTGAAGGCTTGATCGAGCCCCTCCTCCGAGCTCTTGCGGGTGTAGAGGGCGCAGCGCACCTGCTTGACCGGCGCCTTCACGAAGCCCCTCCCCTCAGGCCAAAGAACCTGGGCCCATTCCACTTCACCCCGGCGATGGCGCTCGCCGCCGCCGAGAGGCTGGGGTAGCTCTCGCCGTTCCAGCGGAACCCGCCCTCGGCGACCTCGACCTCGACCACCGCACCGCGCCACTCGCGGCGGATGCGGGCCCCGACCCCTAGGCTCATGCCCTCCACCTGCAGCGGGCCCCTGCGCTTCAGGCGCCGACGAACGGTAGGATCGAGGCCCCCGAGCGCCGCGGCCTGGATGCGCCAGGCGAGCATCAGGCGCAGAAGCTCGCTCGACCTGAGCGCCGGAGGCGGCCCGCAGCGCTCGCGCCATGCCGCGCGCAGGCCTTCGAGGTCCAGGCGCGCGAGCGCCTGGACCTGCTCTTCGAGCGAAGGGCCCATCACTTCAGTCGGCCCGCTGGGCGCTGTAGAGGCGCACCCCGTCGAGCTTCCGCGAGGTGATGGCGAGCCCGCGCTTTTTCTTCAGCGCCCCGGCCATGGCGCCGCGCACCGAGTGGGCCTGCCAGGAGGTGGCGGCGACCATCTCGGCGAGGCTTGCGCCGCCATCTTTGGTGAGCAGGGCGGCCAGCTGATCGAGCTTGCTCACCGGCGCCGGCGGCGGCGCGGTTACTGGCTTTGCGGCCGCCTTGGGCTGCTTGGGCTGGGTTGATTTGGTCATGTCGTCCTCCGTCCTGGTTGGGGGACGGCGCAAGGGCCGCCCTACCAGGACGAGCCCGGGCTGACCGGGCGGGAACGACCAACGCTCTGGCCGACCGGCAAGTCCAGTCGAAAGACGGCGCTTGGAGGGGTTTTCAGGTTCTTATATTGTTCTTGCCCATGCCGCGTGATTCGGCCATCGCGACTGCCCCCGATCCGAGCCGCGCTCCTTTGGAGCTCAGCTATCGCCCGGTTGCGGGCCTGCTCCCCGATCCACGCAACGCCCGCTCCCACCCCAAGCGCCAGATCGAGCAGATCGCCGCCTCGATCAGGGAGTTCGGCTTCTCCAACCCGATCCTGATCGATCCCTCGGGCGCCATCATCGCAGGACATGGGCGCGCCCTGGGCGCCAAGGCCCTGGGGATGGAGAAGGTCCCGACGATCGTCCTGCCGCACCTGACGCAAGACCAGAAGCGGGCGCTGCGTCTGGCGGACAACAAGATCGCGCTCAACGCCGGCTGGGACATGGAGCTCCTGAAGCTGGAGCTTGGCGAGCTCGCCGTCCTCGATCTGGACTTCGACGTGACGCTCACCGGGTTTTCCGCCGGCGAGATCGACGTCGTGCTCGACGGCGGCGTCGATCCCGACGACGAGGTGATCCCGGCGGCGCCGGCCAAGCCCTATACCCGGCCAGGCGACATCTGGATCCTCGGCGATCATCGCCTCGGCTGCGGCGATGGCCGCGACCTTGCGTTCCTCAAGGCCGTGGTCGGCGACGGCGCCATCGACGCGGCCTTCCTCGATCCCCCCTACAACGTGCGCATCAACGGCCACGCCAACGCCAAGGGACGCCACCGCGAGTTCGCCATGGCGTCGGGCGAGATGACGAACGCGGCGTTCCGGATATTCCTCGAAGAGAGCCTTGGCGCCTGCGCCGCGGTCTCCCGCGCCGGCGCGGTGCATTTCGTGTGCATGGACTGGCGCCATATGGCCCAGCTCCAGAGCGTCGGCGAGAAGGTCTACGGGGCGCTGCTCAACCTTTGCATCTGGAACAAGTCCAACGCCGGGATGGGCGCGCTCTACCGCTCCAAGCATGAACTGGTGTTCGTCTTCCGCGTCGGGGAGGCGGCGCACTTCAACGCCGTCGAGCTTGGCCGACACGGACGCAACCGGACCAACGTCTGGGACTACGCCTCGGTCAATTCCCTCAAGGGGAGCCGGCGCGAGGACCTGGCTCTGCATCCGACCGTCAAGCCCGCCGGGATGGTCGCCGACGCGATCAAGGATGTGACGCGGCGCGGCGAGCTTGTCCTGGATACCTTCCTGGGCTCCGGGACGACCCTGATCGCCGCCGAGCGCGCCGGGCGGCGTTTTCGCGGGCTGGATATCGATCCGGCCTACGTCGATGTCGCCATCGAGCGCTGGTCGGCGGCCACCGGCATCGAGGCGCGCCTCGAGAAGAACGTCGCGCAGTGATGAGCAGGAGAGCGACCCCCGGCGCCGACAATGAGGTCGGCTATGGCAAGCCACCTGCTGAGCATCGCTTCGTCGCCGGCCAGAGTGGCAATCCCACCGGAAGGCCCAAGGCGCCGCGCAACCGCGCCGATCGGTCGGCGTTCGACGTGATCCTCGAGAAGAGGTTGACCATCGTCATCGACGGTCAACGCCGCGAAGTTCCCGTCGAGGAAGCCCTCGTCCACGCCCAGCTGCAGAAGGCCTTCGCAGGCGACGCCCGCGCTGAGGGCGAAGTGATGAAGATGATCATGCGCCGCGACGAGGCGGTGGGGCGAAGTGAGGCGGCTCATCCGCTAATGCGCCTGCGCGCCATTTTTGATCCGGAGAACGCCAACGAAGCGCTCGCGATCCTCGGAATCGCCCAGGTCAACGAAGAGCACGGCTGTCGACGGTTGAACCTGCGCGCCTGGGCCGTGCAAGCCGCGCTTGATCGCAAGGGCCGGCTGGATCTGCCCCTCCACGACCAGTCGTACATCGTCCGCAAGACGGTGGACTCCGGTCAGGTGCGCTGGCCGCCGGGTTGGGCGCCATGAGCGAAGAGGACGATCCGCCAGGTTCGCCGCCGCTCCGATACCGCGTCGGCCATGGCCGGGCCCCCAAGCAAACCCGGTTCAAGAAGGGCCACAGCGGCAATCCCAAGGGCCGCCCGCGCGGGAAAAAGACGCCGCCTGCCTATGAACGGGTGCTAGGCCAACGCGTGACCATCCGCGAGCACGGGAAGTCCCGTCGGGTCCGGGCCGATGAGGCCTTCCTGCTGCACATGGTGAACAAGGCCGTGGCGGGCTGCGTGCCCGCCGGCCAGCGGACGCTGCGGGCCGTCGAAGAGGTCAAGGCGCGCAATCAGACAACCCGGGCGCCGCTGAAACCGATCGTGTTCGTCGGCGTCTCTCCCGAATGCGCCAATCTCGAGCTTCGCGCTCTGCGGATGGCCAAGTGGGTCGACAGATTTCGGCCAACCGGTCGGATCCTGATCGAACCTTGGCTGGTCGAGGCGGCGTTGGCCCGGCTCGGGGATCGGCGACTGACAACGGAAGAGCAGGAGATCGTCTGGCGGGCGACCAGGACGCCGCACAAGGTGCCGTGGCCGGGATGGTGGTCAGTGCGCTAGAAACGAAAGCTGGAAATAGTCGGAGAAACAACCTGGCGCTCAAAAGGGCACTGTCAAGGCAAACAAGTAGAGCCCGATTCCAGGCCCACTCAGCCTCTCCTCAGTGGCGAAAAACGTGAGCAAAATCAGTCACGCCTCGTCCAAGCGGGGCAAGTAGATGGTAGTATAAAACTTTGGCTTGACAGTGCCCGGCTTAGCGCAGTCGCCAACCCCAGCCCACAAAGGCTCACTCCTCCGAGACGCCGGCATGGGCGCAGACCGTTGTGGCGCTGGGCGCCGCCTACCGCACGCGATACTCACGAATGCGCGTGTGGGCGATAAGAAGGTGCATTGACGATAGGGTGAATACCTTGCCGTCGGTGGCCTGAAGAAGGCGTCGCATATCCTCGCGCCGGACCTTGAACCCGCGGCCCGCGATGCAGGCAATCACATCGTAGGTCTTGCCATCCTGATCGCGGAGGGTGCGAAGCCGTTGGACGCGGGCGACTTTGTCGCGCGCCGTCCCGTCATCTTCCGTCAGCTTGGCCTCGATCAATGCTACTGGCGTAAATTCGTCCGGGATGATGAAGTCGGGAGCCTGGTCGAATCCCGGAATGCGTTCGGCGCGTTTAGTTTCGCGGAAGCTTACCTTGGCATCGGTCAGAACATTCTTGACCGCGACCTCGACCACCTCTCCGACAAGTTCACTCACGGAATCGCGGTGCGTCGCATAGGGGCGGCCAAGCAGCCGCTCGTACAAGAGAACGGGGTACGGAACGCCGAGATCGGCGATGGGCTGAAGGCTGTTCAGCCCTTCCTTCGTGTCGGCCTTGTCAAGGCGGTGGACGATGGCTGGCGGGACCACGCCGGCGCCTTTAAGAAGCGTCTCCACGCCGGCTTCGATCATGGCGCGGATGCGCTGGACCGTGACGCCGTTTCCTTCCTTAAGCGGCGTGAGCGCGTTGAAGCGTATCCTACGGTCGATGGCGCGGGCGGCACCTTGATCGATAGCGACCCCTGTCGTCTCGGTCGTGAGATACGCCCATTCGGGCGGGCTGAACCCGAGAATGCAGCGAAATACCAGAAATGCGATCGGTGCCTCGCGCACAGCGGCTTCAACGGTTTCGGCGGTGACGTTGGCGAAGGCGTCTGTGCGGCGCTTGAGCGTTTGGTAGCCGTTTTCAAAGGTCGGATAGTCGATGAAGCCTTCGCCCTTGGGCATCTCGATGAAGCTCGATTGCAGCTCGCTGAATACTTCGTCGACGAGTGGCTCCCAGATGACCGCCGGGTCTTGATAGTCGATATCAAAACGCAACGGCATTACGGTCCCTTCCTTGAGCGGCGGGAATCGCAAACAGCGGTCCCGGTTCAGGTTGGTGCGCTGGCATCGCGCGAGCTTGCTCGATCACAGCCGCGAGGTCGCCAAAAGCTGCGAGGGCCTCGCCGATCCGCTCGAGTTTTTCAGCGATGGACTTGCGGGCATCCCACGTCGGCCGCAAATTCCAAATCGCCATGCGCGTCGCGTGCCCGTAGGTGATGCAACGAGTGTCGCCGGCGGTGGGCCTCACCCCGGCGGCGCGAAGCTGGTCGAGATCGTGGGCGACGAGGTGTGTCAGCTCTTCCGAGGTGTCGAAGAGCCACTGCTGTTCGGTCGCGCCGGTCGTGCGGCAAACGAATACCGTGTCGACGATCGATGAGCCGGTGCCGTGAATGTGGATCGACCCGCCCATTTCCGCAGGACAAGGAAAGGATGCCGAACAGGTAAATCCGGCGTCGAGGATGGCGACGCCCGCAGCCTCGTAAGCCTCGAGCTTGTTGTGGTGATAGGTGAAGGCTAGGGGCGCGCCGGGTTTGAGCGCTTTAGCCATGTTCGCGTAGACGGCTGCGAGCCCCTCGGCGAAGTGCTCAATGTCCCTGCCCTGGGTCTCGTTGCCGGTCAGCTCTTCGACTGAGCGGGTGGACTCCCGGTCGAACCCCTCTGCCTCCTTGCCGACCAGGCGACGAAGCCAGACGTAGCAAAAATCCATCAACTCGCCGTATTGGACGTTGCCGAAGTAGGGCGGATCGGTGAACACGGCATCCAGGCTCTTCGGGCAAAGCTGCGCCTTATTCGAACTCAGACAGCGAATCGATACATTGCGATGTGCACCGTTTTTGTGCTCGCCGATCCATTCCCCGATGATCGGCACCTGTGTCTTGCGCGAGCCTTCGCGGCGGACCTCGAAAGGCTCGTCGCAGTAGCGCTTCGCCTTGGCGTATTTGTCGATGATGTTGGTCCAGCCGCCGGAACCGACGTTGGTTCCATTGCCATTCGTGATGCCCAACAGGTTCGACTCGCACTGCACCAGGCCGACCGGAAAGCCGTGGATGGAAAAGATGTCGAGCGACTTGAGCGCCATCGTGTCGTAGCGGCAAAGCATGTTCTGGTAGCGCAGAAGGTCCGAGAAGTTCGTCGCCAAGGCATGACGGACGCGCTCGTCATTCACCGCCGCGATGAAGCGCGCGCTGAGCTCCAAGCCCAAAAGTTGGCGGGGGTTGAAGAGATCCCGATAGCGCTCATACCCCCAGCGATGCAGCCGGTCGGTTTCATCGCCGGGCAGGATCGGCTGATCCGGCACAAACTCGGGCTTGGTAGCGGCCCATCGGCGTTCGGCCGTCTCAAAGCGCGCGATATCTTTTGCGTCAGGCTTCTTGAAGAACCGCCCATCGTGGCCGCTCTTTCGTGCCGGATTGTAATACTCGATGGCGATGAGCCGGTGCCGCGGGGTGCCGCCCTTGGGTCGCATGTAGGCGTTCTCGTGTCCGCACGCGGGGCACGCGCAGCGGCCCCGATGCACCGGCCCGTCGAGCACAAGGGAGGCGCGGCAATCACGGCAGTGGCCGGCGTTCGCCAGCTCTTGAACCTCATTCAGCTCGCCACAGCGCGAGCAGATAATGACGTTGGCCGGGTGCCGTGCATCTTCGGATAGGAGATAGCCGGGGAAGAGCGGAACGGCGATTTTGCAGGCCTCACAGTCGATCTCTTTGACCCAGATGAAGTATTTTGCCGGCACGTCCCGGTCGCCGTAGAGCGGGCAATCGGTGCGGTACAGGGCGTCCAAATCGTGTTTGAGGCTCTTGAGAAGTGCCCCGGCGGCCTGCCGGTAGGCATCCAGATCGAGGTGTTCGATTTCCTCGCGGACGATCCACGCGGCCATTGGGTTGATGTCAAAGCCATCAACGTCGCAGCCGACGCGGTTGGCTTCGATGAGCGGCGTGCCGCCGCCCATGAACGGATCGGCGATGTGCTTGCCTGGGAAATCATTCTTGGTGAAGAAGGTATCCTCGACTGGGGCGTTGCCGAATTCCGAAAGCGTAAGCGCCCGGAAGAGCGTGCCGGGCCGCCGCGCGAACCATTTGTGGACGGCGATGATGGGCCGGTAATTCTGCTGGATTTGCTTCTCGCGCAACGCGAGCGCGGCGACAAAGGCGATGTCGTAGTTCCGTTCAATACTCATACTTGGTCCAAACTCGCGACATCCGCCTGCTCGGGTGACTCGTGTAGCCCGCTTCCACGCGCGCGGTCGCACGGGCACAACGGCATCTACAACTATGCCCGAAGGAGAGTGCCCCCGAATCCTCACTCAAGCTAGCAGGGAGCCAAAGGCGGCCAAAGCCTCCATCACCTGAATGAAGAGGCCGCCTAAGCGGCGGCCTCAAGTTCCGGTTCGGCTTGCGGCTCAGCCTGCGGCTGCAAGGGCATTGTCAAGGCAACGACGAATACTGGTTCAGGGCCCTCAGAGGGTGCCACGCTGGCACTGATTTCGCTAGACTTTTTGCGCGTACAAGGTGCTCGGAATCGTCCGAAACAAGCCTATACTTCGTTGCCTTGACAATGCCGTGCCGCTTCCAGGAAGACCGACAGAGACTTGCCTAGAGCACTTTTCGAGCGCTCTCTCCGATTAAAGGGCTCGGCCGCGGAGGGTCGGAAACTTGCTGAGAGGCGGATGAGCGCGATCTGGCGCGATACCCTGCGTTGCCCAAGAGTTGAAAATACGCTCACGTAGTGGTCCCTCTAGGGGCTACAAGGGGTGCCGATGGAATCTTCCGAAACGACCTTTAGGACGCTCTCTGGCGGCCAGACCGTCTCTGTCGACGAGATCAACGCGGTGATCGCGCGTGTCTGGCGGGATCTCCAGCAGAATCCTGACGCGGCGGCAGAGATCGGATTTATATCAGTAGCCGGACCAGCACCGCTCAAGGCACAGCGGGAGGCGGGCGGCAGCGAGGTCACTTCGTTAGTCATCGCGATCGCCACGCCTTTGGCCAAGGACGCGTTGGAAGCGGTCTGGAAGACGTACATTTGGCCCATGATCCAGGCTAAATTCGGTGCTAAGGTCCGGCAGAACGGCGAACCTGGTTAAGTTCGTTCACCATACGGCCACCGCCGACCATCCGGATTTGAGCGTCCGAAAGCGTTTTCTCGCGCGCCTCTACATTGCGCTCGATATGCGCATGCACCACGCTACCCGCACCGAAGCGATGACGCGACGTCTCGAGCCAGTGATCGCGCGCGGCCTTTTTCATGCGAACGATGCTTCGCCAGACAGTGAAAACCTCGACCATTTTCTCGCGAACGTGCGGGAACAAGTGCTGCTCAAAGTCCGCGAAGACGGCCTTGAGAGTCACCATGCAATCGCGGCGTTCACCGGTAATATGTCCACTAGCTGTGAGAATTGCGCCAGGATTTGTGGAGGCATGGTCTGCTCAGGGGGCATATTCGACCGAGCGACTCTTACCACCGGCGGTTATTGCTGGAAGCCAATGCAGATCCTATTCGAAAAACTCTGCGAGTGGGCGGAGGAATTCTACCAACATGTGCCGTCAATGCAGAATGCAGAGTTGAGGATCGACTTCGCGACTCAGGTCGCGAAGTCGCTGAAGGTGGAGGGCGCGACCCGTTTTCCAGCCGAGGACGCCATTTGGGCGCGGCGGGCGTCGGTGACGATCGATCTTCCTGACGATCTGTTCGACGAGAGCCATCTTGGGGCGTTACCCTATGTGATGTTCCACGAAATATTTGTGCACGGGCCTGAGTCTTGGGGCGCCATCAAGCCGCGCGTTCCCAGCGACGAGTTCAACGCCTTTCGGGAGGGGTTTCTCGATCGGGCAGCATTCCTGGCCCTCAAGCAGAAGCTGGATGAAGGGGAATCATTGCCGGAGCCCTTTCACCATGCGACGGCCGCGATCGCTACACAGGCCGACGCCGCCCATATGGCTCGCCTCGATCTCGGCGCACTGGTCGGGCACGGCGGCCGCGCCGTAGATCACCACCGGGGCTACATCCGGGCCCGCCAACGCGGCCGTGAGCGCTTCGAAGAGTGGCTGAGGACGCACGGTCTGGCGCGAACGATGCGGATTGCCACCTATCTTAACACCTTGCCGTTGAGCCTTGACCAACAGGCCACGTTCCTCTCGTTGATCGAATTCGCAGCCCTGGGCGCTGACTGGTCGAGCCTCGTCCTGAACCGTCAAGGATTCATGGCTCCAGTGTCGGAGCTTGAGGCCGCCGTTGAGAGGGATGATGGCGCGGCGGTGATCGATTTGCTTGACCGCGCGGTTGACGAGGACGATTTTTGATGAAACAAGATCAGAAATGCATTGGGCATATTGCCTCGGCCTAGACCGTTAAGTACCATGGCCTACGAAGACGTTCGATTGCTCGGCAGCGCACTGCTTCTCGGACGTTTTACCCCGGCCGAGTTGGCGCGGTCAGCGAATTCAAAACTCAATACGGCGCGCTCCTGGGTTGGCCGAAACCGGCACCACCTCGTTGAGGAACCGGTCAAGCCGCGCGGGAAAGGCCGCCCGGGGAAGATGTGGCGCATCGCGCCTTCTTCGAAGGAGTTGCTGAGTGCGCGGCTCAAGGCCCTTGACGTCCAGCGCCTGACTGACGAGTTGGCTGGCAAACAACCGAGCATTCTACAGCACCTTGAAGCGCAACATGATGCTTGGCGTCTCGCATTGAGCATCGACGACGCGGCGGCGGCATCGGAGCTGCGGAACCTGAGGCGCATGACGAGAATCTCCTGGGAGGAGTTCTCGGACTTCCACAGGTTTTCCGGCGAGGCGCCCGAAGCGCAACTGAAGCTTATCGCCGAGATTGAGCGCGACGCGGGCGGCGGCGAGTTCCCTGCATCCGACCAGCTGCGGAAGATCGCCGCGTGGCTAGCATCAAGTATCGCCCGGATGCGGTCGCGTGCAGCATCCCCGGAGTTCGCCAGCCGTGTGATGCGTCTCCGGTCGGACGTCCGAAGCAAGGCTGACCAGGTAAAGGTCACCGCCGCTGCCCTCGCAGCCCCAGTGTGGGCCGATGAAGGCCTTGCGGAAGAAGGCCTCGAGATGGACGACTTGGCGGCTTGTCCGCTCATCGCGGAGTTTGGGGGTGCCGCACGAACACTCGACGAGGTCTCCGACGCGATCGGGTATGGCCTCCGCGGATATTGTCGAGACGGGGAGGAGTCGCAGGCCGTGCTTTGCGGGCTCACCGCTCGCGCGCAGTTCGGCGCTGCAAGTGAGGTGCGGCATTGGCTGATCTACCTGCGCGCGGCGAACTTTTGGCGGCCGGAACTCGCCCCGGTCGCCCTGCACGCGGTCTGGGAAGGCCGCGACCTGCACGAGCGTTCCGTACTGCAGATGCTGGGTGACCAGATGGAGCTTGCGCTGAAGCGCCAGCCGATCAAGGTAGGCCGGTTGCGGCGACGCCCTTTGGATTTCGCGCAGCGCATGCTCAGCCTGCACCTCCGATTGCAAGAAACCCAGGGGGCGGAGGGCCCGTGGGTATCCGCGCCTGTGTGGACACTATCGGGACCGCCCCAGGGCCGGCTAGGCGCGGGGCAGCGGCCGATCGATGCAAGCCAAGTGGGCGAAACTGCTCTGGCCTTGTACACTTTCACGCCTAGCCGGACGCGTGACCAAGCCGCGCAACACGAGTTGACCTGATGAAGCCTTCAAGGGCGTCAGACCGGGCAGAGCACTACTTTCAGGATGCGGCTCTTCTGCGATGGTGTCTGGAACTCAGTCGCACCGACTTCGAGTTTGCTGAGACAGGGGGCAGGATCGTCTACCTAATGGACGCTAATGTTGTCCGCTTCTTCCTCAGTCCGGAGGCGGAAACCCGGCACGTGATGCCGTTCCGGGACCAGCAGAGTTCAGACTGCGCCGCGGCCACTGCCTTGATCACAGCCGAGTTCCTGTTTTCGCGCGGTCTAGCCGGTCAGCAACACGGCCCATCGTTCATTGCTCCTTCCCATGGCGAGGAGATCAGTTCCATCGTTGAGGCGATCACGTACGGCGCCGCTCAACAGCCCACCGCCACGGTAGACGATTGGAGCAGCGAGATCCGCGAGGCCCGCGAGGTCGTGCGGCTCTTCCGAAAAGGCGCGACGGACCGCGTCCAGACGGCGCAGGAATTGAAGCGTAGGGTTCCTCGGGTCGCAGCACTCCTCATGGAGGGTGCTTTCCAGTGGGCGGTGCAGCTCAGGCGCCTGTACGAAGAGGATCTGCTCCGACCACTGGCCTTACATACAGAGGCGACCCAAGACATTCTTGATCCGGAGCCCGAGTTGGTGCGCGAATGGGTGAGGTGCATCTCCGACGAACGCAAGGCTGCCACGCATAGAGAGCGCGAAAAGATAAATCGCGACGCTCAGGCGCTCACGCAAGCCATCCTGTTGGACCGGCAGGCAGGGTCGGAACCGGACCTCAAGCGGCGATACGTACTGGTCACCGCCGATCACGCCCTGCTCGATGCATACGCGAAGTGGTTTTGGAGCGCGAATCGGCCGCCGGGAGATCGCTTCATCCTTCGCCTGCCGCAGCAGTATTCACCGATCTTGAACAGTTTTGAAATGTCAAAGTCGAACGACGTCGAAAGCGTGCAGGTCACTCGACGCGCCTTCGCCGCGCTCGACAGCCTCTTCGACAATCTGCAGCGCGCTGATCCCCAATATGTCGAACGTTTACCCTTCTATCGCCTAGTAGCTCGGGAACCGGGCGAGGTTCGGCAGAAGTATGAGGATTTCTATGGCTTTAACCCTTTCGCCCCGGGTTCGCGCAAGGCTTTCGATCTCGCGCGCGAGCTCTGGGAGGACAGTTTTCGAGCCGGCGTGGTGCTGAACGCATGGCTCATGAACAAACGCACTACTGAGTTCGATTTCCTTGAGGCGCTCCTGAGGGATGACGTCGATTTTCGCGAGGAGATCTATCAACACCAGGCGCGTAGTTTAGAGCGAATTGAGGCGGCCCACACCGCCTACGCAACCCGTCTGAACGTGCGGGTGCTCAGGGCCGGTAAGGGGTTCAAGGCGCCGCAACGCGCTTATCCGGCGCTACGCGCGCGATTTGTGGCGTTGAGTGACCTCTCAATCACCGAGGTGCTTGACGGGATTACCTCGGGCGATGAGGATCTGCTCGCGCAGGTTGATCGACTGCTATCCCGTGAGGATAGCGAAGCCTATTTTCTTGCGGCCTGCATCGCTCACCGATGCGGCCACTGGTCGGCCGCCGGAATTTACGCCGCGCGGACGCTCGAACTGCTAAAGATTGAGCCAGGCCCGGACGACGTTTCGGGCGACATCTCTTTCCTCTACGCCTCGTCGATCCGCTATGCACTGGCCTCCTCCCCAACCGGCGACGAGGCGCGGCTTGCGGAAGTCGGTCGCGCCCTCAATTTGTTAGATGAAGGGGAAAAGGCTTGCGAGGCGAAAGGCGACGCCTTTGGGCGCGCACGAGCACTGAGCGAACGCTGCGCTCTACGTATAATGCGTCTATATTACAGATGGCTGAGCGAATTCCCGTCGCCGGCCGACGAGATCGCGCAGCTTAGATCCATCGACCCCGATCTAACGATAGCTGCGGATGTCATTGCCAAAGCGGATGAGATCCACGACCCGGAGCCGCTGCGCCGCCTTTTGCGGCAGCTGGCTTCCAACCGCGTCAGTGGCTGGGTGTATGCGCGCGTGCTTGCGCCCCACGGCCCGGAAGCGGGTGCCTTGGCCGCGATCGCGCAGCAGGATCCGAGCCTCCTTGTCGCTCAACTCACGGGCGCTGGCGCGGCGCCGTCATTGATTATGGAAGCGGAGTGCCTCATGGCCTCGTTGGTTGCCGGGCGTTCTTCGCAAACGGAAGTCCTCAAAGGGCTTGAGCTGATTGCGGAGCGCGCCCGCGTCACTGACGGGCTCCTCGAGATGGACCGCCTTGAAGTCGCGCGTTTCATCGAGATTGCCCCCCAATTGCCGGCCGCGCTCGAATTGGCTTGAGTTTTGACAGGCGCGTTTTTCCGCTGAGCGTCGGCAGAGTTTCACTCCTGACCTAGGCGCGGACGTAGGCCGCCGCCTCAACGAAGCGTCGCCCCGACGACGCTGCGGCGTAATCGGCACGGATTTCCGACGGCAATTCAGCCTGCATCATCCGGTCGATGGCGACCAGAGCGACGGTCGATCCGTCCTGGTCTTCCAGCTGCGCGAGCGATGGGGCCAGGATGAGGTCCTTAAGCGTCGCCGCCGCGGTGTCCACGGCCGTTGCGCCGCTTCCGACGATCAGGCTCTCGAACAGCACAGGCGTGCTCTTCGCTGCAAAAAGGAAGGCTCCCTGGCCCACATCCGGAGCAACGGCGTGGACTTTCTCCAGCCCCAGCGCGCCCATGAGCCGTGGAATGAAATCGCCCATGCCCGATGGCGACAGGACGTCCGCTCGACCTTGGGAAAGGCCGAAGCCAGGCAGATCCACAGCTATGACGCTCAAGCGCTCTGTAAGCCGTGGCCATATCTTGTGAAAGGCAAACAGGCTTTCTGGCCACGGACTCGTGAGAAGCAGCGGCAAACCCCTCCGTTGGGGTCCTTTAAGGCAACGGATGTCGAGCCCGTCAACTTGCGCAAATTGCGCGTCGCTGATTTCCATCGTCGTTTTGCTCTTCGTCCGGTTCCGGTCTGAACCAAGTCCATTCGGCAAGTGTAGACTATTCGAAGGGCTCCGGAGCATTGCGGCCATGGGCGTCGACAAGGTGTCAAACGCGGTCGGCGCAGTGCTTCGGCGCCTCGGCGACCTGCGACAGCTCTGGCATCAGACGCGCAACGCCTACTTTGAACCGGCGAAATTCCGTGTAGCGCTGCAGTCCACGATCACCACGGCCCGCACCGTTACGTTCGTCTTGCAGAGTCACAAGGCCGCGATTCCAGACTTCGAGGCCTGGTACGATTCCACTCAGGCGAAGTTTAAGGCCGACCCGGTGATGCGGTGGGCGGTCAACGCTCGCAACAAGGTCGAGAAGCAAGGCGATCTGGCGACGCTAAGCCAGATTAGGGTCGAGCTGGTCGCGAGCTACGCCGGTCATCCCTCGACCGCCTGGGCTCCTGCCAGTGTGTTCGCATCGCTGGGCGACATCCGCCGCACCATTCCCCCTCACCTACTCGACGACCATTTCCGCGAACACGGGGTGCTGTGCGTCGAACGCCGCTGGGTGGACGAGGAACTTCCCAATCACGAAATTCTCGACGCCCTGGCTCACGTCTACGGGCAGCTCGCTGGAATGGTGGTCGACCTTCATCGCCATGTGGGCGCTCGGATCCCGAACGGAGGGCCCGGGAAAGGCGAACACCTCCTGCTCGACACGCTTCCCGACGGCCGGCTCAAGTCCATGGAGATCCCAGAGGGCGAGCGCACCATCTATATTGCAGTTAGCAATGGCCGTGAGATGCAGATCGGGCGGATTCCGAGCGCGCCGCCCCCTCAGAAGATTTTGAGGCTGGCGCGAAAACGTTATGGCAAGGATGCCTGGGCGGGCCTCAAGGAGGCACAGACCTTCCGGGAGATGGCGGAAGTGTTCTTCGCCGAGGCCCGTCGCGTGATGCTTCGAGACGGCTACCACCTACCGATCATGCTGCTGTGGAAGGGCCTGCTGCCTGTCGACCAGATTCGAGCGTGGCCGACTGATCGTCGTGCGAAATATATGATGATGCGCGACACGGCGGCCCGAGCGCGCGAGATCGACGCGGATGGCGTCATGTACATTTCTGAGGCGTGGACCGCGCGCCGGGAGGACCTTCCCGAGAGCGGATTTGCGGCTGAGGCGAAAGATCGCGGCGAAGCGCTCGTGTTGTTCGCAGCAAATTCCGAAGGAGAGATGTTGAGCTTACAGGCAAACATCGTTCGCAAACGCGTCAAGAAAAACAAGGTCAAGGCTCTTGGTCAGACCGAATTCGACGCTGGGCAGATCATGACCCTCGCGCCTTTTCTGGAGATTTGGGGCAAACTGGATCTTCTCGCTGGCGATGAAGACGATGGTCATGTCCAATAATGTTGCTTAGACGAGCAATATATAATTATTTCAATGTGTTATATTCAGCGCTCGTCCCGCCAGGAGTTGGCGGAGCCTGCATCGCGCCTTGTCTGGTGCTTGCCAGCTAAAGTGGCGATGACAACGCCCGATTCGGTCGAGGGAGAATGGCGAACCAAGTCAGACGGCAACGCCTCGCGCCCCTTGACCACCGGTTTGTCCTTCCCGAGGCGGCGGTGGCGGCGGGCGATCGTGAAGCGCTGCGATCATCTATCTTTGAGGTCGAGGAGCGAACCACTGGGGCCGAGAGGACGCTCAAACTCTGGCGCAAGGCTGGCGGTGATCTCGACCGAGACCTTCGCGAACTTTGGCGTCACGAGATGCGTCAAGTTACGCGGATCATGGCCTATGCCGGAGCGCGGGAGGTCATTGTCGACATTCTCGAGTTCGTCGAGGACGAGGAAAACTTCGGTGTCTTGCTGGAGCGGGTCGGCCAACCGCTTGGCGACAAACGCAAACGGGTCGGCCGCGAGCATTGGCTGCGCATGCTTTCAGCGCCCCGGCCAAGGGCGCTTTTCTGGCGCAATATCCGCCGGGTCGTGACCGCGCTTGGCATCGTGCACGCCCAAGGGCTTGTGCATGGGGCCGTTGGCGAGCACGCGGTCATGACCGAGGGCGGTGATCAGCCGGATTTTCAGCTGGGCGGGTTCGAATGGTGTCTTGCGTTGAGCAGCGCCGGCTCCGGCGTCGCCCACGCCCAGGTCAGCGCCAGCAGCGCCAAGCAGAGACCTGGGAACTACGCCTTCGCCGAGGACTGGCGGCGACTTGGCCTTCTAATCGCCGATTGTTTCGGGTTGTCGGTCAGCGCCGCCGGGGCGATATCTCCCAAGCCGGGGCGCGACCCGGCGGCCGTCTTAAGCGCGGGCGAGCAGCGTCTTCTGAAGCGGCTGTTGACACCATCGCGCCGCGATCAGCTCGATGCGGAATCGACCCGGCGAGCGATCGACGACCTCTTGGCCCAGTTGGCGCGGACCGGCGCCACGCGGGCAGGCACGCTTGTCCTCAGCTTCGATCCGCGGGCCGGCCTGGCCCAGACGATCTACGACGCGACAAGCGGCGCGGTCGCCATCGACGAATTCGTCGCGCAGCAGAACTGGGTACAGGCAGACCTGCTGTCCGGCGCCACCATCCTAGCCGCACCGGACTTCGATCCGGAACGGAACACCCTCCGGATAGTGACAGAGAACATGGTCTACGAGCTGAGGCCCAACCGGCCGAATGGCGCTGCGGCCTGGGATCATGCCATCTGCTTTAAGATGACGCCGCGCGTGGATGCGTTGCGTGTAGGCAATGACGACCAGCACGACATCGTCCAGCCGATCGCCGTGACACGCGGCGCAAGGGACGCGGAGCGCCTTCGCGCGCAACTTGGACCGGACGCCCTCGACTGGAGCACGTTCGCCGCCCCGCCGACAGCGCCAGCCGCCCCCACCGAGGCGGGGCGCGTCAAGAACGCCATGTTGATCATCCAGGTCATCGAGGCCGTGGTGAAGGCGCTCGACGCGTTCCCAGTCGAGATCCTCAAACAAACTCGCGAGGACGGCCGACCGATCCTCGTTATTCGCGCGCTCCCAAAGAACGAGCGGGACGGTTTGGCGAAGAAATTGGGCTTGGCGACTACGGGAGAAGCGCTCCGGCGTCTTTTCGAGGAGGCCGGCGCCGACGCGGAGGCAAAGTGGCGGCTCGGCACTGCGGCGAGTTTGGGGGCATCTCGTCATAGCGACGCCGCCGTCGCCTTCGCCGACACGGTCGATCATCGCGGCGCCCTCGCCTATCGCTTCGAGCTCGACGAAGACCTGACCGGGGACGGCCCGTGGTACCTGCGCGGCCAGCAGGATGTGGGCTCTGAGCAGGTCATTGCGCGACGGCTGCGAATCCTCAAAGCGCTCGACACTCGAATCGACCTTGCCCAGATGCTGCTCGACCCATGGCGCGTGCGCCAATCCAGCCGCGAAACTCTGAGCGCGGAGGACCGAAACACCAAAGCGTTCAAAGAACTCGACAAGCCCAAGCAGGAGGCGTTGGTCGCAATCTGGGAGACCTTGCCAAGCTTCTTTGTCGTCGGACCGCCAGGGGTCGGTAAGACGCGGCTGGCGACGGAAGTCGTCACCCGGCGGTTCGCCGCCGACCGTGCGACCCGCATGCTCGTGACGGCTCAAGGGCACGACGCCCTCGATCACCTGCAAGCCAAGATCCAGGAGGGCTTCCAAGCTGCCGGCCTTGACGGCCTGCTGGTCGTCCGGTCCGCCACGCCTGAACGCCACACGTCGAGCGCCGACGAAATCGAACCTCTGGCCATCGATCTCTTACGCCGCCTGTCGAGCAGTAAGGCCATGGCGCAGGTCCCGCCGCCCGTTCGGGACCGCATCCGCGCTGTGACCGCGGAAATCCGCAATCAGACGACGACAAAGGCGCCGCTTCTATCCGAGCCGCGCTCAAGCCTGGGCGCGGTGAAGCACCTGATTCTCGACGCGGCGGACGTGGTTGTCTCGACGGTGAACTCGTCCGACGTCGAACAGATGGTCGAAGCGCGAGAACAGTTCGACTGGGTGATTGTGGAGGAGGCCGCCAAGGCCACCGGGCCGGAATTGCTCGGAGCGTTAATGCTCTCTGGGCGGCGGCTGTTGATCGGAGACCATCGCCAGCTGCCGGCTTTCGACGCCGATCGAATGGTCAAGATTCTCGACAACCACAGCCTCGTCGAGGAGACCCTGCGGCAGGCAGCGCCCCTCCTGGCCCCGCTTTTGCGCGACGGGGAACTCGACGAGGTCGAGGGCCTGCTGAAGGCTGGCCCGGCGACGGTTCGCGCGGCGGCCCAAGAGGCGCGAGGCCTGCTGGACCCGTTCCGCGCCATCGTCGAAGAAGACGATCGTCTTCGAAAGACCAACAGCGCTCACCGCCGTGTAAGCGCAATCCTGACAGAGCAGCGGCGTATGGATCCCGCCATCGCCCGGATCGTGTCGGAGGCGTTCTACGCCGGCGATCTAACGACCTCAGGCGCTCGAATCGAGACGGCGTTGCAAGGCCAAGACTTGGTCGAGCACCAGGGCGTATTGCCCGCCTCGCCGGTCGTGGTGGTGAACTTCCGGCATGTCAGCAACCCACGCCGCGGTGAGCCGCCCGCCGTGGAGCAGGGCCGCCCGCCATGGCACAATCCGGCCGAGATCGACGCTGTCATCGATGTACTGCGGCATCTGCGCGCCCGGCCTGGAAAACGGCCGACCTTGGCGATCCTCACGCCCTATAAGGCGCAGGTCGAGAAGCTACGGAACCGGGTGGACGCCGCTCGGAAGACCAGACTGTCTCACTTATCGGCGTTCGCCTCCGTTCGCTCTGACGGCGCCTTGGTCGGAACCGTGGATTCCTTCCAGGGCAACGAGGCCGACATCGTGATTCTATCCTTGGTTCGCAACAACGCCCGCGCCGGGCGCGGCGCCTTGGGCTTTTTGCAGGACCGCCGCCGGATGAACGTGGCGCTGAGCCGAGCGAAGACCCAGCTCGTCATCGTCGGCAGCCTGGAGTTCCTGACGGAAGCGGTTCGCGGCGTGAACCCTGAGCAAAGCGCGCACGACCTCGACTTCATCACCAAGATGACGACGGTGATCACCAGCCTCGCCGAAGAGACCCGCGGCAGCCTGCCTCTCGCCACCATCCTTGAGCCCGCTGCGCTGAAGGCGGGCCGATGAGCCTCCTCATCGCGGTGCCCATCGCCCGCATCGGCTGCACGGTCGTGATTGAGCGCGCCCGCGCCTGGAGCGCCATCGACGAGGTCATCCTACTCACGATCACCCAGCAAGCGCGTTCAATCACGGAACTCGCAGCGCTCACCGACCTTCCGCACCAAGTGGTTGTCGCCTCGATTGCGCGGTTGATGCGGTTTCGCCTCATAGAGGTCGAACTCCTCGAAGCAGGTCCGGCGCTGCGCGCCAGTGCGTTCGGGCTGGCATCAGTTACGGGCGGCCATCCGCTGCCGGTTTTCCCCACGCGGAGCGGTCGGCGCTGCAGCTTCGTGGTCGAGTTCGCGACAGGCGATTTCTTTCCTAGCGCGCAGGTGCAGGTGATGAGCCAGTCGAAGCTCCGGCGCCAACCGCGAACCCGAGTGCTGACCATCGAGGGCGGCGGCCCGTCGCTTTCCCAGGCCGACAATCTGGCGCGCCTGTCGGAGATCGCAGCCAGAGGATGGGACGAACAGGTTGCCAGTATCGACTCTCGCACCGCTACCCTCCGCGATGACGAGTTTATGGTCGTCCGCGTGTTGGACGGCGAACCCTTGGGGTTGCCGGATCGAGCGGGTCCGGCTCTGCGCAATCTGATTGCTGAAGCGGCCGCGAAGCCGGCCGGCCGCGTTACGGTCGCCTACGGCGGTCCGAAACCAGCGCCGCTTGAGACGATCAGGACCCACGACTGTGAGTTCGCTGCGGAAGACCTGGTCATCGGCGGCGATGCACACCGCGACCTTTTCACCGGCCTGCTGGCCGAGGCCCATAGGCGGATGATCATCCACTCCACATTTCTCGACACCAAACGCTTTGCGGTCCTGAAAGACGCTCTGCACGACGCGTGCGTTCGTGGCGTCCAGTTCGACCTGCTTTGGGGCGACGACGACGAAGACGAGACGACCAGTCGGTCCGCCGTGGCGGTGGGCGAGATCATGGCCCTCGTGCGGGACGATCCCGAGATGCGCGACCAGTTCCGAGTCCATCACGCCAGCACCGGTTCTCACGCCAAGATCCTTCTGCTCGACACCGAGGAGGGCGACTGGATCGGCGTCTTGGGGTCCTGCAATTGGATATCTTCGCCGTTCAACGCCGTGGAATTGTCCGTCGTGCTGCGCAATCAGAACGTCGTGGCTGATCTCTGCAATGTGTTCCAACGGGTGGTCGGCCGGCGTGGGCTGGCCGACCGGCTCGCCAATGAAATGGGGATCACAGCCAATGATCTTCGCCGCGAACCCGCTCGGGGTGGACCGACCAAAGTGTCGATCGTGGTGGGCGCCGGTCACGACGAACTGATGCGCCGGGCGAGCCTCGAAGCGAATCGCAACCTAGTCGTGGGGTGCCATCGCCTAGGCGCGACGGCCAGACCTGGCGCCATCCTGCAAGGCGAAGCTGCGGCCTCTCGCAACGTTACCGCCACGGTCATCTATACCTTCCCTTCCGGCCCGCTCAAAAAACGCCACGCGCGCGACCTCAAGGTGGAGACAGCGGCGAATGGCGTGCGGCTGGTGCAGGTCGGTAAGACGCTGCTGCATGGGAAATTCGTCACCTGGGACGACAACGACGTGGTGGTGAGCAGTCTCAATTGGGCGTCAGGGTCCGCGGACCCTGACCACCCATGGAACGACGTCGGCGTTCACCTCCATGCACCCGGCATGGCGTTACGGGCCCTGGCGACGCTGGAGTCGTTCTTCCCGACGCAGCTCGCCAACGCGCCCGGCGTCGCCACCGTCGAGGGTTGAGCTGCGAGAATCTTCACAGCCGATGCTCACGCAACCCCGCGGTCAACGTCCATGAGCCGCCAGGTACGGCCTGACGGCCGCCTCCAGAACCGGGTGCAGGTCTTCCAGGCCGGCCAAGTCGAGGACGCCGAGGATCATCTGGACGTGCATCGGAAAGGCGAGCGCCATGGCGCGCTCGGTCTCGCGCGCATCGTCGGCGTCCATGATGTAGCTGTGGCTGCCCAAGCCGCTCGGGTGCGCGATCTTGGAAGCGCTCCAATACACGAAGTAGTAGAAGCAATCCCACTCCCCGCCCAAAGCGTTCGCCATCGTCTCCAGGCTCGGCAGTCCAGTAAATCCTTGCGGTTTTGGTGTCCGAACAGGCTGGAACAGCCCTTCGGCTTCCAGGCCCGATATCCATGAGGCGCACTTGCCTTCCGCCTTCAATTTCTGAATTTGGTCGTGTTGCGCGCCCCGCTGCCGATCTCCGTCATAGATGAACGACGCAGCCCGGAACGTGCGCTCGGCGTCGTCCTGGCCCGAGAGGATAAAGCGGGCGTGCAGCGCCAGCTCCAGGATCGCCCGACCCACCATGAGCGTATCTTCGTGAAAGCCGGCCTGGGCCAGCGTCACCGCCGCCTCGAGATGACGGGTCGCCTTCGTCACGAAGAACCGCGTCACGTGAAGCACTTCGGACGGCGCGGGCGATGTGTCGAGTCGCGTGAGAAGCTGGTCTCTAATTAAGTCCCGGATGTAGCCCTCGCGGATCAGCCACGAGTCGTCTGGGGAAATCATGTGCGGGTGACTCGGAGCGGGGCGTCTCGCCGGCCGTCTGGCCAGCCCACGGTCGGTTCCGGGATCGACAATCAAGAGGTCTAAAACCCGCTCAGCGAGCTTTTACCACGGTCAGACCCCGTCGACCTATCCGGGCGACGCCGAGACCCCAAAACCGGCCGCTCGAAACATGGCCGTCGCGCTGTCCCCGCCGACAAGCGCGACCGCGAGCTGGTGGGCGGCCCGCTCGTCGATCGGCGCGAGCAAGGGGATGACCGAGAGCCAGTTGGTGGCGCGGAACCACTTTCCCTTCAGCGCCGACCGCTGCACGCCGATCGCCTTCAACGCCTTATCTGGCGTCCATAGGCCCTCACCCGCGGTCACCTCCCAGATCACGCACCCGCTTGCGCCTTGCAGGTCGGGGATCTCGCGGATCGCCCCATCACGGCCGATCACCTTGCCGCGCCGCTCAAGGGCGAAGAACAGGTCCCACGCCGGCTGCCTGGCTTCCTTCAGGTCCTCGTCAGGCGGTGCCGCCGCCAGCATCTCGGTGAAATAGATGAGGGGGTCGTGGTCGATCGTCGTCTCTGTCGCCGCCGCCGTCGCTTCAGGAAATCCGGCCAGGACATGGGTGGTACCCGCCGTCGGCATCGCGACCTGGGCGAGTGTCAACCGTCGATAGTTCGCGCGGAACGCCGCGATGGTTTCTGGCGACTGCAACTCCGCGATGGCCACGTCTGGGAGATTGGAACCCTCGGGGGCCTTCCGCAAGCGGAACTCGCCCCACGTCACCGTTGCGGCCTGCTTGCGACCCCAGGGACTCGATAGCTTGCCCAGGTCGCACCGGTCGAAGATGTGGGACGCCGTGATGAGGCAGAGCTTTGCGCCGACCTCTAATAGAGTGCCGGTCCCCCGCACCTCGACGTCGCCGGAGTCGTGCGTGAGGTAGATCGGAACGATGACCTGTTCCAGATAGGAGCGAAGCAAGACGTGCTTCGTCCCCTCGACCAGGTGTTCTTCCTTCACGCTAGGCGGGCTCCCGCTCGAGCAGCTTAGCCAGGGCGTCCGACCTCGATGACACGACCCAGATGTGGCGCGCATCCTCGTTCGGAGCGCTCGGATCGCCGCCCAGCCTGACCCCCCCGTAGGCGGCGATGCGCCAGGCGGTCACGTAAGCGTCCTGGACACCCTGCAAGCCCTCATATTCGAAGGCGCCGCCGATGCTTTGGGTAATCCGGTTGCCGTTCTTAGCCAGCAGCTGCGCGCGGAACAGGGCGTCGCCAACGCCGGTCATCATCGAGGCCATGACGTGGTGATCGCCGGGGATCACCACGCCAAAATGGTGCAGCGCGAGGCCACGGGCCCAGAGCGCGGCCAAGGTCTCTAGCCTGTCGGCCTGGAATGGCAGCCGCATCGCCGGCGCAAGCAAGCCGCCGCGACGCTCCCAGACGGACTCTTGGCCGGCGCTGAGCTCCTTCTGGAGCTTCACATTTCTCGCCAGGCGCGGTTCGACCATCTCATTGAGCACCTGGTGCGCATCGGCATGCTGGGCGCCGAACGGCAAGACGGCCGTCAAGTAGTGCTCCAGCTTCGCCTTCTCGTTGTTGCACCGCTCGCAGGCGGGGACCTGGGGCAGGTTGTGGCGCTTGTCGATCGGGAAGAACTCGCGCGCAAACACATGGTCGCCCGTGGCCGATATGCCAGTGACGGCGCAGTAGGTGCAGGTCTTCGCCTTGTATCGCTTGCTCATAGCCTGGCGCCGACTCGGTTCGGAGCCGCCAAGCATAGCACGCGGCCCGCCGCCACCACGCTTTCGGCCGACGATTTCCCGCCCTCATCGAGGACCTGCGGACGCCAAAGGCGCACCAGCTCTTCAGACTCCGGGCGAAAGCTATAGGCGCTAGGATATTCGTTGTGCCGGGCGATGAAGCCGAAGACGGTGATGATGTCCTCGCGGATCGCGGCGTCCACGCCCCAGGTACCTCCCCGGTCGGGTTTGCTGCTCTACCGCACGATGTGAAAGGTCAGAATCGGTGGCGAACCGAGACGAATTCTCACCCGCCGTTCGATCCGCGCTAGCGCTCCGCGCGGCGTATCATTGCTCGATCTGCGATCGATCGACGATCGGCCCGAGCGACGAGTCGCCGACAGCCACCTCCAACATCGGCACCGCCTCGCACATCTGCGCCGCCGCGCTGGGCGGGCGCCGCTACGACCCGAACATGACACCGGAGGAACGCGCTGGCGTCGGCAATGGCATTTGGCTGTGCGCCAACCACGGCCGCCTGGTGGACACCGACGACGTCACCTACACCGTCGGCGCCCTGCAGGAGCTCAAGGTCCATCACGAACGCCGGTGTCAGCTCGCCCTCAGCGCCCAGCCCGCGACGGCGCCGCAGAGCCCCCACCTCTTGGCGATCGGGCCCGGGATCGTCTGTGTCGGGGATATCGACCAGGTCCAGGGCCTGCGATGGCGGCTCAGGATCGACCACTTCGTCATCGGCGCCTTCGCCGACCTCGTCAGCCTCGCCGGCACCCTGCCCGCGATCCCCGCCTATGATCGTTATGTCGTGGTCAACAGCCTCGGCGAGGGCCGGTCGCTTACGGGCGACCTCACCGTCGAGCGCCGCGGCGCCCAGGTCCTCATCGTGTGCGACGTGGCGCCCGCCTTTCCCCGAACCCCCGCCGCAGAACTTCCGACGGACCTGGCGCTGTCAACGAAACACGACCTGTTCGTCGAAGGCGGGAACATCGCCACCGTCAGCGGCTTGGCCGCACTTCCCCAGAAGCTGCTGACCAACTTGTCGATGCGGCGAGGCGAAAGCCCGTTCCACACCGCTTTCGGCTCACGTCTCGCGGAATACTGGACAAACTTCGTCGGATCGCCCTGGCTGGGCGAATTGATGAAACTCGACGTGATCCGTCTAGCCAGCATCCCCTACGCCGACCCTGTCCTCGGCCAATCCTACACACCGCTGCAGTGCGTGGACCGGGTGAACAGCGTGGAGGTGATCGGCGATCTGGCCGATCGTCGCCTTCCGGTCAGGCTGGACCTGCAGATCGCGGGACTCGGCGCCTGGTCGCGGGACCTAGCTGTGCACGTGGCGTAGGCCGGCCATGTATTTCACTCCGGAGCAGCTCGACCATTGGATTCGGCAAGGGCAAAGCGGCGGCCTGCGTTTGCATGTTTTCATGATTTCACACTAAAATGGTTTCATGAAACCTGCCGCCGCATCGCCGGATGAGGTCGACGAGCACCTGCAGATCCAGGTGCCGGCGATCACCAAACGGCATCTGGGCATTCGCGCCGTCGAGACGCGCGAGCCTATCCGGGTCATCGTGCTGCGCGCTCTGCAGGCCTACGGTATTCCAGTGCCGCTCGAGGCGATTTCGGACCGGCGGAAAAAGCGTCCCGCATGACCGACGACTTCGCTCCGCTCACGGTCGCCGACTATGCCGCGCAGGCCCTGACGACCGATCGTAAGAGCGACAGTGGCTCGCTGACCTTCCCGCTGCTCGGCCTGTTCGGGGAAACCGGCAGCCTGCTCACCGAGGTGAAGAAGAAGCAGCGCGATCGCGCCTCCTACCTTGGCTACGCCGGCGCCGTCGTCGAAGAACTCGGCGATGTGCTGTGGTACTTGAACGCCGTGGCCGCCCGGGGCGGCCCGTCGCTCAGCGACATCGCCGCCAACGTCGACCGCCGCTACGCCGATTGGCAGAAGGGCGGTGAGGCCACCCTCACCTTCTCGGCTCTTCAGCCCGAGCATATGCCGCAGCAGTCCGAGCCGAGCGCGGCCTTTGAAAACACCCTGCTCCAGCTCGCTGGCCAGGTCGGCCTGCTTGTGACCGACCAGGAGGCGGGCGGGCTGGCGAACAACCAAGCCGCCCTCGCCGGCCGGCTGGTCGCCATCCTGCGTACCCTGATCCAGGCCGCCAACGAAGCCGGCGTCACGCTCGAGGCGGCCGCTGTGAAGAATCTCCACAAGATCTTCGACCGCTGGCCGCGCGAGCGGACCCATCCTGAGCCATTCGACACCAAAGCCGACCCCGAAGAGCGCCTGCCGCGCGACCTCGAGATCGACATCCTCGAACGGCAGGTCCGGGGCCAGACCTACGTTTTCCAGCGCTGCAACGGCGTCAATATCGGCGACCGGCTGACCGACAACGCCATGACCGCCGACGACTACCGGTTCCATGACGTGTTTCATTTCGCCTATGTGGCGGTGCTGGACTGGTCGCCGGTCATTCGCTCGCTGCTCCGCCTGAAGCGCAAGAGCGATCCGAAGATCGATGAGGCGCAGGACGGGGCGCGGGCGACTCTGATCGAAGAGGGCGTGACGACCTGGATCTTCAGCCAGGCGGCCCAGCTCGATTTTTTCGACAACCTCGGTCCCGGCGACCTGCCGTTCGATCTGCTCAAGCACGTCCGACAATTCGTGGCCGGCTATGAGGCCGAAGAGCGCCCGCTCTGGCTCTGGGAAGACGCGATCCTCCAGGGCTACGCCGCCTTCCGATTCCTCCGCCA
>Ga0208849_1000742_pt1 | contig 27520 bp, 18 predicted proteins | sample NGESurdeep072012_10_FD_184470 | JGI IMG/M metagenome (GOLD analysis project Ga0208849, IMG submission 184470) | Arctic peat soil microbial communities from Barrow, Alaska - NGEE Surface sample 53-3 deep-072012 (SPAdes) | ecosystem: Environmental > Terrestrial > Soil > Wetlands > Peat ... | reverse complement strand
CACCGTCTCCTGGCTTGCGCACGACGCTGTTACTTGACTTCGCGTTGAGACAGAGAAGGAGGCCTGAGCGGCACATCGCCATGGCTTAACCCCCGCATTCTCGACGCGGCAGGAGTCATCAGCCCTCATCAGGCGGTTTTGGGGAACCCCTTCCCCTTGGATAGGAAAATACTAGACGATGTCTACCGGGGGATCAATATCAACCCGCCGACACATGACCGCTCTTCGGCGACTGTACACCTAACGGCTAGCGCCGCGCTAAGGTTCCGCAAAAACCCTCCGCATCCAGGCCGAGATTTGGATGTTCGAAAAGGTATGCCCTCGTCCGAGTACCAGCAATTCGCAAGATCGCGTATGTCACCGCATCTAATTGGCAGCTCGCCTGCTATGTTGAACGGCAACCGAAGGGATTTTCCGCCATGACCTTGCTCATTCAGCGTTATGCACGTCCGATCGGGATGCTTGCCGTTGTTGCGATGTGCGCGGCATGGGGAGCGGTAGCGGCGGCCGCGCAGGACGCCAGGGCACCGGACTATGAGGCCATCGTCGCGGCGCCCGACCGCAGCGATGCGGACCGGCAGACCGACCAGCGCCGCCAGCCGGCCAAAATGCTGGCTTTTGCCGGCGCGAGGCCGGGAATGAAGGTGCTGGATATGGAGGCGAGCGGCGGCTACAGCACGGAGTTGCTGGCGCGCGCGGTCGGGCCGACCGGCGTGGTGTACGCGCAGGATTCGGCCGCCCTGATCGAGCGCTTCGTCAAGGACAAGTTCGATATCCGCGCCCAGAAACCCGCCATGAAGAACGTGGTGCATGTGGTCCGGAATTACGACGATCCGATCCCGCCCGAAATCAGCGGGCTCGACCTGATCACGTTTTTCTTCGCCTATCACGACATGACCTACATGCCGGTCGACCGCGTCGAGATGAACCGGAAGATGTTCGCCGCGCTGAAGCCGGGGGGCTTCCTCATCATCGCCGATCATTCGGCGCGCGCCGGCGACGGCGCGACGGTGGGCAAGACGCTGCATCGCATCGAGGAAAGCACGCTGCGCCAGGAGATCGAGGCGGCTGGCTTCAGGCTCGCCGACCAGGCCGATTTCCTGCGCCATCCCGCCGATCCGCGCGATGCGCCGGTATTTCATCCGCAGACGCCTGTCGATGAGTTCGTGCTCAAATATCAAAAACCGATGTGAGGCGCCGCGAACGCCCGGCATGGCAACCGGCCGCGCCACGGTGTTGAGCGTTCGGGACCTCGCCAAGAGCTATCGCTCCGGCGGGGAGCAGACCGCAGTGCTGCGCGGGGTAAACCTCAGCGTCGCCGCCGGCGAGCGCGTTGCGCTGACCGGGGAGTCCGGCAGCGGCAAAAGCACGCTGCTGCACCTGATCGCCGGACTGGACCGCGCCGACAGCGGCGAGGTCAGGCTCGCCGATATTTCAGTCTCCGAACTGTCAGATGCCGGCCGCGCCGAATTGCGGCGCGACCGGCTGGGATTGGTGTTTCAGCAGTTCAACCTGATCCCGAGCCTGAACGTCCGGGATAACCTCGCCTTCCAGGCCCGTATAGCCGGCCGGCATGATGCCCCCTGGCAGGCCGAACTCGTGGAGCGGCTCGGGCTGGGCGGCTTGCTCGGCCGCTACCCCGAACAATTGTCCGGCGGCCAGCAGCAACGGGTTGCGATCGGTCGCGCGCTGGCGGTGAAACCACTGCTTGTGCTCGCCGACGAACCCACCGGCAATCTCGACGAAGCGACCGCGGACGACGTTCTCGCGCTGGCCTGCGACCTGGTATCGCGAACGGGATGCGGCTTGCTGATGGTGACCCATAGCGCACGGCTCGCCGCCACGCTCGACCGCCAGGTCAATCTCAGCGCGGGACGGATCGCGTGAGGCGCGCCATCTGGATATCAGCGGTTCTGCTCAGCCATTGGCGGCGGCACCCGATGCAGCTTGCGACCTTGCTGATCGGAGTGATTTCCGCGACCGCGCTGTGGAGTGGCGTGCAGGCGCTGAACCGCGAGGCACGCGCCAGTTACGACCGCGCCGCCGCCACCTTCGGCGGCACGCGGACCGCGATGCTGGTCGGCCGCCGCGGCGCGACCTTCCCGCAGCAGCTTTTTGTCGATCTGCGCCGCGCCGGCTGGCCGGTGTCGCCCGTTCTCGAAGGGCGGGTTCAGGTCGGCGGGCGATCATATCGGCTGCTGGGTATCGAGCCGGTGACGCTGCCGGCCGAAATCGGCCATGCTCCCGCGATCGGCAGAGCCGATCTGCAATCGTTCATCACGCCGCCGGGAGAGACGCTGGTGGCGCCCGAAACGCTCTCCGACCTCGATCTGCCGGCAGGCGCATCACCGCAGGCGAGCGGCGGCGCATCGCTGCCGCCGCTCCGCGTGCAGCCGCAAATGGTGCCGGGCGTGCTGGTGGTCGACATCGGCATCGCTCAACAGCTGCTGAGGATGCCGGAGCGGGTTTCCCGGCTTTTGATCGGAAAATCCGAGGGCCCGCGCGCGCCGCTCGAAACCATTGCCGGCGACCGGCTCCGGCTGGTCGCCGCCGATGCCGAAAGCGATCTGGAACGCCTAACCGACAGCTTCCATTTGAACCTGACCGCGTTCGGCCTGCTGTCCTTTGTGGTCGGCCTGTTCATCGTCAATTCGGCGATCGGGCTCGCCTTCGAGCAGCGCCTGCCGACGCTGCGGACGCTGCGCGCCTGCGGCGTATCCGCGCGCCTGCTCAATGCGGTGCTGGTGGTCGAGCTGGTGTCGCTGGCATTGGTCGGGGGAGTGGCAGGACTGGTCTGCGGTTACTTGATCGCCGCCTCGTTGCTGCCCGACGTCGCCGCTTCGTTGCGCGGTCTTTATGGCGCGCAAATTCCGGGCGTGCTGACGCTGGAGCCGCAATGGTGGATCGCCGGACTTGCCATCAGCGTACTCGGCGCGCTGGCGGCGGCCGCCACCAGCCTTCTGAAGGCGATCCGCCTTCCACTGCTGGCAACCGCGCAGCCCCATGCGTGGCAGCAGGAGCACCACCGTTGGCTCGTTGTGCAGAGCGCGCTGGCGCTCGCCGTTCTTGCGGCGGCCGGCGGCTTCCTGCGGTTCGGTGCTTCGCTTGTTTCGGGGTTTGCCGTGCTCGCCGCCCTACTGTTGGGTGCGGCGCTGGGCCTGCCCGCGATCCTTGAATTGGTGCTGGCTCTCGGCCAGAACACCGCCCGTCGCGCGCTGGCGGTCTGGTTCTGGGCCGACAGCCGCCAGCAGATTTCGGGATTGTCACTGGCGTTGATGGCGTTGCTGCTCGCGCTCGCCGTCAATGTCGGTGTCGGCACCATGGTCGAAACCTTCAGCCGGACATTCATCGTCTGGCTCGATGGACGGCTGGCGGCGGACGTTTACATCAATGCCACCGACGATGCGCAGGCGACGGAGATCAAGGCCTGGCTGCACCAGCGTCCCGAGGTGCAGGCGATCCTGCCAGGCGGCCGCGCCGACACCGAGATCGATGGCGCACCGGTTGAAATCCTCGGTCTGCCCGATCACGCCCTTTATCGCGATCGCTGGCCGTTGCTGCAATCCGGCGCCAGCGCCTGGACGCGCCTGCGGGCCGGCGATGCCGGTTTCATCAGCGAGCAATTGGCGAGGCATTCGAAACTCGCAATCGGCGATCGCATCGACGTGCCGGCGCCGGGCGGCAGCTGGATGCTCGAAGTGGTCGGCATCTACGCCGATTACGGCAATCCGAAGGGGCAGATCGCGGTCAATTTCGCGGCGCTGACCCGGCACTTCCCGGCCATTCCGCAGACGCGCCTCGGCCTGCGCGTCACCCCAGCCGCGGTTCCGGCGCTGATGGCGGCGCTGCAGGACAGGTTCGGACTCGATGGCCGCAATCTGCTGGATCAGGCCACGCTGAAAGCCGATTCGACGCGGATCTTCAACCGGACCTTTGCCGTGACGGCGGCGCTGAACGCCTTCACCCTCGGCGTGGCCGGCGTCGCACTGCTGACCAGCCTCTTGACGCTCGGCAATTCGCGGCTGCCGCAGCTCGCGCCGCTATGGGCCATGGGGGTCACGCGGCGAAGGCTCGCCGCCATCGAATTCCTGAAGACCATGTCGGTCGCGCTCATCACGACCGTGCTGGCGCTGCCGCTGGGCCTGCTGGTGGCGTGGTGCCTGATCGCGGTGGTGAATGTAAGGGCGTTCGGCTGGCGGCTGCCGTTTCATGTCTTCCCGCTGCAACTGCTCGAGTTGCTGGGTGTCGCCATGCTGGCCGCGCTGCTCGCCGCACTGCTTCCCCTGGTTCGATTGGCGCGCATCCAGCCGGTGCAGTTGGTCAAGATTTTCGCCGATGAACGATAGGCTTGCGATATCGCGCCGCGCCTTCGCGGGCGGCGCGCTGGTTCTCGGGCTCGGCCGCAAAGCCGCGCTGGCGCAGGGATTTGCCGGCCTCGGCATGACCGCCGATGGATTTGCAGCTGTCGTCCCGGGCAGGAGCTTTTCCTTCCCCGCCGATCACGGCCCGCACCCGGATTATCGCATCGAGTGGTGGTATGTGACCGCGAATCTTCTGGACACCGCCGGCGTCGCCTATGGCGCGCAATGGACGCTGTTTCGTCAGGCGTCGCGGCCCGGCGCGCAGCCAGAGGGGTGGGCCAATCCGCAAATCTGGATGGGCCACGCCGCCGTGACCGGCGCCGATCTTCATCAATACGGCGAAGCCTTTGCTCGAGGCGGCGTCGGCCAGGCCGGCGTCATCGCGAAACCATTCAGAGCCTGGATCGATGCATGGGATATGCGCGGGGCGGATCGGATCAACGACATGACGCTCGCGCCGCTGCAAGTCAGCGCATCGGGCGCCAACTTCGGTTACGCGCTGCGGCTCGACACCGATCGCACGCTGGTGCTGCAAGGCGATGCCGGCTACAGCAGGAAATCGCAACGCGGCCAGGCCTCGTATTATTACAGCCAGCCTTTTTTCAAGGTGACGGGCCATCTCAGCATCGAGGGCAGCGCGGTTGAGGTCACCGGACAGGCCTGGATGGACCGCGAATGGAGCAGCCAGCCGCTCGCACCGGATCAGAGCGGATGGGACTGGTTCGCGCTGCATCTGAACTCCGGCGAAAAGCTGATGCTGTTTCGGCTGCGTCAGACCGACGGCAGCAGCTACGCCTCCGGCAACTGGATTTTGCCTGAAGGCAAATCCGAGCAGATTGTTCCGACAGAAATCAACTTGACGCCGATGGCATCGACCGACATCGCAGGCCGAAAGCTGCCGACGGCCTGGCGCATCGACATCCCCTCGCACGGCCTGAACATCGAGAGCGCGCCGCTGAACCCAAGAAGCTGGATGGGCACGAGCTTTCCCTATTGGGAAGGGCCGATCCACTTTCAGGGCAGCCATGCCGGCGTCGGATATCTTGAAATGACCGGCTATTGAGGCCGTCGCAATCGCCGGAGAGTACGACCGAATAAGCGGCCCGAATCTAACAGATTTAGAATGATTCGTTTTTTCGTCATGGCCGGGCTTGTCCAGGACAAGCCCGGGCATGACAGCGGGCGCCAGCGGCCGATTGTCCTGCAAACCAAAGGCCCGCTGTCCTTGCCGGCCTCGATGGTGTAGCAGGTCTTGTGTTCGATCTACCGGCCGGCCATGTGATCTGCATGACACTGACCCTGATAATTGTGGCGGCTATCGGCATCGTCTGGCTTGCCGAGCGCAGTGCCGAACATTTCGCGCTGGCGATGGCCGCGCAGTGTTTCAGTGCCGCGGTGCTGCTGTTCGCCGTCGGCGATCTCGAACGCGCGGTTCTGCTGTCGTCGTTCCTCGCTTTGGCGGTGTTCGGCGCGTCCAGCGTCAAATACAACCATAGCGGCCGGAAACTCGTTGTCGCGGATTTGCCGCTGGCGTTTGCCGGCACGGTCCCGTTCTTTCTGGTGCAATATCCGCTGGCGGTGGCGGCCGTCGTCGCCGGCGGCATCACGCTCATCCTCGCCGCCGTCGCCGCACTGTATTTGCCGGGGCCACCGGTGGCCCCGGCGGTTCAAGTCCTGGTGTTCGGCACGGCCGTGATCGGCCTGGTCGCAGCCTACCGGGCAAGCGGCGGAGCCATTGCGTTGCAGCGGATCGCGACGCAGCGGCGGTGTTTTCTTTCAAGCTTTGTCGCTTCCCTGCTCGACCCGCTTTCCTGGCGGCAGTTCGGCGGCCTCGCGCTGAGCGATATCGCCAGCGACCCGTTGCCGCTCACCGCGGCGATACCGGCACGCAGCGTCGACTATCCCGACATCATCGTGATCCAGCACGAATCGATCTTCGATCCGCGCGTCTACGGGCTTCCCGTTGAACCGGTCGTCGAGGCCTTTCTGTCTCCGAAAAATGCGCTCTATGGCAGCCTCAACGTCGATATTTTCGGCGGCGGATCATGGCAATCCGAATTCAGCCTGCTGACCGGCCTTTCCAGCGCCAGCTTCGGCTCCAACGCCTATTTTCTTTTCAGTCGCGGCGTCGGCCGATTCCACAACAGCCTTCCGCATTGGCTGACGGCGCTCGGATATCGGACGACGCTCGCGTCGAGCTGTCGCCGCAACTTTCTCAACTATGATGCATTCTACCGCTCGATCGGCATCGGCGAGCGGATTTTTGCCGATGATTTTCCACTGCCTTTCGATGTTCGCCGATTCGAGGTGACAAATTCCGACGCCTTGTTTCTCGACGCGGCCATCGGCGCCCACACAAGGCGGATTGCCGGCAATGCCGCGCCGCGGTTTCTCTATGCGCTGACCAACTTCAATCATGGCCCGCACAACCGGCGGCTCGCTGCTCCCGGACGCTTTGAGCGCGAACGCGCCTTCGCCGCCGCAAGCCTCCCCGATCCGCATTATGCGGAATACTACGCCCGGCTGGTGGAAACGGCCGTGACCTGGAGCGGGCTCAAATCCGAACTTGCAACCCGTTTTCCCAAGCGACCGATGCTGATCATCCACTATGGAGACCATCAACCGGTGATGACGCGGCGGATCGAGGCGAAGCTCAAGCTTCCGATCGATGCCGGGCGCCAGTTCCGCACCTTCTATGCCATCGAGGCCCTGAATTATGGCACGAACCGGCTTGTTGCCGGGCGCGGCAAGGATCTGGATATTGCCTTTCTCGGCACGGTCGCCCTGCAGCAGGCGGGCCTGCCGCTCGACGAGATTTTCGCCACCCGCGCGAGCCTGCTCGAGCAGTGCGGCGAGTCCTACTTCGCGTCATCCTCGGAGCGCAAGCGCCGCTTCCACCGCACGCTGGTCGACCTCGGCGTGATCGAGGTGGCGCCTGCCGTGCGCTATCAATTCTGATGAGGCGTCAGCCTCGCGGCTTCATCCTTCGAGACGCGGCGAAGCCGCCGCTCCTCTGGATGAGGTCTGAGATCCTCATGGTGAGGAGCGCGGCAACGCCGCGCGTCTCGAACCACGAGGCCACCGGATGCACGCCCGTAACTCGACCCGGCCGGACCAGCTTACGATCACTTGGTCAGCGGGCAGCCGCTGTCCTTGGCCGACGGGAATGCCTTGTCGCCCGGCACGACGGCGAGCTGCTTATAGTAGTCCCACGGCTTCTTCGATTCCGATGGCTTCTTGACCTCGAACAGATAAAGGTCGTGCACCATGCGGCCGTTGGCCAGAACCTTGCCGCCCTGGGCGAACATGTCGTCGACCGGCAGCTCCTTCAGCTTCTTGACGACGGCGTCGGAGTCCTTGGTGCCGGCCGCCTTGACCGCCTTCAGATATTGCAGCGTCGCCGAATAGGTTCCGGCCTGGATCATGTTGGGCATCCGGCCGGTGCGCTTGAAGAAGCGCTCGGAGAACGCGCGCGATCGATCATCGCGGTCCCAATAAAAGCCCTCGGTCAGGATCAGGCCCTGCGCCGCCTGCAGCCCGAGACCGTGCACCTCCGCCAGCGTCATCAACAGGGCGGCGAGTTTCTGGCCGGCGGAAACAATACCGAATTCCGCCGCCTGCTTGATCGCATTGGCAGTATCGAGTCCGGCATTGGCGAGGCCCAGGATTTTGGCTTTCGAGCTCTGCGCCTGCAGCAGGAACGAGGAAAAGTCCGACGAATTCAGAGGAATCCGGACCGAACCCAGCACCTTCCCGCCATTCGCGGTGACGATCTCGCTGGTGTCCTTTTCGAGCGCATAGCCGAAGGCGTAGTCCGCGGTGAGGAAGAACCAGGTGTCGCCGCCAGCCTTGACCAGCGCGCCGCCGGTGCCGACCGCGAGCGCGTGGGTATCGAACGCCCAATGGAAACCGTAGGGCGTGCAGGCGTCGCCGGTGAGGCGCGAGCTCGCGGCGCCGACGACAATGTCGATCTTCTTCTTTTCCCTGGACAGCTCCTGCACGGCGAGCGCGACCGACGAGGTCGTCAGCTCGGTGATCATGTCGACGCCCTCGACCTCGTACCAGCGCCGCGCGATGCTGGTGGCCAGATCGGGCTTGTTCTGATGGTCGGCCGTGACCATCTCGATCTTCTGGCCGAGCACCGTGCCGCCAAAATCCTCGATCGCCATCCGCGCCGCCTCGACCGAATATTTTCCGCCATAATCGGCGTAGACTCCGGACTGGTCGTTGAGGATGCCGATCTTGACGCCCTGCGCCGTGGCCGGCGCGGCGAGCAGCAGGCCGCCGAGCGCGACGGCAGCCCATAATCCGGATTTCATGTCTGCCTCTCCGACATTTCCATTTTCCGCATCATCAATCCGCAACCCGGGCCTCGCGACGCGGCCGCGGGTCGGCCAGGCGACGCACCAGCATGTAGAAGATCGGCGTGAAGATCAGCCCGAACATGGTGACGCCGAGCATCCCGAAAAATACGGCGACGCCGACCGCCTGGCGCATTTCGGATCCCGAACCGGAAGAAAGCACCAGCGGCAATACGCCGAGAATGAACGCAAACGAGGTCATCAGAATCGGACGCAACCGCAGCCGGCATGCCTCGATGACGGCGTCGAGGCGGTCGCGGCCCTCGAGCTCGATGTCACGCGCGAACTCGACGATCAGGATCGCATTCTTGGCGGCCAGCCCGACCAGCACCACGAACCCGATCTGGGTCAGGATGTTGACGTCCTGTCCCATGATCCGGACACCGACGGTGGCCGCGAGCAGGCACATCGGCACGATCAGGATGACCGCAAACGGCAGGCTCCAGCTGCCATATTGCGCGGCCAGCACCAGAAACACGAACAGCACGCAGATCGGAAATACGTAGAGCCCGGAATTGCCGCCGGTGACCTGCTGATAGGACAGGTCGGTCCACTCGTAGGAAAATCCGCTCGGCAGCGTCTGTTCCGCGAGCCGCTTCATGGTGTCGATGGCGGTTGCCGAACTCGTTCCGGGCGTGGTGTCGCCCTGCAATTCGGAAGCCGGGTAGAGGTTGTAGCGCGCGACACGATCCGGCCCGGCGATGTCGCGGAAGTCCACGACATTGCCGAGCGGCACCATGTCGCCGGCGCTATTGCGGGTGCGCAGGCGGGCAAGATCGGCAGTCTCTTTGCGGAACGGCAGGTCCGCCTGCGCGGTGACGTGATAGGTGCGGCCGAGAATATTGAAGTCGTTGACATAGGCTGAGCCGAAATAGGTCTCGATCGCATCGGTGATGCTTTGAATGGGAACGCCGAGCTTCTGCGCCTTGATGCGGTCGATGTCGACGAACACCTGCGGGGTATTGGCGGTGAACGGCGAGAACACCGAAGTCAGGCCCGGCGCCTTGCGCGCGGCCGTAACCAGCTCGTCGGTGGCCGCGGCCAACAGTTCCGGCCCGCGGCCCTGGCGGTCCTGAATGCGCATGGCAAAGCCGCCGCCGGTACCGATTCCGGGCACCGCCGGCGGTGGAATCACGATGATGAACGCGCCCTCGATGCTGGCTAGCCGCTTGCGCAATTCGCCGGTAATCGAAGCCGCGGTCAGACCTTTCTTCAGGCGCACCTCGGGCTCTTCGAACACCGGGAACAGCGCCGCGGCATTGCTCGCCTGGGTGCGGGTCGCGCCGGACAGCCCGGCGAACGCCGCGACGCGGACGATGCCGGGTGTGTCGAGCGCGATCTTCTCGATCTGCCGGACGATCTCGGTGGTGCGTGCCAGCGAGGCCGCGCCCGGCAGCTGCGCCGAAACGATCACATAACCGCGGTCCTGGGCCGGAATGAAGCCTTGCGGCGTGGTGGCGAGCAGCCAGCCGGCGCTGCCGATCAGCACCAGATAGACCAGCAGCATCGCCACCGAATGCCGGATCACGAAACCGGCGGCGCCTGCATAGAAATGGGACAGCCGGTCGAAGCCGCGGTTGAAGGCGGCTGAAAACGTCTGCCAGCCGCGCCCGATCAAATTCCAGCGCGCCGGCGGCCGCTTCTCGGCATGCGGCTGCAGGATCAGCGAGGCCAGCGCCGGCGACAGCGTCAGCGAGCAGAAACAGGAAATCGCCGTCGCCACCGCGATGGTGATGGCGAATTGCTGAAAGAACTGGCCGGAGATGCCACCGAGAAACGCAGTCGGAACAAACACCGCACACAGCACCAGCGCGATCGAAACCAGCGCGCCGCCGACCTCCTCCATCGTCTTCAGCGCCGCATCGCGCCGGCTCATGCCGTCACGCAGATGGCGTTCGACGTTTTCGACCACGACGATGGCGTCGTCGACCACGATGCCGACCGCGAGCACGAGGCCGAACAGGGTCAAATTGTTGATGGCGAAGCCGAGCGCGGCCATGGCGGCGAAGGTGCCCACCAGCGACACCGGAATGGCGATGATCGGAATGATCGCCGGCCGCCACCCCTGCAGGAACACCAGCACGACGATAACGACGAGGACCATCGCCTCGTAAATGGTCTTGATCAGTTCGCTGACGGATTGCGCGATGAATTCGGTCGGGTTGTAGCCGATATTGTAATCGAGCCCACGGGGGAAACCGGCCTTGAGCCGGACCATGGTGTCGGAAATGCGCCTGGCGGTGGCGAGCGCGTTGGATCCGGGACGCTGGGTCACCAGCATGGCGACGGCTGATTTGCGCAGCAGGAAGCTGTTGGTGCTGTAGTCCAGCGCCCCGAGTTCGATCCGCGCCACATCGCGCAGCCGAACGGTGCGGCCATCGGCGCCGGCCTTGATCAGGATGTTCTCGAACTCTCCGGCATTCTTCAGCCGCCCGGTGAAAACGAGGTTTGGCTGGAAAGCCCGATCGGCGATTGGCGGGCCCGCGAGCTGGCCGCCGGTGATCTGCAGGTTTTGCGCGCGAATCGCGGTGAGCACGTCGCCCGCGGTCAAGCCCAGCGAAGCGATCCTGTCCGGATCGAGCCACAGCCGCATGGAATAATCGCGCGCGCCGAAAATCTGGATGTCACCGATGCCATCGAGCCGCAGCAACTGGTCGCGGACCTGCAGCAGCGCGTAGTTGCTGATGTAAAGCTGGTCGAACGTGTCGTCCGGCGACAGCATGAACACGACCATCAGGATGTCCGGCGAGTTCTTGCGCGTGACAACGCCGTTGCGCTGCACCTCCTCCGGCAATTGCGGTTGGGCGATGGCGACGCGGTTCTGAACCAGCACCTGCGCCTTGTCGAGGTCGGTGCCGAGCTTGAACGTGATGGTGATCGTGAGCTGGCCGTTCGAGGTCGCCTGGCTGTAGAGATACAGCATGTCCTCGACGCCATTGATCTGCTGCTCGATCGGCGCCGCGACGGTATCGGAAATGGTTTGCGCCGATGCGCCCGGATATTGCGCCGTGACGACGACCGTCGGCGGCACGACTTGCGGATATTCCGCAACCGGCAACGTGGTGTAGGCGATGGCGCCGACAATCAAAAGCACGATGGACAGCACCATCGCGAGGATCGGCTGGTTGATGGAAAGCCGGCCGAGATTCATGTCTTGCCACCGGCTGGCGCGGCCTTGGCGGCCTGCGGACTGACCTTGGCCCCGACGCGCGCGCGCTGCAGCCCATCGACAATGACGCGGTCTTCCGGCTTCAACCCTTCGCGGATGACGCGAAGCCCATCGTCGAGCGGCCCGAGCGTGACGGCGCGGGCCTCGACCGTATCGTCGTCCTTGACCACGAAAACGATCTTGCGCGACTGGTCGGTGGCGACCGCCGTATCCGGAATCAGCAGGGCCTGGTAGGGCGAGCTTCCGATCAGCCGCACACGGCCGAACTGTCCGGGCAGGATCGAGTAATCCTTGTTCGGGATCACCGCGCGGCCGCGCAACGTGCCGGTCGAGACATCCATTCGGTTGTCGACAAAATCCATCTTGCCGTCATGCGACGGCTTGGTCTCGCCGGTCAGCGTCACCTGAACCGGATTCGGCGTGTCGCGCGAACTCGGGCGTTTGCCCTCGAAATACAGCCGGTTGTTTCTGACATAGGTTGCCTCGTCCATATCGAAATAGATGTAGATCGGATCGAGCGACACGATCGAGGTCAGCAGCGTCGCGCCACTGTCGCTGCCCTGCACCAGATTGCCGACGCTGACCAGATGACGGCTCACCCTGCCGCTGATCGGGGCCAGTACATGGGTGAATTCGATATTGAGCTGGGCGGCCTTGAGCGCGCCATCGGCCTGCGAGATCGCCGCATTGGCCGCCTGCAAGGTCTGGCGGCGCTGGTCGACAATCGAGTCCGCGACCGCCTGGGTTTGATTCAGGGTCAGCGCGCGGTCGAGTTCGCGCTTGCCGAGCTCGGCCTTGGCTCGCGCGTCAGCGAGTTGGCCTTCGGCCTGCTCGGCGACCGCCTCAAAAGGACGGGAATCGATCACGTACAAGAGATCGCCGGCCTTGACGAAGGCGCCGTCCCGAAATTCGACGCTGGTGACGAAGCCGCCGACCCGGGCGCGGACCTGGACCTCTTCGACCGCTTCGAACCGGCCGGTGAATTCGTCCCAATCGGTGACCGTGCGCTTAACCGGCTGCGCCACGGTGACCGGCGCGGGAGCCGCCGCAGCGGGCTGCACCGGCTTGTCGCTGCAGCCGCACAGGGTGACCGCCAGCCCAACGGCCAACGCATTGAGGACCCAGAACGAAAGCGGTTTGAAGATGACCATTTGAGCCAAACTCTCGGATTTCACTGCCGCGCCCAACTGCATCCCCGGCGCTCATCACTGCGATCGATCGCGGCGGCTGGATCAAGATCAGATCGGCCACCAGTCTGTTCAAGAAGCGGCCCCGATCAAGCGAAATATTTGTGCGTTCGGCCGCCGCGCGTCACGGCCGCGTTGTGGTGGCACAGATTCAATCGCCGCGGCGTTCAATCATGTTGTAATCGCTGGCCGGAAAGCGATACTTGTCCGGTGCACGGCGATGATGCGCCCACCACCGGTGGCGCCTCAGGGGCCGTGCACGATCCGACACGGGGTCAGACATGCACGCGCCTCACGCTCCGACATCGCTCGACATCGCAACCGCGCCAGACCCCGGCCACGGCCCCGATCACGTCGCGCCGGACTGCGCCGGACAGAATTTTTACCTGGTCGACCGCGGCCTGCGCGATCTGCTGCAGCTCTATCTGGCGCCAGACGATTTCCGGCAGATCGAGCCACATTTCCATCGCCTCGGGGCGCTGGCGGGCGGCCGGCTGGATCAACTGGCGAAAGCCGCCGACAAGCATCCGCCGGTGCTGCATCCGCGCGACCGTTTCGGCCGCGACGAAGACTGGATCGACTACCATTCGTCCTACCGCGAGATGGAGCAAATCGCGTTCGGCGATTTCCAGTTTCACGCCATGAGCCATCGCCCCGGCACCCTCGATATGGATCGGCCGCTGCCGGCAGTGGTCAAATATGCGCTGCAATATCTATTCGTGCAGGCCGAATTCGGACTGATGTGCCCGATCAGCGTCACCGACACCTCGATTCATCTGATCCGCAAATTCGCCAGCGTCGAGCTCAAGAACTATCTGTTGCCGAAGATGCTGTCCGGCGAGGTCGCCATGCTGTGGAAGGGCACGCAGTTCATGACCGAACGGCCGGGCGGCTCCGATGTCGGCAGCATCGAAACCGTTGCCCGCTGCGAGGGCGGCGTTTGGCGGCTCTATGGAGACAAGTGGTTCTGCTCGCATGCCGACGCCGATGTCGCGCTGCTGCTGGCGCGCCCAGAGGGCGCATCGGGCGGCACTCAGGGGCTTGCGCTGTTTGCACTGCCGCGCCGGCTCAAGGACGGTTCCCGCAACGCCTATCGCATCGTTCGTCTCAAGGACAAATTGGGCACCCGTTCGATGGCCAGCGGCGAAATCCTGCTCGAGGGCGCCGTCGCCTATCTGGTCGGCGATGCCGATCGCGGCCTCAAGCAGATGATGGAACAGGTCAACCTGTCGCGGCTTTCGCATGGCGTGCGCGCCGCCGCGATGATGCGGCGCTGTGTCAACGAAGCGCTGGTTTGCGCGCGGTCGCGACAGGCGTTCGGCAGGACCATTATCGAGTATCCGCTGCTGCGCCGGCAGCTTCTCAAGATCGCCGTACCGGCCGAACAGGCGCTTTCGATGTTCCTGTTTGCGGCAGGCGCGATGGACCGTGGCAATGCCGGCTCGAAGGAGGCGGAAAACTGCTTGCGAATTCTCACGCCGTTGCTGAAGTTTCGCGCCTGCCGCGACAATATTCCGGTGGCGACCGGCGCCATGGAAGTCCGCGGCGGCAACGGCTATATCGAGGAATGGGTCCAGGCTAGGCTGGTCCGCGATGCCCATGTCGGGGTGCTCTGGGAAGGCACCAGCAACATCAACGCGCTCGACATCATCACGCGCGCGGTCGGCAAAAGCCGCGCCCACCGCACGCTGGAGATTGCGCTGAAGCGGTTGCTCGACGCGGCAACGCCGATCCCGCCGGCATTCCGCAATCGCCTGCGCGTCGCGCTCGATCGTGCGCTGGCGTTCGCCGAGCGGGTCGCCGCGGCGCCCGAGCTGGAAGCGAACGCGCGGCAGGCGGCGAGCGGCCTCTATCATGTCACCACCGCCATTCTCATGAGTTGGGAGGCCGCGCAGCCGGGCCGCGACGCGCGCCGGGCGCTGTATGCAAGGCTGGTCCTGGAGCATCGCCTGAGCGCACGCGACCCGCTCGAGCCTGATGACGGCGATTGGCAAGGCAAGGCTGCCGACATCCTGCTTTCGGAGCGGCCGGCGCCGATCGCCGAGATCGCTGCGCTGCTGGAGGGCTGACATCAGGGCGCCCATGCCATGGCCTCATGGTTCGAGACGCGCGGCATGGCCGCGCTCCTCACCGTGAGGGTCAACCCTCGTGGTGAGGAGCGCGCTCGCGCGACTCGAACCATGAGGCCCCTGCAAACCCGAGCCGTTTTTGGTTTCCCCTTCTCGCATTGGCTCCGCTAGATTGTTGGCCGCCCAGGATCATTGGAGACACGATGTACACCGGCAAGCATGCTCGTCTCCGTCCGCTGCAGCCCGCTTTCATCATGGCGAACACGGGCGAGGCGGTGACCTATGCCGAGCTCGAGGCACGCAGCAATCGGCTGGCGCATTTGTTGCGCAATCGCGGCCTCAAACGGCTCGACCATTATGCCATCTTCATGGAGAACAACAGCAATTACCTCGAAGCCTGCGGCGCCGGCGAGCGCGCCGGACTCTATTTCACCTGCGTGAATTCCTACCTGACGGCCGGCGAACTCGCCTACATCGTCACCAACAGCGAATCGCGCATCCTGATCACATCGCGCGCCAAGCTCGGGGTGGCCAGCGAGGCCCTGCCGCAATGTCCAAAACTGGAACTCTGCATCGTGGTCGATGGCGCGAGCGAAAGCGAGCGCATCGTCGGCCTGCAGGAGGCGACGGCCGGCTTGCCCAAAACGCCGATCGCCGACCAGAGCATCGGCACCGCGATGCTCTATTCGTCCGGCACCACCGGCCGGCCGAAAGGCATCCTGCGCCCGCTGCCGGAGCAGCCGCCGGAACAGCAGATGCCGCTGTTCGATTTCCTGCACAAGCTCTGGCATTACCGTGAAGGCATGATCTACCTGTCGCCGGCGCCGCTCTATCATTCGGCACCGCAGGCCGCGGTCAATCTCACCATCCGCGCCGGCGGCACCGCCATCATCATGGAAAGCTTCGACCCGGAGAGCTATCTCGAACTGATCGAGCGATGGGGCGTTACCCACAGCCAGTTGGTGCCGACGATGTTCTCGCGGATGCTGAAGCTGCCGGAAACGGTGCGGACGCGCTACGACCTGTCGTCGCTCGAGATCGCGATCCACGCCGCCGCGCCCTGTCCGGCGCAAGTGAAGCAGGACATGATCGCGTGGTGGGGCCCGATCATCCACGAATACTACGGCGCCACCGAAGGCCTCGGATTTACCGCCTGCGACAGCGAGCAATGGCTGGCGCACCGCGGAACGGTCGGCAGGGTGCTGCTCGGCGAGTTGCACATCCTCGACGAAAACATGCAGCCCAGCCCGGCCGGCACGCCGGGCACGGTCTGGTTCAAGACCGCGACGCCGTTTGAATATTTTAACGACCCGAACAAGACCCGCGAAGCCCGCTCGCCGGACGGCAGCATGAGCACGGTCGGCGACGTCGGCCATGTCGACGGCGACGGCTTCCTCTATCTGACCGATCGCGCGACCTTCACGATCATTTCCGGCGGCGTCAACATCTACCCGCAGGAATGCGAGAACCTGCTGATCACTCATCCCAAGATCGCGGACGCCGCCGTGTTCGGCGTTCCCAATGCCGATCTCGGCGAGGAAGTGAAGGCCGTGGTGCAGCCGATGCCGGGAATTGCACCGGGGCCGGATCTCGCCGACGAGTTGATTGCCTTCTGCAGTCAGTCGCTGTCGCGCCAGAAGGTGCCGCGCTCGATCGACTTCGAGGCGGAACTGCCGCGGCTGCCGACCGGCAAGCTCTACAAACGGCTGCTGCGCGACCGCTATTGGGGCAACAAGAACTCCCGCATCGTGTGAAGGCCGCCTGCCAACGCTCGCTGTTATTCCGGGGCGATGCGAAAGCATCGAACCCGGAATGACGCCTGAAGCATCCGCTGGCCGGAAGCCGCGGCAGGTGCCGATTGCGCCGATAGCTGTCATGATGTCGCACCCCGGGGTTAGTCCGAAATGCCAATACCGGCAGCGGGCCTGGACGATTGCCTGCCCGCCTCGCCGTGCTATCGTTTGGCTTAATTGGCCTGGGATGAGGCCAAAAATCATTGGGAGGGAGAAGAACATGCGAGGCGTGCGGGCGCTTGCTGCCATTGTGTTGTCGGTGCTGACGGTGTCCAGCCCCGCGTTCGCCCAAAAGCAGGGCGGCATCCTGCGGATGTATCACCGCGACAGCCCGGCCAGCGCCTCGATCCATGAGGAAGCGACTTACTCCACCAACGTTCCGTTCATGCCGGTGTTCAACAACCTCGTCATCTACAAGCAGGATGTCGCGCAAAACAGCATGGACTCGATCGTCCCCGATCTCGCCGAGAGCTGGGCCTGGAGCGCCGACAGGAAGACGCTGACCTTCAAGCTGAGGCAGGGCGTCAAGTGGCACGACGGCAAGCCGTTTACCTCCGCCGATGTCAAATGCACGTTCGACATGCTGATGGGCAAGTCGCCGCAGAAGTTTCGCAAGAACCCGCGCAAGTCCTGGTACGATCAGGTCGTCGATGTGACGACCAACGGCGATTTCGAGGCGTCGTTCAACCTGAAACGGCCGCAGCCGGCGCTATTGGCGCTGCTCGCCTCCGGCTATACGCCGATCTATCCATGTCACGTTTCGCCGGCCGAGATGCGCGTTCACCCGATCGGCACCGGGCCGTTCAAATTCGTCGAGTTCAAGGCCAACGAATCGATCAAGCTCACCCGCAATCCGGATTATTGGAAAAAGGGCCTGCCGCATCTCGACGGCATCGAGTTCACCATCATCCCGAACCGTTCGACGGCCATCCTGGCGTTCATCGCCGGAAAATTCGACATGACGTTTCCGACCGAGGTGTCGATTCCGCTGCTCAAGGACGTCAAGTCGCAGGACCCGAAGGCGGTGTGCGTCGTCGAGCCCGACAATGTGAGCACCAACATCATCGTCAATTCGACGGCGCCGCCGTTTGACAATCTCGACATTCGCCGCGCGATGGCGCTGGCGATCGACCGCAATGCCTTTATCAAGATCCTGTTCGAGGGCCAGGCCGATATCGGCGGCACCATGCTCCCAGCCCCGGCCGGGCTGTGGAGCATGCCGAAGGACATGCTGGAGACGATCCCCGGTTACGGACCCGACGTCGAAGCCAACCGCGCCGAGGCGCGCAAACTGATGGAGAAGGCGGGATACGGCCCGAACAAGCACCTGCAGGTCAAGGTTTCGACCCGCAATATTCCGGTCTATCGCGATCCCGCCGTGATCCTGATCGATCAGCTCAAGAGCATCTATATCGATGCCGATCTGGACGTCGTCGAGACCGCCAACTGGTTCTCGAAGATTGCGCGCAAGGACTATGCGCTCGGCCTCAACCTCACCGGCAATGCGGTCGACGATCCGGACCAGTCGTTCTACGAGAACTACTCCTGTCATTCGGAACGGAACTACACCAACTACTGCAATCCCGCAATCGAGAAGCTGTTCGATCAGCAGTCGCAGGAGACCGATATCGACAAGCGCAAGAAGCTGGTCTGGGAGATCGACAAGAAGCTGCAGGACGATGTGGCGCGCCCGATCATCTACCACGGCCGCACCGGCACCTGCTGGCAGCCCTATGTAAAAGGCATCACCGTCATGGTGAACAGCTCCTACAATGGCTATCGTTACGAGGATGTCTGGCTGGATAAATAAGGCCCGCGCACGAAGAGAAAGCCTCAACGGGGAGCAGTCCGGTGCTTGCTTATATCGTGCGGCGCATCGCGCTGATGCTCGTGACCCTGTTCGGGGTCTCGGTCATCATCTTTGTGCTGCTGCGTATCGTGCCGGGCAACATCGTCGATATCCTGTTTGATGCCGCGGGCTATGTCGATCCCGCCGACAAGGCGCATCTGCAGCAGGAGCTCGGGCTCGATCAACCGATCGCCGTGCAGTACCTGCACTGGATCGGCGGGCTGCTCCGCGGCGACCTCGGTTATTCCTATGTGTCCGAGAAGCCCGCACTCGACGAGATCCTGCCGCGTATTCCGATCACCGCCCGGCTCGCCGGACTGGCGCTGCTGTTTTCAACCGCGATCGGCGTTCCGCTCGGCGTGATCAGCGCGGTGCATCAGGGCTCTCGGCTCGACTACGTCCTGCGCGTCGTCAGCCTGAGCGGCCTGTCGTTGCCGGCGTTCTGGCTCGGCCTGTTGATCCTGATGGCGTCGGTCGCGATGTTCGGGGAAATTCCGATCTTCAATCCCAATCCGCAGAGCTTTGGCGCGGCCGTCGCGACCTATTGCGTGCCGGCCATGGCGGTCGGCTTCCGCAGCGCCGCGCTGGTGATGCGCATCACCCGCTCTTCGATGCTGGAGATATTGCGGCAGGACTACATCCGCACCGCCCGCGCCAAGGGAGCCTCCGAGAACGCCGTCAACTACCACCACGCACTGAAGAATGCGGTCCTTCCCGTCATCACCGTGATCGGTATCGAGGCGGCGTTCCTGATCGGCGGATTGATCGTCACCGAGACGGTGTTCAACATCCCCGGCGTCGCCAGGTTTCTGGTGGAAGCGATCCGCTGGCGCGACTATCCGATCGTGCAGAACCTCGTGATGTTCATTGCCGTGATCGTCGTGCTCGCGAATTTCACGGTCGACATGCTGTATGCGGTGCTCGATCCGCGCATCCGCTACACCGACTAGGCAGGGACTGATTTGGCCGCGATCGACTACGATACCGAACTGAGACGCGCCGGGGCGCTTTCGACGCACGGCTGGCGCCGCTTTGCGTTCGTCGCGCAACGCAACGTGCTCGGTACCGTCGGCCTGATCATCATGGTGGCATTTGTGCTGACGGCGGCGTTTGCCAACCTGATCTGCCGGTACGATCCGCTCAGCATCGATTCCGTGCATGCGCTGGCGGCGCCGAGCCTGCAGCACTGGATGGGAACGGACTCGTTCGGCCGCGATGTCTGGAGCCGGATCGTCCATGGCGCGCGGATATCGCTCGCCGTCGGCATCGGTTCCACCGTGCTGGGTTCGTCGTTCGGCGTGATGATCGGCCTTACATCCGGCTATTTGTCCGGTTGGGTCGACCTTCTGTTCCAGCGCCTGATCGACATTCTGCAGGCGTTGCCGCTGCTTGTGCTGGCGCTGGTGATGACGGCGGCGCTCGGGCCGTCGCTGCCGAACGTGATCATCGCCATCGCCATTCCGCTGATCCCCTCGGTCGCCCGCGTCATCAGGGCCAACACGCTGGCGCTACGGGAGCTGCCGTTCGTCGAGGCTGCCAAGTCGATCGGCATGAGCGAGATGCGGATTGCGCTTCGTCATGTACTGCCGAACACGCTCGCACCGCTGATCGTGCTGGCGACCGCCCAGCTCGGCTCCGCAATCCTGACCGAAGCCTCGCTGTCCTTTCTCGGCCTTGGCATTCCCGAGCCCTATCCGTCCTGGGGACGCATGCTGTCGGAATCCGCGGCCGAATATGTTCGCACCGCACCATGGCTGGTGATTTTCCCGGGCATCGCGATCAGCCTTGCGGTGTTCGGAACCAATCTGCTCGGCGACGCGCTGCGCGACATCCTCGACCCGAGGCAGCGCGGCTGATGAGCGAGGCGCCCAGCCAGGAAATGGTGCTCGACGTCAAGGGCCTGCAAACGGTCTTCTTCACCAATTCGGGCCTGTTCAGGGCCGTCGATGACGTCTCCTTCAGCGTGCGTCGCGGCGAGACCCTGGCGATCGTCGGCGAATCCGGCTGCGGCAAGAGCGTGACGGCGCTTTCGATCATGCGGCTGGTGCCGGAACCGCCGGGCCGGATCGTCGGAGGCTCGGTCATGCTCGAAGGCAGCGACCTGCTCGGTCTCGACGAGGCCGCGATGCGCCGGATCCGCGGCAACCGGATGTCGATGATATTCCAGGAACCGATGACCTCGCTCAACCCGGTGATGCGGATCGGCGACCAGATCAGCGAGGCGGTGCGGCTGCACCGGAGCATGACCCGGCGGCAGGCCTGGAAGCAGGCTGTCGAGATGCTGCGCCTGGTCCGGATTCCGGAGCCGGCGCGGCGCGCGCTTGAATATCCGCACCAGCTTTCCGGTGGCATGCGGCAGCGCGCGATGATTGCCATGGCGCTCGCCTGCCGGCCGGCGCTGCTGATCGCCGACGAGCCGACCACCGCGCTCGACGTCACCATTCAGGCCCAGATTCTGGCGCTGGTGCTCGAACTGCAACGCGAGCTCGGCATGGGGCTGATCCTGATTACCCACGATCTCGGCGTGGTCGCCCAGACCGCGCAGCGCGTCATTGTGATGTATGCGGGCAAGAAGGTCGAAGAGGCCGACGTCGACGAGCTGTTCGCGCATCCGAGGCATCCCTACACTCGCGGATTGATGGCCTCGATTCCGGCCGTGCCCAGCTTCGGCGCCAACGGCAATGCGCGCTTGACCGAAATTCCCGGCATGGTGCCGTCGCTGACGAAGCTGCCGGCGGGCTGCGCGTTCGCGCCGCGCTGCGAGCTCGCCATTGCGCGCTGCCACGAGCAATATCCGCCGCTGCAATCGTGGGGTACCCATCATCTGGCGGCTTGCTGGCGCGCGGCGGAACTCGCAGGGCCGCCATGACCGACCCCCGCGCGCTGCTCGAGGTATCGGACCTCGTCAAGCATTATCCCGTGCGCGGCGGCGTCCTGCGCCGCCAGGTCGGCACTGTGCACGCGGTCGATGGCGTCAGCTTCACGCTTGGCGTCGGCGAAACACTGGGCCTTGTCGGCGAGTCCGGCTGTGGCAAATCAACCGTGGCACGCAGTATTCTGCGCCTGGTCGAGCCGACCAGTGGCGGCATCCGGCTGAACGAGCGCGACATCACGCATCTCAGCAAGACCGAGCTGCGTCCGGTCCGGCGCGCGATGCAGATCATCTTCCAGGACCCGTTCGCTTCGCTCAACCCACGGATGAAAGCGGGCGATATTGTCGGCGAGCCGCTCAGCGTCCACGGCATCGCCGCCGGCCGCGAGAAGCGCGAGCGGGTCGCCGAGTTGTTCGAACAGGTCGGACTGCGGGCGGATCAGATGCACAACTACCCGCATCAGTTCTCCGGCGGCCAGCGGCAGCGCATCTGCATCGCACGCGCGCTGTCGCTCGAGCCGAGCCTGATCGTGTGCGACGAGCCGGTATCGGCGCTCGACGTGTCGATCCAGGCCCAGGTGATCAACCTCTTGATCGACCTGCAGCGCAGGCACGGCTTCTCCTACCTCTTCATCGCGCATGACCTTGCCGTGGTGGCCCACATCAGTCACCGCGTCGCGGTGATGTATCTTGGACGAATCGTCGAACTGGCCGAGAAGACCGAACTGTTCGCCAACCCGCGCCACCCCTATACCCAGGCGCTGCTCGCTTCCGTACCCGTGGCCGATCCCCGGATCAAACGCCTCAAGCCGGAAATCGACGGCGACGTGCCGAGCCCGATCAATCCACCCTCAGGCTGCGCCTTCCACACCCGCTGCCGCCATGCGATGGAGCGCTGCAAGGTCGAGAGGCCGGTGCTGGCCGGGGCGCAGCATCAGGTGGCGTGCTGGCTCAACGACGGGACGGGCAGGAGGGGGTGAGAGGACGAAGCGCAGTCGTCGCACACCGTCATTGCGAGCGAAGCGAAGCAATCCAGAACCGCGCGCGAGTCTGGATTGCTTCGTCGCGTTGCTCCTCGCAATGACGAGACTCACTTACTGGCCTCGATCTCGACGACAATCTTTCCGGTCGTCACCTGCTCGCCCTCCGCAACGTCGATCGCGGAAATCGTGCCGGAGACCGGCGCGGTGTGGACATGCTCCATCTTCATGGCTTCCAGGGTCATGACCGGCTGGCCGGCCTCGACCCGCTCGCCGGGCTTGACCAGCACCGCCACCACGCGGCCGTTCATGGCGGCGCGGACCTTGCCGTCGCCGGCGGTCGCGGCCGCATTTGCGGGCGCGGCCAAGGTGAGGTTGCAGGCCGCAACCGGGATACCCCGATACAGGAAATGGAGCCGGTCGCGGTCGCGAAAAAAAACCGCCGATTCCATCAGGCCCCGGCTGCGAAAGCGGATGGTATCGGAGCCGAGTTCGTCGATCTCGAACCGGTATACCTCGCCGCCGAGATCGGCGGCATAGCCACCCTCGCGCTCGCGCACGAGCTCCAGATCATGAATGCCGCGATCGATCTCGAGGCGAACCGACCGGGGAAATGTCGCGGCGAGCGTGCGCCCGGCTCGCCACGGCGGCGCGCACGCATCCGTCACGTCCAGCAGCAGCGCCGCCAGCGCGGCATGCGTCGCGCTCGCATCCTTTCCGGGCGCCCGCAATTCGTCACCATGCCTGCCGATGAAGGCCGTGGTGGCTTCGCCCGATGCGAAAGCGGGATGCCGCAGGCAGGCGATCAGAAAGGCCTGGTTGGTGGTCACGCCGAAAGCTTTTGTCTGGTCGAGGCCGCAAATCAGCTTGCCGCGCGCTTCGTCACGGGTCGAGCCGTGACTGATCAGCTTGGCGATCATGGAGTCATAGAACGGGGGGATCTCCGAACCCGATTGCAAGGCGTGCTCGACCCGGATGCCGTCAGGCATCTGCCACAACGCCATCCGGCCGGATTGCGGCATGAAGTCATGACCGGCATCCTCCGAACACAGCCGCACCTCGATCGCATGCCCGAAGAAGGTGATATCGTTCTGCTCCAGTCCGAGCGGCTCGCCGCCGGCGACGCGCAACTGCAATTCGACGAGATCGAGCCCGGTGATCGCTTCGGTGACGGGATGCTCCACCTGCAGGCGCGTGTTCATTTCCATGAAATAGAAGGCGCCGCTGCGATCGAGCAGGAACTCCAGCGTGCCGGCACCTTCATAGCCGATCGACTGGACCGCCTTGACCGCGACCGCGCCCATCCGCGCCCGCAGTTCCGGCGACACCGCCGGCGAGGGCGCTTCCTCGATCAGCTTCTGGTGCCGGCGCTGCACCGAGCAGTCGCGCTCGCCGAGATGGACGGCGTTGCCATGGCGATCGCCGAACACCTGGAGCTCGATGTGGCGGGGATCGACAATCGCCCGCTCAAGAATCACGGTGGAATTGCCAAACGCGCTCGCCGCCTCCGATCGCGCGTTGCGCAGCGCATCGGCAAACGATGCAGCATCCTTGACCAGCCGCATGCCGCGCCCGCCGCCGCCGGCGACGGCCTTGATCATCACGGGAAACCCGATCTTGCCGGCCTCGGTCAGGACAGCGGCATCGCTCTGGTCCGCACCCTGATAGCCGGGAACGCAGGGGACGCCTGCCGCCTGCATGATCTGCTTGGCGCCGGCCTTGTTGCCCATGGCCCTGATCGCTTCGGGTGACGGCCCGATGAACACCAGACCGGCGTCGCGGCAGGCCTGCGCCAGCCCCGGATTCTCGGCGAGGAATCCGTAGCCGGGATGGACCGCGTCGGCGCCGCTGGCCTTGGCCGCCGCAACAATGGCCTCGATCCGAAGATAGGATTGCGCCGGCGGCGCCTCACCGATGCGGACCGCCTGATCCGCCTCGCGCACATGCAGCGCTTCGGCATCGGCATCGGAATAGACCGCGACCACGCCATGGCCAAGACGGCGCGCGGTACGCATGATCCGCCGCGCAATCTCGCCACGATTGGCGATCAGGATCTTGTGGAACGGCGTGCGCTGGTTCATGGCCGCGCGACCGAGAACTGCATGGGCTGGGGAGTGCGCGCCGCGGCCTCGCGGCAGATCGCAAGCACCTCAGCCAGGATTGGGCGGGTATCGCGCGGATCGATCACGCCGTCGTCGAGCACGCGCGCGCTGGTCGAAAACACGTCCATCTGGCCGTCGAACACGCCAATGATCTGCGCCTTCATCTGTTCGAGTTTTGCCGGTTCGATCGGCTTGCCGCGTCGCGCGGCGGCGGCTTCGGTCACGATCGCCATGGTTTCCGCGGCCTGCTCGCCGCCCATCACCGCGGTCTTGGCATTGGGCCAGGAAAAGCAGAAGCGCGGATGGAAGCCGCGCCCGCACATGCCGTAATTGCCGGCACCGAACGACGCCCCGCAATAGATCGTGATCTGCGGCACCGTGGCCGAGGTCACGGCCTGGATCATTTTCGAGCCGTGCTTGATCATGCCGGCTTCTTCATAAGCGCGGCCGACCATGTAGCCCGTGGTGTTGTTGAGATAGAGCAGCGGCGTGCGCGACTGGCAGCAGGCCTGGATGAAATGCGTCGCCTTGTTGGCGCCGGCAGGATCGAGCGGGCCGTTATTGGTGATGATGCCGATGGCCTGGCCTTCGATCCGGGCGTGGCCGCAGACGGTGGCGGGTCCGTAGTCCGCGCCAAATTCGGTGAAGTCGGAATCGTCGATGATGCGCGCAATCACCTGGCGCATATCGACCGGCCGCTTGTGATCCATCGGCATGACGCCGAGCAGTTCTTCGGCGTCGAGACGCGGCGGACGGTGCGAGGTCCCGGTCCGGGCCGGCCGGTCCCATTCCAGATTGGCCATGATGTCGCGCGCTATCCGCAGCGCATCGCGGTCGTCCTCGGCGAGATAGTCGCCGAGGCCGGAAATGCTGGTGTGCATCTCGGCACCGCCGAGTTCTTCCTCGGTGGCGATTTCCCCGGTCGCCGCCTTCAAGAGCGGCGGCCCGGCGAGGAAGGCCCGGGTGCGGCCGCGCACCATCACAATGTAATCGGACAGTCCGGTCTGGTAGGCGCCGCCCGCGGTCGACGAACCATGCGTCACCGTCACCACCGGCAGGCCGGCCGCCGACAGCCGCGCCAGGTTGCGAAAGATGTTGCCGCCGCGCACAAAGTCCTCGACGCGATAACGCAACAGATTGGCACCAGCGCTCTCCACAAGCTGCACATAGGGCAGCTTGTTTTCGAGCGCGAGTTCCTGCACCCGCAGCGTCTTGTCGATGCCGTAAGGTTGCAGCGCGCCGGCGTCGATGCCGGAATCATTGGCGCTGACCATGCAGCGGACGCCCGAGACAAATCCGATGCCGGCGATCAAACCGCCGCCGGGCACGCTCTTGTCGGCGTCGGCAACATCGAACATATAGCCGGCGAGCGTCGACAGTTCAATGAAAGGCGAACCGGGATCGAGCACCAGCGCCACACGCTCGCGCGGCAGCAATTGCCCGCGCTTGTGAAACCGGTCCTTGGCGGCAGCCGACGCCGCGCGGGTCCGCTGCTCAAGGCCGCGCATCCGTGCAATCAGCGCCAGCATGCCGCCGCGATTGGCGGTGAAGGCGGCGCTACCGGGGGCGATGGTGGAGTCAAGGATGGTCATTGGCGTCAATCATTCCCATTGGCGTCGTTCCGGGGCATCGCGGAGCGATGAACCCGGAACCTCGAGATTCCAGGTCTGGTGCTGACGCACCATTCCGGAATGACAACGGGAATCCGGGTTCGATGCGGAACCTGTCACCCCGGAACGACGGCTCAATGCCTGATCCCGAAAATCTGGCGCGCTTCCGCTGGGCTTGCGATCTCGCGGCCGGCGCGGCGTGCGCAGGCCGCGATGCTTTCGATCAACTGCCCGTTCGATGTCACCTTGGTGCCGTCTGGCTGATAGAAGGTGTCCTCAAGCCCGGTGCGCAAATGGCCGCCGAGATCGGCGCAGCGCTGATGCAGCGGCCAGATTTCCGAACGTCCGATCGCGGTCACCTGCCAATGCGCATCCGGCAGTTTCAGCTTGAGCAGGATCGGCAGCAATTCCGGATCGGCCGGCATGCCGGACGCCACGCCCATCACGAAATTATATTCGAGCGGCCCCGCATACATCCCGGTCTGCCGGTACATCCCGACGCAGCGCACGATGCCGACATCGAAGCACTCGAATTCGGGAATCGTATCCGCCTCCTTCATGACGTCGAGATAATCCTGCACCTTCTCGACCGCGTTATCGAACATCATCGGCGGCCACGCCCAGGTGTTGTCGCTTTTGACTTTCAGGTAATTCAACGAGCCGGCGTTGCAGGCCGCCATCTCCGGCCTGGTCTCGCGCACGCAATCGAGCGCGCCGGAATAATTCGGACCTGAAGTACCCGTGGTGTGGTTGATGATGACGCCAGGGCAGGCTTCGCGGATCGCCTGCTGGATGTCGCGGGACACGCCGACCTCCCACGACGGCAGATGTCCCTGGTTCGGCGCCTGCTGGCGCAGATGGATGTGCATGACGCTGGCGCCGACGTCGAAGGCGGCCCTCGCCTCGCGCGCCATCTGCTCCGGCGTGACCGGAACGTGATGCTGTTTCGGATCGGTCAGCACGCCGTTCAGCGCGCAGGTGATGACGGCCTTGTCGCTCATGAGACTAGCTTTCGAATAGCTTGCGGCAGAATACAGCAATCGGATCGGATGTCATCGACGCAAATCCTCACGATTCGGCGCAAGCCACGTCCGCTCCTCAGAGTCTGACCGAAACAACGAACTGAAAATGAATCGCTTTTCGTCATGGCCGGGCTTGTCCCGGCCA
>Ga0208849_1000741_pt1 | contig 27572 bp, 29 predicted proteins | sample NGESurdeep072012_10_FD_184470 | JGI IMG/M metagenome (GOLD analysis project Ga0208849, IMG submission 184470) | Arctic peat soil microbial communities from Barrow, Alaska - NGEE Surface sample 53-3 deep-072012 (SPAdes) | ecosystem: Environmental > Terrestrial > Soil > Wetlands > Peat ... | reverse complement strand
CGAACAGTCGCCGCTTATTCCACGAATCTTCGTTGCGGCCAAACAATCAGTTACGATACAGCGTTGCGAGCGGAGCGAACTTCCGAGAGTTTTCACACACCCTGACAAGCGAGAAACCAGCGCGCGCGCGTCCGCGCGAGCAAGAGGACACTCTTCAATCCTGATGCCGCGGGAACCATCATTCGCCGCATTTTGCGAGGCGCTATTGCTTCCCCCGGATCATAGTCCGGGGACTCCCGCGCGGCGACCCGGTCCCCGATCTGCGCCGTGCGTAGCTATCGTCCCCAATCTCACGGGCGTTGGCCGGCGCTTTTGTTCGTCTTTGCGATCCAGGCGAGGATGTCGTTCCACACTTTCTCGCCTTCGAGATCGCGCAGCAGCATGTGATAGCCGCGCGGATAGCGGATCGCGGTGGCGCGGCCCGACAATTCGGTGACGACCTCTTCGGTCGGTTCGCGCGGGATCACCTGGTCCCTGGCGCCATACAGAAAAAGGATCGGCGGGTTCGCCGTCAGGCGAGAGGGCGCGGCGCGCGCCTCGTCCATCAGATCGACAAGTCCGTAAACCTGATCGATGCGCGCTTCATGCTGATAGAGCGGATCGTGGCTCAGCTTGCGCAGCATGGGGACATTGTCGGACGGCCAGATTTTAAGCCCCTCGCCGGAAAGCCGTTTCCACGGAATCGTGTGTGCGCCCAGCCACAGCGCCACATTATAGCTGACGGGCATGTCCTCGCGCGACCACACGGCCGGCGCCGCCAGAATGGCACCGTCGATGCGCGGCGGCCGGGCGCTTGCCAGCGCAGAGAGCAGCACCGCCCCGCCCATGCTTTCGCCCAGCGCATAAACCGGAACGCCAGGATGTTTCGCGCGCACCGCCTCGACGAAATCGGCGAGGTCGGCGCGCATGATGCGGGCGCCGGCCCACAGGCCGGGATTGGGCCCGCGTCCGAAGCCGCGCTGGTCGTAGGCGTAGACCGTGATGCCATGCGCGGCCCACCAAGGCCCTGGCAGATCGAAGGCTTCGGAATAATCGCTCATGCCGTGCAGCGCCACGATGACGGCTTGGGGGGGCGTCGCATCCCAGTGCCTGAGCGGCAGTCGCAGCCCGTCTGCGGTGACGAACGCATCGTCCTGTATCGCCGGGGTTTCGCTCGCCATGCCGCGCGGCGCCAACGCGGGCGCACAGGCCGTCAGCACGCATGCAAGCACGAGCGCGATCAGCGCAGACGGCCCGGCGCGGCGCGTTCTTGAGAACAGGACGGCAGAGACTCGGCGAACCATCGGAGTGCGGACTTTGGACAGGGGTAGCCATTGTTACCCTGCAACGGAATTTTGCACCACCATTGGACCCAGAGCCTCCACGCGAAACATTTCTCGCGCTCGCTCATCGCGCCGAAGCTTATCGCAACAGCACCACCGCAACCGGTAATCGGACCTTCGCAAACGCGCGATCTGTCGTGACAAGGGTCAACCGCCTTTCGAGCGCGAGCGCAAAACAGAAGCGGTCGCCAAGAGAGAGACCGACGCTTCGCGTTTCCCGTTCGAGGTTTCCGGCGAGTTGGGCGGCGCCGAGATCGGCGTCGACAATGCGCAGGCCAATCTCGCGAAGAATATGCAAGCCCCTGTCAGGATCATATCCATGCCGCCGCAAGATCTGGAAAACCTCCGCGGCATTGACGGCCGACATCCAGCTCTGCGGCAGATAGGATTGAAGGCGTTCGCCGCCGGGCTCGCGATTGAGAAACGCAATGGCGGCCGAAGCGTCGATGACTACTTCTTCTGCGCCCATCTGCCGTCAATGAAAGCCTGGATTTCGGGAAGTGAAACCGAGAGGCGCGCAATCCGATCGTCCCATGCGCGCTTTTCGTCGGGCGAGACCAGCCCCTCTTCGAACAGGGCCTCGATCCGTCGCGCGGCGATCAATGATTCACTGGCAAGCATCTTTGCGGCCGCCGGAGCCGGCGACGATTTGGCTCTGAACGAAGAGAGCATCGCGGCGATCTCCTGCGGTGATGGCCGTCGCCTGAACCGTTCCGCCAATGCACGGCGGGCCTCTTCCTCCATTGAGCGGCGATGCCCGGCGGCCTCCTGCCGAAGGGCATCGTGAACGTCATCTGGAAGATTTCGGATCGTCAGAGTCGGCATAAGGTATGCTAGCATTGCTGGCGATGCTGTCAACTAGAGTCCTTGTCCGCCGGCCCCGTGGACCGTGTAGGCGCCTGAACACGCCGCACACGGGCTGAAGGGGTCGTCGTCAGTTCCGTGGCCCGGACGTCAGCGCGCGCGCTCAAATTCCGGAACTGGATGCCGCGCGCCGGTTCTCGAACAGTTTCACGCACCAGATCGACACTTCGTAGAGAAACAGTAGCGGCACGATCAGGCTGATCATGCTGAAGGCGTCGGGCGGCGTGACGATGGCGGCAAGCAGGACAATGCCGACAATGGCATAGCGGCGCATGCTTCGAAGCTGTGCGCTGGTGACGAGCCCCACCCGTCCCATCAAGGTCAGCGCCACGGGAAGCTGAAAGGTGACGCCGAACGCGACGATCAGGGTCATGACGAAATCGAGATATTCGCTGACTTTCGCCTGCAGTTCGATTCCAAGCGCCCCCTTGCCGCCCGCCGTCTGATAGCTGAGGAAGAAATGAATGGCGAAAGGCAGCATGACATAAAACACGAACGCGCCGCCCAGCAAAAACAGCACCGGCGTCGCCAGCAGGAACGGCAGGAAGGCGCGGCGCTCGGCGCGATAGAGACCCGGCGCCGTGAACAGCCAGAGCTGACCGGCGATGACGGGAAAGGCGAGGCAAAGCCCGGCGAACATTCCGACCTTGACATAGGTGAAGAAGGTTTCGGAGAGAGCGGTGTATATGAGATGATCGTTGGGCTGCCCCGCCAGCGCGTGCGCCAGGGGCATCGTCAAGAACGCGTAGATGTATTTCGCAAAAACGAAACAGAACAGAAAACAGGCGACGAAGGTGACGGCGGACCAGATCAGCCGCTTGCGCAGCTCGATCAGATGATCCATCAGCGGCGCCCGGCTGGACTCGATCGCCGCTTCATCCGCTGCCGCAGCCGGCATCATTGCGCCGGCGGCTCCGCGCCGGTCGCAACGGCCTCGGTTGCAGACTGAGCCGCTCGTTGCGCGCGCGCGGCCTCATAAGTCATCAGGTATGGCGCAGGATGAGTGCTGTCATCGGGACCACCGGAACCGTCCATGCGGTAGCCGGCGCGCAAGGAACCAATCTCCTTGCGAAGCTCGTCCAGCTCGGACTGCCGCGTCATTTCGTCTAGGCTTTTGTGGAACTCGCCGGCCATCGCACGGGCCTTGCCCATCCATTGCCCCGCCACGCGCATGATCCGCGGCAAATCCTTCGGGCCGACCACCACGAGAGCCACGATCAGCACAATGAGAAGATGGCTCCAACTGAAGAGATCGAACATGCGCGCCCCGTGACGTGCGAGACGGGTTTCAGCGCACGACCGGCTGGTCCGTCGCAGGGACGGGGCTGGCAGGGATGGGGGCGAGCCGCTCGGGGGAATTGTCGGCGATCGGGGCCGGCGGTTCGGGTTCGTTCAGGCCTGAGCGAAAACCCTTGATGCCTTTGCCCACGTCGCCCATCAAATCCGAAATCTTGCCGCGGCCGCCGAACAGCAGCAAAGCCACCACCGCCAGAATCAACAAATGCCAGATGCTCAAGCCACCCATGGCTACTCCTTTGTCGGTTCCCGACGACAATCCCGCAAGAAAGTGATCCGAACAGGAATACAGTATTCATCAACCGAACGCAGTTACGCCCAATCTGTCTCAAAATAAATTTTGTCTGAGCGGCGGCCGAAAGCACGCTGCTTCGGTTATATTAGAAGGCATACGGACGAACCTGTCCGCCGGATCATCCCGCGCGCGATATTTTCCATATTTATTATCGGAACGGTCCGCTGTCCCGCCGCGTCTCATTGGAGAGAGGATGCCGCTGCCGAAAGTACCCGGCGCCGCGATCTTGTCGATTCGATCCCAGTCGTTGCTTGCGGGTTTTACGATCATGTCGCCGCCGCCTCCTTCGGACCCGCAAGCCGCCGCCCTGAATTGGGGTGCAGCGCCAGCCGGCGCGCCGGGTCTGGTCCAAGTTCCTGCCAGCGCGCGTTTCTGGATGAAGCTCATTGCCTTTTCCGGACCCGGATATCTCATCGCCGTCGGCTATATGGACCCGGGCAATTGGGCCACGGACATCGCCGGCGGCGCCAAATTCGGTTATGCGCTGCTCCCGGCGATCGTGTTTTCGAATTTTGCGGCGATGTTCCTGCAATGGCTCGCCCTGCGGCTGGGCATCGCATCGGGACGCGATCTGGCCCAGGCCTGCCGCGCCCATTATTCGCCCGCGGTAGCCCGTTCGCTGTGGGTCACCTGTGAAATCGCGATTGTGGCCTGCGATCTTGCGGAGGTGATCGGCACCGCGATCGCGCTCAAGCTGCTGTTTCATCTGCCGATACTGCTCGGCGTCTGCCTCACGGCCTTCGACACCCTGATCGTGATGGGACTCCTGAAATACGGTTTTCGCTATATCGAGGCCTTTACAATTGCGCTGACCGCCGTGGTGGGCCTGTGCTTCGCCTACGAACTGGCAGCATCCCATCCGGACGCAGCCGGCATCCTTGGCTCCTTCCTGCCTTCGAAACAAACTTTGACCGACCCTTCCGCCCTCTACCTGGCGGTCGGCATTTTCGGCGCCACAGTCATGCCCCACAATCTCTATCTGCACAGCTCCATCGCCCAATCGCGAAAGATCGAGCCCACGGTTTCCGGCAAGCGTCAGGCGATCCGGTTTTCGACCATCGACTGCTTCACCGCGTTGACCTTCGCGCTGCTGATCAATCTGGCGATTCTGGTGCTGGCGGCGGCCGTCTTTCACTGGTCCGGACACGCCAACCTCGAAAGCATCGAAGACGCCTACAAGCTGCTTTCGCCGACAATGGGCGTTGGCATTGCCAGCGTCGTCTTCGCGGTTGCGCTGCTGGCGGCCGGGCAGAATTCGACCCTGACGGGAACCATGGCCGGGCAGATCGTGATGGAAGGATTCCTGGGTCTGAAAATGAACCCCTTCGCACGGCGGCTGCTGACGCGGGGGCTGGCAATTCTGCCGGCGCTGGCGGTCACTGCCATCGCCGGCGACAACGGCACCACACAGCTTCTCATTCTGAGCCAGGTCGTCTTGAGCCTGCAGCTCGGTTTCGCGGTGGTGCCGCTGGTGCGGTTCACCAGCGATGCGAAAGTGATGGGTTTGTTTGTCAACGGACTCTGGGTGCGGCGCAGTGGCTATGCCGTGGCCGCAGCGATCATCCTGGTCAACGGTTGGCTGGTTGTCCAGACAGTCTTTGCCTGAAGGAGAAAACGCGCTCAAGTCAGCTGACAATGCAGATTGATACCCGGCTGACAGTTTGTAAAAGCCTGCTGCGATGAAGCGTACCTGGTTTGTAATCAGATGCGCCGTTTCTGTGTGTGCCGTGTGGCGGATAGTTCAACAATAACACAACCAATATCGATTTTTCACGGAACAATTTGATCCAAATATCAATGCAATCCGTATTGTAAGTGCGGAAAAGATGCTCTCTGCGGCCAGGGGGTTGTTGCGCATATTTTTTCGCTAGATGTAGCAACACAGGAGATCATCCATGATCGAACTCAAAAGCTCCAATGCCGGGTCCGCAAAGACCAACGGGGCCAATCGGCGGCTCGTACTGAAAACCAGTCTGGCGACGCTTGCGGCGCTGGGCGCAGGGGGCGTATCGACGCTGGCGAAGGCGCAGGGAACATTCAGCCCGAATAACGATGCCCTTACCGACGTCGATATCCTGAATTTCGCCCTGAATCTCGAGTATCTCGAAGCCGAATACTATCACTACGCAGTGTATGGCCACGGTCTTTCTCAGGACAAGAGGACCGGCACGGGCATGCAGGGAAAGGTCGTCGGCGGAAGCATGGTCCCCTTCCAGAATATCGCAACCCAGCAATACGCGACGGAGATTGCCCAGGACGAACTCAAACATGTCGAATTTCTGCGAGCCGCGCTTGGCAGCGCCGCCGTCGCGGAGCCGTCCATCAACCTCCAGAGCAGCTTCAACAGGCTGGCAAAAGCGGCCGGTCTGGGCGACGCATTCGATCCCTTCTCCAGCGGAGAGAACTTTCTGATTGGCGCCTTCATCTTCGAAGATGTCGGCGTCACCGCCTACCATGGCGCAGCGCCGCATATCAAAAGCAAGGCGTATCTCGATGCGGCCGCCGGTATTCTTGCAGTGGAGGCTTATCATGCGAGCCTTATCCGCGTGCTCTGCTACCAATTTGGGCTCGCCAGAGAGGTTGGCGCAATTTCGAAACTCAGGAACAAATTGAGCGCCGAAATTGGCAAACCCCTGATCACCGATCAGGGAATCGAATTAAACGGCATGGCGAATATCATTCCTGCCGATGGCGACGGCATTGCATTCCAGCGCACCCCTCAGGAAGTTCTGAACATCGTCTATGCGGGAGGCCAGTCGGGCGATTACGGCTTCTTCCCGAACATGCTGAATGGTACGATCCACTAGACATCGACTGGAAGTTGGCGCGCGATTCCGCGAGGGGTCGCGCGTTACATCCCAACAGGCGAACGCGCTTCAACGCAACATGTTCTTCGCCACCCGTTTACGCAAATCCGGCAACAAATCTTCGGCGAACCAGGAATTTCTTTTCAGCCACGCGCTGTTGCGCCACGACGGATGCGGCAAGGGAAGCTGGCTTGGCGCATAGTCTCTCCATGCCTTCACCGTTTCCGTCATGCTCGCTTTGGCTCGCGTCGCCAGATAACGCTTGTGCGCGTAGGTTCCCACCAGAAGCGTGAGCTCGAAGGGGGGCAAAAGCGCGAAGAGCCTCTCATGCCAGGCGCGGGCGCATTCTCCCCTGGGCGGTTTGTCGCCGCCATTTGCGTCATGGCCGGGAAAGCAGAAGCCCATGCCGATGATGGCGACGCGGGTTTCGTCGTAAAACATGTCGCGGTCCAGCTTCAGCCATTCGCGCAGCCGGTCGCCGGAAGGATCGTTGAACGAAAGCCCGCTTTCGTGCACGCGGATGCCCGGCGCCTGGGCGACGATGCAGAGCTTTGCGGTTGCGCTGGCGCGCAGAACCGGACGCGGCCCATGCGGCAGATGCGCCTCGCAGATGCGGCAGGCGCGAATTTCTGCGAGAAGTTTTTCGAGTTCACGCATCGGCCTTCAGCATGTTGCGCGCAATGACAAGTTGCTGAATCTGGCTGGTGCCTTCATAGATGCGGAATATGCGCACGTCGCGGTAGAAGCGTTCGATGCCGTAATCGGCCACATAGCCGGCGCCGCCGAAAATCTGCACGGCGCGGTCGGCGACACGGCCCACCATCTCCGACGCGTAATATTTGGCACAGGCCGATTCCAGGGTAACGGCATCGCCCGCATCGCGCCTGCGCGCCGCGTCCAGCACCATCGTGCGCGCGGCATAGGCTTCCGTGCGCGAGTCGGCGAGCATCGCCTGGATGAGTTGAAATTCGCCGATCGCCTGTCCGAATTGCCTGCGCTGGCGCGCATAAGCGACACATTCGCGGATCAGGCGCTCCGCCACACCGACGCAGACTCCGGAAATGTGCAACCGCCCGCGATCGAGCACGGCCATGGCCAGCCGGAAGCCCTCGCCTTCCGCGCCCAGTCTGAGGCCTGCGGGCACGCGGACGTTTTCGAAGACCACATCGCAAATATGCGCGCCCTGCTGACCCATCTTCTTTTCGGGCCTGCCGGTCGTAATCCCAGGCGTGTCGGCCGGCACAATGAACGCGGAGATGCCCGAAGCACCTTTCTTCGCAGGATCTGTACGGGCGAGCAGTGTGAACATGCCGGCGCGATTGGCGTTGGTGATGAAACGCTTCGTGCCGTTGACGACGTAATCCGCGCCATCGCGGATCGCCGCCGTGCGAAGCGATGCGGCATCCGAACCCGCTTCCGGCTCCGTCAGTGCAAAACTCGCGATAACATCGCCGCGGGCGAGCTTCGGCAGCCATTCGCGTTTCTGCTTGTCAGTTCCGAACATGACCACGCCCTGGCTGCCAATCCCGACATTGGTACCGATCACCGAGCGGAAGGCCGGCGATGTCTGCCCCAGCTCGAAGCAGACAAGCACCTCCTCCTCCATGGTCAGCCCGAGGCCGCCGAATTCTTCCGGGATGGACAGACCGAACAGTCCCAGCGAACGCATCTGCGCAACAATCGCGTCGGGCACGAGGTCGTCTTCGGCGACTTTCGCTTCCATCGGAACGCACGTCTCCCCAACGAAGCGGCGCACCGTTTCGATAAGCTGCGTGCGCGTTTCGCAGTCGAGCGCCATGCCGGCCTCCACCAGTTTCCTTCGCCGGCAAGACTAGCGTATTTCTTGGGACTGCGAAGCAACGCGCCAGGAGATCCGCAAATCCAGATGCGATTGTCCGTTCTCGATCAATCTCCGATCCGCAAGGACGGCACGCCCGCCGATGCGGTGGCCGAGACCATTGCGCTCGCCAAAGCCTGCGAAGCATTGGGCTACCATCGCTACTGGGTTGCCGAACATCACAGTTCCACCGCGTTCGCCGGCTCGTGCCCGGAAATTCTCATCGCCCGGCTCGCTGCCGAAACGACCGCCATGCGGATCGGCTCGGGCGGCGTGATGCTCTCCCACTACAGCCCCTTCAAGATCGCCGAGCAGTTTCGCATGCTGGAAATTCTCGCTCCCGGCCGCATCGATCTTGGTGTGGGGCGCGCCCCGGGCTCGGACGAACGCACCTCGCGGGCGCTGCAGGCCGGCCCGCAAGCCTGGAGTATCGACGCGTTTCCCAGCCAGGTGATGTTGCTGCGCCAGTTTCTCGACGACGCTGCCGGAATGTCTTTTCCCGACGATCATCCCTATCGCGGCATTCACGCCATGCCGTGCGGACCGGGCCGTCCGGAAATGTGGATGCTGGGATCTGGAATCCACGGCGCCGTCTACGCGGCAGAGCTGGGACTGCCTTTCAGTCATGCCCATTTCATCAATCCCGACGGCAGTGAAGAAGCCTGTGCAGCCTATCGCCAGCGGTTCAGGCCATCGAGCGGATGCACGCGACCGCTCATTTCCATGGGGGTGGCGGCGCTGGCAGCGCAAACAAACGAAGAGGCGCGCCGCCTTTCCGCTTCGCGCAACCTCTGGGTGGTGCGCCTGCTGACCGGCCGCCCGATCGCCTTTCCTTCACCGGATGAAGCGCTCGCCCATGAATTCACCGAACAGGAGCAGCGACTGCTTCACTCGGTCGAGACGCGCTCGACGGTAGGAACGCCACAAATCGTTCGCGCGAAGCTGCTCGATATTGCCCAACGTCACGGCGCCGAAGAGCTCGTGGTGGTGACGATCACCTACGATTTCGCCTCGCGGCTGAAGTCCTACGAACTTTTGGCCGAGGCGTTCGCTCTGCAGAAGCGGTGATTGACTCCCGGTGCTCACCTCACGTCACCGGCAACAGCCCGATGATGGCGCCCGTCATGCCGCTTGCCATCGTGCCGGACAGCAGCGCGCGCATCGCCAGCGGCACGATCTCGTCGCGACGCTCCGGAACCAGACTCGACACGCCCGCGATCATGATACCCACCGAGCCCAGATTGGCGAACCCGCACATGGCATACAGCATGATCAGCCGCGAGCGGGGATCGAGCGCGTCATTCGGGAGGGACGCAAGCTTCAGATAGGCCACGAACTCGTTGAGCACCGTCTTCTGACCCATCAGCGAACCGGCCGTCGCGGCCTGGTCCCAGGGGATTCCGTAGAGCCACACCACCGGCGCGAACAGCCAGCCGAAGATTCGCTCCGCCGTGATCGGGGTACCCGCGAAATCGGGGAGATGCGACAGAACGATGTCGACGAGCGCCACCAGCGCCACGATCACCAGCAGCATCGCCACGATGCCCAGCCACAGCTTCAAACCGTCCTCCGTGCCGCGTGCGATGGCATCCATGCTGGAGCGATAACGCAGGCCCGGTTCTCCTTCAGCCTCGTCAGTTACGTGGGGGGCGCCGGGAATCATGATGCGTGCGATCAGGATGCCGCCGGGAAGCGAAAGCATCGATGCAACGAGAATATGTCCCAGTGCACCGGGAATGACGGGCTCGAGGATGGTGGCGTAAAGCACGAACACCGTCCCGGCGACGGTCGCAAGTCCCACCGAAAACAGCATGAAAAGCTCCGACCGCGTCATGCGCGCGAGATGGGGGCGGATCAGAAGTGGCGCTTCGATCATTCCGAGAAAGACCGTCGCCGCGCTGCCGAGACCGACGGCTCCCCCGATCCCGAGCGTTTTGCGCAGCACCCAGGCGAAGCCGTTGACGACGACCGGCAGTACGCGCCAGTGCCACAGAAGAGCCGCCAACGCGGAAATAACGATCACCAGCGGCAGGACCTGAAACGCAAAGCTTGTCAGGCCGCCGGCATTCGTCACGGCGAACGGTGGCGGCGCGCCGCCCATATAGCCGAAGACAAAAGACGTACCCGCTCCCGTCGCATGCCTCAGCGCATCGACGATGCCATTCAGCGAAAACAGCGCGTTGCGCGCGACCGCAACCTTGAGGAGCAACAGCGCCAGCGAGAATTGCAAGGCAAGACCGACGACAACGGTGCGGACCGGAAAGGCCCTGCGATTCTCGGACAAAGCCCATGCCAGCGCGATAATCACGCAGATTCCCAGGGCCGACTGGAGATGCAAGAGCCACATGCACGCCGCCATTGGCAAGAGATTGCAACCCGCGCGACAATGCCTACACCGATTCGAGGGTTTATGAACGAAACCCGCCCCGTTGCGATTCGCGCCCTTCTCGGCGCGCGAGCTCTGCCGCCGCTCATCCTCGTGTTGTTCCACTATTGCGAAGGGCATGGCTATCGCGGCGCAGCATGGTTCGACCTGCCGGTCGCCAAAGGCTATCTCTGGGTGGAATTCTTTTTTGCGCTGTCGGGTTTCGTGCTCACCTATGCCTACGCGTCGCGCGCGGCCGAATTCTGGCGCGCCAAAGCATATTTTGCATTCCTCAAAGCGCGGCTGGCGCGGCTTTATCCATCCCACATTTTCATGTTGCTGGTGATCCTGGCGATGGTGATTGCCTTGCGCTTCCTGGCGGCCCGCGGCGGCTACGTTTCGATTTATGACGAGCCCTGGCACCCGATCGACACCTGGCCCACCTTTGTCGCCAATCTGTTTCTGGTGCAGGCGTGGAACATCTTTCCCTATCTGTCGTGGAACGGCGCGTCCTGGTTTGTCAGCGTGGAATTCCTTCTGTGCCTGCTGTTCCCATTTTATGTTCTGTTCGCGCGCGGCGGCTGGACGACGGCGCTGCTTCTCATATTCGCGGGCGCCGGCGCCCTCGCCTTGCTGGTGCATCCGCGCTACGGCCTCGATCTCACATTCCACAACGGCATCTGGCGCGGCATGGCGGCTTTTGCCGTCGGAGTCGGCATGGCGATACTGCACAACACGATACGCAAGCACGACATACGAATTTCGGACACGGCCTGCTCGGCGATGCAACTCGCAGTGCTCGCATGGCTCTTCTATGGAATCTATTGCACCGGCTGGTCGCACCGGCCGCAGGATATCTATACCGCGCTTCCCATCATGGCGCTGGTGTTCGTGCTTTGCTTCGATCGGGGATTTCTCGCCACCGCGCTCAAGACCCGTCTGCCCGTCGCGCTTGGTGAGTGGTCTTATGCGATCTATATCGGGCAGACGGCGGTTCTGCAGTTTCTGCGCTTTGCGCAGATGCGACTCTATCCCGCGCCGGCAGACATTGTATTGGGACGGCCGTGGTCGGCATGGCAACCTTTCTGGCACTGGCTGGAGCCGACGCTGCTTGTCGTCGCCGCAGTCGCCTGGGGCTGGCTGGTCTTCACCCTGATCGAACGACCGGCGAACGCAGCCCTGCGCAGGCTGTTCGCCGGTGCGCCCGCGCGGGCCGCGACATCGGCTTGACCGCGCGAAGCTCCTCCGCCATCACTCGCCGGAACGCACCATCCCTTTCCCGGAGAATTGTCTCATGGCCATTCGCTTCGACGGCAAGGTCGCCATCGTCACGGGCGCCGGCGGAGGTCTCGGGCGCAGCCACGCGCTCGAATTCGCGCGGCGCGGCGCCAGGGTCGTCGTCAACGATCTGGGCGGCGCGGTCGATGGTTCTGGCGGTTCGTCGCAAGCGGCGCAAAACGTCGTCGGCGAGATCGAAGCCGCGGGCGGAACAGCCATCGCGAACGGCGCCTCCGTGACCGACGATGCAGGCGTTGCCCACCTCATCCAGCAGACGATGGACGCATTCGGACGCATCGACATCCTCGTCGCCAATGCCGGCATTCTCCGCGACAAGAGTTTTTCGAAGATGGAGATCGGAGATTTCGAGGCGGTGATGGCCGTCCATGTGATGGGCACGGTCAAGCCCGCAAAAGCCGTCTGGCAGATCATGCGCGACAGGCAATATGGCCGCATCGTCGTGACCACGTCTTCGACCGGGCTCTACGGCAATTTCGGCCAGACCAATTACGGCTGCGCCAAACTCGCGCTCGTGGGTTTGCACATCTTTGAGCGGCTGAAGGACACACCGGCAGCGCCATGACCCTATACGTCCGTTGCGACGCACCATAAGGAACCACACGATGACCACGATTCTTGTTACCGGCGCCAATCGCGGCATCGGACTTGAGTTCGTCAAACAATATGCCGATGCGGGAGCCGACGTGCTTGCGTGCTGCCGGCGTCCGGCCGAGGCAGCGGAACTGCGCGAGATCGCACAAAAGAGCGGTAAAGTGAAAGTTCTGGCGCTCGACGTCGCCGATCCCCATTCGATCCAGGCACTCAGGACCGAGATCGGCGATGCGACCATCGACATTCTCATCAACAATGCCGGCATCGGCGGCCCGGATCCGCAGACGGCAGATGCCATCGACTACGATCAATGGCTCGAAACCTTTCGCGTCAACAGCATGGCGCCGCTGATCGTGGCGCAGGCCTTTCGCGACAATCTGCGCCGCGGACACGACAAGAAGCTCGTCACCATCACTAGCGGGCTCGCCTCGATTGCCAACAACAGCGGCGGCAGGTATGGCTATCGCGCATCGAAAGCGGCGGTGAACTGCGTCATGCGCGGGCTGGCGCGCGACTGGGCGAAGGACGGCATCCTTGTCGGCCTATTCGCGCCGGGATGGGTTCGCACGGACATGGGCGGCAAAGGCGCGACGCTAACCCCGGAGAAAAGCGTGGGCGATCTGCGGGCGCGGATCGATGAATTGAACGACAAAACCAGTGGCCAGTATCTGGATCACAACGGCCAATCGATTCCCTGGTAAGGTCATTCAATCTGGCACAATCGACGAATTGCTAGCAAAGGCTTGCGTATCGTTTGAGGTGGTGATCGACATTGCCATACAGCGCATCGATCATGGTCAGCCGTTTGAAATAATGTCCGATATTCAACTCGTCGGTCATGCCCATGCCGCCGTAAATCTGCACGGCATTCTGCGCCACGAAGCGGCCGGCGTTGCCGATCTGCACCTTCGCTGCCGATGCAGCCTTCTTGCGCTCGATTTCGCTCTCGTCGAGCTTCAGCGTGACCATCAGGGTGATGGAAGCAGATTGTTCGCACTGCATGAACATGTCCACCATGCGGTGCTGCAGCACCTGGAACTTGCCGATCGGCACCCCGAACTGCTTTCGCGTCTTTGAATATTCGACCGTCGAATCAAGCAGAACCTTCATGGCGCCGACAGCTTCAGAGCAGTGGGCGGCAATCGCATAATCCGTCACCTGCTCGACGAGGCCCAGACCATTATCGATTTCCCCGATGACATTGTCTGCGGGAACTTCGACGTTCTCGAAGGTGATCTCCGATGCGCGCAAACCGTCCATGGTCGGATAATCGCGGGTCGAGACCCCGGTACTTTTCCTGTCAACGACAAAAACCGTGACGCCTTTTTCATCGCGTTGTCCGCCCGCGCTTCGTGCGGTGACAAGGAGCGTGTCGGCCCATGGTGCACCGACCACGACGGCCTTGTGGCCGTTTATGATGTAACCCGAATTTCTTTTTTTGGCCGTAGTCGCCAGGTCGGCGAAATTGTAGCGTCCCCGAGGCTCTGCGAAGGCAAAGGCGATGACCGCCTCGCCATTGGCGATTCTGGGGAGCCATTCGTTTTTCTGTGTTTCGTTTCCGCCGAGCCGAAAGAAATTTCCACCGACGACAACCGTCTGCACATAGGGCTCGACAACGAGCGCGCGGCCAAATTCCTCCATCACGATCATGGTCTCGACCGGACCGCCGCCGAGTCCGCCATGGGCCTCCGGCAGTGATGCACCCAGCAGGCCCAACCCCGCGAACTGTTTCCAGCAGTCGCGCCTCCACCCCGGCTCCGTGCGCGAAACCGCCTTGAACGTCTCGAAGCTGTAATTATCGGCAAGAAATCGGGCGACCGAGTTGCGCAGGAGTGTCTGCTCCTCGCTATAGGAAAAATCCATGAGTGCTTCCCCGAATAGCGGCCTCCGGCATTTGCGCCTAGAGACCCAGGACCGCCTTCGCAATGATGTTGCGCTGTATTTCGTTCGATCCGCCGTAGATGGAAGCCTTGCGCATGTTGAAGTAACGCGCCGCTTCGCCCACCGCATAATCGGGACCGACGGGATATTCGTTGTCGCCGAAACCGCGATGGTCGGGATAGGCGTAATAGCCGATCGCTTCCAGCGTGAGTTCGGTGATCCGCTGCTGAATCTCGGTACCCTTGATCTTGAGGATCGAGCTTTCGGGACCCGCGTGGCCGCCCTTCGCTTCCGCCGACAGGGTTCGAAGCTCGGTGAATTCCAGCGCCAGCAGGTCGATCTCCAGCGCCGCCAGCTTGCGGGCGAAGCCGTCGGTGTCAATAAGCGGCTCGCCGTCGATCAATTCGGCCGCCGCAATCGCCCGCAGACGCTCGATGGCGTTCTTCGAACGCGCGACGCCGGCAATGCCCGAGCGTTCGTGGACCAGCAGAAACTTGGCGTAGGTCCAGCCCTTGTTCTCCTCACCGATACGGTTTTCGAGCGGCACCTTCACATTGTCGAAAAACACTTCATTCACTTCCTGCACGCCGTCGAGCACGATGATGGGCTTCACGGTGATGCCCGGTGACTTCATGTCGATGAGAAGGAAAGTGATGCCCTCTTGCGGCTTTACGCTCGGGTCCGTGCGCACAAGGCAGAATATCCAGTCGGCAAATTGCGCCAGCGTCGTCCATGTCTTCTGGCCGTTGACGATGTAATGGTCGCCTTCGCGAATCGCGCGGGTCTTGAGGCTCGCGAGATCGGAGCCTGCGCCGGGCTCGGAATAGCCCTGACACCACCAATCCTCGCCCGAAAGAATGCGCGGCAGAAATTTCTTTTTCTGGTCGTCGTTGCCGAAAGTGTAGATGACCGGACCCACCATGGCGATGCCGAACGGCAGCGACTGCGGTGCTGCGGCCCTGGCGCTTTCCTCGTTGAAGATGTAGCGCCGGGTTACATTCCAGCCGGTGCCGCCATATTCCTTCGGCCAGAGCGGAGCGATCCAGCCCTGCCTGTAGAGAATTCGGTGCCAGACGAGGTAGTCCTCGCGCGAGGTGAAATCGCTGCGCGCTTTGCCTTTCACGCCGGACGGCAGATGGGAAGAAATGAAGCTGCGGACCTCGCTGCGAAAGGCCTCTTCTTCGGGCGAGAAGCTCAGATCCATGGGGTCGCTCCCGACAATTTGTCAGGCTCGATGATACAGGCGAAAGCACAGCCCGCAAGCACCGTCGCGAGCCTTTGGTCCGGGCGCAGCCGGCAAACCCGATCAGCGTCTAGCTTCGCGGGATGGCTTCGTGGTGGCGGATCACTTCCTGCACGATGAAGGATAGAAATTTCTCGGCGAAGTCCGGATCGAGCCTTGCGGTCCTCGCCAGCGCGCGGAGCCTGGCAATCTGTCTGCCTTCCCGCTCGGGATCGGCCGGAGGCAACCCGTGTTCGGCCTTCAACTCACCGACGAGCTTGGTGCATTTGAACCGCTCCGCCAGAATATGAATCAGTGCCGCATCGATGTTGTCGATGCTGTCCCGCAGGCGCTGGAGTTCGGGATCGACATGCGGTTGGAAATCGTTGCGCTCGTTCATCATGGCCTCGCCGGATGCCGAATTGCCATATACAACCGGCAAGCGCGCTTGCGAAGGCACCCGCGGCTCTGGCGCCAATTCTTCAATTGTTCGCCGACAGGATGGGCATGGATGTTCATCGCGGCATAATAGCCCTAGCCTGCGCACGATCGCCATTACCTTGCAGGTAAGGGTCGTGTATCGGGACCGGGAATCCAAAATGTCCAACGAAGCGATGAACGGAGCTGAAAGCCTCGTGCGCACCCTTGTGGCGGCGGGCGTCGAGGTTTGCTTCGCCAATCCAGGAACGTCCGAACTGCATTTTGTGGCGGCTCTGGATCGGGTGGAAGGCATGCGCCCGGTTCTCGGCCTGTTCGAAGGCGCCGTGACGGGAATGGCCGACGGTTATGGCCGCATCGGGGAGAAGCCTGCCGCGACATTGCTGCATCTGGGACCCGGACTGGCCAACGGGCTCGCCAATCTCCACAACGCGCGGCGCGCCTCGACACCCATCGTCAACATCGTGGGCGATCACGCGACCTATCACGCGCAATACGACCCGCCGCTGGCCTCCGACATTGCAGGGATTGCGCGACCGGTTTCGGCCTGGGTGCATGCGTCTACGAGCGCGCTGACAGTGGCGGCAGACGGCGCGCGCGCCGTTGCCGCCGCCCTCGAGCCTCCAGGGCAAATAGCAACATTGATTCTGCCGGCCGACACGGCCTGGAACGCGGCCTGGCACCCCGCGGCGCCTTTGCCCGTGCCGAAACCAGCGCATGTCGCATCAAACGTGATCGACGGCATCGCGGTCGCGCTCCAATCCGGCAAGCGGTCCGCGATGCTCATGCGCGGGCATGCGCTGAAGGAGCGCGGACTGATCGCCGCGGGTCGTGTTGCGGCCAGGACCGGTGCGCGGCTTATCTGCGATACCTTCGCGCCGCGTTTGCAACGCGGAGCCGGTCGCGTTGCGGTCGAGCGGATTCCCTATTTTGCCGAGCAGATGGTCGAATTTCTTTCGAAGATCGAACAACTCGTCATCGTCGGAAGCAAGCCACCGGTTTCCTTCTTCGCCTATCCCGGCAAGCCGAGCTGGTGTCTGCCGGAAGGCGCGCAAATCCTCTATCTCGCGCACGCGCATGAAGATGGGACGCAGGCGCTGGAAGCGCTTGCCGAAGCGCTGGGCGCACCGAAGGAACCGGCGAATATCCTACCCTTCCGGCGGCCGGACGCGCCAAAGGGTCAATTCAATCCGTACACGGTTGGCGAATCCATCGCGCGCCATTTGCCCGAAGGGACCATTTTTGCCGACGAGGCGGCGACATCGGGGTTGGGCACCGCGATCGCGACCGCGACCGCGGCGCCGCACGACTGGCTTTCCCTCACCGGCGGTTCCATCGGGTTGGGCATTCCGCTGGCCACGGGAGCCGCGATTGCCGCACCGGAACGCAAGGTCGTTTGCGGACAGGGCGACGGCGGCGCCATGTACACGCTGCAGGCGTTGTGGACCCAGGCGCGCGAGAAGCTGGATGTGACGACCGTGATCTTCGCCAACCGCTCCTACGCAATTCTCAACATCGAACTTGCCCGCGTGGGCGCCGGCAATCCGGGACCGAAGGCGCTCTCCATGCTGGATCTGCACAATCCGGAACTCGATTGGGTGAAGCTCGCAAACGGCATGGGCGTCGAAGCGACCCGCGCGATAACCATCGAAGAGTTCGACGCGCAATTCGAAAGCGCCATGCACGGACGCGGCCCGCGGGTGATTGAGGTGGTGCTTTGAAAGCCAGTTGCTTTCATATCATTACCGTGGTAATGTGAATCCATGACCATCGCGCAATCAAAACTAACGTCACAGGGACAGATTTCTGTCCCCTCCAAAATCCGGCGGAAGCTCGGCATCGGGCCGGGTTCGGTCATCGAATGGGCCGAGGCGAACGGCCACGTTATCGTTCGCAGAGCTAATCGTTACACATCGGAAGAACTGCATCGCCTGCTCTTCCCTGAAGGACCGCCCAAGGGACCTCCGGTGGACGTTGACGAGGCGATTCGGATGCACATGCGCAAGAAGCATGCGCGCCGCTGATACCAATGTACTATTGCGCGCGTTGGTTCGCGATGACCGCAAACAGGCACAAATCGCGGACGCATTCATCGCCGAGGGAGCTTGGGTGTCACACGTTGTCCTGGCCGAAGCAGCATGGGTACTTGAGTCAACCTACAGCCGGACCCCGCACCAGATTGCCACGATAATCGATGGGCTCATGAAGCACGCATATCTTACGATTCAGGAGCCGGAAATTGTCAGCCACGCTTTGGAGCGCTTTCGCGATCATCGGGGAGTTGAATTTGCCGATTGTCTTATCCTCTCAATAGCGCACAAGTCGGGATATCTGCCTCTTGGCACCTTTGATAAGCGCCTTGGCAAGCTCGATGGCGCCGCGGGCCTGTAAGTCTACGCTTTCGCTTTCAGAACCCTTATAAATCCGAACTCCGTGTGGACAGTGTCATGACTCTGAAAGCAGGACGCGTAGGAGTTTCTTACCGCTCTGCAGGCCCACTTGAACTCGGCTTTGCCTCGCGTTCAGCGCCTGCGCAAGGAAATCTCGGCGCGCTGGGAGACACCCACACTTGAGAAGCCGCATGAGCGGGTCATGCAAATTCAGGGGAAATAATGCAAGCTGTACCACGACCGATTTGCTGGGCTGGGCAAACAAGAGTCCTCATGCGCGGCGCCATCGGGCAATCGCGAGGGTTGCAGATATTGGTTTTTGTGTTACAATTTCGTTCCATGGGTAACACATTATCAATTCGACTGACGGACGAACTGGCTGCGTGGCTGGTGGCTACGGCAAAGCGTACCGGCGTCTCGCAGGGTCAGATTATACGCACGCAGCTCGAACGTGCCCGCTCGGAAAAGTCGGAGCGCAAATTCATGCGGCTTGCGGGTTGTGTAGAAGGACCGAGAGACCTTTCCACGCGACGGGGTTTCGCGAAGCGATGATGGGCATCGCGGACACAGGGTTGCTGGTCGGCTTTGTCAACCGTAACGACAAATTCCACAAATGGGCGATCGACATCGTGGCGCAGATTTCCGAACCTCTGCTGTCATGCGAGGCGGTTCTCGCCGAAACGGCGTTTCATATAGGGAGTTGCTCGGTGGTTTTGTCGATGGTGCGGGACGGTTTGGTAAAACTTGCGTTTAACTGTCAGGAGCACATTCCCCAGCTGGGAGCATTGGCGGCCCGTTACGCGGACCGCAGCCCCGACCTCGCCGATTTGTGTCTCATCCGAATGAGCGAGTTGCACCCGGAACTGCCCGTTATCACCGTCGATCGCGAGGATTTTCGCGTTTATCGGCGCAACACGCGCGAAACGATTCCCATCATATGTCCGCCATAGGCGCATTGCCCGAAAAGTTGGCTATAACGTGACGACCGGAAAGACTCACCGTTTCTGCATCGCGCCCATGATGGAGTGGACGGATCGGCATTGCCGGTATCTTCACCGGCTGCTGACGCGCCATGCGCGGCTGTACACCGAGATGGTCACGGCGGAAGCGGTCATTCGCGGCGACCGCGAGCGGTTGATCGGCTTCGATCCGTTCGAGCAGCCCGTGGCGTTGCAGCTCGGTGGCGCGGACCCCGCCCGCCTGGCGCTGGCGACGGCCATCGCCTGCGAATTCGGGTATGACGAAATCAATCTCAATGTCGGCTGCCCTTCCGACCGGGTGCAATCGGGCCGGTTCGGCGCCTGCCTCATGCGCGAGCCGGCGCTCGTAGCGGATTGCGTCGCGGCCATGCGGGTGCGCGCGACGGTGCCGGTCACGATCAAATGCCGCCTTGGCGTCGACGATCAGAATCCTGAAGAAAGCCTGCGCGGGCTTATCGCCGCCTGCACGCAGGCGGGCGTGACGAGTTTCGTCGTGCATGCGCGCAAGGCATGGCTCCGGGGGCTGTCGCCCAGGGAAAACCGCGACGTGCCGCCGCTCGATTACGAGCTCGTCTATCGCATCAAACGCGAGAATCCGGAGCTGACCATCGTCGTGAATGGCGGGGTCGCCGATCTCGACCAGGCGGCATCGCACCTCGCATTCGTGGACGGTGTCATGCTGGGGCGCGCGGCGTATCATTCGCCGGCGCTGCTCGCCGACGTCGATGCGCGCTTTTTCGCCGGCGCGCCCCGCCGGCCGGACCAGGCGGTCGAAGCCTATCTTTGCTATGTCGAGCGACAACTCGCCAGGGGCGTTCCGCTCAATGCGATGACGAAGCACATGCTCGGGCTTTTCAATGGGCGGCCGGGTGCGCGCCAGTTTCGGCGCTCCCTGAGTGAGAACGTCATGCGGCGCGGCGCCGGCATGGAAACCCTACGCGCGGCGCTCGCGCATCTCTCGCCGTATCCGCTGCGCGCGGCAGCCTGAACGGTGGATATATTTTCAGGCACCTCGTCGGGCGATCTTGGCGTCCTGGCGCTCGGGCTGGTCCTCACCGGCATGGTGAGCGGACTCGTTGCCGGCATGCTTGGGGTCGGCGGCGCCATCGTCGTCGTGCCCGTGATGTACCATGTGCTCGCAACGCTTGGCGTCGATGAAACTGTCCGGATGCATGTTGCCGTCGGGACTTCGCTGGCGGCGATCATTCCCTCGGCTTGCGCAGCCGCGAGCGCGCACAGCCGCAGCGGGACCATTGACCGGGCGCTGGCGGGACGATGGGCAATTCCTGTGTTTCTCGGCAGCCTGCTCGGGAGCGCATTGTCCGGCGTTGCCGACGGACGCACCCTTTCGCTGCTCTTCGCCATCGTGGCGTTTCCCGTCGCCGCGCATCTTGTTTTCGCCGGGGAACGCCGCATCGCGGATCGCCTGCCGCAGGGCGCGACAGGACTGGCGATGGCGGCACTGATCGGCGGCGTCTCGACCGTGATGGGCGTCGGCAGCGAAGTGAGCGTTCCGTCGATGACGCTTGGCGGTATGTCCATTCCCCGCGCTGTGGGAACGGCATCGGTGTTCGCCGCCATCATCTCCCTCACCGGCACGATCTGCGCGCTCATTTCAGGCTGGCATGCAAAGGATCTGCCGCCCTGGTCGCTGGGATATGTGAACCTGGCCGCGTTCCTGCTCGTCGCGCCGGGATCGTTCTTCGCGACATCTTTCGGTGTGAGCATCGCGCGGATGACGGACATGAAGCGCATGCGCATCGTTTTCGCCGTCTTCATCGCGATCGCCACCGCGCGGATGCTGCTCGACGCGCTGGCGTAACCCCGCCAGGCGTCAAATCTTCTGGTCGTACTCGCCAACTTCGGGATGACTGGAAAGCCGTTGATCGATGTCGGCAAACATGGCGCGCATGTTCGCGTCCGAGACGGGGCTTTCGGCGACGACGACCAGTGACGGCTTGTTGGACGAAGCGCGCACCAATCCCCAGGTGCCGTCGTCCAGCACCACGCGCACGCCGTTGACGGTGAGTATGCGCGCTATTCTCTGGCCGAGAAGGGTTTCGCCGCGCGCCTTGAGTCCTTCGTATTCCGCCGTCAGCGCCTCCACCACCGCATATTTCCGGTCGTCCGGGCAGTAGGGCGCCATCGTTGGCGTTCCCCAGGTCTTCGGCAATCCTTCGACCAGCGCCGACATTTTCCTCGTCCCGGCGCGGTCGAGCATTTCGAGGACGGCGATTGCGGCGACGATACCGTCGTCATAGCCGCGCCCGATCGGCGGATTGAAGAAATAATGCCCGCTCTTCTCGAAGCCGGCCAGCGCGCCAAGCTCCGCCGTACGCCGCTTGATGTAGGAATGGCCGGTCTTCCAGTAGTCGGTGACGACGCCGCGCGCTTTCAGCACCGGATCGGTCTCGAACAGGCCCGTCGATTTTACATCGACCACGAATTTGGCGTCGGCGTGCCGCTCCGAAAGATCGCGCGCCAGCAGCACGCCAACCTTGTCGGCGAAGATTTCCTCGCCGCGATCGTCCACCACCCCGCAGCGGTCGCCATCGCCGTCGAAGCCGATGCAGAGCTCCGCTCCATGCGCGCGCACCGCATCCGCCATGGCGTGCAGCATCGTCATGTCTTCGGTGTTGGGATTGTATTTGGGAAAGGTGTAATCGAGATCGCAGTCGACCTCGATCACGTCGGCGCCGATGCGCCGCAGCGCCTCCGGCCCGTAGGCGCCCGCCGTGCCGTTGCCGCAGGCCACGGCCACGCGCATCGGCCGCGAGAGCCTGTGACCGTCGGTTACGGCATCGAGATAGCGCGCGCGGATATCGCTCACACGCTCGAAGCGGCCGCCGTCGCGCGGCTCGCCTTTGCCGCCCAACACGATCTCCCGCAGCCGGGCCATCTCGTCGGGCCCGAAGGTGAGCGGCCGTTGCGCGCCCATCTTGACGCCGGTCCAGCCGTTCTCGTTGTGACTGGCGGTCACCATGGCGACGGCCGGCGCGTCGAGGGCGAATTGCGCGAAATACGAAACCGGAGTCGTCACCATGCCGATATCGACAACATGGCAACCCGCGCGCATCAGCCCCAGCGTCAGCGCCTGTTTTATCGACAGCGAATAGGAACGGTAGTCGTGTCCGACCGCGACTTTCGCGACGATGCCGCGCTCGTGAAAATATGTCCCCAGGCCCAGGCCGAGCGCTTCGACCCCCAGCAGATTGATCTCCGTCCCGAACAGCCAGCGCGCGTCATATTCGCGAAAGCCGTTGGGCGTGATGAGGGGCTCGCTTTCGTATGCATAAGTGTTGGGCTTCAAATCCGCGCGGGGGATCATGGACGGCCACCTTTGGGAAAAGTCAGCGCGTCAGCGGTTTGGACACTCGCCCGTCGCGCATCACGAAGCGGATGCTCATCAGCTCGGCGATGTCGTCGAGCGGGCTGGCGGCGGTGGCGATGATATCGGCGGCCCTGCCGGGCTCGATCGTGCCGAGATGGGCGGATTGGCCGATGTGTTCCGCCGCGGTAACGGTCGCCGCGGCGATGGCCTGCATCGGCGACATGCCGGCCTGCACCATCAGCGCGAATTCCTTTGCGTTCTGACCATGCGGCGAAACCGCCGTGTCGGTGCCGAACGCGATCTTGATCCCGGCCGCATGGCTGCGCTTCAGCGTTTCGAGGATGTTGGGGCCGACCGCGAGCGCCTTCTCGCGAATGGCGCGCGGCATGAAGTCCTGCGTCCTGGCATATTCGGCGACCGTGGTGCCCGCGAGCGCGGTGGGGACATAGAAGACGCCCCGCTCGAGCATCGTCTCCATGACGTCTTCGTCCATGAAGGTGCCGTGCTCGATGGCATCGACGCCCGCCTTCAGCGCCGCCTTCATGCCGTCGGCGCCATGCGCGTGCGCCGTCGTCCTGCGCCCCAGCATATGGGCGGTTGCCACGATGGCTTCGTATTCGTCATCGAAAAATTGCCGGTCGGTGCCGGTGTCGGTGTCGGTGAGCACGCCGCCGGTGGCGACGAACTTGATGAAATCCGCACCGCGCGAAACCTGCCGGCGGACGGCATGGCGGCAGCCATCGGCGCCGTCGGCGCGGCCGCTCGGATCGAACATCAGGTTGATGTCGTCGCGGTAGCCGCAGGTGATGCCATGGCCGCCGGTCGGCGAGATGATCGAGCCGGCGGCAAAGATGCGCGGGCCCATGACATAGCCTTTGGCGATCGCGCTTCGCAGCGCAAAGATCGCATTGCCCGCGCCGCCGATTTCGCCCAGATCGCGCACGGTGGTGAAGCCGGCTTCCAGGGTGACGCGGGCATGGCGCGCGGCATGCAGCGCAACCGCCTCCGGTCCCTCCTCGACGATGTCCATCTTGTGGTGCGCGCCGAATTCGCCCGTCAGGTGGACGTGGCAGTCGATCAGGCCCGGCAACACGAAATGATCGGACAGATCGACCAGCGTGTCGCCCGATTTCGGCGCCGTGAAACCACCGGTTACCGCTGCGATCCGGCCATTCTCGATGGCGATGGTCTGCTTCGCAAGCGGCTCCTGGCCGGGCTTCGCGAGCAATGTTCCGGCGTGAACGAGCGTGGTCATTGTCTTACCTTCCTGGGACCGCGGGCATCTTGCCCGCCATTGGTGTTGCCGATCCGTCATGCGGGCTGGAAGCCCGCGCTCCCAGGATGCGCATGATCCCGGCGCGTTCTTCCTCAGCCATCGCGCTCCAGCGCGCGATCTGGTCGAGCGTGCGTCCGCAGCCGAGGCAAATCCCCTGCGCGGGATCCATGACGCAAACCTTGATGCAGGGGGAATCGATCACCGCGCCCCCGGCAGTTCGTTGAACGGAAGCTCCTTGTCCACCCGGATGTCCGGCGGCAGGCCCAGCACACGCTCGGCGATGATATTGCGCAGGATTTCGTCGGTGCCGCCGGCAATGCGCAGGCCCGGCGCCGACATCCACCCCATCTGAAAAGCGCCGTGCATGGGCGCATCCTCGCCCTTGAGCGCGCCCGCTTCGCCTTCCAGTTCCATGGCGAAAGCCGACAGGTCCTGCAGCTTGGAGGCCACGACAATTTTCGCGATGGACGCCTCCGGCCCCGGCTGCTGGCCGCGCGACAGCGCGGTCATCGTGCGATAGGTCGTGTATTTGAGGCCGGCGGAGCGCACATACCAGTCGGCGATGCGCTCGCGCACGCCGGCGTTTTTTATCGCCGGACCGTCTTCCAGTTCGAGCGCGCGGGCGAGCGAAAGCAATTCCTTCACGTCGAGGCCGCCGCCGAGGCCGCCGCCGACCGCAAGGCGTTCGTGCATCAAGGTGGTCAGCGCAACCTTCCAGCCTTCGCCAACGGGCCCCAGCCGCTGAGCATCCGGGATTCGCACGTCGGTGAAGAACACCTCGTTGAAATTCGCGGCCCCCGAAGCCTGTCTGATCGGCCGCACCTCCACGCCCGGCGACTTCATCGACAGATAGAACATCGTCAGACCCTTGTGCTTTTGCGCCTGGGCATCGGTGCGCGCCAGCAGCAGACCGTAATCGGAAAAATGCGCGCCCGAGGTCCAGATTTTCTGGCCGTTGACGATCCATTCCTCGCCATGCTTCTCCGCGCGCATGCGCAGTCCCGCCACGTCGGAGCCTCCCGCCGGCTCGGAGAAGAGCTGGCACCAGATCTCGTCGCCCCTCAGCGCCGGCTTCACATGGCGTTCGATGCTGTCCTTTGAGCCATAGGCCATCAGGGTCGGAATGCACATGCCAAGACCGATCGCGAACGGGGCGCCGGAGGCCGTGTCGAACTTGCCTTCTTCCTGGTTGTAGATCACCTGCTGCATGGCGCTGCCGGCGAGGCCGCCCAATTCCTTCGGCCAGGTGACGCGGGCAAACCCCCGCTGCGCTTTTTTCGCCTGCCAGGCTTTCGCGGCCGCCATGGAGCCGCGATCCTCGTCCACCGCCATGGCATCGCTGGCCTCTCTGTGGCGGCGGGGTTTGGCGTTCGCTTCGAGCCATGCGCGCACTTCGGCGCGGAAAGCGGCTTCTTCCGCCGTGTCTTCGAAATCCATCGATGGTCTCCGGCCTTTTGACGGAACACACGCTTACGCGGCGTTGCTCAATTCGAGTTCGTTCACCAGCTTGTCTTTCCACACACGCTGCGGACCCAGCGCGAGCGCCAGATGTCGCGAGCGTTTGTAGAACAGATGGCAATCATATTCCCATGTGAAGCCGACGCCGCCATGGGTTTGCATGTTCTCTTTCGCCGCGAAATCGAATGCCTGGGTGGCGCAGATACGGGCCGCCGCCGCGGCCAGCGCAAGATCGCGCGCCCCGGTGGAAAGCGCCCAGGCACCGTAATAGGCATTGGAGCGCGCCAGCTCGTTGCCGATGTAGATGTCGGCCAGCTTGTGCTTGATCGCCTGAAACGAACCGATCTGCCGCCCGAAGGCAAAGCGCGCGAGCGCGTAATCCTTTGCCATCGCGAGACAGCGATCCGCGCCGCCGACCTGTTCGAACGCCATCAGCACGGCGGCGCGATCGAGCACCAGCGACGTCAGCGACCACGCTTCGCCCCCTGTTCCAAGGCATTCCGCCGCTGCGCCGTCGAAGACGATTTCCGCATGCTTGCGCGAGGGATCGATGGAGTCGAGCGCGCGGCGCTTCACGCCCGCGCCGTCGAGATCGACCACTGCGAGCGCAAGGCCGCGTTCGCCGCCGTCTTCGCCGGCGCGCGCCAGTATCACGGCATGGCGCGCATCCATGCCATCGGCGACGGGTGTTTTGGTGCCCGTCAGCTTGCCGCCTTTGAAGCCGGTCCGGATGGATTTCGGCGTCACGGCGCCGGGCCTTTCCGCGCGGGCGAACGTCCCGATGCGTTCGCCCGAGGCGATCCTGGGCAGGAGTCGCTGTTTCTGTTCTTCGCTTCCGGCCGCCAGAATCGCTTCGGCAAAAAGATAGACGGTGGATGCGAACGGCACGGGCGCGAGCACGCGCCCCAATTCCTCGGCAATGACGCAGAGTTCGAGATGCCCCAGGCCCAGGCCGCCATAGGCTTCGGGGATGGCGGTTCCCGTCCAGCCCATTTCCGCGATGGCTTTCCATAGCGCGGCGTCGTGGCCGTGGGCGCCTTCGAGAACGCCGCGCACCGCCTTGACGGGGCACCTCTCCCCGAGAAACCGGCGCGCCTGGTCGCGCAGCATTTTCTGGTCGTCCGAAAAATCGAAGTTCATCGGTTCTGCCCGGTCGCGGATAGCGGTTGCGAACCACAATAGAGGCCGAAAGTGCTCCGGCCAACTCCATCGCCTTAACCCGGATTTAATGCCGGTTTCCTATACTGACGCTTTTCGAGGGATGCCGCTCCGGATGGCCAAGGCGCAATTCCATAAGAGTCAGCGCGTCTACGTGAAGCCCGTGGGAACATGGGCACTCGTCGAGCGCGTCGTTCCGCAATGGACCAAGGGCATCGACGAGCCTTTGCGCGTCTTTTACGACGTGGGCCTGGGGCGCGAGTTCGCCACCGACGAGTTGCAGGCCGAACAGTCGCTGGCGGAAGACGCGCAGCGCGACAACGAAAGCTGGCGCGTGGTGCGGGCCCGCAACAAGTGGCAGCCGGCGGAAGATTGCGCCCGGCATCCGGTTCCCGGCACCTATCCCGTCGTCATCACCGGACAGGCGGATTGGGGCGGCTGGCGGGTTCCCGGCGCCGAATACGATCTCGATCCGGTTCGCATCGAGCGCCAGGCCCGGCTGATCTCCCACGCGCCGCTGTTCGAAACCTTCGCCCAGGAACTGGTCGACTGGGCGCGCAAATCGGGCGAGGAAATGCCCAAGGCGCTGGTCGATCTTGCGCACGAAGCCCAGGATTTGCTGGCGCGGGTAAACGACGCCACAAGCTGACGCGCGGGCTTTCCCGCGTCGGCTCATGGCGTATGGTGCACGGGTCCCAAACGTCGGGAAATCGCACCCAACAAGGGGAGATTGCCGTGAACAAATATCTCATGATGAGCGCG
>Ga0208849_1000740_pt1 | contig 27572 bp, 32 predicted proteins | sample NGESurdeep072012_10_FD_184470 | JGI IMG/M metagenome (GOLD analysis project Ga0208849, IMG submission 184470) | Arctic peat soil microbial communities from Barrow, Alaska - NGEE Surface sample 53-3 deep-072012 (SPAdes) | ecosystem: Environmental > Terrestrial > Soil > Wetlands > Peat ... | reverse complement strand
CGACGTCCGCGCCCGCCTGAAGGTGGCAGTTTCGATTTTTGGCCGGGCCACGCCGGTCGAACTCGAATACGGCCAGGTGGAGAAGCTTTAGCGGAGGTGGTCGATTCGAGTTCGACCATTCGTCGCATTGGAAAAATGCCCCGTTTCGCCAAGCGAAACGGCGGCGAGCTGGAATACGGGCAGGTCGAAAAGATCTGACCGTCAGTGGCTGTGGAAGGTTTGAGGATGCTCGCCAGGCATCCGGTAGAGCCGCACCACGGCATCCTTGCTGGCCCTTTGGGTCAGCGTAGCGAAAGGGGATGACATGGCGAAGAAAGTTGCCGGGTACTTGAAGCTTCAGGTGCCCGCAGGAGCGGCCAATCCGTCGCCGCCGATCGGGCCCGCGCTCGGTCAGCGCGGCATCAACATCATGGAATTCTGCAAGGCGTTCAACGCGCAGAGCCAGGAGATGGAGAAGGGTTCGCCCATCCCCGTCGAGATCACCTATTACCAGGACAAGTCGTTCACCTTCCGCATGAAGACGCCGCCGGTGAGCTTCTTTCTGAAGAAGGCGGCCGGGCTGCCGAAGGGCAGCCAGACGCCTGGCCGCGGCAACGTCGGCAAGGTGACCAGCGCGCAGGTACGCGAGATCGCCACCAAAAAGCTGAAGGACCTCAATGCCACGTCGGTCGATGCGGCAATGCGCATGGTCGCAGGTTCCGCCCGCTCGATGGGCCTCGAGGTTACGGAGTAGGGCCATGGCAATCGGAAAACGTAACAAGGCCGCCCTTGAGGGTGTCGATCGCGAGAAGCTCTACCCGTTGATCGACGCGGTGAAGATGGTCAAGGAACGCGCCAAGGCGAAGTTCGACGAAACGGTCGAGATCGCCATGAACCTCGGCATCGATCCGCGTCACTCGGACCAGATGGTGCGTGGCGTAGTCTCCCTGCCGAACGGCACGGGCCGGACGCAGCGGGTCGCCGTGTTCGCGCGCGGGCCGAAGGCTGACGAGGCGAAGAAGGCCGGTGCCGATATCGTCGGCGCAGAAGATCTGGTCGAGAAGGTGCAGGGCGGCGCGATCGATTTCGACAAGTGCATCGCCACGCCCGACATGATGCCGCTGGTCGGCCGTCTCGGTAAGGTGCTCGGACCGCGCGGCCTGATGCCGAACCCGAAGGTCGGCACGGTGACCAACGATGTTGCTTCGGCGGTGCGCGACGCCAAGGGCGGTGCGGTCGAGTTCCGCGTCGAGAAGGCGGGCATCATCCAGGCCGGCGTCGGCAAGGCGAGCTTCGACGAGAAGGCGCTTATCGCCAACATCAAGGCGTTCACCGACGCAGTCGCGAAGTCGCGGCCCGCCGGCGCTAAGGGAACATTCGTTCAGCGGGTCGCCATCTCCTCGACCATGGGTCCGGGAGTGAAGGTCGATCCGGCATCGCTTTCGGGCGCGTAAGCGTCCGCATTCAGCTTCCGTCGGGGCAACCCGATGGCAAGGCCTCTGCCGGGAGTAATTCCAGCGGAGTGGGCAGAGGAGGGAGACCTTCGCTGCCCGATCCTGTCCGAGACTGCAGGCGCCGGATCTCCGGCTTAATCGACTGGCCTGCAATAGACGGGGGTAGCCGGAAAAGTTTTCCGGTTCGAACCTCTTGGCCCAACGGCGTCACGTCGACGCCGGCTGGGGGACAGGCATGGGTGACTGGCGTCCGCCGATTCCGGCGGGCGGCAGATTCAACCGGCGGTCCCTCAACAGGCCGCCCAACGGAGAGAGGCATGGAGAGAGCGGAAAAAAGCGAAATGGTCGCGTCGCTGAACCGGGTCTTCAAAGACCACGGGACAGTGATCGTCGCCCAATATACCGGTCTGACCGTCGCCGACATGACGTCCCTCAGGGGCAGAATGCGGGCTGCGGGCGGCGGTGTGAAAGTCGCCAAGAACCGCCTCGTCAAACTCGCTCTGCAAGGCACGGATGCCGTCCAGATCGCGGACCTGTTCAAGGGTCCGACCGTGATCGCTTATTCCAAGGATCCGGTGGCGGCAGCCAAGGTGTCGGTCGATTTCGCCAAGACCAACGAGAAGCTAGTCATTCTCGGCGGGGCGATCGGCCGTACCAACCTCAACCCCGACGGCGTCAAGGCTCTGGCCTCGCTGCCGTCGCTCGATGAATTGCGCGGGAAGATAGTCGGCATGCTCGTCACGCCGGCTACCCGTATCGCGCAGGTCGTCGCAGCACCCGCGGCGCAGATTGCCCGCGTGGTCGGGGCGTATGCCAAGAAGAGCGACGCGGCGTAGGCCGGTCTCAAGGGTCGTAAATAAGGTTCGAACCGTAAGGATACGAAATGGCTGATCTGTCCAAAATCGTCGATGAGCTTTCGACACTGACCGTCCTCGAGGCGGCAGAGCTTTCCAAGCTCCTGGAAGAAAAGTGGGGCGTCTCCGCCGCGGCTCCGGTCGCAGCAGCGGCGGCCGGCGGTGGTGGTGCAGCCGCCGTCGTGGAAGAGAAGACCGAGTTCGACGTCGTCCTGACGGACGCCGGCGCGAACAAGATCAATGTCATCAAGGAAGTCCGCGCGATTACTGCGCTCGGGCTGAAGGAAGCCAAGGATCTGGTCGAAGCCGCCCCCAAGGCGGTCAAGGAAGGCGTCTCGAAGGACGAGGCCTCCAAGCTCAAGGCGCAGCTCGAAGGAGCCGGCGCCAAGGTCGAGATCAAGTAGCCCGCGGGCTATTGACGGGCGCGGCGCCGGCCAAACCGGCGCCGCCTCGAAACGAGTAAAGAGTGCGCAACAGAAAAACGGTTGTCCAGAGTGCCGAAAACGTCGCCGGCCCTGTGGACAGCAGTTTTGAAAATTGACGAGGAGTCATCATGAACCAGCCTTTCACCGGACGCAGAAGGGTACGCAGGTTCTTCGGTTCTATCCGCGAAGTTGCCGAGATGCCGAACCTCATCGAGGTTCAGAAGGCATCCTACGACCAGTTCCTGATGGTCGAGGAGCCGGAAGGCGGCCGCCCGGACGAGGGACTGCAGGCCGTATTCAAGTCGGTGTTCCCGATCTCCGACTTCTCCAACACGGCGCTGCTCGAATTCGTGCGCTTCGATTTCGATCCGCCCAAGTACGACGTTGACGAGTGCCGTCAGCGCGGCATGACCTATTCGGCGCCGCTCAAGGTGACGCTTCGCCTGATCGTGTTCGATGTCGACCAGGAGACCGGCGCGAAGTCGGTGAAGGATATCAAGGAGCAGGAAGTCTACATGGGCGAGATGCCGCTCATGACGATGAACGGCACGTTCATCGTCAACGGTACCGAGCGCGTTATCGTCTCGCAGATGCACCGCTCGCCGGGCGTCTTCTTCGACCACGACAAGGGCAAGACCCACTCGTCGGGCAAGCTGCTGTTCGCGGCGCGCATCATTCCTTACCGCGGCTCGTGGCTCGACATCGAGTTCGACGCCAAGGACGTTGTCCACGCGCGTATCGACCGCCGCCGGAAGATTCCGGTGACGTCGCTGCTCTATGCGCTCGGCATGGACGGCGAGGAAATCCTCAACACCTTCTACAACAAGGTCACCTACAAGAAGAGCAAGGGTGCCTGGCGCGTGCCGTTCAACGCGGAGCGCATGCGCGGTTTGCGCGCGGTCAACGATCTCATTGACGCCGACTCCGGCGAAGTCGTCGTCGAGGCGGGCAAGAAGGTCACTGTTCGCCAGGCCAAGCAACTCGCCGACAAGGGCGTCAAGGCGCTCAAGGTCGCCGACGAGGAACTCTATGGCCATTACCTGGCCAACGATCAGGTCAACCTGGAGACGGGCGAAATCTACGCCGAAGCCGGCGACGAGCTGAACGAGAAGCTGCTGAAACAACTGGTCGAGGCGGGCAACAACGAAATCGTCGTTCTCGACATCGACCACGTCAACACCGGCGCCTACATCCGCAGCACCCACGCGGTCGACAAGAACGAGTCGCGTGAGGATGCGCTCTTCGACATCTATCGCGTCATGCGCCCGGGCGAGCCGCCGACGGTGGAAACCGCCGAGGCCATGTTCAAGTCGTTGTTCTTCGACTCGGAGCGCTACGATCTCTCGGCGGTCGGCCGGGTGAAGATGAACATGCGCCTCGACCTCGACGCGGCCGACACTGTGCGTGTCCTGCGCAAGGAAGACATCCTCGCGGTCATTCGCACGCTGCTTGGGCTGCGCGATGGCAAAGGCGAAATCGACGACATCGACAACCTCGGCAATCGCCGGGTGCGCTCGGTCGGCGAACTGATGGAGAACCAGTACCGCATCGGCCTTCTGCGCATGGAGCGTGCCATCAAGGAGCGCATGTCGTCGGTCGAGATCGGCAACGTCATGCCGCAGGACCTGATCAACGCGAAGCCTGCGGCCGCGGCGGTGCGCGAGTTCTTTGGCTCTTCGCAGCTGTCGCAGTTCATGGACCAGACCAACCCGCTCTCCGAGATCACCCACAAGCGCCGCCTGTCGGCGCTTGGACCGGGCGGTCTCACCCGCGAGCGCGCCGGCTTCGAAGTCCGCGACGTGCATCCGACCCACTACGGCCGCATCTGTCCGATCGAGACGCCGGAAGGTCCGAATATCGGGCTGATCAACTCGCTGGCGACGTTCGCGCGCGTCAACAAGTACGGCTTCATTGAATCGCCCTACCGCAAGGTGAAGGACGGCCGCGTCACCGAGGAGGTCCAGTACCTCTCGGCGATGGAAGAGGCGAAGTTCACGGTCGCGCAGGCCAACGCTGGACTCGATGCGAAGGGCAAGCTGACCGACGAACTCGTGGTCTGTCGGCAGTCCGGCGAAAACGTCATGGTCACCAGCGACAAGGTTGACATGATGGATGTGTCGCCGAAGCAGGTGATTTCGGTGGCCGCGGCGCTCATCCCGTTCCTTGAGAACGACGACGCCAACCGCGCCCTCATGGGCTCGAACATGCAGCGCCAGGCGGTCCCGCTCATCCGGGCCGAGGCGCCGCTGGTCGGCACCGGCATGGAATCGATCGTGGCCCGGGACTCGGGCGCGGCGATCGCGGCCCGTCGTTCGGGCGTCATCGATCAGGTCGACGCGACGCGTATCGTCATTCGCGCCACCGAGGACCTCGATCCGTCCAAGTCGGGCGTCGACATCTACCGGCTGATGAAGTTCCAGCGCTCGAACCAGAACACCTGCATCAACCAGCGTCCGCTGGTGCGGGTGGGCGACAAGATCGGCAAGGGGGACATCATTGCCGACGGGCCGTCGACTGATCTCGGCGATCTGGCGCTTGGCCGGAACGTGCTCGTCGCGTTCATGCCATGGAACGGCTACAACTTCGAGGACTCGATCCTGCTTTCCGAGCGGATCGTGCGCGACGACGTATTCACGTCCATCCACATCGAGGAATTCGAGGTGATGGCGCGCGACACGAAGCTCGGGCCTGAGGAAATCACGCGCGACATTCCGAACGTCTCGGAAGAGGCGCTGAAGAGCCTCGACGAAGCCGGTATCGTCTATATCGGCGCCGAAGTCGTCGCTGGCGACATCCTGGTCGGCAAGATCACGCCGAAGGGCGAGAGCCCGATGACGCCGGAAGAGAAGCTGCTCCGCGCCATCTTCGGCGAGAAGGCTTCCGACGTTCGCGACACATCGCTTCGCGTCCCGCCGGGCGTCACCGGCACGGTCGTGGAAGTGCGCGTCTTCAACCGGCATGGCGTCGAGAAGGACGAGCGCGCCATGGCGATCGAGCGCGAGGAAATCGAGCGGCTCGCCAAGGACCGCGACGACGAGCAGGCGATCCTCGATCGCAACGTATTCGGCCGTCTTTCCGACATGCTCATAAACAAGATGGCGGTCGCCGGGCCGAAGACGTTCAAGAAGGGCGGCAAGATCAGCAGGGAAGTGCTCGACGAGCATCCGAAGAGCCAGTGGTGGCAGTTCGCGGTCTCGAATGACAAGCTGATGACCGAGATCGAGGCTCTCAGGAACCAGTACGACGAGAGCCGCAAGGGTCTCGAGAAGCGGTTTATCGACAAGGTCGAGAAGCTGCAGCGCGGCGATGAACTTCCGCCCGGCGTCATGAAGATGGTCAAGGTCTTCGTCGCGGTGAAGCGCAAGATCCAGCCGGGCGACAAGATGGCCGGCCGGCACGGCAACAAGGGCGTGGTGTCCAAGATTGTTCCGGTCGAAGACATGCCGTTCCTCGAGGACGGTACGCATGTCGACGTGGTGCTGAACCCGCTCGGCGTGCCCTCCCGCATGAACGTCGGCCAGATCCTGGAGACGCATCTCGGCTGGGCGTGCGCCGGCATGGGCCTCAAGATCGGCAAGCTTCTGGAGACGTACCAGAAGTCCCGGGACGTGAAGCCCCTCCGGAAGATGATGAAGTCGATCTATGGGCCGAACAGCAAGAACGAAGATGTCGGCGAGTACGACGACGAGTCGACCGTTCGCCTCGCCGAACAGTTGAAGACGGGCGTGCCGATCGCGACCCCGGTGTTCGACGGTGCGCACGAGGCCGATATCGTCGAGATGCTGAAGGAAGCCGGGCTCGATGCTTCCGGCCAGTCGACCGTCTATGACGGCCGCACCGGCGAGAAGTTCGATCGTCCAGTCACCGTCGGCTACATCTACATTCTGAAGCTGCACCACCTGGTGGACGACAAGATCCACGCCCGCTCGATCGGCCCTTACTCGCTAGTCACCCAGCAGCCGCTGGGCGGCAAGGCGCAGTTCGGCGGACAGCGGTTCGGCGAAATGGAGGTGTGGGCGCTGGAAGCCTACGGCGCCGCGTACACCTTGCAGGAAATGCTGACGGTGAAGTCGGACGACGTTGCCGGCCGCACCAAGGTGTACGAGGCGATCGTGCGCGGTGACGACACGCTCGAGGCCGGCATTCCGGAAAGCTTCAACGTGCTGGTCAAGGAAATGCGCTCGCTCGGCCTCGATGTCGAGCTCAACAACTCGAAGGCGAACCCGCAACAGTTGCCGGCCGCCGACGCGGCGGAATAGGTCGCCCCGACAAGAGCGACCGTTCGCCGCTTTACGATGGACGTTTCATTCGGTCCCCCGGGAATCCCCCGCCCGGCGGACCGCACAGGAGACAGATAATGAATCAAGAGATCGCGAACATTTTCAATCCGGCCCCGACGCCCGCTCAGGTCTTCGACCAGATTCGCATCTCGATCGCTTCGCCTGACAAGATCAAGTCGTGGTCCTACGGCGAGATCAAGAAGCCCGAGACGATCAACTACCGCACGTTCAAGCCGGAGCGCGACGGCCTTTTCTGCGCGCGTATCTTTGGGCCTATCAAGGACTACGAGTGCCTGTGCGGCAAGTACAAGCGGATGAAGTACAAGGGCATCATCTGCGAGAAGTGCGGCGTCGAGGTGACGCTGGCGCGCGTGCGGCGCGAGCGCATGGGCCATATTGAACTGGCCGCGCCGGTTGCGCACATCTGGTTCCTGAAGTCGCTGCCGAGCCGCATCGGGATGCTGCTCGACATGACGCTCAAGGATCTCGAGCGCATCCTCTATTTCGAGAACTACGTCGTCACCGAGCCCGGCCTCACCCCGCTGAAGGAGCGCCAGCTCCTTTCCGAGGACGAGTACATCGAGGCGCAAGATGAGTTCGGCGAGGATGGTTTCACTGCCAAGATCGGCGCCGAGGCTATCCGTGACGTTCTCGTCGGCCTCGACCTGCCGAAGCTCGCCATCGACCTGCGCCAGGAGATCGCGGAGTCGACCTCGGAACTGAAGCCGAAGAAGCTCGCCAAGCGGCTGAACCTCGTCGAGTCGTTCATGTCGTCCGGAAACAAGCCGGACTGGATGATCATGACCCAGATTCCGGTGATCCCGCCGGATCTGCGCCCGCTTGTCCCGCTGGACGGTGGCCGTTTCGCCACGTCTGATCTCAACGATCTCTACCGCCGCGTGATCAACCGCAACAACCGCCTGAAGCGGCTGATCGAGTTGCGCGCGCCGGACATCATCATCCGCAATGAAAAACGCATGCTCCAAGAGGCGGTCGATGCGCTGTTCGACAACGGCCGTCGCGGCCGCGTCATCACCGGCGCCAACAAGCGTCCGCTGAAGTCCCTGTCCGATATGCTCAAGGGCAAGCAGGGCCGGTTCCGCCAGAACCTGCTCGGTAAGCGCGTCGACTATTCGGGGCGTTCGGTGATCGTGGTCGGGCCGGAGCTGAAGCTGCACCAGTGCGGCCTGCCGAAGAAGATGGCGCTTGAGCTATTCAAGCCGTTCATCTACTCGCGACTCGACGCCAAAGGCTTCTCCTCCACCGTTAAACAGGCGAAGAAGCTGGTTGAGAAGGAGAAGCCGGAGGTCTGGGATATCCTCGACGAGGTTATCCGCGAGCATCCGGTGTTGCTGAACCGCGCTCCGACGCTGCATCGTCTGGGCATCCAGGCGTTTGAGCCGGTGCTGATCGAAGGCAAGGCGATCCAGCTTCACCCGCTGGTCTGCGCCGCCTTCAACGCCGACTTCGACGGCGACCAGATGGCCGTGCACGTTCCGCTGAGCCTTGAGGCGCAGCTGGAAGCGCGGGTCCTGATGATGTCGACCAACAACATCCTGCATCCCGCGAACGGCATGCCGATCATTGTGCCGTCGCAGGACATCGTGCTCGGCCTTTACTACCTGTCGCTCATGAACGACGGCGAGCCCGGCGAGGGAATGGCCTTCGGCAACATCGGCGAACTGGAGCATGCGCTCGCCAACAAGTCGGTGACGTTGCACACCAAGATCCGTGGCCGCTACAAAACCGTCGACGCCGCCGGCAAGCCGGTGACCCAGATGCACGAGACAACGCCCGGCCGCATGCTGCTCGCCGACCTGCTGCCGCGCAACGTCAACATCCCGTACTCCCTGGTCAACAAGCTGATGACCAAGAAGGAAATCTCCAACGTGATCGATGCCGTGTACCGGCACTGCGGTCAGAAGGAGACGGTGCTGTTCTGCGATCGCATCATGACCCTCGGCTTTACCAACGCGTTCAAGGCCGGCATCTCGTTCGGCAAGGACGACATGGTCATTCCGGATACCAAGGGGAAGATCGTCGACGATACCTCGCAGCTCGCGAAGGACTACGAGCAGCAATACAACGATGGCCTGATCACGCGCGGCGAGAAGTACAACAAGGTGGTCGACGCCTGGGCGAAGGCCACCGACCGCGTCGCCGAAGAGATGATGAAGCGCATCTCCGCGGTGGAGAAGAACGAGGACGGCCGCACCAAGCGGATGAACTCGATCTACATGATGAGTCATTCGGGCGCGCGTGGTTCGCCGGCACAGATGAAGCAGCTTGCCGGCATGCGCGGCCTCATGGCCAAGCCGTCGGGCGAGATCATCGAGCAGCCGATCATCTCGAACTTCAAGGAGGGCCTGTCGGTGCTCGAGTACTTCAACTCGACGCACGGAGCCCGCAAGGGTCTCGCCGATACGGCGCTAAAGACGGCTAACTCCGGTTACCTGACGCGGCGCCTTGTCGACGTGGCGCAGGACTGCATCGTGATCGAGCCGGATTGCGGCACGACCGCGGGCCTGAGAATGCAGGCGGTGGTCGACTCAGGCACGGTCATGGCGACGCTCGGCATGCGCGTTCTTGGCCGCACCGCGGCAGAAGACGTGATCGCGCCGGCAACCGGCAAGATCGTGATCGAGGCCGGACGCACGATCGACGAACGCGATGTTGAGAAGATCGAAACTGCGAACGTGCAGTCATTCCGCATTCGCTCGGTGCTGACCTGCGAAACCAAGAACGGGGTGTGCGCCAAGTGCTATGGGCGTGACCTGGCTCGCGGTACGCCGGTCAATCTCGGCGAAGCGGTCGGCGTCATCGCGGCGCAATCGATCGGCGAGCCGGGTACCCAGCTCACAATGCGCACGTTCCACATCGGTGGAACGGCGCAGGTGGTCGATCAGTCGACGCTCGAAGCCAGCTTTGAGGGCAAGATCGAGATCCGCAACCGCAACATCGTCAAGGACTCTGAGGGCCGCAATATCGCGATGGCCCGCAACATGCAGATCGTCATCATCGACCGCGATGGCACCGAGCGCGCTTCCAACCGCGTTACTTTCGGTTCCAAGATGCTGGTCGAGGACGGCGACAAGGTGAAGCGCGGCCAGCGCATGGCCGAGTGGGATCCCTACACCCGCCCGATCATCTCGGAAGTGGATGGGGTGGTGGCGTTCGAAGACCTGATCGATCGGCTGTCGGTGTCGGAAGCCACCGACGAGTCGACCGGCATCACCAAGCGCGTGGTTATCGACTGGCGGGCCAATCCGCGCTCGAGCGACCTGAAGCCTACGATTCTGGTCAAGGGCAAGGACGCCAAGTCGCGGAAGTCCGGTCGTGGCGGCGCGGAGGCGCGCTACCTGCTGCCGGTCGAAACGATCCTGTCAGTCGAACCGGGTGCTGAAGTGAAGGCCGGCGACGTGCTGGCGCGTATCCCGATGGAAAGCGCCAAGACGCGCGACATCACCGGCGGTCTGCCGCGGGTGGCGGAGCTCTTCGAGGCGCGGCGTCCGAAGGACCACGCGATCATCGCCGAGACCGGCGGCACCATCCGCTTCGGCCGCGACTACAAGAACAAGCGGCGCATCATCGTCGACTCGGTCGAGGATAGTGTCGAGCCGGTCGAATACCTGATCGCGAAGGGCAAACCCTTCCATCTTCAGGAAGGCGACGTGGTCGAGAAGGGCGATTACATCGTGGAGGGCAATCCCGCTCCGCACGACATCCTGGCGATCAAGGGGATCGAGGCGCTCGCGGCGTACCTCGTCAATGAGATCCAGGACGTCTACCGGTTGCAGGGCGTGACCATCAACGACAAGCACATCGAGGTGATCGTTCGCCAGATGCTGCAGAAGGTCGAACTGACCGACTCGGGCGAAAGCGACATGTTCCCCGGCGAGCAGATCGACCAGATGGACTTCGCGGCGATGAACGACCAGCTCATCGCCGACGGCAAGAAGCCGGCGGTGGCGGTGCCGATCCTGCTCGGCATCACTAAGGCCAGCCTGCAGACACGCTCGTTCTTCTCGGCGGCTTCCTTCCAGGAAACCACCCGCGTCCTCACGGAAGCGGCGGTTCAGGGCAAGGTCGATCCGTTGGAGGGCCTGAAGGAAAACATCATCGTCGGCCGTCTCATCCCGGCGGGCACCGGCGGGATGCAGCAGCGTATCCGTTCGGTCGCCACGCACCGCGACGAACTGATCGTCGAAGAACGCAAGAAGGTGGCAACAGAGGCCGGCGACAAGGCCGCGATGGCCGAACTGAACGAGCTCACCAGCGCCGCCGAATAGACTTCGGCATTGGGTTTAAAATGAAAGGGCCGCCCCTCGGGCGGCCCTTTTTTCTCAGGCGAGAGGGCCCGGTGCCGCGCGGCGCACCTGCGGGGCCATCGCCGCGATGACCAGACCCATCAACGCGATGAGAACAAGCGTTGCGGAAAGACCGAATGATTTGGCCGCGAATCCGATGAGCGGCGGAAAGATCAGGAAGCCGGAATAGCCGAGCGTTGTGACCGCGGCGATACCTGCCGCCGGAGACACGCCCGGCGTGCGGGCGGCGGCGCTGAACGCAATGGGCACGATGTTAGCCCCGCCAATGCCCACAATCGCGAAAGCGAGCGCTGCCAACATCGGGGAGGGGGCGAGGATCGCCAGCGCCGTGCCGATTGCAACGAGCCCGCCGCCAGCCAGTACGGTCAGAACGCCGCCCAGGTGAGCTACGACGACGTCGCCGATAATTCGGCAGACGGTCATCGCGACGGAGAAGACGGCGAAGCCCAGGCCGGCGCCGGCCGGCGTGGCCTCCTTCACGGTCGTCAGAAACAGCGCGCTCCAGTCGGTAACGGCGCCTTCGCTGGCGAAGCCCAGGAATGTCACGATGCCGAGGCCGAGGACGGCCCGGTTAGGCAGGCTGAAGCGTGGGCCGTCCGTAGCAGCGCCCGGGGCTGGCGCCGTTGTGGGAAGGAGGTTCACCGCAGCGACTATCGAGAGCGAGGCGAATACCAGCGCTACGATGGCCGCGCCGGAGCCGTCGCCCCAGCCGACGGCGACGACCGCGCTGCCGATGCCGGCACCGGAAAGCGCGCCCACCGAGAAGAACCCGTGGAAAGAGGACATCGTCGGACGACCGCGGGCGGCTTCGACCTCGGTGGCCTGAGTATTCATGGCAACGTCGAGACCGCCCATCGCGGCGCCGAAGAAGAGCAGGCTTACAAACAGCAATGTGGTCGACTGGGCGAGCATTCCGAACGGAAGGATCGCCGGAAAGGCGACGGCAAGTACGCGGGTCGGCAGACGGGAGCCGAAGCGGGCAAGGGCAACCCCAGTGAGCGGCATGGTGGCGACCGCGCCGATTGCCAGCGTCAGCAGCGCCAGTCCAAGGACCGCGGGGTCTATGGCCAGGCGGGCTTGCACAAGCGGGATGTGTACCGCCCACAAGCCCGTGCCGGCGCCGAGCACGAAGAAGCAGATCGAGACTGCCGCGCGAGCGCGGAAGAGACGTCCAGCGCTCCAGGTGGCGGGGGATTGGGGATGCATTTTACCTGCCTGTTGGCGGTATCCGGCTGAGCTAGGGCCGGTCGCCCGCAAAGTGAACACGATGCGGTTGACAGGCAGGCTGGTGCCGGGCGCCGATGTTCACCGCATCATCCCGGCGACATAGCATGATCCGGTAGGTATCGAGGCATAGTCCGCTGGTACGAGGCCTTTTATGGCGCGGGATTTTGGACTAGATCGCGACATTCGCTCGGACGGCCAATTAGGGATCCGTCAGGGGTTGACGCGGGGAAGGGGAATCACTAGGTTCCGCGCGCTTTCGGACAGGTAAGTAGGACTTTCATTCCGTCGGCGACTCGCTTGCGGATCAAGAAGACCTAAACACTGGCCGTTCTTAGGAAGAAGTTCGCGGAAACATGATCGCGGCTCTTGGCCGTGGTCCTCTGTTTGATGAGTGCCGCCGGTAGCAAGCCGGTCGGGCGCTCGCGGTTTCGCGTAAGCGCGACCGTTGATGTGGAAGAGTTGTAAGGGAAGAAGAGAGCCGAAAGGGCAGCATGCCGACGATCAACCAGCTCATCCGCAAGCCGCGCCTCGCTCCGGTCAACCGCAGCAAGGTTCCGGCGATGCAGCAGAGCCCGCAGAAGCGCGGCGTGTGCACGCGCGTCTATACGACGACGCCGAAGAAGCCGAACTCGGCGTTGCGCAAGGTCGCCAAGATTCGCCTGACCAACGCGTTTGAAGTCATCGGCTACATCCCCGGCGAGGGTCATAACCTCCAGGAACACTCGGTAGTCATGATCCGTGGCGGCCGCGTAAAAGACCTTCCGGGCGTGCGCTATCACATTATTCGCGGCGTGCTCGACACCCAGGGCGTAAAAGACCGCAAGCAGCGCAGATCGAAGTACGGAGCGAAGCGGCCCAAATAGGTTCGGGCCGTTTTTTGTTTCTCTGAGACCAGGAAAGACGAGATGTCACGCCGCCACCGCGCCGAAAAACGGGAGATCACTCCCGACCCGAAGTTCAAGAACGAGGTCGTGACCAAGTTCATGAACTCGGTCATGAGTCACGGGAAGAAGTCGGTCGCCGAGCAGATCGTGTACGGCGCTTTCGACATCATCCAAACAAAGACCAAGCAGGACCCGCTGGGCATCTTCCGCTCGGCGCTCGACAACGTGATGCCCTCGATCGAGGTGCGTTCACGGCGCGTCGGCGGCGCCACCTACCAGGTGCCGGTCGAGGTCCGCGTGGAGCGCCGCCAGGCGCTCGCCATCCGCTGGCTGCTCGTCGCCGCCCGTGGCCGCAACGAAAAGACGATGATCGACAAGCTCTCGGGGGAGCTGCTTGACGCCGCCAACAACCGCGGCAACGCGGTCAAGAAGCGCGAAGACACGCACCGGATGGCGGAAGCCAACCGCGCCTTCTCGCACTACCGCTGGTAAGAATCGAAAGCCTCCGCGATGCCGCGCACCCATAAAATCGAAGATTACCGCAATTTTGGCATCATGGCCCACATCGATGCCGGCAAGACCACGACTACCGAGCGGATTCTCTTCTATACCGGCAAGTCCCACAAGATCGGCGAAGTCCACGACGGCGCTGCGACCATGGACTGGATGGAGCAGGAGCAGGAGCGCGGCATCACGATCACGTCCGCCGCTACCACCGCCATCTGGAACAACAAGCGTCTCAACATCATCGACACACCCGGCCACGTCGACTTCACCATCGAGGTGGAGCGTTCGCTGCGCGTTCTCGACGGCGCCGTATGCGTGCTCGATTCCAACCAGGGCGTCGAGCCGCAGACCGAGACCGTCTGGCGCCAGGGCGACAAGTACAAGGTGCCGCGCATCGTCTTCGCCAACAAGATGGACAAGATCGGCGCGAATTTTTACCAGTGCCTGGAAGATATCAAGGTGCGCCTCGGCGCCAAGCCGATCGCGATCCAGCTGCCGATCGGCTCCGAGAACGACTTCAGGGGCATCATCGACCTCGTGCGCATGAAGGGTGTCGTCTGGGAAGACGAGACGCTCGGTGCGAAGTATCATGACATCGAAATTCCGGCCGACATGAAGGATCTGGTCGCCGAGCATCGCGCGCTTCTCATCGAGGCGGCGGTGGAACTCGACGACGTGGCGCTCGCCGCCTTCTTCGACGGCAAGGAGCCGGACGAGGCGACGCTCAAGAAACTCATTCGCCGCGCGGTGATCGAAGGCAAGTTCTTCCCGGTGCTCGCCGGCTCGGCTTTCAAGAACAAGGGCGTGCAGACGCTGCTCGACGCGGTGGTCGACTACCTGCCGTCGCCGCTCGACGTGCCGCCGATCAAGGGCATCGACCCCAAGGGCAACGAAGTCGTGCGCCTGCCGCGTGACGACGAGCCGCTGGCCATGCTCGCCTTCAAGGTCATGGACGATCCATTTGTCGGCTCGCTCACTTTCTGCCGCATCTACTCGGGCGTGCTCGAGTCATCGACCACGCTGCTCAATTCGCCGCGCGATCGCAAGGAGCGCGTCGGCCGCATGCTGCTCATGCATGCCAACCACCGGGAAGACACCAAGGAAGCATACGCCGGCGACATCATCGCACTGGCCGGCCTCAAGGAAGCCCGCACCGGCGACACGCTCTGCGATCTGCAGAAGCCGGTGATCCTTGAAAAGATGGAATTCCCCGATCCGGTCATCGAGATCGCCGTCGAACCGAAGACCAAGGCCGACCAGGAGAAGCTCGGCATGGCGCTGCAGCGCCTCGCTGCCGAGGATCCTTCATTCCGTGTCTCGACCGACCCGGAAAGCGGCCAGACGCGCCTCAAGGGCATGGGCGAACTGCATCTCGACATCAAGGTCGACATCCTGCGCCGCACCTACAAGGTCGACGTCAACGTCGGCGCGCCGCAGGTGGCCTACCGCGAGACGATTACGCGCACGATCAATCACACGTACACGCACAAGAAGCAGTCGGGCGGCTCCGGTCAGTTCGCGCAGGTCGAGTTCGACATCGGCCCGAGCGGCGTAGGCAAGGGCAACCAGTTCGACGCGAAAATTGTCGGCGGCACGGTGCCGAAGGAATATATCCCCGGCGTCGAGAAGGGCTACGAGTCGGTTCTGACCGCGGGGCCGATCATCGGGTTTCCCGTCGTCGACATCACCGTCGTCCTCGTCGACGGCAAGTACCATGACGTCGACTCTTCGGCGCTCGCCTTCGAAATCGCCACCCGCGCGGGTCTGCGCGAAGCGCTGAAGATGGCCGGCCCGGTGCTGCTCGAACCGATCATGAAGGTCGAGGTGGTGAGCCCCGAGGAATATCTCGGTTCGGTGATCGGCGATCTCAACTCGCGGCGCGGCCAGATCATGGGTACCGACACGCGCGGCAACGCCCAGGTCATCAACGCAACGGTGCCGCTCGCCAACATGTTCGGTTACGTCAACCAGCTTCGGTCCATGTCGCAAGGCCGGGCGAATTACACGATGCAATTCAGTCATTACTCCCAGGTGCCACAAGCCGTGGCTGACGAAGTCCAGGCGAAGTACGCCTGATCCAACGGAATCACAGAAAGACGGAGAGCCCCGATGGCCAAAGAGAAATTCGAGCGGAACAAGCCGCATTGCAACATTGGGACGATCGGCCACGTCGATCATGGCAAGACGTCGCTAACCGCGGCGATCACCAAGGTCCTGGCCGAGACGGGCGGGGCGGTCTACAAGGCGTATGCCGACATCGATGCGGCGCCTGAAGAGCGCGCGCGCGGCATCACCATCAACACGGCGCACGTCGAGTACCAGACGGCGAAGCGGCACTACGCCCACGTCGATTGTCCCGGTCACGCCGACTACGTGAAGAACATGATCACCGGCGCGGCGCAGATGGACGGCGCCATCCTAGTGGTGTCGGCTGCGGACGGCCCGATGCCGCAGACGCGCGAGCACATCCTGCTTGCCTACCAGGTCGGCGTGCCGGCGCTGGTGGTGTTCCTCAACAAGGTCGACATGGTCGACGACCCCGAGTTGCTCGAACTGGTCGAGCTCGAAGTGCGCGAGCTGCTCACCAAGTACAAGTTCCCGGGCGACAAGGTGCCGGTCATCAAGGGCTCGGCCCTGGTTGCGCTGGAAGGCGGCGACCCCAAGCTTGGCCATGACGCCATCCTCGAGCTGATGAAGGCGGTCGACGATTACATCCCGCAGCCGGAGCGGCCGATCGACCTGCCGTTCCTGATGCCGATCGAAGACGTGTTCTCGATCTCCGGCCGTGGCACCGTCGTCACCGGCCGCGTCGAGCGCGGCATCGTCAAGGTGGGCGAGGAAGTCGAGATCGTCGGCATCAAGCCGACCACCAAGACGGTGGTCACCGGCGTCGAGATGTTCCGCAAGCTGCTCGATCAAGGCCAGGCGGGCGACAACATCGGCGCGCTGCTCCGCGGTGTCGATCGCGAGGGCGTCGAGCGCGGCCAGGTGCTGTGCAAGCCAGGTTCGGTCACGCCGCACACCCAGTTCAAGGCCGAGGCCTACATCCTCACCAAGGAGGAGGGTGGCCGTCATACGCCGTTCTTCACCAACTACCGGCCGCAGTTCTACTTCCGCACGACCGACGTGACAGGCGTGGTTCAGCTGCCGGAAGGCACCGAGATGGTGATGCCGGGCGACAACATCGCAATGGAAGTGACGCTGATCGTGCCGATCGCCATGGAAGAGAAGCTGCGCTTCGCCATCCGCGAAGGCGGCCGCACCGTCGGCGCCGGCGTGGTGTCGTCGATCATCAAGTGACCCCGTAAGGGTCATCCCCGCGCAGGCGGGGAGTTACTGGAACGAGTGACGTGAATGGCCGGGATTAAGCCCGGCCATGACCGACGAGAGAAAAAATGAACGGCCAGAATATCCGTATCCGGCTCAAGGCGTTCGACCATCGTATCCTCGATGCGTCGACCCGCGAGATCGTCAATACCGCCAAGCGGACCGGCGCGCGTGTGCGTGGGCCAGTGCCGCTGCCGACCCGGATCGAGAAATATACCGTCAACCGCTCGCCGCACGTCGACAAGAAGAGCCGTGAACAGTTCGAGATGCGCACGCACAAGCGGCTCCTCGATATCGTCGATCCGACCCCGCAGACGGTGGACGCGCTGATGAAGCTCGACCTCGCCGCCGGCGTGGATGTCGAGATCAAGCTCTAGAGCCGGGCAGGGAACGAGAAACGCCATGCGTTCAGGGTTGATCGCACAGAAGGTCGGCATGACCCGCGTCTTTACGGAGGCGGGCGAGCAGGTGGGAGTCACCGTGCTCAAGGTCGACAATTGCCAGGTCGTGGCGCAGCGCACCGTCGACAAGAACGGCTATGCCGCCGTCCAGCTCGGCGTCGGCGTGCGCAAGGTCCGCAACACGCCGCGCGCCTTGCGCGGGCATTTCGCCAAGGCTTCGGTGGAGCCCAAGCGGAAGGTCGCCGAGTTCCGCGTGTCGCCGGACAATCTCATCGATGTCGGCGCCGAAATCACCGCGGATCATTTCGTCGTCGGCCAGTTCGTCGATGTCACCGGCACCTCGATCGGCAAGGGCTTCCAGGGCGTCATGAAGCGCTGGAACTTCGGCGGCGGTCGCGCCACGCACGGCAACTCGGTGTCGCATCGCGTGGCAGGCTCGACCGGTCAGCGCCAGGACCCCGGCAAGGTGTTCAAGGGCAAGAAGATGGCCGGACACATGGGCGACGATCGGGTCACCACGCAGAACCTGAAGATCGTCAAAACAGATGCCGGCCGCGGCCTGATCATGGTCGAAGGCGCGGTGCCTGGAGCCAAGGGCGGCTGGATCCTGGTTCGGGATGCGGTCAAGCGCGCCCTGCCGAAGGAAGCACCGAAGCCCGGCGCCATCCGCAAGGCGGAAGCCGCGCCCACGCCGGCTGCTGCAGCGGCACCGGCGACTGAAACGACGGGGGCCGAGTGATGGACCACAAGATCACGACGCTCGACGGCAAGGCTGGCGGCACGGTGGTTCTGCCGGACGAGATTTTCGGTCTGGAGCCGCGCGCCGACATCCTGCAGCGCATGGTTCGCTACCAGCTTTCCAAGCGCCAGCTCGGCAACCACAAGACCAAGATGCGCGGCGAAATCGCCGCGACCACCAAGAAGATGTACGCCCAGAAGGGCACCGGTCGGGCGCGGCACGGGGCAAAGAGCGCGCCGCAGTTTCGCGGCGGCGGCCGCTCATTCGGTCCGGTCGTCCGGAGCCATGCCCACGACCTGCCGAAGAAGGTGCGCGCGCTGGCGCTGAAGCATGCCCTTTCCGACAAGGCGAAGGGCGAGAAGCTGATCATTATTGCCGACACCAAGGTCAAGGACGGCAAGACGAAGGCGCTCGCAGGCCAGTTCAGGAAGCTCGGCTGGTCGAGCGCGCTCATCATCGATGGGGCGTCGGTTGAGCCGAACTTTGCCTTGGCGGCCCGCAATATCCCGATGGTCGACGTGCTGCCCGTGCAGGGTATCAACGTCTACGACATCCTGCGCCGCGACACGCTGGTGCTCACCAGGGCCGCGGTCGACGCGCTGACGGAACGGTTCAAATGATTACGCTCAGCCACTACGACGTCATTCGTCGGCCGGTCATCACCGAAAAGTCGACCGCCGCTTCGGAGCACAACAAGGTCATTTTCCATGTCGCGCCGGGCGCGACCAAGCCGCAAATCAAGGCGGCCGTGGAGGCTCTGTTCAAGGTCAAGGTGAAGAGCGTCAACACGCTGGTGCGCAAGGGCAAGAACAAACGCTTCCGCGGCATCGCCGGGCGCACGTCCGACACCAAGCGGGCTATCGTAACGCTGGTCGAGGGCCAGATGATCGACGTGACGACCGGGCTGTAGGAGTGGAACGATGGCACTGAAAACCTACAAGCCAACGACCCCCAGCCAGCGCGAGCTGGTGCTGGTCGACCGCTCGCACCTTTACAAGGGCAAGCCGGTCAAGGGCCTGATCGAGGGCAAGCATTCCACCGGCGGCCGCAATAATCACGGCCGTGTCACAGTTCGCTGGCGCGGCGGCGGGCACAAGCGTGCCTACCGCATTATCGATTTCAAGCGCCGCAAGCTGGACGTAATCGGTACGATCGAGCGGCTGGAGTACGATCCTAACCGTACCGCTTTCATCGCGCTTGTGCGCTACGCCGACGGCGAGTTGAACTACATTCTGGCGCCGCAGCGGCTCGCCGCCGGTGACACGATCGTGGCTTCGAAGGCCGCTGACGTGAAGCCGGGCAATGCGATGCCGCTGTCGGCGATGCCGGTCGGCACGATTGTCCATAACATCGAGATGAAGCTCGGCGCCGGCGGCCAGATGGCCCGTTCGGCCGGCACCTACGCCCAGTACGTCGGGCGCGAACAGGGCTATGCGATCCTGCGATTGAACTCGGGCGAGCAGCGCCTGGTCAACCAGAACTGCTTCGCCACGGTCGGCGCGGTCTCCAATCCGGACCACGGCAACGTCAATATCGGCAAGGCTGGCCGCAATCGCTGGAAAGGTCGCATGCCGTCGGTGCGCGGCGTCGCGATGAACCCGGTCGACCATCCGCTCGGCGGCGGCGAAGGCCGCACCTCGGGTGGCCGTCATCCGGTGACGCCGTGGGGCAAGCCGACCAAGGGCGCCAAGACCCGCAAGAACAAGCGGACCAACAAATTCATCTCGCGCAGTCGTCATGCGCGCAAAGGCTAAGAGAGGCTGACCGGTGGCTCGTTCAATCTGGAAAGGTCCGTTCGTCGACGGTTACCTGCTGCGCAAAGCCGACAAGGCGCGCAGCGGCGGTCGTAACGACGTCATCAAGATGTGGAGCCGGCGGTCGACCATTCTGCCGCAGTTCGTCGGCCTGACCTTCGGTGTTTACAACGGCACCAAGCACATCCCGGTGCTGGTGAGCGAGGACATGGTCGGTCACAAGTTCGGCGAGTTCTCGCCGACGCGGACCTTTCACGGCCATACGGCGGGTGACAAGAAAGCCAAGAGGGCGCCGGCATGAGCAAGCCCAAGCGCGAACGGCCGCTGACCGCCACGGAAGCGCGGGCGCGGACCAGTACCATCCGAATCTCGCCGCAGAAGCTCAATCTCGTGGCGCAGTTGATCCGTGGCAAAAAGGTGTCGGCCGCGCTCGCCGATCTCACCTTCTCGCAGAAGCGCATCGCCCGCGACGTCAAGAAGACACTGGAGTCGGCGGTTGCCAACGCCGAGAACAATCATCAGCTTGACGTCGACTCGCTGGTCGTGGCGGAAGCCCATGTCGGCAAGTCGCTGGTCCTGAAGCGGTGGACGCCGCGTGCCCGCGGGCGCGTCGGTTCGATCCACAAGCGCTTCTCGCATCTGACCATCGTCGTTCGTGAAGTCGAGGAAACCGCCTGATGGGCCAGAAGGTAAATCCGATCGGGCTGCGGCTCGGGATCAACCGGACGTGGGACTCGCGCTGGTTCGCCAACAAGGGCGAATACGGGCGCCTGCTCCATGAGGACATGAAGATCCGCAAGACGCTGATGGACGAGCTGAAGCAGGCCGCGGTGTCCAAGATCGTCATCGAGCGCCCGCACAAGAAGGCGCGCGTCACGATCCATTCGGCGCGCCCCGGCATCGTCATCGGCAAGAAGGGCGCCGACATCGAGAAGCTGCGCAAGCGGGTTGCCTCGATGACAGACTCCGAAGTGCACATCAACATCGTCGAAGTGCGCAAGCCGGAAACCGACGCCAACCTGATCGCAGCGTCGATCGCGCAGCAGCTCGAGCGGCGCATTGCCTTCCGCCGCGCCATGAAGCGCGCGGTGCAATCGGCCATGCGGCTTGGTGCCGAGGGCATCCGCATCACCTGCGGCGGTCGCCTCGGCGGTGCCGAAATCGCGCGGACGGAGTGGTACCGCGAAGGCCGCGTGCCGCTGCACACATTGCGCGCCGACGTCGACTACGGTTCGGCGACGGCCAACACCGCCTATGGGACCTGTGGCGTGAAGGTCTGGGTGTTCAAGGGCGAGATACTGGAGCACGACCCGATGGCCTCCGAGCGCCGTCAGGCCGAGGCTTCCGAGCAGGGCGGCGGTCAGCGCCGTCGCGAGCCGGCGGCCTGAGAGATTTTGAGAGAGCAGATCCATGTTGCAGCCCAAGCGCACCAAATACCGCAAAGCCTTCAAGGGCCGTATCCACGGCACCGCGACGTCGGCGGCTGAACTGACGTTCGGCGCGTTCGGCTTGCGTGCGCTTGAGCCGGAGCGGGTGACGGCACGGCAGATCGAGGCGGCGCGCCGCGCGATCACACGCGAGATGAAGCGCGCCGGCCGCGTCTGGATCCGGGTGTTCCCGGACGTGCCGGTTTCGAAGAAGCCGACCGAGGTGCGCATGGGCAAGGGCAAGGGCACGCCGGAATTCTGGGCGGCCCGGGTCAAGCCCGGCCGAATCATGTTCGAAATTGACGGCGTGCCGGTGGAACTGGCGAAGGAAGCGCTGCGCCTCGGCGCGGCGAAGCTGCCAGTGCGCACGCGCTTCGTACAGCGCATCGCCGACTAGCGGGTAGGGGAAGAAGACGATGAAGCCGGCGGATATTCGGTTGATGAGCAGCGACCAGGTGGGCGACGAGATCGACCGCCTGAAGAAGGAGCAGTTCAACCTGCGTTTTCAGCGCGCCAGCGGCCAGCTTGAGAATACGGCGCGGGTGCGCCAGGTGCGCCGCGATATCGCGCGCCTGACCACGATCGCCGCCCAGGGCGTGGCTGCGCCGAAGACCGCGACGAAGGCGAAGCCGGCGTCGAAGACGAAGACAAAGGGCAAGTAAGACAATGCCGAAACGCGTCCTGCAGGGCACCGTCGTCAGCGACAAGAACGACAAGACGATCGTCGTCCTTGTCGAGCGTCGCTTCACGCACCCGGTACTCAAGAAGACGATCCGCCGGTCGAAGAAGTATCACGCGCACGACGCCGCCAATAAGTTCAAGGTCGGCGACCAGGTATCCATCGAGGAGAGCGTGCCGATCTCTAAGAACAAGCGCTGGGTCGTGCTCGACCAGGCGGCTGCCAAGTAGTTGAGAATTTCCGGCGCAGAGGCGCCGGACCGGGAAGCAGAGAAGAGTAGACTGACATGATCCAGATGCAGACGAACCTCGATGTGGCGGATAATTCCGGCGCCCGCCGCGTCATGTGCATCAAGGTCCTCGGCGGATCTAAGCGCAAGTACGCCTCGGTCGGCGACATCATCGTCGTCTCGGTCAAGGAAGCCATTCCGCGCGGACGCGTGAAGAAGGGCGACGTGATGAAGGCGGTGGTCGTGCGCACGGCAAAGGATATCCGCCGCGCCGACGGCAGCGTCATCCGCTTCGACCGCAACGCGGCGGTGCTCATCAATAATCAGTCGGAGCCGGTCGGCACGCGCATCTTCGGGCCAGTGCCGCGCGAACTGCGTGCCAAGAACCACATGAAGATCATCTCGCTCGCCCCGGAGGTTTTGTAATGGCCGCCAGGATTCGCAAGGGCGACAACGTCATCGTCATCGCCGGCCGCGACAAGGGCAAGACCGGCGAAGTGATCGAGATGCTGCCGAAGGAAAGCCGCGCGGTGGTGCGTGGCATCAATGTGGTGCGGAAGCACCAGCGCCAGTCGGCGCGCGAGCAGGGCGGCATCATCACCAAGGAACTGTCCATTCACATTTCGAACATCGCGCTGACCGATGCCAGCGGCAAGGCGACGCGGGTCGGTTTCCGCGACGCGCCGGACGGCCGCAAGGTCCGCTTTGCCAAGCGGACAGGAGATACGATCGATGCCTGAGACCAAATACGAACCGCGCCTCAAGGCCGCCTACCGTGACAAGATCCGTCCGGCTCTGGTCGAGGAGTTCGGCTACAAGAATGCGATGGAAGTGCCGCGCATCGACAAGATCGTGCTCAACATGGGCATCGGCGAGGCGGTCAACGATTCCAAGAAGGTGACGTCGGCGCTCGCCGATCTCGCCAAGATTGCCGGGCAGAAGCCGGCCGTGACGAAATCGCGCAAGTCGATCGCCACCTACAAGCTGCGCGAGAACATGCCGATCGGCGGACGGGTGACGTTGCGCCGCGACCGCATGTACGACTTCCTCGACCGCTTGGTGACCGTGGCGCTGCCGCGCGTGCGCGACTTCCGCGGGCTCAACCCGAAGAGCTTCGACGGGCGTGGCAACTTCGCAATGGGCATCAAGGAGCACATCATTTTCCCGGAGATCAACTACGACGACGTTGACGAGATCTGGGGCATGGACGTGATCGTATGCACGACAGCGGCGAGCGACGATGAAGCGCGTGCGCTGCTCAAGGCCTTCGATTTTCCGTTCCGCCAATAGCCGACTTAGGACAGGGCCGAAATGGCAAAGAAAAGTTCGATTGAGAAAAACAACCGCCGGCGCAAGATGGTGGCGCGGCTCGCGGGCAAGCGCGCCGAGTTGAAGCGCATGGCAAACGACGAGAGCATTTCTCAGGAGGAGCGCTTCCAGGCACGCCTCAAGCTGGCCGAGATGCCGCGTAATTCGTCGGCCGTGCGCATTCGCAACCGCTGCGAGATCACCGGCCGCCCGCGCGGCGTCTATCGCAAGCTGAGGATGTCGCGCATCGCGCTGCGCGATCTCGGGTCGGCCGGGATGATCCCCGGGCTGGTCAAGTCGAGCTGGTGAGGAGAGACACGCGATGACAATGTCCGATCCGCTCGGCGACATGCTGACCCGCATCCGCAACGCGCAGATGCGCAAGAGTTCCAAGGTGTCGACGCCGGGCTCGCAACTTCGCCGGCACGTTCTCGACGTGCTCCAGCACGAAGGCTACATCCGCGGCTATTCGACCGTCGATTTCGACAACGGTCGCTCCGAGTTCGAGATCGAGCTGAAGTATTACGACGGCGAGCCGGTTATCCGCGATGTTGAACGCGTTTCTCGTCCGGGCCGCCGGGTCTACGTCTCGGTGAAGAACATACCGCGCGTCGCCAACGGTCTAGGCGTCTCGATCCTTTCGACTCCGAAGGGCGTGATGTCGGATGCCGAGGCGCGCGACCAGAATGTCGGGGGAGAAGTGCTCTGCCGCGTGTTCTAGCGCGGTCGGGCGAACAGGTTTTCGTGGATCGGAACGGTTGAAATGTCGCGAATTGGCAAGAAGTCAGTATCGGTGCCGAAGGGCGTGACGGCCAACGTCAACGGCCAGTCGGTGACTGTGAAGGGACCCAAGGGCGAGCTGTCGTTCCTGGCGAGCGACGAAGTGCATGTGAAGTTCTCCGACGGCAAGATTTCGATTGAGCCGAGCAGCGAGACCAAGAAGGCACGCTCGGCGTGGGGCATGTCGCGCACCATGGTGTCGAACCTGATGAAGGGCGTCACCGTCGGCTTCGAGCGCAAGCTCGAGATCAACGGGGTGGGTTTCCGCGCGGCCGTCGCCGGCAAGAACCTGCAGCTCAACCTCGGCTACAGCCACGACGTGGTCTTTGCCATCCCGGCCGGCATCAAGATCGAGTGCCCGAAGCCGACGGAAATCGTGATCACCGGCTCGGACAAGCAGAAGGTCGGACAGGTTGCCGCCGAGATCCGACAGTTCCGCAAGCCAGAGCCTTACAAGGGCAAGGGCGTGAAGTATTCCGACGAACATATCTTCCGCAAGGAAGGGAAGAAGAAGTAACGGCCATGACCACCTCGACCCGCGAACGCCGCATTTTCCGTGTCCGCAGCGCCGTCCGCGCCGCCGCGCGCGGCCGCCTGCGCCTCAGCATTTTCCGCTCGTCCAAGCACATCTATGCCCAGGTCATCGACGACAGCGACGGCAAGACGCTCGCGGCGGCTTCGTCGCGCGACGCCGACCTGAAGGACAAGCTGAAGACCGGTGCCGACACCGCGGCGGCTGCCGAGGTCGGCAAGCTGGTTGCCGAGCGGGCGACCAAGGCCGGCGTCAAGGAAGTCGTGTTTGATCGCGGTCGCTACCTCTATCACGGGCGCGTGAAGGCGCTCGCGGACGGCGCCCGGGAGGGCGGGCTCAGCTTCTGACGCACCCTTGAACCGGGGCGCCCTGACAACGATATCGGATCAACGGACAAAACATGGCAAGAGAACCACACCAACGCGAACGGGGCGGTCGGGATCGCGAAGACAGCGAATTCGTCGACAAGCTCGTCCACATCAATCGTGTCGCGAAGGTGGTCAAGGGCGGCCGGCGCTTCGGTTTTGCGGCACTCGTCGTCGTCGGTGACCAGAAGGGGCGCGTCGGCTTCGGCCACGGCAAGGCGCGCGAAGTGCCGGAGGCCATTCGCAAGGCGACGGAGGCTGCCAAGCGCGGCCTGATCCGCGTGCCGCTGCGCGAGGGCCGCACGCTCCATCACGACGTCATGGGGCGCCATGGCGCCGGCAAGGTCGTTTGCCGCGCGGCGCCTCCCGGTACCGGCATCATTGCCGGCGGCCCGATGCGCGCCGTATTCGAGACGCTTGGCGTCCAGGACGTGGTGGCGAAGTCCTTCGGCTCATCCAACCCCTACAACATGGTGCGCGCCACGTTCGACGCCCTCGGCAACGAGGACAGTCCGCGTGGCGTCGCGGCGCGTCGCGGAATCAAGGTTTCGACCTTGCAGTCGCGCCGCCGCGACGTGGATGTAGAAGCGGTCGAGGCATAGCCATGGCCAAGAAAAGTACGGGCAAGACGGTAACGGTCGAGCAGATCGGCAGTCCGATCCGCCGTCCGGCAGATCAGCGCGCCACCTTGATCGGTCTCGGCCTCAACCGTATCCGCCGGCGCAAGACCCTGCAGGACACGCCGTCTGTGCGGGGCATGATTGCCAAGGTGAAGCATCTCGTGCGCGTCGTCGACGAAGCGTAGCGCGCGCGGTTTTTGGGGAAGAACGATGAAACTGCATGAATTGGCCGACAAGGCCGGCGCCACCAAGAATCGGATGCGTGTCGGCCGCGGTATCGGTTCCGGCAAGGGCAAGACTGCCGGGCGCGGCGTCAAGGGCCAGAAGGCCCGCACCGGCGTCGCCATAAAGGGCTTCGAAGGCGGGCAAATGCCGCTGCATCGGCGGTTGCCGAAGCGCGGTTTCAACAACATATTCGCCAAGAGCTTCAATGAAGTAAGCGTCGGCACAATCCAGAAGGCGATCGACTCGGGCAAGCTTGACGGCAAGGCGCCGATCACGGCGGCGGTACTCAAGCAAGCCGGGCTTGTCCGCCGGGCGCTGGACGGTGTGCGCATCCTCGGCGACGGCGAGATTACGGCGAATATTGCGTTGGAAGTGGCCGGCGCATCGAAGCCGGCGATCGCGGCCATCGAGAAGGCCGGTGGCTCGGTGAAGATTCTGGGGGCGGTAGCGAAGTCGGCCGAATAACGCGCAAGCGGGCGGAACGGAGCGAACCATGGCGTCAGCGGCAGAACAACTCGCGGCCAATCTCAATTTCGGAGCGTTCGCCAAAGCCGAGGCGCTGAAGAAGCGCATCTGGTTCACGCTTGGCGCGCTGCTCATCTATCGGCTCGGCACGTACATCCCGGTGCCCGGCATCAACCCGACGGCTCTCGAGCACGCTTTCAATACCCAGCAGAGCGGCATTCTCGGGATGTTCAACATGTTCGCCGGCGGCGCGGTCGGCCGCATGGCGATCTTTGCGCTGGGCGTGATGCCCTATATTTCCTCGTCAATCATCATCCAGCTGATGACGTCGATCATCCCGACGCTCGAGGCCCTCAAAAAGGAGGGCGAGCAGGGACGCAAGGTCATCAATCAGTACACGCGCTACGGGACGGTTATCCTGGCGGCGCTGCAGTCCTACGGCATCGGCATCGGGCTGGAGGGGGCGAGCAACATCGTCATCAGCCCAGGCCCGTTCTTCCTCATCACGACGATGATCACGCTGACCGGCGGGACGATGTTCCTGATGTGGGTGGGTGAGCAGATCACTGCGCGGGGCATCGGCAACGGGCTGTCGCTGATCATCTTTTCCGGGATCGTCGCCAACCTCCCTCATGCCATCACCGGCACGCTGGAACTCGGCCGGGAGGGGGCGCTGTCGCCGATCATCATCGTCGCCGTGGCAATCATGGCGATCGTGGTGGTTGCGTTCATCGTGTTCGTCGAGCGCGCCCAGCGGCGGCTCCTGATCCAGTACCCGAAGCG
>Ga0208849_1000739_pt1 | contig 27577 bp, 24 predicted proteins | sample NGESurdeep072012_10_FD_184470 | JGI IMG/M metagenome (GOLD analysis project Ga0208849, IMG submission 184470) | Arctic peat soil microbial communities from Barrow, Alaska - NGEE Surface sample 53-3 deep-072012 (SPAdes) | ecosystem: Environmental > Terrestrial > Soil > Wetlands > Peat ... | reverse complement strand
CGCACGGCTCGGGGCCGACGTGGGTCGCTATTCCTTCATCGCAGTGGACTTGCACCACCTACTCCTTGCCGGTCTCCCGGCGCACTCACCCGATTGCCCGGCCGGTCCTGACCGGTCAGCCGCGCCGGCCCTGCCAGGCCTGGAACATCAGGACCGTCCACATCCGGTGATCGAGCGAACTGTCGCCGCCGAGGTAGCGGCGCCACAGTCTTTCGACCGGCGCCGGGCGCAAGACGCCCTGACGCCGCAGCACGGCGGGGTCCAGCAGCTCTTCGGCCCAGCCGCGCAGGGCGCCGCTGAGCCAGGCGTGGAGGGGCACGGAAAAGCCCAGCTTCGGCCGGTCGATGAGTTCGCGCGGCACGTAACGATGGAGGACCTGGCGCAGCAGCCACTTGGCCTCGCCGCCCGGGGCGATCTTCATCGACCCCGGGGCGCGCCAGGCGAAGGCGGCGACGGCCGGATCGAGAAATGGGGCGCGGGTCTCCAGGCCACATGACATGGCGGCCCGATCGAGCTTCACCAGGATGTCGCCGGGAAGATAGTCGATACTATCCCGCCATTGCATGGCGTCCAGATCGGTGTCGAATGCGGGCGCCGGCGGCCGCCAGTCCGGGAGGGTGGCTGGCGGATCGACGAGCAGATCATCCGGGTTGGGCCAGGCGGTCATGGTCAATTCGTACAGCGCCTGCTGGTCGGGGGCGCCCAGCCAGCCAGCCGCCTTGCGCAGACTGGGACCGAGCGCGCCGCGCGAGGCGTACCCGCGCGCGGTCGGCCCCAGAAAACCCAGGGCGGCGTTGGCGAGGCCGAGCGGCACGGCGCCCAGACCCCCGCCGACGACCCCGCGCAGGGGAAGGCGGCGGATCAGGTTCCACAGCCTGGGCACGCCCGAGTAGCGCACATAGCCGCCGAACATCTCGTCGCCGCCGTCGCCGGTCAGACAGACCGTGACGTGACGCCGGGCCATCCGGCACATCAGCAGGGTCGGAATCTGCGAAGGGTCGGCGAAGGGCTCGTCATAGAGGCCCCCCAGATCGGGCACGATGTCGAGCGCGTCGGCGGCGGTGACGGTGTGCAAGGTGTGGTCGGTCCCCAGATGGCGGGCCACGGCCATGGCGGGCGCCGCTTCGTCGAACTCCGGCGCGTCGAAGCCCATGGTGAAGGTCTTCACCGGACGATCCGACACCGCCCGCATGATCGCCACGATGGTCGAGGAATCGATTCCCCCGGAGAGGAAAGCGCCCAGCGGTACGTCGGAAACCATTTGCGCGGCCACCGCCTGGCGCAGCCGCCGGTCCAGCCCCTCCACGGCGGCGCCCGGATCGGCGAGCCGGTCGCTTCGCCCGGCCTCCACCGCGGCTGCCACCGACCAATAGGGTGCGACGGCGGCGCCCTCCCCTTGCCGCCAGGTGACCAGGGCGCCGGGCGGGACCTTGCGAACGTTGCCATAGACGCTGAGCGGCGCGGGGATATAGCCGTAGCGGAAATAGAGCGACAGGGCGGCCGGATCGAGCGCCAGGTCGATGTCCGGCGCGCGGTCGAGAGCGGTGATTTCCGAGGCGAAGCTGAGCGCCTTCGGATCGGCGGCGTAGTAGAGCGGCTTTTCGCCGAAGCGGTCGCGGGCGAGCCAGGCGCGGCGCTCCTGGCGATCCCAGGCGACGAAGGCGAACATGCCCGCGGCGCGGGCCAAGGCGCCGGCGACGCCGAAGCGGGCGATCGCCTCGACAAGGACTTCGACATCGCAACGGCCTCGCCAGGCGATGGCCCCGCCGGCGTCGATCTCGGCCTGGAGGGAGCGGTAGTTGTAGATCTCGGCGTTGGCGACGATGAGGTAGCGTCCATCGGCCGAGATCATCGGCTGGTGGCCGCCGGGACCCAGATCGATCACCGACAGGCGTCGTTGGCCGAGCCACGCGCCGCCTTCGTTCCACACCCCTTCGTCGTCGGGACCGCGGTGGGCAATCGCGCCCAGCATGGCTGCGATCACGCCCCGATCGATCGCCGAGGGTCCGGTCCGGAACGCGCCGGCGATGCCGCACATCGGTCAGCGCCGCCCGAACCCGGAGGCCGGCCTCGCCGCTATTGAGTCTCGCCGCGGCAATGGGTCGTCCACTTGCGGTGGACCATCACCGTTTCGCAGAGGGCGGCGTGGCGCTTCTCGTGGCGCGGCGCCGAGGCCGCGTGGCGATCGGTCGCGGGCTCGGCGGCGCCGTGATGGCGGTGGCGGCGCCCCGTCGCCGGCGCCTCGGGCGTCTTCCTCACGAAGGTGTCGTGATGACGGTGGCCGCGATGATGGCGGTGGTGATGACCGCTCGGGCCGGCGGCGGTGGACTCATGGTCCCCCTTGCCGGCGGCCGGCGCGGCCCGGGTGTGATGATGGTGGTGGTGATGGCGGTTGGCGTCGGCGGTGGAAGTCTGGTGGTCCCCCTTGCCGGCGGTCGCGGCGGTCTTGGCGTGATGATGATGATGATGGTGGTGGTGGTGGACCCTCGCCGAGGCCGCCGGCGCGGTCAGGGCCAGGGCTGTCAGGGCGAAGAGGGCCGCGAGCGCGGTCCGGATGGCGGTGTTCATGCTGTCAACGGTTTCCAAAGTGCGTCGCGTCGCCCCGAGGGTCAGGCGACTCGCCCCCGCAGGTCCTTCAACACCATGGGCACGAGTCCCGGCAAGTCCTCGCTGATGAGGCCGGGGCCGAAGGCCTGGCCGCAGGCGGCGTGGATCCAGGCCCCGGCGCAGGCGGCCTCGAAGCTGGCCATTCCCTGAGCGACCAGTCCGCCGATCAGGCCGGCGAGCACATCCCCCGAGCCGGCGGTGGCCAGCCACGGCGCGCCGTTGAGATTCACCGCCGCCCGGCCGTCGGGGGCCGCGATCACCGTATCGGAGCCCTTGAGCAGCACCACCGCCTGCGCCCGCGCCGCCGCCGACCGCGCCGCCGTGATCCGCTCCGGCGCGCTCTTCAGCAGGCCGGGGAAGATGCGCTCGAATTCGCCCGGGTGCGGGGTCAGCACGTCGTCGCGGTCGAGCGCCGAGAACAGCTCCTCGGGCTCGTCGCGGAAGACACTGAGGGCGTCGGCGTCGATGACCAGGGCCGCGCCGGTCCGCGCCAGGGCCAGGACGTTGGACAGCGTCGCCTCGGTCACTCCCGCCGCCGGCCCGATCACCGCCGCCTCGACGCTGGAGGCCGCCGCTTCCAGTTCGGTCTCGGTCTCGAAGGGCCGCAACATCACCGCCTCCAGGTGGGCGGCGTTGATCATCAGCGCCTCGGGCGGCGAGAGCAGGGTCACCAGGCCGGCCCCGGCCCGCAGGCCGGCGCGCGCCGCCAGCCGGGCCGCCCCGGTGCTCCAGGCTTCGCCGCTGACCACGATCAGGTGACCGCGGCTCTGTTTGTAGGCGTCTGTCCGCGGCCACGGGAAATGGCCCAGCCAGAGCTCCGGATCGTTCTCGAACAGGTTGCCGCCGCCGCCGGCCAGCCCGATGTCGGCGACCACCACCTCGCCGCAGAGCCCGCGTCCCGGCTGGAGCACGTGGACCGGCTTGCGGCGATGGAAGGTGACGGTGACGGCGGCGGCGAAGGCGGTTTCGCCGATCGGCCGGCCGATGTCGCCGCCGAGGCCGCTGGGCAGATCGACCGCCACCACCCTCTCCGACGATCCCGCCAGGGCGCGCGCCAACCGCGCCGCCTCCCCCGCCAGAGGGCGATCGAGCCCGGCGCCGAACAGCGCGTCGATCACCAGAGTGGATGGCGGCGCGGAACCGCCCGGCGGCCGGCTGTCTCCCGTCCACCGGGCCGCCGCCGCGACCGCGTCGGGCGAGGCCGGCGGGGCGAGCGCCTCGATGCGCACCGGCCAGCCCCGCTCGGCGAGCAGCCGGGCCGCGACATAGCCGTCGCCGCCGTTGTTTCCCGGCCCGGCCAGGACCAGCGTGTCGCGCGGCGAGAAGCGTTCGACGATCGCTTCGGCCACCGCCGCCCCGGCCCGCTCCATGAGTTCGACGCCGGCGGTTCCGGCCGCGATGGCGGCCCGGTCGGCGGTCGCCATCTGGTCCACGGTCAGGATCTCACGGGCCAAGATTCGATCCCCTCACAGGATGCCGGTGGCTGCTTCGCGCCCGGGATCGACCACGATCAGCCTGCCTTCGCCGACCTCCAGGACGGTGACCGAGGCGTGATCGGGCCGAAACCCGATCACCTGGGCGGCCCCCGAAATCCGCGACAGCACCGCGTTGATGGCCACGAAGTGGCTGAACACCGCCGCGCCGGGCCGGGCAGCGACCGCTTCGGTCACCCGGCCGCGCCAGGCGTCGTAGTCGAGATCTCCGGCGATGTCCGTCCAGCGTCCGGCCAGGGAGGCGCGCAGCCAGCGCGGGCGGGCCTCGGCGGCGAGGCCGGCGGGGGTCGGGATCTCGCCCACCGCCGGTTCGATGGCGACGGCCACGCCCAGCGCCTCGGCCAGCGGCGCGGCGGTCTGGCGGCACCGGCGCAGCGGCGAGGAGACCACCGTCGTCGGCTGCTCGTCCGGCGGCAAGGCGAGAAGCCGGCGCGCCGTCGCGGCGGCCTGAGTGGCCCCGATGGCGTCGAGGCCGGGGTCGTCGTCGGCGCCGCCCCAGGTCGAGGACGGCCTGCCATGGCGGATGAGATAGATGCGGGCCACGTCTCAGACCGGCGTGAAGAGGTTGCGCACCCCGTCGTCGGCGAGCCCGACGACGCCGCCGCGTCCGACCTGCTCGGTGGATTCGAAGGCCCTCAGAAAGGCCTCGTCGCGCGGGGTGTTGGCGACGAACCGGCGGCCTTCCTGGTCGCGTCCGATGACGATGCCCATGCGGTAGCCCTCGCGGGCGTGGACCACGGTGTAGGTCTCGACCACCGCCGGCCCCTTCGGCCGCTCGATGACCGCCGGATGCGGCAGGGCGTCGATCCGCGACTGGATGGCGAGCGGATTTTCGCGCGCGAACGGACCCTCCGGACGGATGGTCGAATAGACGCCGACCGCCTGCTTGGTGAGGAACCAGCCGTTAGCGGTTGAAAGTCCCCAGGTTTCCGTCGAGGCGCGGAGCTTATCCATGATCGTCGCCACCGCATGCATGGCGTAGTTGTTCCCCGGGCCGCCGAAATACGGCAGGCCGCCGGTGACCGTCAGCCCGCGCGGATCGTCGAGATCCAGCCCCAGCTCCTCGGCGCCGATCTCCACCGCCGAGGGAAAGCATGAATAGAGGTCGATGAACGACAGATCGCTCACGCCGACCCCGGCCATCTCCAGCGCCCGGGCGCCGGTGAGACGCATGGCCGGACTGGAATGGTAGTTCTGCCGCTCGAGCGGAAACCACAGATCGGCGGCGTCGGCGCAGCCGTGCAGATAGACCCAGCGGTCCTCGGGAACGCCGAGGGCCCGGGCCTTTGCGACGCTGGCGATCAGCACCCCGGCCGACTGATCGACCTGCATGATGGCGTTGAGATATTTGGGATAGGGATAGCTGATCATACGGTTGTCGGGGCCGACCTCGACCAGTTCCGCCGCGCTCCGCGCCTTGCGGAACCAGGCGTGAGGATTGGCGGCGGCGACCCTGGTGAAGGGGGCGAAGAGTTCGCCCAGGCGCCGCTGGTGATCGGCGAGACCTCGCCCGTCGCGCGCCCGCAGGGCGTTCTCGAACAGCGGATAGGTGTTCACCGGCAGGCCCAGACCGTGGGCGGCTTCGTGGGGGGTGACCCCCGGACGCGGGTCGCCGACCCGGCGCGGCGGTTCGGTTTCGGCGTCGCCGTAGCCGTCGAAGGGCAGTCCCCGCGCGACCTTGCGCATCAGGGAGCCGAGGAACTCCGCCCCGACCGCCAGGGCGAAGTCGGTCTCCCGGCCCGCGATCCGCTCGGCCAGGAGGTTGATCAGCTGCTGGGGGCTGGCGCCGCCCATGTGGCTGTAGACCTGCCAGGACGGCCGGGCGCCGAGCGCCTTGGCGAGACTGGCCGGCGGATTGATCAGGCGCGGAACCGGCAGGCTGGCCAGCGCCCCCGGCGCATCGACGGTGAAGCCGACCACCGCCAGCGCATCCAGCTCCGAGAGCGCCCGCTCAGCCAGCCCGGCGTCGCGCGCCGCCGCGCCGGCGGCGTCGCGCAGCATCCGCAAGGGCGTGGGCGCGTCGGCGGCGTCGCCGCGGAAGGTGAACTGTCCGGCCCCGATCAGGACCGGGGTTCGCTCGTCCATGGCGGGCGTCTCCCTCGCCGTTGCGATCGGCGATCCTTAGGACGCCCCGGCGCGGTTCACAAACACCATGGCGAATGGCCGGCCAAGGCATGGGCGCCGGGCGCCTGATTTTTCAGCACCGGGCGGCGGCGCCTCCGATTGACAAGCGGGCCGCCCTCCGGGCTCTTGTGCCTGACCGGGCGGCCGTGGTTCGCCGCCTCTCGAACTTAAGATCTGGTTGGGAGCGCATGAAGAAGATCGAGGCGATCATCAAGCCGTTCAAGCTCGACGAGGTGAAGGAAGCGCTTCAGGAACTAGGCCTCCAGGGGATGACGGTCATCGAGGCCAAGGGCTTCGGGCGGCAGAAGGGCCAGACGGAACTCTACCGGGGAGCCGAGTACGTGGTCGATTTTTTGCCCAAGATCAAGATCGAGGTGGTGGTCGCCGACGATCAGCTGGCCGGCGCGGTGGAAGCGATCCAGACCGCGGCCCGGACCGGACGCATCGGCGACGGCAAGATCTTCATCTCCGATGTCATCGAGGCGATCCGCATCCGGACCGGGGAGGTCGGGGGCAGCGCGATCTAGCCCCTGTTCATTTTTCGCAAGTCAGGCAACAAACTCGACGCCGCTGAAGGACCTCAACAGACCATGACCACCCCTAAGGATATCCTGGCCCAGATCAAGGAAAAGGAAGTCAAATACGTCGATGTCCGCTTCACCGACATCCGCGGCAAGCTGCAGCACGTTACCTTCGACATCGATCTGGTCGATGACGAATTCCTCGCCGACGGCACGATGTTCGACGGTTCGTCGATCGCCGGCTGGAAGGCGATCAACGAATCCGACATGAAGCTGCGGCCGGACCTGGCCACCGCCCATATCGATCCCTTCTATCAGCAGACCACGATGTGCCTGTTCTGCGATGTCCTCAACCCGGACACCAACGAGCCCTACAACCGCGATCCGCGGTCGATCGCCCGCAAGGCGCTGACCTATGTCGCCGCGGCCGGCGTCGGCGACACGGTCTATTTCGGCCCCGAGGCGGAGTTCTTCATCTTCGACGACGTGCGCTGGACCACCGCCGCCCACGACACCGGCTACAGTTTCGATTCGATCGAGCTGCCGGCCAACACCGGCCGGGAATACCCCGAAGGCAACATGGGCTTCCGGCCGGGTCCCAAGGGCGGCTATTTCCCGGTCAACCCGGTGGACTCGGCCCAGGATCTGCGCGGCGAGATGCTGAGCGTGATGGGCGAGCTGGGCATGCAGCCGGAAAAGCACCACCACGAGGTCGCGCCGGCCCAGCACGAGCTGGGCCTGAAGTTCTCCGACCTGTTGACCATGGCCGACCGCCTGCAGCTCTACAAATACGTCATCCACAATGTCGCCGCCGCCTACGGCAAGACCGCGACCTTCATGGCCAAGCCGATGTTCGGCGACAACGGCTCGGGGATGCATGTCCACCAGTCGATCTGGAACAAGGGCAAGCCCCTCTTCGCCGGCGACAAATACGCCGGTCTTTCGGAAACCTGCCTGTTCTACATCGGCGGCATCATCAGGCACGCCAAGGCGATCAACGCCTTTTCGAACTCGACGACCAATTCCTACAAGCGCCTGGTTCCCGGCTACGAGGCGCCGGTGAAGCTCGCCTACTCGGCCCGCAACCGCTCGGCCTCGATCCGCATCCCGCACGTCGAAAGCCCCAAGGGCAAGCGCATCGAGGTCCGCTTCCCCGACCCCATGGGCAACCCGTATCTGACCTTCGTGGCCCTCTTGATGGCCGGCCTCGACGGCATCGAGAACAAGCTCCATCCCGGCCAGCCGATGGACAAGAACCTCTACGACCTGCCGCCGCGCGAGCAGAAGAAGGTCCCCGAGGTCTGCGGCTCCCTGCGCGAAGCCCTGGAAAACCTCGACCGCGACCGCGCCTTCCTCAAGAAGGGCGGGGTGATGGACGATGATTTCATCGACAGCTACATCGAGCTTAAGATGGAGGAAGTCATGCGCCTCCAGCTCCATCCCCACCCGGTGGAATTCGACATGTACTACAAGTGCTGAGGTAAGCGCTCGGACCGCGCACCTTGTCAGACCGAGACCGCTCCATCGCTTGCCCCGCGCTTTGGATATGCTAGGAATATCCATTCGACCGGGATGAAGGCCATGACGCAGGCAATCGTGGGAAGATGGGGAAAGACTCTCGCGGTTCGCTTTCCCGCCGAGGTCGCCCGATCCGCCGGCTTGCGGAACGGCGACCGCGTCGAGGTCATCGACCAGGACGGAGAGGTCCTGATCCGCAAGGCCGCGCCCGGCCCAGCCATGGGCGACCTGTTTCGCGGCAAGACACCCGAGGAATGGCGCAACCTTTACGCGGGCGCCTATGACTGGGGTCCTGATCGCGGTCGCGAAGCCATCGAGGAATGAGCGATGGCGACTATCTCCCGGATGCCGGCGATCTGGTGTGGACGGATTTCGATCCGACGCTCGGTCGCGAACAGGCCGGTCGCCGACCGGCGCTGATCGTCTCGCCGGCGGCCTTCACGCTCAATACCGGCTTTGCAATGGTCTGTCCGATCACCCGGCGAATTCGGCCATTTCCGACCAGCGTCATCCTGCCCCCGGCGTTGCCGGTCGCGGGCGAAGTTCTCCTCAGCCATCTGCGCAGCATCGACACGCGCGCCCGCGCGCTCCACTACGCGGGCGCCGCCATCCCTCCCGCGACCGCGCGAGAGGTTCGCGACAGGCTGATGGCCCTGATCGCGATCTGACGCTCGTCGATCATCGGCGGAGACCCCATCGGGCGCCGACGCAAATGGCGACTTGATCGCAATGCCTTCCCGCATTGCGTTCATGTCGCCGATTTGGGCGCGCCGGCGCTCGCAATTCGGCAACACGAAGCCATTGCGAACGGGCAATGGCATCATGTCGCCGGTTGCGCGGTTCATCTGGAATGAAGAAGGCGCCCACCAGCGGCTACCCCACGATGCGCACCGGCAGGTGTTCGTAGCCCTTTACGAAGTTGGAGAGCACCCGCTTGGGCTCGCCCATGACTTCGATGCGGTCCCAGCGCTTGAGGATCTCTTCCCAGACGATGCGCAGCTGCATTTCGGCCAGGCGGTTGCCGACGCAGCGGTGGATGCCGAAGCCGAAGGACAGGTGCTGGCGAGGGCGGGGGCGGTCGATGATGAAGGCGTCGGGATTGTCGATCGCTTCCTCGTCGCGGTTGCCCGAGACGTACCACATCAGGACCTTGTCGCCGGCCTTGATCGATTTGCCGCGCAGTTCGTAGTCGGCCAGGGCGGTGCGGCGCATGTGGGCCAGCGGGGTCTGCCAGCGGATGATCTCCGGCACCATGCTGGTCACCAGCGAGGGATCGTCGCGCAACTTCTGGTATTCGCCGGGGTTCTGGTTCAGGGCCAGCAGGCCGCCGGTGATCGAGTTGCGGGTGGTGTCGTTGCCGCCGACGATGAGCAGGATCAGATTGCCCAGATACTCCATCGGCTCCATGTTCCGCGTGGCGTCGGCGTGGGCCATCATCGAGATCAGGTCGGGGCCCGGCTCGCTGTTGACCCGCTGGTTCCACAGGTCGGTGAAATAGGCGGCGCATTCCATCAGCTCGGCCTGGCCGGACTCCTCGGATTCGATGATCCCCGATTCCGGGGTGGCGGTGGCCACGTCCGACCAGCGGGTGAGTTTGCGGCGGTCCTCCCAGGGGAAATCGAACAGGGTCGCCAGCATCTGGGTGGTCAGTTCGATCGAGACGGTATCGACCCAGTCGAAGGTTTCCCCCACCGGCAGGGCGTCGAAAATCTGGTTGGCCCGCTCGCGGATGATCCCTTCGAGATTGGCCAGGTTGTGCGGCGAGACGATGGGGCTGACCACCTTGCGCTGGGCGTCGTGCTTGGGCGGGTCCATGGCGATGAACATCGGCAGCTTGAAGTCCTCGCGTTCGTTGGCGATGGTGATGCCGCCTTGCGAGGAAAACACTCCGTGATTGGTGTCGACGGTCATGATGTCGGCGTATTTGGTCACCGACCAATAGGGGCCATGCTCGCTCTCGGCCGTGTGGTGGACCGGATCCTCGGCCCGCAGGCGCTCGAAGAACGGCCAGATGGTGTCGTTCTGGAAACGCTCGGCGAGGCTGGGATCGATGCCCGCGAGCGGCGCCGCGTAGGCCTCCGCCCTGGCGTCCTGGTGAATATCGACAGCGCCGTCGGCCATGGCTGGGTCTCCCTGCGGCCAGCCTACGAGCGATGTGGGAGAACGGCAATATGACCGTCAGGGTGATCAACGCCGAGATGGTGCGGGCGCTGCTGCCCATGGACCACTGCATCGAGCTGATGGGCGAGGCGATGACCGCCGGCGTGGCCGAGGGGGCCGTGCAGCCGGTCCGCACCGGGCTGGTAAGCGGGCCCACTGGCGCGCTGGGGCTGATGCCCGGATTCCTGCCGGCGCCCGCCCGGCTTGGGGTGAAGGTGGTCACCGTCTATCCCGGCAATCACGGCGGACCGCTGGGTTCGCACCAGGGCATGGTCCTGCTCTTCGACGCCGCCTCGGGGGCGCCGACCGCGATCGTCGAGGCGCGCGAACTGACCGCGGTGAGAACGGCGGCGGCCAGCGCCGTGGCCACCGACGCCCTGGCACGCGGCGACGCCGAAAGCCTGGCGGTGTTCGGCTGCGGCGACCAGGCCCGCGCCCACCTCGAAGCGATGATGCTGGTGCGCGCCTTCGACCGGGTGATGGTCTGGGGACGCGATCACGCCAAGGCCCGCGCCTTCGCCGAACGCCAATCGGTCCGGCTGGGGCGCGACATCGTCGCGGTCCGCTCGGCGCGGGACGCCGCCGCCGCCGACGTCATCTGCACCGCCACCGCCGCCGCCGAGCCGTTCCTGCTCGGAGCCTGGTTCGAAGGCGGCCAGCACCTGAACGTGGTCGGCTCCAGCATCCCGACGACCTCCGAGATCGACATCGTGGCCGTCGCCCGCTCGCGCTATTTCGTCGATTTCGAACCCAGCGCCCGGGCGCTGGCCGGCGACTTTCTGCGCGCCCTGGAGCTGGGCGCGGTGGCGGACGATCACATCAAGGGCTCGATCGGCCAGGTCCTGACCGGCGAGATCGAAGGCCGCACCGATCCCTCGGAAACCACCCTGTTCAAGTCGCTGGGGATGGTGGCCGAGGACCTGGTGGCGGCGGAATTCGTGGTCGCGGAAGCCGAGCGCCGGGGTCTGGGGCAAGTCCTGGCCTGGTGACGGCAAGGCCGTGACCGGGTTCACGGCGGCGATCGGTCACCCCTGGAATCCGAATCGCTGCTAAGACCGCGCCATGGCCAAGGCCGCGCAAGCCACCCTCTTCGATGACGCCCTGGCCCCGGCCCACCCGCTGTCGGCCTATTCGGCCAAGGACATCGAGGTGCTGGAGGGGCTGGAGCCGGTCCGCAAGCGGCCGGGGATGTACATCGGCGGTGTCGATGAGCGGGCGCTGCATCATCTGTTCGCCGAGGTGCTCGACAATTCCATGGACGAGGCCGTGGCCGGCCACGCCAAGGTGATCGAAGTCAGCCTCGCCGCTGACGGGGCTCTGACGGTCAAGGACGACGGGCGCGGCATGCCGGTCGATGCGCACCCCAAGTTCCCGGGCAAATCCGCCCTGGAAGTGATCATGACCGTCCTGCACTCGGGCGGGAAATTCTCCGGCAAGGCCTATGAGACCTCCGGCGGCCTGCACGGGGTCGGCGTCTCGGTGGTCAACGCCCTCTCCGAACGGGTCGAGATCATCGTGTGGAAGGACGGCGCGGAATGGCGCCAGACCTTCTCGCGCGGTCGCCCGACCTCGAAACTGGAGAACATCGGCCCGTCCCGCCGGCATGGAACCCAGGTCACGTTCTGGCCCGACCCGGTGATCTTCGGCGACGAGGCCCACTTCCGCCCCGCTCGCCTCTACCGGATGGCGAGGTCCAAGGCCTATCTCTTCCGGGGCGTCGAGATCCGCTGGCGCTGCGCCGCCGAACGCATCACCGACCAGACGCTGGCCGAGGCGACGTTTCATTTTCCCGGCGGCCTGGCCGATTTCCTGGCCGAGAACACGCAAGGCCTGGAGACGGTGACGCCGGAAGCCTTCACCGGCCGCGTCGAGCGCAAGAGCGAGGCCGGGGCGGTGGAATGGGCGATCGCCTGGACGGCGGCCGGCTTCGGTGAGGCCGACGGCTTCATGCGCTCCTACTGCAACACCGTGCCGACGCCGGAGGGCGGCACGCACGAGGCGGGCCTGCGCGCCGTGCTGACCCGGGGGCTCAAGGCCCACGCGGAGCTGGCCGGGGAGAAACGCGGCGGCCTGATCACCGCCGACGACGTCACCGCCCAGGCCGGGGCGCTGATCAGCGTCTTCGTGCGCAACCCGGAGTTCCAGGGCCAGACCAAGGAGCGCCTGTCCTCGATCGACGCCCAGCGGCTGGTCGAGACCGCCCTGCGGGATCCCTTCGATCACTGGCTGGCGGCCCAGCCCAAGGCAGCCGGCGCGCTCCTCGCCTTCATCATCGAGCGGGCCGAGGAGCGGCTGAAGCGGCGCAAGGACCGGGAGGTGGCCCGCGCCTCGGCGACCCGCAAGCTGCGCCTGCCGGGCAAGCTCGCCGACTGTTCGGGCCAGGCGACCGACGGGACGGAACTGTTCATCGTCGAGGGCGACAGCGCCGGCGGCTCGGCCAAGCAGGCCCGCGACCGGCGCATCCAGGCCATCCTGCCCCTGCGCGGCAAGATCCTCAACGTCGCCTCGGCCACCGCCGACAAGACCGGCGGCAACAAGGAGCTTTCCGACCTGATGCTGGCCCTGGGCGTCGCCGGCGGCGCGCGCTATCGCGAGGAGGATCTGCGCTACGAGCGGATCATCATCATGACCGACGCCGACGTCGATGGGGCCCACATCGCCAGTCTCCTGGTGACCTTCTTCTATCGCATCATGCCGGACCTGATCCGCGGCGGGAAACTCTACCTCGCCCTGCCCCCGCTCTATCGGCTGACCCATGGCGGCAAGAGCGAGTACGCCCGGGACGACGCCCACAAGGAGGAGCTTCTGGCCACCGTCTTCAAGGGCAAGAAGCCGGACATCGGCCGCTTCAAGGGCCTGGGCGAAATGATGCCCGCCCAACTCAAGGAAACCACCATGGATCCCCGCACCCGGACCCTGGCCCGGGTGACCCTGCCCCGCGAGGAGACTCTGGTCGAGGAGCTGGTGGAAACTCTCATGGGCAGGAAGCCGGAACTGCGTTTCCGGTTCATCCAGGAGAACGCCGAGTTCGCGGCGGGGGATGTGGATGTTTGAGAGCTGAATGGTGGTTGACACCGTCTGCCTAGGTTGATCGGCTGATGGCGGGCTTCTGGTCCGAGGTGCGGGCCTTACGAGGCGGCGAATGAACGAGGTCAAGATCACCGTGGGCGGCGCGATCGAAGCGGATGCGGCGGCGCCTTTTGTCGACGCCTGGCGCCGCGCCGAGCGGGGCGAACGCTTTTCCGAGCGCCACCTCGCGTTCGAGAGCTGGGACGCGTTGGCGCGGGTGTTGACGTCGAGGCGGACCGAATTGCTGCGTCATGTGCGCCGTCACGATGTGGCCAGTATCCGCGCCCTGGCCCAGGCCCTCGGCCGCGACTACAGCAACGTCCACGCCGACGTCAAAGCCCTGGCGGCGGCGGGACTGCTCGACATGGGACGTGGCGCCATCAGGGCCGACTACGACGCCATAGAGACGAAGATCGCGATCTAATGGCCAAGCACGGTACTCCTGTCTCGGCATTCTCCATGACACGCCTCGACGGGGCGCCAGCGCCGCGATAGCGTCGGAACATTCGCCAGGGCTCTTTTGCGGATGCAGGCGCTACACGTTGCAATGCTTGAGTTTCTGTTGGGGGGCGAAGCGTGAACCAGCCGATCAAACTCATCTTTGCCGGTGGCGCGCTGGCTCTGAACCTTTTGGGGGTGGCGGCGGCGGCTGGACCGTTTGAGGACGGTGCTGCTGCTGTGCAGCGCGGCGACTACGCGGCGGCGCTTCAACTCTGGCGACCACTCGCCGACAGCGGGAACCCCGAAGCGCAGTTCAATCTCGGTATCATGTACGACAACGGCCAGGGCGTGCCACAGAACTACCTCTTGGCCGCCGCCTGGTACCGCAAGGCCGCCGACCAGGGGATCGCCGCCGCGCAGTTCAATCTCGGTGTTATGTACACCAGGGGTCAGGGCCTGGCGCAAGACTACCCGCAAGCAGTCGTATGGCAACGCAAGGCCGCAGAGCAGGGGTACGCGCCAGCGCAGGTCAATCTTGCCGTTAAGTACGCTGAGGGCCAAGGCGTGCCGCAGGACTACGCGCTGGCCGCCGCGTGGTATGGCAAGGCTGCCGCTCAAGGGGACGCTGGCGCGCAAGGCGCTCTCGGTTTGATGTACGACCGCGGTCAGGGCGTCCCGCAGGATTACGCGCAAGCCATCGCGTGGCTCCGCAAGGCCGCCGATCAGGGGCACGCAGACGCGCAGTTCAATCTCGGTTTGATGTATGACACCGGCCAGGGCGTGCCGAGGAACTTCCCTCAAGCCGCCTTGTGGTACCGCAAGGCCGCCGGGCGCGGACAGGTCACAGCCCAGTACAATCTCGGTGTGATGTCCGAACGCGGCGACGGTGTCCCGCAGGACTATGCCGAAGCACTCAAGTGGTACCGCGAGGCCGCCGAGCTGGGAAACGCCGACGCGGAGGACGCCCTTGGTCTGATTTACGATCGCGGTCAGGGCGTCCCCCAGGACTATGCCCAAGCCCTGACCTGGTACCGCAAGGCCGCCAATCGGGGGAACGCGGGCGCGCAGTACAATCTCGGCCTCATGTATGCGAAGGGCAACGGCGTGCCGAAGGACTACGTTCGAGCCCACATGTGGTTCAATTTGGCCGCTTCCCGTTTCTCGGCCGCCGACGCCGCAGGGCGCGAAAAGGCGGTGAAAAACCGGGACCTCGCCGCAACGAAGATGACTCCCGCTCAGATCACCGAGGCGCAGCGGTTGGCGCGCGAATGGGTCCAGAAGTGAACGCACCGGCGTATTGAAGCTTCGAGCATGGCCCGCACAGCGGGACGCACGAGCCGATCCATCAAAAGACGCGTTCGGCGGAAGCTTCGATGCGGCCCCTCAGCAAGGGGTCCAAACTATCGCGGGTAGTCAGGTCCACCTCGACGCCCAGCCGCCCTTCGAGAAACTGTTTGATGCCGACCAGTTCGATCAGAGAAAATCGACCGCCGAGGTCATAGTCGATAAAAATGTCCAGGTCGCTCAGGGCGGCGGCGGAGTCCCGCCCCGTCGATCCGAAGAGATACAGGGCCGTTACCCCCATCTTCCTGACCGTGTCGGCATGCTCCTTGAGCGCCCTGATCGCCTCCCGCCGTTTCATGACGACACCCTACAGCCGTCACACTCGGTCTGGAATAGGTCGAAACATCCAGGCGCGGCGCGAATTCGCTGCTAGGGTCACCGCACCAAGCGCGTATGACAGGTCGCGTGGGTCACGACTCCGGCTCTCGCCGCGCCCTTCGCCGCCGGCGTCCACTCTCGTGGGGTGACGGACTTCCGATGGCCTTCATCCAGCGTCCAATTCGCGCTAACTTCTCACATCAACGCAATCGATGGGGATTGGCATGAAGATGTCCGACACCACCACCCTGTCCGCGAAATTCCAGATCTCGATCCCCAAGGCCGTTCGCGCCGCGCGGCGGTGGGAGGCGGGACAGAGGTTCGCGTTCATTCCCAAGGGGACGGGGGTCATGCTCGTGCCCGTGCCGGAACCGGAAGCGTTGGCCGGCATCGCGAAGGGGGCCAAGGCCGAGGGCTACCGCGACCGCCGCGACCGGTTCTGACGTGACCTGCGACGCGGACTTCGGCGGGTTGGCCAGCGTCATCGTCGTCCCCGAGATCACCGCTTGACGCTCGACAAGGACTTGCTCGCGACGTCGGACACGACACAGCCGATCATCGGCGATCCGCCCTCCCCGAGCCTCACCGCACGATGATGTCCTTACCGGTTCGGGCGTCGCGGATCGGCAGGGGCTGGATTTCCGGGGCCTGTTCCCAGCCGCCGCCGAGGGCCTTGAACAGGGTGACCTGATCGGAGGCGACGGCCTGATCGGAGGCGGCGAGCTGGGCGCCCACGGCGACCAGGTCGGTCTGGGCGGTGAGCAGGTCGAGGTAACTCACCCGGCCGAGCTGGAGTTGGACCTTGGCGAGGTCGAACGCCTTCAGGCTCTGATCGCGGGCGACGGTCAGGGAGGTGTTGCGGTCGAGTTCGTTCGCGTAGGCCGTGAGGGCGACTTCGGTGTCCTGGAGGGCCTGCAGAACGGTGGCCTGGAAATTGGCCAGGGAAGCGGAGGCGGTGGCCCTGGCCTCGCGGATCTGGGCGTGCGCCACCAGGGTGTTGGGGAAGGTCCAGTTGAGCAGCGGGCCGATCGCGTAGCTGAGGTTTCCCACCGAGGTCAGGCCCGAGAGGGCGCCCGCCGCCGTCGCCACCGACCCGCCGATGGTGATGGTCGGATAGAGATTGGCGGTGACCACGCCGATGCGGGCGACATCGCCGGCCAGCTGACGCTCGGCCTGGCGGACATCCGGCCGCCGCTTGAACAGGGCCTGGACGTCGCCGACCGGCAGCACCCTGGCGAGCCTGGGCGGCGATGTGCAGGTGTCGGCGGCCCGGGAGATTTCTTCCGGCGGCCGGCCGGTGAGGACGGCGAGCTGGAACAGGGCCGTGCGCCGCTGGCCTTCATAGACCGGCAGAGTGGCCTGGACCGAGGCGACCTGTTCGCGCGCCCGGGCGACATCGAAGTCCGAAACCGCGCCGTCGCGAGATTCCCTGACCGTGATCTCCAGAGTCTGGCTGACGACGCCGAGGGACTGCCTGGCCACGGCCAGCTCCTGGGCGTAGGCGCAGGCGTTGACGAAGGCGCGGGTGGTCTCGCCGGCCACGCTGATCCGCGCGGCGTCCTCGGCGGCCCGCCGCGCCTGGACGTCGGCCTTGGCGGCCTCGATCGTGCGACGCACGCGGCCGAACAGATCGACCTCGTAGGAGGCATCCAGGCCGGCGCTGTAGATCGGCGTCGGCGAGGGCGCGCCACGACCCATCAGCGCGGCCGCGAAATCGGAATTCGAGCTGACTCCGTATTGCGCGCCGGCGGAAAGGACCGCGGACGGATACCGGCCGGCCCGGGCCAGGTCGAGGGCGCCCCTGGCCTCGGCGAGATTGGCGACGGCGACGAGCAGGGTGTTGTTGTGGGTCAGCGCCTCCTGGACCAGCTGGTCGATCGCCGGCGAGCTGTAGAGCCGCCACCACGTCGATGGCGGCTGGACGGCCGAAGCGACGGCGGGGGTAGCGGCGGCGAAGGTGTCGGACGCCGGGGTGGGCGGCGTCGGCGGCGCGTAGCGCGGTCCGACCGTGCAGCCGGCGAGCAGGGCCGCGAGGGCGCCGGCCAGGACGACCCGGGACCGGGTCACGTTTCCACGGCCTCGTCGCCTTGCCGCCGGGCTTCCTCGTCCCGGGTCGGGAGTTTGCGGGTCGGCGGCTGGGGAAGCCGGTCGCCGAGGGCGCGGGCGACCACGTAGAAGACCGGCGTGAAGGTCAGGCCGAAGATGGTGACGCCGATCATCCCGAAGAACACCGCCACGCCCAGAGCCCGGCGCAGTTCCGCCCCCGCCCCCGAGGCGAAGGCCAGGGGCACGACGCCCAGGATGAAGGCGAAGGAGGTCATGAGGATCGGGCGCAGCCGGGTCCGCGCCGCCTCGACGGCGGCCTCGCCGCGGCCCAGGCCATGCTCCAGCTCGCCCTGGCGGGCGAATTCGACGATCAGGATGGCGTTCTTCGCCGCCAGTCCGATGAGCACGATGAAGCCGATCTGGGTGAGGATGTTGTTGTCCATGCCCATGATGTTGACCCCAGTGATGGCCGCCAGCAGGCACATGGGCACGATCAGAATCACCGCCAGGGGCATGGTGACGCTCTCATAGAGCGCGGCCAGGAGCAGGAAGATCAGGGTCACCGCGAGGATGAAGACCAGGGCGGCGGTGTTTCCCGCCGCCTGCTGCTGAAAGGCGAGCTCGGTCCATTCGTGTTTGAATCCGGCCGGCAGGGTCTTCTGGGCGATGCGTTCCATGGCCGCCATGGTCTGGCCGGTGGAATGGCCCGGAGGGGTGTTGGCCTGCACTTCGGCGGAGGGATAGAGCTGGTAGCGCAGCACCCGGTAGGGACCGGTGACGCGCTTAAGATTGACCACCGCGCCCAGCGGCATCATCGCCCCGCTGGCCGAGCGGGTCTGGAGTTGCGGGATTTCCGACTCGTCCTGGCGGAACGGCGCGTCGGCCTGGGCGAACACTTCGTAGGTGTGATTGAGATAGTTGAAATCGTTGATATAGCTCGAACCGAGGAAGGTCTGGAGGGTGTCGAACACCGCCGAATCGGAGACCCCGAGGTATTCGGCCTTGACCCGGTCGATGTCGGCGAAGATGCGGGGAGTCCTGGTGTTGAAGGTCTCGTAGGCGCCGGTGACGTCGGGGTCCTTGTTGACCGCCGCGACCAGGTTCTGGGCGACCTGCTCGAGCCGGCGGTAGTCCGCCTCGCCGCTGGCGTTCTCTACCACCATCTTGACCCCGCCCTGGGTGCCGATGCCGCGCACCGGCGGCGGCGGCAGGATCTTGATCGAGGCCCCGGGAATGTTGGCCAGCGACTTCTGCAGGCTGGCGATCATGCCCTTCAGGGTGACATGTCTCTTCCCGCGGTCGGCGAACGAGCTTTCGACGACATAGGCCTGAGCCGAGGCGGCGTTGGTGGTCTGGGTGGTGGCGTCGACCCCGGCGTAGGACGAGGCGGCGACCATGCCGGGCGTCGCGAGCATGATCGGTATCGTCCGGCGGAGCATGGCGTCGGTGCGGGCCAGCGAGGCGCCGTTGGGCAGGTTCGCGGCCATGATCACATTGCCCTGGTCCTGGGCGGGGATGAACCCGGCCGGGGTCGCCGACACCCGCCAGGCGGTCAGCGCGATCAGGCCGGCGTAGATGAGGAGCATCACCACAGCCATGCGGATCAGCCGGCCGGTGACGCCGGCATAGCGATGGGTGAGCCTCCCGAAGCCGGTGTTGAACACCTCGGCCGAGCGGGTGAAGGGGCGCATCCAGGCGGGGCGGCGGGGGTGCTCCTCTTTCGGCTTGAGCAGCAGGGCCGCCATCGCCGGCGACAGGGTGAGCGACACGATCAGGGAAAACACCGTGGCGGCGGCGATGGTCAGGGCGAACTGGCGATAGAACTGGCCGGAAATACCGGGGATGAAGGCGGCCGGGATGAACACCGCCGAGAGCACCAGGGCGATGGCGATCAGGGCCCCGCCGACTTCGTCCATGGTCAGGTGGGCCGCGTCCCTCGGCGACATGCCGGCCTCGAGGTGGCGCTCGACGTTCTCCACCACCACGATGGCGTCATCGACGACGATGCCGATGGCCAGAACCAGGCCGAAGAGGGAAAGATTGTTCAGGGTGAAGCCGGCCACCAGCATCACCGCGAAGGTCCCCACCAGCGACACCGGGATGGCGAGGATGGGAATGATCGCCGCCCGCCAGCTCTGCAGGAAGATGATCACCACCACGACGACCAGCAGCAGGGCCTCGAACAGGGTCTTGTAGACCTCGTCGATGGACTGCCGGATGTAGTCGGTCGGATTGTAGATGATCTGATAGTCGAGCCCCGGCGGAAAGCTCCGCCGCAGGACCGCCATCTCCTTGATCACTCCGTCGGCGGCCTTGAGGGCGTTGGTGCCGGGCTGCTGCAGGATACCGATGGCGGCGGCGGGCTCGGTGGTTGGCTTGCCGTTCTTCTTGAAGCCGAGATAGGCGTTGGTGGTGTAGTTGGCCGCGCCGAGATCGACGCGCGCCACGTCCGAGACCCTGGTGATGCGGTTCTGGGCGTCGCGCTTGACGACGATGTCGGCGAACTGCTGGGGCGTCACCAACCGGCCTTCCGCCTGCACCTGAAGCTGGAAGGCCGATGCCGATTTGCCGAATGGCGGCGCGCCGATGTTGCCGGCCGCGATCTGCACGTTATGGCTGCGCAGGGCGGTGACGATATCATCGACCGTGAGACTGCGGGCGGCCGCCTTGTCGGGATCGATCCAGACGCGGATGGCGTAGTCCCGGGCCGCGCGGGTGCTGATGTCGCCGACGCCGGCCACCCGCAGGAGCGGCTCCTCGATCTGCAGGGTGACGTAGTTGGCGACGTAGGCCTGGTCGAGAGAACCATCCGGCGAATACATGTGCACCGCCATCAGGATGTCGGGCGAACTCTTGCGCACGGTGATGCCGGTCTGCTGGACCTGCTGCGGAAGGCGGGGCGTGGCCGTGGTCACCCGGTTCTGGACCAGCTCCTGAGCCTTGTCCAAATCCGTGCCGAGCTTGAAGGTGACGGTGATCTGGAGGGCGCCGTCGCCGGTCGATTGAGAAGACATGTAGAGCATGTCCTCGACGCCGTTGATCTGTTCCTCGATGGGATCGGCGACCGTCTCGGCGATGGTTTCCGCCGAGGCGCCGGGATAGTTGAGGGTCACGTTCACCGTCGGCGGCACGATCGACGGATACTGGGCCGCGCCGAGGTTGGGGAAGGCGACCGCGCCCAGAAGGACGATCAGGACCGAAATCACCACCGCGAACACCGGGCGGTCGATCATGAAGTGGGAGAACTTCACCCGGGCGGACTCTAACGGGACGGGCCGGCGAAGGTGGCGGAGGACGACGGTGGCGCGAGATCGGCGCCGGTCGGCGAGGCGCCGGGATTGGGCGGTGTGATCTCGCCGGCCCTGGCGGTGACGGTCAGGCCGACCTTGGCGCGATCGACGCCATCGACCACGACCTGCTCGTCGGCGCCGAGGCCCGAGCGGATCACCCGCAGACCATCGACCAGCGGTCCGGTGGTGATCTTCCGCTGCGCCACCTTGTGGTCGGACCCCACGACATAGACGATCTGGTCGCTCTGCTGAGTGGTGATGGCGTCGTCGGGCACCAGGAGCCCGGCATAGGTTCCCGATCCCAGCAACCGAAGATGGCCGAACATGCCGGGCGTCAGGATATAGTTCGGGTTGCGCACCACGGCCCGGCCGCGGATGGTGCCGGAATTGGGGTCGAGCATGTTGTCGACGAAATCCATCCGCCCCTTGATGACGTAGTTCGGCTGGTCCTGCAGCCGGATCTCGACCGGATTGGCGAAGAAGCGCGACTGGCGTCGCACCCCCTTCTCGGCCTGGCGCTCGTATTTGAGATAGAACGACTCGGCGCCGTCGAAGGTGAAACGGATCGGATCCAGATCGGTGATGTTGGTCAGGATCGTGGTGTCCTGGGTGACCAGATTGCCCGGCGCCACCCGCCGATCCGAAGCCCGGCCATCGAGAGGCGCGAGGACCCGGGTGAAGCCGAGGTTCAGCGCCGCGGTCTGCACCGCCGCCTGGGCGGCGATCAGATCCCCGCTCGCCTGTTGCTGGGCCGCCAGCCGGGTCTGGTATTCCTGTTCGGGGATGGCGCGGTCAGCCAGGAGCTTGCTCGCGCGCGTGAGTTCCACGCGGGCGTTGGCGAGAGCCGAAGCGGCGTGGGCCTGCTGCCCGCGCGCCTGGTTCAGCGCCGCCTGGTAGGGCCTGGGATCGATGACGAACAGCACCTGGCCCTTGCGCACGATCTGACCGTCGCGAAATCCGATCGACTGGAGGTAGCCGGTGACCCGCGGACGAATATCGACCGAGTTGATCGCTTCGAACCGGCCGACGTAGTCATCCCAATCGACGATGGTTCGCTCCAGGGGTCTGGCGACGAACACCGTCGGCGGCGGCGGAGGCGGCGGCTTCCTGGCGCCGCATCCGGCCACCAACGCGCCAAGGGCGATCGCCGCCGCCATGACCAGACGCCCTCGCGCCGTCACCGGACGACGCCCGCGAACCGTGCGACCGGCTCGGTGAGGATCTTCACCACTCGGCCGGCGCGGTGGAGGGATGAGGTGTCCAGGTGACTCAACTCAGATCCCCAAAGGTGGCGGGAGGACGCGCGGCGGCAAGGGGCGAGTATAGGGTTCACGTCATCGCGGGAACGGCGAATTTCGCGCGGCGCGCAACTTTCTCCGAGCCGATCGCGCCGATCCAGGAGCGCGGACGGGCGTTCTTCCCCCAGCGGGCTCGCGCCGCGAGTTTGAGTTTGGGCTGGAGTTCGGATTGACTTGGGGGCTCCAGGCCCTATGGTCCGGGTGCCCGAGACTAGGGGTTCGAGCGCATCTTTCGCATCGGACGGTCCCTTGAGCTCGCCGCAATTCAAGGCATGACAGATTTCTCCGACCTGGGGCTGAGCGCTCCGACCCTCCAAGCGGTCGCCGACACCGGCTACACCGTGGCCACGCCGATCCAGGCCCAGGCGATTCCCGTGGCTCTCGCCGGCCGCGACGTCCTCGGCATCGCCCAGACCGGCACCGGCAAGACGGCCGCCTTCACCCTGCCGATGATCGACCGGCTGGTGGCGGGCCGCTCCAAGGCGCGCATGCCCCGCTCGCTGGTCATCGAGCCGACCCGCGAACTGGCCGACCAGGTGGCGCTCGCCTTCGACCGCTACTCCAAGGGCCAGAAGCTTTCCTGGGCGCTGCTCATCGGCGGCGTGTCGTTCGGCGACCAGGACATGAAGATCGATCGGGGAGTCGATGTGCTGATCGCCACGCCCGGGCGACTGCTCGATCATGTCGAGCGCGGCAAGCTGCTGCTCACCGGCGTTCAGATGATGGTCGTGGACGAAGCCGACCGGATGCTCGACATGGGCTTCATTCCGGACATCGAGCGGATCTTCAAGCTGACGCCGGCCAAGAAGCAGACCTTGTTCTTCTCAGCCACCATGCCGCCGGAGATCACCCGGCTGACCCGCCAGTTCCTCGACGATCCGGTGCGAATAGAGGCTTCACGACCGGCGACCACGGCCGAGAACATCGCCCAGCACATCGTCCGCATCCCCAGCGTAGACCACGGCGCCAAGCGTCTGGCCCTGCGCACGCTGGTCGGCGCCGCCAACGTCAAGAACGGCATCGTCTTCTGCAACCGCAAGTCGGAGGTCGATGTCGTCGCCAAGTCGCTGCGGACCCACGGCTTCGACGCATCGCCGATTCACGGCGACCTCGATCAGAGCATGCGCACAAAGACGCTGGAGGCTTTCCGAAACGGCGAATTGCGCCTGCTGGTGGCCTCGGACGTCGCCGCGCGTGGTCTCGACATCCCCGACGTCAGCCACATCTTCAACTACGACGTGCCCCACCACGCCGACGACTACGTGCACCGGATCGGCCGCACCGGGCGGGCGGGCAAGTCGGGCGACACCTTCATGCTGGTGACCCCGGCCGACGGCCGGGCGCTCGACAAGGTGCTCAAGCTCATCGGGGTCACGCCCGATGAAGTGGCGCTAGACATCGACTGGAGCCAGGTCCGCGGTGACGCGCGCGCGCGCGGCGATCGTGGCGAGCGCGGCGGGCGCGGCGAACGGCCCGCCGGCGGTCGCGGCGGGCGGGAGCGGAGCCGCGGAAGACCGGCTTCGGAGACCTCCGTGGCCTCCATGGAGCCGATCCGGCGGGAAATTTCCCCGGTCGCATCCGCCGCGCCGGCGCCGGCCCCCTCCGCGCCGGCCACCGTGGAATCCGCGCCTCAAGCGGCCCAACGGCCCAGACGCCGGCGGGTCCGGGGCGGGCGCGGCGGCGCTCCCGCCGTCCAGGCGACCGCGGAAACCAGGCCGCCCAGCGCCGAAGCGCCGCCGGCCGAGCGCGGCCGCGGCGTTCAACCGGTTCAGCCGCGCGATGACGGTGATCGCCGGGTGGTCGGATTCGGCGCCGATCTGCCGGCCTTCCTGGCCCGGTCCGCGCCGGCGCCGCAATCCGACGACTGATCGGCGCCGACCTTAACCCTCGTTTCAACAGGGGCGCGCTAGCGTGGCCGTTCCGATCCTAAAGGCGCCCGGCGCCGGTTGGGGCTGCGGTCATGGCGAACGAGGCGGAGACTTCACTGCGCGGCCCAGGTGGCTACGGCCTGGCGCGCGCGGCCATCGACGAGATGGAGGCCGTCGGCGTCTGGCCGACGCCGACCAACTTCGAACTGTGGATTCAGATTCTCTCCACCCCCGACGGGCCACTGGCCCGTGAAGTCGCCGACCTGCTGACGGTGGGCGCGATCAACGACCTGGTATCGGAGCGGCTGGCGGCGGCTTGGCTACCGCGAATGCGGTTGGGCGGCGAGATCGCGGACACCGGGAACGCCCTCGGCGAGGAACTGCGCGCGGTCTCCGGAGCCGTGCGCAACGCCCAGCAATCGACGCAGGCCTATGGCCGCACCCTCGACGGCGCCGAGCGCAGCCTGAACGCGGGAAACGGTTCGGCGGCTCCGGAGCTGAAGTCGATGGTGGCCAACCTGACCGGCGCGACCAGGCGCGCGCGTGAGGACACCGACCATCTCGTACGCAGGCTGGTCGATTCGGCCCACGAGGTTCACCGCCTGAAGGAGAGTCTCGAGCAGGCGAGCCGGGACGCCTCCACCGACGGCCTCACCGGTCTCGCCAACCGGCGGGCGTTCGACCGCGAGTTGCAGAACGCCTGCACGGCGGCGAGGGCGGATCGCGACGGCGCCGAGGTCGCCCTGGCGATGCTCGACATCGACAACTTCAAGCTGTTCAACGACCGCTGGGGCCATCAGACGGGCGATCAGGTGATCCGTTTCGTCGGCAGCGTGGTCGGCCGCAACGCCGCCGCGCCGCGCCTGGCCGCGCGCTACGGCGGCGAGGAGTTCGCCATCCTCTTCACCGGCGAGAGCCCGGCGCAGGTGGAGCGCGCGTTGGAGACGATCCGGACGGGCGTCGCTTCGCGGATGCTCAAGCGGCGATCAACCAACGAGGAGTTGGGCGCGATCTCGATTTCCGCCGGCTTCGCCCGGCGGCGCCCGCGCGAATCCTGGCGCGACTTGATCGAGCGGGTCGATATCGCGCTCTACGCCTCCAAGCACGGCGGTCGCGACCGCGTCACCAACGCCGACGCCGTGGAAATCGCCGCTTGATTTGACTGGCGTTCCCCCGCGCCTTTGCGGGTAAGGTTCCCATGACGGCAAGATTGGGTTCGGGAGTCGGTGATGGAAAAGAACAAGGTCAAGGTCGCGAGCGACGGCAAGATCGCGACGGTCACCCTGAGCGACCCGGCGACCCTGAACGCCGCCGGCCTGGACCTGATCATCGAGCTGTCCGAGGTGTTCGAGGCGCTCGCCGGCGAAGGCGGGGCGCGGGCGGTGATCCTCACCGGCGAGGGGCGCGGGTTCTGCTCGGGGGCCAATCTGTCCGGCGGGGGCGCGGCCTCGCGCGCGCCACCGGCCGACGGACCGCCGGACGCGGGCGGCGCGCTGGAGACGCACTACAACCCATTCATGACCCTGATGCGCGATTTCCCCATACCGATCGTCACCGCGATCAACGGCGTGGCGGCGGGAGTCGGGTGCTCCATCGCCCTGATGGGAGACATCGTGGTGGCGGCCGACAGCGCCTATTTTCTACAGGCCTTCCGGCGTATCGGCCTGGTCCCGGACGGCGGCTCGACCTATCTGCTGCCGCGGATGATCGGCCGGGCGCGGGCGATGGAGATGACCCTGCTGGGCGAGCGCGTGCCGGCGGCCAAGGCCCTGGAATGGGGCCTGATCAACCGCTGCGTGCCCGACAACGAGCTGATGGTCGAGGCGCGCAAGCTGGCCGAAGCCCTGGCCGACGGGCCGAAGTCGCTGACCCTGATCCGCAAGCTGATGTGGCGCAGCCTCGACGCCGAATGGGCCGATCAGCTGCGCGCCGAGCGCGAGACCCAGGCCATCGCCGGCAAAACCGAAGACTTCCGCGAAGGCGTGGCGGCGTTCCTGGAAAAACGGCCGGCGGCGTTCACCGGGCAGTGAGTTCATCGGCTGGACGAATTTGCGTTTCGTGCTGGCGTGCTCAGCCTGATTGAGTTATACTCTGATATAATTTCCGGAGATTTCATGCACACGACCAATCTGCGCAAGGTCGGCGGCTCGGTGATGCTTGCGGTGCCGCCCGCCATTCTCGACATGCTGGATCTTCGGGCCGGCGCCACCGTGGGCGTGATCGTCGATCGGGGTCGTCTGGTGATCGAGCCGAGGCCAGGGCCGCGCTACGCCCTGGCCGAATTGCTGGCGGCATCCGACTATTGCCAGCCGCGGCCCCCCGAGGAGCGCGAGTGGATCGACGCCCCGGCGGTCGGCGGTGAACTGATTTGAACCGAGGCGACATCTATGTCGTCGCGCTCGATCCCGCGCAGGGACGAGAACAACGGGGACGTCGGCCGGTGCTCGTCGTTTCGGCGACGAAGTTCAACGAAGCCACCAGGCTGCCCGTCGTTCTGCCCATTACCAGCGGCGGCGATTTCGCCCACCGCATCGGTTTCGCCGTACCCCTGGCCGGCGCCAAGACGACGGGCGTTGTTCGTTGCGACCAACCGCGCGTGCTCGATCTGGCCGCACGTGGCGGCCGAAAGGTGGAGGAGGTTTCCTCGGATATTCTAGACGAGGTGCTGGCCCGGCTCGCGCCGATTTTCGAGTGACGGCGCCGTCCGTGCCTGCGCTCGTGGAGGCTGGACGCACGGTCGTCACGGCAACCCATAACCCGCTCCGCCCTGATTGGGCGGACGATGCGAAGCAGATCGCCGGAGGCGGCGACGACAGGCTGGATTGGGCTGAGTTCAGCAACGCCGAGAGAAGCGAACGACGGATGCAATGACACAGGAAAACGCTGCCTTGGAAATCTCACCAGACCCGAACGCGTGGACGCCCGAGCTCGGCTATGTTGGCTTGTACTATGACGGCGACGAACACGTGCCTGCTGTAGACAAGCAATCGGCGATCATCATGGGCTTTAATCCAGGAGCCGGTCGCGGAGCCACCGCCGACAAGCTATCCTTCTCAGAGAAAATGTGGCGAACCAAGTGCGATAATTTGACCGCTGGCTTCGTTTGAGGCCGTTGGTTTTATGGCGCCGTACCGGGATCCCGACGCCTCACCGTGGGTCACTTCCAAAGACGCCGCCGCGGCTCGCCGCCCGGCCGCCCCTACTGATTGGTATTGACGCTGATGGTGACGGCCATCGTGGCTGTCGCGGTGTGACCATGGGCGTCGGATATGGTATAGCTGAAACTGTCGCTGAGTTGCTCGTTGTCGCAGATCGGGCTGTTGTACCTGTAGGTCACTGAAACGCCGTTGAAGCTGACGGCGCCGCCCTGGCCCTGGGTGGCCTGCGAGATCGCAAGCGGATAACCATAGGGATCGCTGATCAGGGGCGCGACGGTCCGGGTCTTGATCGGCGTGACGCAATGGGGCGGGACGATGAAGT
>Ga0208849_1000738_pt1 | contig 27611 bp, 18 predicted proteins | sample NGESurdeep072012_10_FD_184470 | JGI IMG/M metagenome (GOLD analysis project Ga0208849, IMG submission 184470) | Arctic peat soil microbial communities from Barrow, Alaska - NGEE Surface sample 53-3 deep-072012 (SPAdes) | ecosystem: Environmental > Terrestrial > Soil > Wetlands > Peat ... | reverse complement strand
GCAGTCCGATTGTTGCTCCGGTCCACTGCGATCCAGGCCACCGGCCTGTTGGGCAATGAGTGGGGGTTGCCGGCGGTGCCATGGATGCCAACCTGCGTCCAGGTTGGGTTGGCGCTGACTTGAGCGTCGGGGCTGAAGTAAACGAGGCCGTCCAGCGAGCCGGTGTAGACAGCCGTGCCGCCCCCGACCCCGATGGCCGACAGAGTGCAGTTTCGCGCGCCGTTGGGCGCCGTTCCGGTGCAGCCGGTGGTCAGGTCGGGGCTGATCGCCTTCCACAGGACGTCACCTGCCGAGGCCGCCTTGGCGTTGTCGGTGCGGTACAGCCGGTAAGTGCCCAGGAACAGCTGGTTCGGGTTCAGTTGGTTCATCGTGAACGGGGTATAGAACTCCGAGCGGTCGGCGAGATTGATTCCGTTCTCGATGTACTGGTTGCTGAAGAAGGTGCTTCCACCATCGGTGAAGCGGTAGGGCGAGATTCCGAAGTAGGTGCCGTAGACGTAATTGAAGTTGGTCGGGTCGACGAGCACCTGCCCGCCGTCTCCGGAAGCGAGATCAAACCATGTGTTCGACGTCGCCGACTTGCGCTCGGTGCCGTTGTCCTGGGACCCGCCCCAGATGCGTGCGCCGGGGCCAAAGCCCGGACCGGCGGGAAAACTTGGATTCGTGGCGATGGAGGTGAACTGCGTGATGTCCAGACCGCGGCCGTTGAGATCGCCATTCTGAAAGTCCGCCGCGCTCAGCGGGTCAGACGCGTTCGGGCGTCCCCCGCGGTCGGGGCTGAACCAGACTCCGCCGTCGTTCCCGATGAGGACGTGGGCTGAATTCTTGGGGTCGAACGCCAGGGCGTGAAAGTCGGGGTGTAGGTCCCAGCCGATGTTCTTCCACGTCAAGCCGCCGTCGTCGGAACGGAAGACGCCGCCCGACGGCGGGCTGAGGCTGTAGCCGAACGAGCCTGCGACGAAAAGGATGTTCGGGTTCGTCGGGTCAGGCTCGACCACATTGTCGTAGAAGCATTGGGTGGTGCAGTAGTCGAGCACGCTGTCGTCAGCGGTTGCGCCGCCCGTCGGCAGCACAGTCCAGCTCGCCCCCTGGTCTGTCGATTTGAAGATTCGGGCCGCCTGGTGATTCCCGGCTGCATCTACCCAGTCGAAACCCGTGTAGAGAACAGCCGATTGACCGGCCGGGTGCGAAAGGCCAAGAGAAAAGCGCGTTGGGACGGCGAGGTAGTTGGCGCCGGCCGGCAAGCCGTTCATGATCGGCGCCCAGGTGGCGCCTCCGTTGGTGCTCTTGTAGATGGCGTCGCCCCAGAAGGAGGCGTACAGGGTCTTGGGGCTCTGCGGGTCGAGCCTGATGTCGGTGGCGCCGAGCGAGATCGCAGGTGCCGCCTTCAGCAGGGTCCAGCTGACCCCGCCGTCCTTCGACTCCCACAAGCCGTACGTCGAGTGGATCGGAGGAGAGACGCGGCGGGCGCCGCCACGGCCGCGCAGCACGGAGGCGTACAGGTGGTTGGCGTCGTTGGGATCGACCGCAAGCCGCGAGATGGACACCCCGACGAAGAAGTCGCCGGAGACATGCGACCAGGTGAAACCGCCATCGGTCGACTTCAGGATGCCGTTGCCGTAATAGCTGTCACCCGAGAGGGCGCCTTCACCGGTGCCGTCGTACACGACCAGATCGTTGGAAGGAGCCACGGCGAGGGCTCCGGTCGAGAGAGACGGAAGGGTGTCCGTCCGAGGGGTCCACGTTCCAGCGTTCGGGTCAAAGGTCCAGATTCCACCCTGGGCAGCCCCCAGGATGAAGGTTCCGTCCTTGCGGATCACCAGCGCACCGATGCGGCCGCTGACGGGGACCTCGGCGTTGTCGCTGCGTGCGATCTGCAAGATCGGGTTTGGTCCGATGCCGGTCCAGGCGCCGCTGAAGGTCGTCGGACCCGGAGCGGGCGCTTTCTTCAGGCCCTTGGCCGCCTCGGCAGCTGCCGAGCGGAGTGCTCCGGCCTGCTCGACGCTGAGCTGGTTGTCGCCGGCCGTCCTGCTCGCGACGTATGCCTGGTCAAGCGCCAGCAGGTTGGCTTCGGTGTTGTCGCTCAGCTGGTTGTCGAGGGACTGAGACGCCGGCTTAGGTGTCGGGTTGTCTCCTCCGCCGGCCGGTTGGACCCCCACCGCAAGGCCCGGACCCACGCCGGCGGCAACGATCGCGAGGCTCAAAACAGATGCGCTGAACCAGCGCAATGCACCCTTACCCATCTTCCACTCCACCCTAGAAAGCACCCGGATCGAGGTGTTTCAACACACCTCTCGTAACCGCTCTACTGTGTCAAAGGCCAGGAAGGAAATCAAGCCAATAACCGCATGACTTTCGCCGGCGCCCCTGTCTTCAGGCGCTTGCTAACCCGTGCTGACGGTAATCCCCTTCGGCAGCCTCCCGACCTTGACCTGCGTGCCGTCCACCGCGAAGTCGATGCGGTGGCCCGCGAAGTGCAGTCCGGTCACCTCGACCCGCCTCCACAGGGGAGTCTCGATCGGAGCGATCCGCAGGCGTCCGCGCGTCGCGTCTGCTTCGAGCCCCAACAGAGTGGTGACCAAAGAGAAACTGGACGCCGCCGCCCAGTTCTGGGGGCTGCAGCTGTTCCGATAGTCGTCCGGCATCTCGCCCGGCGCCCTATCCGTGCCGCACCAGAGCTCCGGCATGCGCCGGTCTGGGAAGGCCATGCCCGCCTCGAGGATCGACCGCGCGATCAACTCGGCCTCTCGAGCCAATCCGTAACGCCGGAGGCCCGCCGCGGCGATCGCGCAATCGTGCGGCCATACGGAACCGTCGTGGTAGCTGCAAGGGTCGTAATTGACGGCGCGGCTCGAGAGCGTGCGAATCCCCCAGCCCGTGAAGAATTCGGGGGAAACCAGCCGAGATGCGATTGCGCGCGCGCGAGCCGGCGGGAGGATTCCGGTCCAGAGGCAGTGCCCGGGATTTGAGGTCAGGGCTTCGACCTGCCGCTTGCTTCCGTCGAGGCCTTGCGCGATAAAGCGCTCGCGCGCCATCCAGAAGTCGCGGTTGAACTTTCGCCGCAGGTCCGCCGCGGCAGCCTTGAGCTCCGGTCGCTTGCGGGCCATGGCGAGCAGCGCTTGATAGAGGTAACCCTGAACCTCGCAGATGGCGGCCGGCAGGGCCGCGGGCGTGCCGTCGACATGGGTGAGCGCATCGTCGGAGTCTTTCCAGCCCTGGTTGCGCGCGCGGCCGCCCGAGTATTCGACATATCCATCGTGGTCGGGATCGCCGTAGGTGACGCACCACTCCAGCGCAGCCTCAGCGGCCGGCCACAGCTCATCGAAGAGCCCGGTATCCCCGGTCCAGTCGAGCGTGTCCGCCAGCGCGCAGAGGTAAAGCGGCGTGGCGTCTACCGTGCCGTAGAGGATGCCCGGCCAGAGGCCGCGGTCGACGAGGTCCCCGGTGCGAACTTCGTGCAGGATCTTGCCCGGCTGCTCCTCGGTATCGAGGTCCACCTGCTTGCCCTGGTGCGCGGCCTGGTAGCGAAGCGCCCCGCGGGCGACCTGCGGGTTCATGGGCAGGGCGAACATGGATGTGAACTGCGCGTCGCGTCCGAATGGGACCGCATACCAGGGCAGCCCACCGGTTGGATAGATTCCTGTCGGGTATCGGTCGCACAGCATGCGCATGTCGTCGCGGCTCTGCCGCAGCAATTCGTTGAGGGCGGGGTTGTCGGTCTCGTAGGTGGCGCACTCTGCCGACCACTGGCTGTACACGTGGCGGATCCGATTCAGGCCCACCTCGAAACTCGAAACCTCGAGACGTGCGTCAGTCAACACGTCGACGGCAAGTTCGAAGGTTTCGCCCGGCCCGAGCTCCAACCGGTGGTGGTTGCCGGGCGGCCGGAGGATCACTTCTGTTACGCGAGATGAGCCGCTCGAATCGCGAAGCTCGATTCCCCGGATCGTCTCGGCGCGCGCAGCCGGCGGCGGCAAGGGCAGCGGCACGATGCCGCGAATGGCGAGCATGGCCGCAAAGTCCGCTCCATAAACGAGCTCAACGTCGGCGACGGCCTTTGAAGGTCCCGAGTTGGTGATCGTGATTCGCTCGTGCAGCCCCATGTCCACGTACCGCTCGCGGTGGACCCGCAAGGTCCCGGCGGCCAGCTCCAACACCACCCATCCCGCCTCCACTTGCACGTCCACCGGCTCTGGCTCGTGCCCATCGATGAGCAGCTGGTACTCGGAAAGAAAGCGCGTGTCGCCCAGCCAGAGCCCATGCCCGTCGGGACCGTCGGCGCGCATCGAACCGTCCGCGGCCGAGACCGCGAAGAAGCGGTCGTGCTTGACGACGACGCGCTCCGTGGTGCCGGTTGCGCTCAGCTCGTCGTTCCGATGGCTTGCGCCGGCTGCTTCGACCCGGCTTCGAAGGCAGGGCGCGTGCCCACCGCGTAGCTGGTCCACTCGCCGCGCGCCAGCAGCTCGACGGCCATGGCCTCCAGCTCGCACACCCGCTGGTTGGCGCGGATCGCCTCGCGGATCGAAAGGATCCCAACCGCCGGGTGGCGCTTCTCGATCACGTGGCGGAGCATGTTCAGGTGTGCGTTGTCGGGCACCCCGGGCTCGCGAATCCTCCGCACGGCCGCCCGCACCGTCGCCTGCGTGGCGTCGATCGCCTCGCCCTTGCCGAAGTCGAACTTGTAGCTCGGGCTCCGGCCGGCGGCCCGCCGCTCGCCGCTCAGCTTGATCCACTTGGCGTTGTCCGCCCCCTTGCCGACGTCGATCACGAGCTTGACCGGCCGGCCCTGGTGGTGGAAGCTCGCGTTCACGCGGGCATAGCTCTCGCGCTGACCGGTTAGACCTTCGTGGCGGCCCACCATCAGGGGTGACTCATCGTCGAGCTTGATCCGGTCGATCGCGGTCAGCAGAGAGATGATCGCGAAGGCGTGCGGTATGAGGTCCGCGATCACGCCGATGTCCGCCGCGGCGCCCACCAGCGGCTGCTCCTCGAGGATCTCGATCCTTATCTCTTCCACGCTGTCCAGGAAGTTCCGGAGCGTCCGCTCCTCGGTCAGCAGGAGCTGCAGCAGCCTGACATCGAGCTTGAAGTAATAGTGGTCGGCGGCCACGATCTCGACTCCGCCCGTCGCGGTTTCGAGGAACTCTCGATACGCCTCGGGCGGGGCGCCCAGCGGCTTTTCGATCAAGACCACGTCACTCAGGTCGTAGAAGAGCTTGAGCATCGGCAGGTGCGTGGCCGCCGGCGTCGCGATGTAGGTGATGACGTACGAGCTCGACTCGAGCTCGCGTTCGAGCTGGTCGTGGGCCGGGGATCCATGGCTGTCCCAGTAGAAGGAATCGCCGTGCGACCGAACCTCTTCTTCTTTGACTCCAAGGCGGTCGCGCGCGCCCGGCGCGTCCTGCTCTACGACGTCAGTGCGGAAGTTGAAGAACTGCTTGAGCGTCAGCAGGTGCTGGTACGCCTTCTGTCCCCACTGGCCGAAGCCGATGAGCACGAAGTCTTTCTGCAGGTGCCGCTCTTCCTCGGCCAGCGCATGGAGGCGTGCGTTCTTGATCGCGACCGCCGCCTGGAGCGCGAGCGATTGAGCGCCATGCACCTCCTCGGGCGTGAAAGTGCGATGGCGCTCGCGCTCGCCCAGGATGGCGGCCCCGATGGGCTGGCCGTCCGCGACGAGCGGCAGCGCCACGAGCGATCGCACACCGAACGCCCGCACGTACGCGGGGTCGACATGGCTCGACGCCGCGGTGTCGTCGATGACCACCGGCTCGCCGCGGTCGAGCACGTCGAACACGAACGACGGCTGCGTTCGCTCCGCGTGCTGGCGGCGCCACGGCTCCTCGAGGTCCGAGGCCGCGGCGCCGTACCAACCCTCGCGGTCCTCCTCGAGGAGCGCGATCTGGCACAGCGACGCGTTCACGAGCCTCGCGAGGTTCTGCGCGACGAGCCTCAACGTCTGGTCCAGGTCGATCGAGCTCGCGATCGCCTTGCTGATCTCGGCGACCAGCTCCAGCTGTTCGGCGTGCCGCTGAGCGTCCTCGTACAGGCGGGCCGTCTCGACCGCGACCGCGATCTGCGCCGCTGCCGCGCGTAGCGCCTCCACCTGGCCCCAGTCCGGACGCCGCTCGAACGACCGGTGGTAACCAACCTCCAGCACGCCGCTCGCTCGCCGGCTCTGGTCGGCGCCGAACGGAAGAAAGATGCGGATCAGGTCCTTGTGCCCGCCGCGCTCAAAGATCTCGCCGGCCAGCGTGAAAGGAGGGGGGCTGTCGCTGTGCCCTTGCTCTTTCTCGCCAATCATGCATGCCAGCACGTGGCCCAGCACCGAGCCGTCGGCGCGCACGACGGGCACCTCAACCCACGTTGCCGCCACAGGGATTACGCCGGTGATGACGTCCGAGCGCTCGCCGGCCGGAAACGGTCCAACGATCGCCGGCTGCCAGGTGCGCGCGACGTGCACCAGCACGTCGTCGCCCGCAAGGGGCCTGTCTTCCTCGAGCGCCCAGCGTGGGACGCGGGAGTGAGATTGCCGCGAACCCACCCCTGGCTTTGACGTCTCGGCGGCGTTAATGGCCGCTGTGGCCGCCGCCCCGGCGGCCATCCGCATGACCAGGGCGTCGCCCTCACCCTCTTCGAGGAGATAAACGGTGGCGAAGTTGAAGTCGAACTCGGGCACGTCGGCGTCCGTCAGGTGGCCGACGACCGCATCGATCACCTCGTGGCGGGTGGAGCCCGGCTTCAGCATCGCGCTCGTCATGTCGCCCAGCGCGCCGAGCAGGCGGTTGCTGTTCTCGAGGTCGGCGATGAGACGCTGGCTCGCCAGCGCGCCGCCGATCAGCTCGGCTCCCGCCTTCAGCATCATGTCGGTCGGCGGTGCGCGGCGCACGGTCGCGAGCCGGTCGCGGCTGAGCAGGACGAGGTAGCCGTGGGGTTCACTCGGATGGCCCAGCGCGTAGGTCGCGACCGGATGGAGGTCAGCCTCCGCGGTGGCGGTCGCAACCGTCTTGCTCAGGGCCTCCTCCCAGCTGATGGAATGATCGAGCCGGTCGATGCGCACTGGGGCGGCGACGCGCAGATGCGCGGTGACGAGCTCCAGGCTCGTGCGCTGGGACCCGAACTGATAGATCGCCGCGCCGTCCAGGTTGCTGGCCATCAGCAGGTCGGCGAGCGCGATGGAAAGCAGCCGGCGCAGCTCCTTGACGTTGGTGCTCGAATCTCCCACCGGCGTGGTCAGCAAGCCGGTGAGGCGTGCGAGACCCTCGAGCGCCGTTCGCTCCGCGCCCTCGAGGACGGACCGGACCACCGCCGCGGCGGCCGACGCGCGCCGCTCCAGCTCTTCCAGGCGGGAGTCGTCTGGCGCCTTGTCGCGCGAGCGGTAGTTGAGGTAGACGAGCCCGAGGAGGCGGTCGCCCGCAACGAGTGGAAGTCCGAAAGTGGACTGGACCTGGTAGCGGCGGATGAAGGTGCTGTCGATCTCCGAGGGCGCGTCGCGCGCGATCAGCCGCTGGCGCGTCACGGTCAGCCAGACCGTCGAACCGTACTGGTGGACGCCCAGCTCATCGGGTACCTTCCCCTGCTCCGCGTCGGTCAGGTAGCGGGCCAGCTGCTCGCGCATGTCGGTGAGAGAGTCGAGGAGGCTCTCCTGCGGCTGCCCCGTGGCGAAAGGAGCGTAGTAGGTGTGGGTGGCCTCCTCGTAAAGGAAGATGGACACGATGTCCGCGCCCGAGGCGTGCTGCAAGTCGGCGACCACGCCGCGAAGCACAGCTGACAGACCAGAGTTCGTCTCAACTGGTGGGCGCATGAATTCTCCCGCCGATCATAGGTTGCCATTCACCTCCCGGAATTTGACCAACTTGGCCCGAACGGCGCGGTCAAGGTTGGGAATGCGACCAACTGTGCCCAAATGGTGGAATCACCTTGGGCTACGTCGGGAGCGACCGGTTCCGCGCTACATTCCCCAGCCACGCGGCGCTCTGCTTCGGGTGCCGGGCAAACGTCTGCCGGTCTACTGCGACCAGCCCGAACGTGGGCGCGTAGCCGAGCGCCCACTCGAAGTTGTCCAGCCACGACCAGTACAGATAGCTGCGCACGTCGATGCCTTCGGACAGGCACGCCTGGACCTCGCGGAGGGCCGCGTCCATGTACGCGATGCGCCGCTCGTCGTGCGCGGTGGCGATCCCGCTCTCGGTGACAAGAATGGGAATGCCCGGGCAGCTCTTCGCGGCCCGGCGGATCGCGGCGCCGAGCGCCTGCGGGTAGTCCTCGTACCCCATCTGAGTCGTCAGGTCGGTCTCGGTCATCTCGCGCGTGAGGTCGCTCCAGTCGGAGCCGGGGCTGCGCGGACCATCGGGTCCGATCCGGAAACGCGTGTAGGTCTGGACGCCGATGAAGTCGTCCTTGCGCGCCAGCTCGAGGAACCAGTCGTTGACGCGCGATTCGACCTCCAGCGACGAGCTGCCCGGCTGCGCGCCGTCCTCGTACTGGATGTCGGGCATGGCGAGCGTCACGCCGACCGGAATGCTGTAGCGCGAGCGGATCGCCGCGGCGCCGGCCCTGTGCGCCTCGAGCAGGTTGTCGACCGCGCGCTGGGCCCCTTCGCGGTCGTCAGTGTGTCCGGGCGGGTTGATGCCCAGCAGGTAGCCGCTCGAGCCCAGGCCCTGCGGTTCGTTGATGGTGCACGCGCATCCGATCAGGTCGCCGAGCGCCGCGGAGGCGCGGTCGCAATATCGTTCGAACAGCGCCGGAAATCGTTCGGATGCGAGGCCGCCCGCGTCCTGCAGCCACCGAGGAAGCGTGAAGTGGTGGAACGTCACGATCGGCATCACCCGCTGTTCTCGACACGCCTCGAGCACGCGCCGGTAGTGCTCCAGCGCCGCCCGCGAGAACTCGCCCTCCGCCGGCTCGATGCGCGCCCACTCGATGCTGAACCGGAAGGCGTTCAGCCCAAAGCCCGCGAGCAGCGAGATGTCCTCGCGGTAGCGGTGGTAGAAATCACAGGCGTCACCTGACGGCTCGTGGCATGGCGTCGACTCGAGGTGCTCCCACCACCACCAGTCGCTGTTGACGTTGCCGCCTTCGACCTGGTGGGCGGAAACCGCGGCGCCAAACAGGAAGCCCTCGGGAAACCGGTTCGTATCGATCATCCGGCGGAGTGTTCCACAGACCGGGTGTCCGGTGGGCCGGCCAGGTTGCTTCTTGACAGCAGGCCGTGGGCGACATAGGATCGCACCTAAACCGCTTTAGTAAAGGGGTCAAGCCTGGGTGTCTCGGGTCAACATCGCTGACGTGGCGAGCGCAGCGGGCGTCTCGAAGACCGCGGTTTCCTTCGCCTTCAACAATCCCGAGAAGCTCGGCCAGGCGACGCTCGAGCGCGTCCTCGGCGTCGCGCATGAGCTCGGCTACGCGCCGCACCCCGCAGCCCGCGCGCTCTCGATGCGTCGCAGCGGGACGATCGGGGTGCTCATCCCGCAGCGGCTGTCCACTGTTTTCGCCAACCCGTTCCTGAGCGAGCTCATGCAGGGCCTGGGGGAGCTTTGCGAGGAGCACGACCTCACGATGCTGCTCGTCCCGCCCCTGGACGGCTCGCTCGAAGGCGCGATCCGCCAGGCGTCTGTCGACGGATTCATCAGCCTTGGCCTGAGCCCCGACGACCCGGCGCTGGAGATGCTCGACCGGATCGGCATCCCCGCCGTGCTGGTTGACTCCGACGCGTCACCCAACCACCCGGCGGTCAACGTCGACGACGCGGGAGGCGCAGAGGCCGCGGCGCAGCACGTCCTGGACCTCGGGCACCGTGAGGTCGCGATCATCGTGCTGCCGCCGACTCGGGCGCAGGTCGGGCACACGCCGGCGGCATCCAGAAGGCTCGCCGGCTACCGCGCGGCCCTCGATCGCGCCGGCGCCCCCGAGCCGTTCACGGTGACCGCCGGAGTGACGATGGCGGCTGGAGCGCGCGCGTTCGATGCTCTGCCCAAAGGCAGGCGCAGGCCGACCGCCGTCCTCGCCATGAGCGACATGGCGGCCATCGGCCTGATGGCGGCCGCGCGTACTGCCGGGCTGAAGATTCCGGACGACCTGTCGATCGTGGGTTACGACGACCTGCCCATGGCGGCGTGGACCAATCCCGCGCTGACGACGGTCCGGCAGCCGATCGTCGAGAAGGGGCGCCTCGCCGCACGCCTGCTGATCCAGCGGATGAAGGGCAGGACTGTCGAGTCGCCCGCGCCGCTCGGGACGAGCCTCGTGGTCCGAGGCTCCACCTCACGTCCATTCGAGTCAAAGGAGGCGACCAATACGTAAGTCATGAGAGGGACATAGAATGATTCGCCAAGTAGGGGTTTACCTGCGCAATCAACTCAAAGGGGGATTTGAGAAATGCGTCGTTTGTGGTTGAAACGTAGCCTTCTCCTGTCGCTCGCGGCCGTCGTCACGGCCGTGGCGTGTGGGACGAGCTCGACTCCGGCCGCCGGGTCCGTAAACGTGATGGCGACCTGGACGGGGGCCGAGCAAGCCTCGTTTTTCGCCGTGATGAAGCCTTTCACGGACCAAACGGGAATCACCATCAACTACGAGGCCAGCCGCGACCAGGACGCGCTCCTGACCACGCGCGTGGCGGCGGGCAACCCGCCCGATCTGGCGGCAGCGCCGAGCCCAGCACTGCTCACCACGTTTGCCAAAGCGGGCAAGGTCAAAGCCCTCAACAACATCGTGGACATGACCGCGCTGCAGTCGCAGTACTCGCCGGGCTGGGTCACGCTCGGGGAGCCGCTGAGCGACGGCAAGCTCTACCAGGTTTACTCGTGGGTCTCGCTCAAGGGCTTGATCTGGTACGACCCAAAGAACTTCACGGCCAAGGGTTACAACGTCCCCACCAGCTGGCAGTCCCTGCTCGACCTACAGCAGACGATCAAGAGCAGCGGGACCACCCCGTGGTGTATCGGTCTCGAGAGTGGCGCGGCCTCGGGATGGCCGGGCAGCGACTGGGTCAAGGAAATCGTCCTCAGCCAGTCGGGGCCGACCGTCTACGACAACTGGTGGCAGGGCAAGCAGAAGTGGACTTCTCCTGAGATCAAGCTTGCCTGGCAGACCTGGGGCCAGATCCTCGGGTCCAACGACAGCAATGTGTATGGCGGAGCCAAGAACATGTCCGCCACCAACTTCGGCGACGCCGGCACACCGATGTTCCAGAACCCGCCCAAGTGCTACATGCACAACCAGGCGTCGTTCATCACCAGCTTCTTCCAGAGCGCAAACGCATCGCTGCAGGCCGGAACTGACTACAACTTCTTCTCACTCCCGGACATCACCTCTCAGTACGCCGGCGCGCACGTCGTCGCCGGAGACGCATGGTCGATGTTCAACGACACACCCCAGGCCGAGAAGATGCTCAAGTACCTCATGACCGCTGACGCCCAGGCCATCTGGGTCAAGCGCGGCGGCAAGATCTCGCCGAACAACCAGGTGCCTCTGACCGACTACCCGGACGCTCTGTCGAAGTCGACCGCCCAGATCCTGGTCGCGACCAAGATCGCCAAGTACGACGCGGGCGACCAGATGCCGTCTGACATGAGGAACGCGTACTGGTCGGCAGTGCTCCAGTTCGCGCAGAACCAGGGGAATCTCAACTCGATCCTGGCGAACCTGGACGCTGTCCAGGCCAAGGCATATACGTCGTAATCGAATAATCGAAAGAGTTGGACTTCAGCGTCCTTCTTACGGATCTGCCGACGCTGGTCGTCGTGATCATCGGCGTACCGCTGGTGCTCGCCGCCTACATCGTGGGCGGCGAGTACCTGGTCCGGCGGCTGCCCGATAAGTCTCGACCGGCTGTCCGGCCGTGGATCTGGGTCGCGCCGGCGCTCTTGCTTGTCACCGGCTTTCTGGTGGCCCCGGCGATCGGCACCGTGTTCCAGAGCTTTCAGGACAAGAACGGCGTCTTCATCGGATTTCAGAACTTCGCCGCCCAGCTGGCCGGATTCCCGACCGGGGGCGCCTGGATCGCGATCCGGAACAACCTCTTCTGGCTGATCTTCTACACGCTTTTCGTGCTCGCATTCGGCTTGCTGCTTGCGGTGCTGTTCGACCGGGTGCCGTACGAGAGCGTCGTCAAGTCGCTGATCTTCATGCCCATGGCGATCTCGTCCGTCGCGCTCGTGGTGATCTGGAAGTTCATGTATGCATACCAACCGCCGGGGCAGCCGCAGACAGGCACGCTCAACTTCATCCTCAACACCGTGTTCCACCAGGACCCGAGGACCTGGATCCAGGACGAAACGCCGCTGCTCGGGCTGTTCCCGCTCAACGATCTGGCCCTCATCGGGGCCGCGGTGTGGGGAATCGTCGGATTTTCACTGGTGATCTTGTCGGCTGCGCTCAAGGGTATACCCGGCGACCTGCTCGAAGCGGCTCGCGTGGACGGCGCGGGTGAGATCACGATCTTCCGCCGCGTGATCTTTCCCCTGATGATGCCGACGGTCGTGGTCGTTGGTACGACGCTCGTGATCTTCGCCCTCAAGGCGTTCGATGTGGTTTACGCAATGACCAACGGCAACTACAACACGGACGTGCTCGCCAACCGCATGTACCAGCTGCTGTATAACTCCCACGACTTTGGAGGCGCCAGCGCGGTGGCGGTGATCCTGCTCTTAACAGTCATACCCGTTTTGATCTTCAACCTGCGTCAGTTCAGGGCAGTGGAGGCTAGGCGATGACAATCGCGGTCGCGTCCCCGACCTCTTCGACCACTGCCAGGTTCTCCCCGCGATGGCTCTCCGACCGCCTTGGCGGCTTCGTCCTGCACGTCGTGGTGATCGGCCTGACTGTCGCCTGGATGGTGCCCACGATCGGCCTCCTGATCACGTCCTTCCGCCTACCGCAAGACATCTCAAACAGCGGCTGGTGGACCGCCCTGTCGCCGCCGTTCAAGTTCACGCTGGACAACTACTCGCAGATGTTCGCCGCGAGCAACCTCGGGCAGAGCCTGTTCAACAGCTTCATGATCTCGATCCCGGCCACCGTCATCCCGGTCACCCTGGCGGCGTTTGCCGCTTATGCCTTCGCCTGGATGAAGTTCCCCGGGCGCGACTGGATCTTCCTGGCCCTCGTGGGGCTGCTGGCCGTGCCCCTGCAGCTCACCTTCATCCCGGTGACCACGGAATTCGTCAAGCTCGGCCTCACCCCCCAACACCTCACCGCGATTGGACTGCCGCCATTCATCCCCCTGTGGCTCGCGCACGCCGGCTACGGATTGCCTTTCTCGATCTATCTGCTGTCGAACTTCTTCCGCGCCCTCCCCAGCGACCTCTTCGAGTCGGCGGAGATCGACGGCGCGGGAACGCTGACCGTTTTCTTCCGCATCGTGCTGCCGCTCTCCGTGCCCGCCATCGCGTCGCTGGTGATCTTCCAGTTCCTCTGGGTCTGGAATGATCTGCTCGTCGCCCTCATCTACGTCGGCGGCGTGGCGACTGTCGCTCCCGTCACGGTCACCCTCGTCAACCTGGTCGGCTCGTACGGCCAGAACTACCAACTGTTGACCGCGGCGGCATTTTTCTCGATGATCGTGCCCCTGGTCGTGTTCCTCAGCCTCCAGCGCTACTTCGTCCGCGGCATCCTCGCCGGTTCTGTGAAGGGATAGATAAAGATGGCATCAGTCACCTACGACCATGTAGTGAAGCGCTACACCGCGGACCTCACCGTCGTCAAGGATTTCAACGTCGAGATCAGAGACAAGGAGTTCATGGTCCTGGTCGGCCCATCCGGCTGTGGCAAGTCCACGGCGCTGCGCATGCTCGCTGGGCTCGAGGCGATCACCGAGGGTGAGATCCGGATCGGCGACCGGGTCGTGAACAACGTGGCGGCGAAGGACCGCGACATCGCGATGGTGTTCCAGTCGTACGCCCTCTACCCGCACATGAGCGTGTACGACAACATGGCCTTCCCGCTGCAGATGCAGCACATGAAGAAGGACGACATCGACAAGCGGGTCAAGAACGCGTCTCGGATCCTTGGCCTCGACAACTTCTTGAAGCGGAAGCCACGCGCCCTCTCAGGCGGCCAGCGGCAGCGCGTCGCCCTGGGGCGTGCCATCGTGCGCAGCCCCAAGGTCTTCCTCCTCGACGAGCCGCTCTCCAACCTGGACGCCAAGCTACGAGGCCAGACCCGGATCGAGCTGCAGAAGCTGCACCGCGACCTCGAAACCACCTTCATCTATGTCACGCACGACCAGGTCGAGGCGATGACGATGGGGGACCGCATCGCGATCATGAACGCCGGCATCCTGCAGCAGGTCGGGACGCCCGGCGAAATCTACGACCACCCGGCCAACCTCTTCGTGGCGGGCTTCATCGGGAGCCCGACGATGAACTTCGTGCCGGCGACCGTGGACAACGGCACGGCGAAGGCTTCCGGCCTGGAGGTCACGCTGCCGAAGCCGGTCGGCGCGACCAAGGGCACGCTCGGGTTCCGGCCCGAGGCGGTCACCGACCGGGTCGTCGACGGCGGCCCGTCGATGCAGATGAAGGTCGACGTGGTGGAGCGGCTCGGCTCCGACCAGTTCCTGTACGGACAGGTCGGCTCGGACCAGGTCACAGCGCGCGTCGATCCGCGGATGAAGGTGGATCCGGGCGACACGGTCCGGCTGGGCCTGGACACCCGCGGCATGCACTTCTTCGACGCGGAGAGCGAAAAGGCCCTCATCTAAGGGCCGGCGATTTGGAGCGGATCCGGGCGCTCGAGGACTTCGACGCCGCCCGCTTTCGCGCCTTCAGACGCACCGTTGGCTCGATTCTGACCAGGCGGGCTCGCAGCCTGCAGTCGATCGAGCCGGTGCTGGAGGCGGCGGGCCTCGAGGGCAGGGCCTACGGCGGCATTCAGGAGATCCCGCTGGACAGGATCGTGGGCTCGGCCGCGCCGGCTTCCAAGACCGGCGATTTCGACCCTGCCTTTCTGCCCGTCAACAGGCGCTTGCGCGACCGCTGGACGCGAATCTACCAGGCGATGGTGGAAGGCGATGAGCTGCCTCCAATCGACGTGTACAAGGTGGGCGACGACTATTACGTGATCGACGGGCACCACCGCGTGTCGGTCGCCCGGAGCCTCGAACGCGCCACGATCAACGCGCGCGTGGTCGAGGTCAAGACGCGCGCACCGCTGGGACGCAAGCGCGACGCGGGCGCGCTGCTCAGGGCGGCCGAATATGCCGCATTTCTCGAGACGACGCAGCTTCATCGCACCCGCCCGGACGCGCGGCTCGAGTGCAGCCGCCTCGGCCGGTACGACGAGATCCTCAAGCACATCCTCGGGCATGGCTACTTTCTCGGCCTCGAGCTCGGCCGCCCGGTTCCGCTGCCCGAGGCTGCCGCGAGCTGGTACGACCACGTCTACAAGCCGGTGGCGGAGGCGATCCGGAAGCACCACGTCCTCGAGCAGCTTCCCGGATGGACGGAGGCGGACCTCTATGTGGAGATCACCCATCGATGGCTCAAGCTGAGCCAGGTGGGCGAAGCTGCCGGTCCCGATCCCGCCGTGCTGGCTCTGCTTGAGGAGCACGCCAACAACTGGTGGCGGCGCCGCCACGCGATCCAGATCCCCGACCGGCGGTCCAAAAATCGAGACGAGCCGTGATCGGCATCATCTTCGGTCCACCTGGCAGCGGGAAGGGCACGCAGGCGGCCCGGATCGAGACTGAGTTCCGCCTGACGCACCTGTCGACGGGCGACATCCTCCGCTCCGAGGTTGCGCGCGGCACGGAGGTCGGCAACGAGGTCGCCAGGGTCATGGCCGCGGGGGACCTCGTCCCCGACGATCTGATCATCCGCATCGTCCAGCGCATCCTGCGCGACCCGGACGGTAGCGCGGACGTTCTGATCGACGGGTTTCCCCGCACGCACCAGCAGGCCATGGCCCTGGACCGGATGCTGGCGGAGGAGGGTCATCGCGTGGACTTCGTGATCGCCCTCGAGGTGCCTGAAAGCGCGCTGGTCGATCGCATCCTCCATCGCGCCGCCGTCGAAGGCCGTGCCGACGACACTCGAGAGGCGATCGCCGAGCGGATGCACGAATACCACAAGCTCACCGCCGCTGTGCTCGACCACTACCGCAAGCGGGGGGTGCGGGTCGAGGTCGTCGACGGGGTGGGGAACGTCGACGAGGTATTCGAGCGCATCCGGCGGGCCATCGGCATATCCTCTCGGTAGCTGCGGCGCAAAATTTGTAGCGCAGCGAAACCGGGAATTTTGCAGACAGAGACCCGATCCAGGTGGCACATTTGCTCCCCGTGCCGGATGAACCTTCCCGGCCACTCGAAGGCGAGCGCCTTGAAACCACGCATTGGGAGGACGCCCACCATTGGATGAGCATCTACGCCGATCTGCTCGAGTTCAAGCGGGGACTCCTCGAACGGATCGATCGCGACCTGAACAAGATGCAGCCCGTCGCAAGCAGGGCGGCACGGGCGGACGTCAAGATCATCGAAGATCAGATGGAGGGCTACCAGAGGCGGCTCGACCTCTGGTTCCGGCGTCTGTGGGATCTCCACGGACTGTGGTTGGATCCGGAGGGCCGCTTGATCCGGTACCAGGGGCGGGAGGCCACGCTGACCGTTCGCGAGTTTCAGCTCCTGCAATTCCTGCTCGACCATCCACAGCGGTACTTCACCGTGACCCAGATTCTCGAAGAGGCGTGGTCCGAGCCCGCCCTTTTCCCGGAGCAGGTCCGCAGCTACGTGCAGCGCGTGCGCAAGGTCGTCGCGGAGCTCGAGATCCCGTGCGATCTCGTCAACCGGCCCGGGCGCGGCTACGCCCTCGAATTCCGCGCGGAGAAATAGGCACCTTCTGCCGAGGCGGCAATGGTTGAGCGCCCGCCGATGAGCCGGCACAGGGATGATGGTGGTATGGGAAAGAGCAAGACTCCGGATCGATCTCGGCCGCGCGCCAGGCTGCCCCGCATCCTGGTCGTCGAGGCCAACGAGGGTTACCGTTCCGTCATCTCGCACGTGGTCGAGCTGGCCGGCGGCGAATTCGAGAGTGTGGCCGAGTTTGAGGCGGCGAGGCGCCAGCTCGAGAGGTCGACGAGGTTCGATCTGGTCATTCTCGGCATGAGTGCCGACTCCCGTGTGACCCCCAAGCAGCTGGGCGAGCTGCGAACGGCGGCCAAGTCTCCTTTCATCCTGCTGGACGAATCGTCGGGCGACGCCGGCGACACACTTGAAACCTATGAGGCGGGTGCGAGCCAGGTACTGCCCAAGCCTTTCGTTCCGGACGCGCTGATCGGGGCGATCAAGTCGGAGCTTCGCGGGCCCGACGTCGGTTCTGTGGTTTCGATTGCGACCAAGATCGAGATGGGTGGCCTCGTCTTTGACGCGAGGCTGCGAACGGTCAAGAACGGCGAGGCCGCCGCCGCTTCCTTGACGAAGCGCGAGTGGCAGCTGCTCTCATTCTTTCTGGCCAACCCGAATCAGCTGTTCGCGGCAGAGGACGTGGCTCTGCCGGCCTGGGGCCCTGACGCCTCGGTCGAGCAGTTCCGGACCTACGTGACTCGGCTGCGGCAAAAGCTCCTGCCGTTCAAGAGCGTGTGCGAGTTGATCAACGAGAAAGGCAAGGGCTACCGCCTGGCGCTCCACCAGCAGAAGCCCCCAGCGATCTAGCAGGTCTACTCGCAGTCGGAGACGGCTTCGTCGCACTCGGGACGGACGCCGAAGCGATGGAATCGGGACCGGTTGCTCGCGAACCAGCGATAGGCCGCTTCCTCCACGGCCGCCACCGGCCGCAGCTCATACGCCCGCGCCACGACAGCCCAGCCTCCTCCGACCTCGCCCATGACCCGATTCACGGCCGCCGCGGCCTCCAGCCGGCGCCCGTCCCGGTCGATGATCCACGCCGCGCGGTCCGCCTCTTCGCGGGTGACTCCATATCGCGCGAGAGCGCCTCTTTCTTGATTTGCGATCGCCAGCACACGGCCGGCCCGGTCGCGCCGGCGAACCCAGCGCGCCATCCTGGTTCAAACGCCTCAAGTCCCGTCGAAGAGGAGCACGATCTCCGGTTCCGCTACTTGTCGCCTTCGTTCGAGGGTGCCGGCTTCAGGAACAGGGCGGCCAGGGGCGGCAGCGTCAGCGTCAGGCTGTGCCGGTGCCCGTGCACGCTGATCGGAACCGCCTCCACGCCGCCCAGGTTGCCCTGCCCGCTGCCTCCATAAAGGGGCGCGTCGCTGTTCAGCAGCTCGAGCCACCGTCCCGCCTGCGGGATGCCGATCTGGTAGTTGTGACGAGGCACGGGCGTGAAGTTGAACACCCCGACGATGATGTCCTGCGGCAAGCGGCCGCGGCGGATGAGGCTCACCACGCTCTGGTCGGCGTCCGTGACGTCGATCCATGAAAAGCCTGCCGGCTCGAAGTCCAGCTCGTGGAGCGCCTTCTCCTCGCGCAGGATCCGGTTGAGGTCACCCACCCAGAGGCGCATCGCGGCGTGCATCGGTTGGTCGAGCAGGTGCCAGTCAAGGCTCTGGTCGTGGTCCCATTCACGCCACTGGCCGAACTCGTCGCCCATGAACATGAGCTTCTTCCCCGGCTGCGCGTACATGTAGGCGAACAGAAGCCGCAGGTTGGCGAACTTCTGCCAGTCGTCGCCCGGCATCTTGGAGAGGAGCGATCCCTTGCCATGCACCACCTCGTCGTGCGACAGGGGCAGCATGAAGTTCTCTCCGAACGCATACAGCATCCGGAACGTGAGGTTCTGGTGGTGGAACTTGCGGTGGATCGGCTCCTCCGAGAAGTAATAGAGCGTGTCGTGCATCCACCCCATGTCCCACTTCATACCGAAGCCGAGCCCGCCCAGGTATGTGGGTCGTGAGACCAGCGGAAATGACGTGGACTCCTCGGCCACCGTCTGCACCGCGGGCTGTTCCTTGTAGACCTCGATGTTGAAGCGGCGGAGGAAGTCGACCGCTTCGAGATTCTCGTTGCCCCCGAACTTGTTCGGAATCCACTCGCCCGCCTTGCGTGAGTAGTCGAGATAGAGCATCGACGCGACAGCATCCACGCGCAGCCCGTCGGCGTGATAGCGATTGAGCCAGGACAGCGCGCTGCTCAACAGGAAGCCGCGCACCTCGTTGCGGCCGTAGTTGAAGATCGAGCTGCCCCAGTCGGGGTGCACGCCGAGCCGAGGATCCGCGTGCTCGAAGAGGTGCGTTCCGTCGAAGTTCTGCAGGCCGAACTCGTCGGCCGGAAAATGGGACGGCACCCAGTCGAGGATCACCCCGATCCCGTTCTGGTGCAGGTAGTCGACCAGGAACATGAAGTCCTGAGGCGTGCCGTAACGGCTCGTCGGCGCGAAGTAACCGGTGACCTGGTATCCCCACGAGCCGTAGAACGGGTGCTCCATCACCGGCATGAACTCCACGTGCGTGAAGCCCATCTGGCTGACGTAGTCGGCCAGGCGAGGTCCCAGCTCGCGGTACGTCAGCCACCGGTTCTCCTCCTCCGGCACGCGCATCCACGAGCCCAGGTGCATCTCGTAGACGGACCACGGCGCTCCACGGCCGTTGGCGGCCTGCCGGTTGGACATCCAGCGCTCGTCGTCCCATCGGTAGTCCAGGTCCCACACGATCGACGCCTGCCGCGGCGGCTGTTCCGAGTACACGGCGAACGGGTCCGCCTTGTCAGCCCCTTGCCGGGTGACCCGTGAGCGGACGTGGTACTTGTACAGCGCGCCGTGCTTCACGCCGGGGATGAACCCTTCCCAGATCCCGGATTGCTCGCGGGGAAACAACCCGTTGGCGGACTTGTCCCAGCCGTTGAAGTCACCGATCACGCTGACCGAATCGGCATTCGGCGCCCAGACGCCGAACGAGGTCCCGTCCGGGTCGCTCGAGAGATGCGAGCCCAGCTTGTCGAACAGATGGCTATGCGTGCCTTCGTTGAAAAGGTGCAGGTCGAACGGGCTCAGCAGCGAGCGGGCGATCACGGTGGCGTCACCACCTCCAGGATGCCACGCAGCGGGATGCCGACCCATTCCGGCCGCATGTTCAGCTCGTAACGCAGCTCATACAGCGCTTTCTCCAGCAGCATCGTAGTGAGCTGTACGTCGAGGTCGTCAGCCGTTTGCGGCGCGAACGACGCCGTGCCGGTGGTCGCCAGGTAGGTTTTCAAGAAAGCCGCAGACACGCATTGGACCCAGAACCGGCCCCAGCTCCGACGGCGCGGGAGCGCTTCGGCGGCAACCTGGTCCGAGCGCAGGGCCCACTGGCTCGCGTAGTCGAAAGACCGCAGCATTCCCGCGACGTCCTTCAGCGCGAGGCGCTTGTGCCGGCGCTCGTAAAGGGTCCGGGTGGGCTCGCCTTCGAAATCGACGATGACGAAGTCGTGTCCCGTATAGAGCACCTGGCCCAGGTGGTAGTCGCCATGGACGCGGATCCTGGTCGTGGTCAGGCGCCGGCTCAGGAACGATTTGAAGATGCTTGTGATCCGCGGTTCGAGCTCGAGCACCTGTCGCGCCTCTTCCTGGACGTCCTGCGGGAGCTTGTTGAGCTGGCTGCGCAGCAGGTCGGTCGAGCGTATGGCCAGGCCGCTCATCGATTGATAGATGGACCGCTGGTCCTGCTGCGTGATCCGCTCGGGAGCGAACGCAGGGTCGGTCGGATCGGAGGCCAGTGCGATGTGCAGCTCGGCGGTCCGCCGGCCGAGCAGCCGCGCTGACTCGAGGTAGGCGCCGATGGTGCGGGCGGCAACCTCGGGCAGCTCGCCGGCAGCCGCCTGCCGCAGGTTGCGCGGCATCGCGGGCGGTTCGGTCTCGAGGAGCTCGGCGCCATGGAAGAAATGAGAGAGCGTATTCAAGGTGTACTGCCAGGCGTCCCCCTGGTTGGGCACGTACCCCAGGAGCACGGCGAGACTCACGGGTTCTCCGCTGTCTCGCCGGTACTCGAGGCTGCCGGCCAGCGGTGCGATCTGCCCGAAGTTCGTCTTCTCGGTCAGGAAGCGGCCGACCTCGAGCTCTGGGTTGACTCCTTCCTCGAGGCGCCGGAACACTTTGAGGATGAGACGCTCGCCGAAGACGACCGAGTTGTTGCTCTGCTCGGAGACTGAAATTGCCCCCTCCAGCCGCACCGTCTCCGGACCTCGCAGACGGGCGAAGGCCCGCGTCGTCGAACCGACCAGAGTGCCCGTGCCTCCGGTCGTGTGCCGCCGCCTGGCGATCGCGCCGAGCACCGCCTCCGCGAAAGCCGGCGGGCCGAGGGCGTCGTACAGCAGCCCGCGCCCCTCTTCGCCCTGGACGCGGATCCAAGCGATCGCGGAATTCGGCCAGCGCTCGAGGATGTGCGGCGCCTCCGCGTGATTGGCGTAGGCGAGCGGTAGCTGGTAGGTGTCAGGGTCCCCCTCCGAATACGAGATCACGACGGCCGACACGTAGGCGCCGCCCGCGACCCCGGGGACCGGAATCAGGTCGGAGATCTGCGCCGACTTGAGGCGGCGCGCCTTGCCCGCGAACCACCTGCGATTCCGGATATGGCCGAGCAGGACGGCCTCCAGCCGCTCTTTCGCCGCGCCGACGAGCGCGGACTCCCAGTCGCCGGTGACACGGATCTCGGGCACCGTGGCGGCGGCCTGGGCCCCGTCGCTCTGGATGTTCGGCATCGCGCGGGGCTGCATTGAGAACCAGTAGAAGGAATGCGGGCCGAGGGTCAGGAAGTAGGGCGCCTCACCGACGACGGGCATCTCGTTGCCGCTGAAGAGCTCCACGGGCACCATGCCCTTCCACTTGCTCAGGTCCAGCTCGACCGCCTGCAGGAATCGAGAGAGGTTCGCGACGCACAGGATCTGCTCCGATTCGTAGCGCCTCACATAAACGAGCACCTTGCGGTTCTCGGGCCGCAGCAGCTCCAGCGTTCCGCGGCCGAATGCGCGATGGCGCTTGCGAAGCGCGATCAGCCGCTTCATCCACGATAGCAGCGAGTGGGGGTTCTGTCCCTGGGCCTCGACGTTGACCGTCTCGTAGTGGTACTCGGGATCGGTGATCACCGGGAGGTAGAGGCGCTGGCGGTTGGCTCGCGAGAAGCCCGCATTGCGGTCGGCGCTCCACTGCATGGGCGTCCGGACGCCGTTGCGGTCACCCAGGAAGATGTTGTCGCCCATGCCGATCTCGTCGCCGTAGTAGAGGACCGGCGTGCCGGGCAGCGAGAAGAGAAGGCCGTTCATCAGCTCGATGCGCCGCCGGTCGTTGCCTAGCAGCGGCGCCAGGCGGCGCCGGATGCCGAGGTTGAGGCGCGCCATCCTGTCCTGCGTGTACGCGCGATACATATAGTCGCGTTCCTCGTCCGTGACCATCTCGAGCGTGAGCTCGTCGTGGTTGCGCAGGAACAGGGCCCACTGTGAGTTGTCGGGGATGGCCGGGGTCTGGGCCAGGATGTCGATGATGGGGAACCGGTCCTCCATGCGGATCGACATGAAGAGACGCGGCATGAGGGGGAAGTGGAACGACATGTGGCATTCGTCGCCTTCCCCGAAGTAGGTGACCGCGTCCTCAGGCCACTGGTTGGCCTCGCCCAGCAGCATGCGGTTGGAGTAGTTGGCATCGACGTGCCGGCGCATCTCCTTGAGGAACTGGTGCGTCTCCGGCAGGTTCTCGCCGTTGGTGCCCTCGCGCTCGTAGAGATATGGGATGGCATCGAGCCGCACGCCGTCGACGCCCATGTCGAGCCAGAAGTCCAGCGCCTTCAGCACCGACTCCTTGACCTTCGGGTTGTCGAAGTTCAGGTCCGGCTGGTGCGAGTAGAACCGGTGCCAGTAGTACGCGCCCGCGACGTGGTCCCATGTCCAGTTGGAAGTCTCGAAGTCCTTGAAGATGATCCGCGCGTCCTGGTAGCGCTGGTTGGTTTCGCTCCACACGTAGAAATCGCGCATGGCGCTGCCGGGTCGGGCACGTCGAGCGCGCTGAAACCACGGATGCTGGTCAGACGTGTGGTTGCAGACCAGTTCGTTGATGACCCTGATCCCGCGTTGGTGTGCCTCTTTGACGAAGGCGTTGGCGTCGCCAAGCGTGCCGAACATCGGGTTGACGTCCGTGTAGTCGGCGATGTCGTAGCCGTCGTCGCGCAGCGGCGAGGGATAAAACGGGAGCAGCCAGATCGCGTTGACGCCCAGGTCCTGCAGGTACGGAAGCTTTTCGATCAAGCCGCGAAAGTCGCCGCTGCCATCAGCGTTGCTGTCGTTGAACGCGCGGACGTGGAGCTCGTAGATGAGGGCGTCCTTGTACCAGAGTGGGTCGTCGTCCAGTCGGGACGTCTCGAGCTTGCGGCGTCGCGTTGCTTGGATCAAAGGAAGTACTCGAAATCATGCTCGCTGCGGAGGCGGCGGCGGAAGCGAAAGATCTGGGCGGGTATCGCGTGGGGGTTGATCTCGACATAGTTGCGCGGGCCGTTCCACAGGTAGCGCGCGCCGCTAAGCAGCTCGTGCGCCTGGTAGCCGCGGTCGCGGCGGATGCCGAGCTCCTCGATCGGCAGCGTCACCATGCCGGCCTGCGTGTGGTGCGGGTCGACGTTGACGACGGTGAGCACGACGTCCGCCAGGTCGGGAGTGCTCTTGGTGAAGGCGACCAGCTGGTCGTTCTCGGTCGGGTGGAATCGGAGGCCACGATCGCTCTGCAGGGCCGGGTTTTCGTGCCGCACCCTGTTGACCAGCGTGATCAGCTCACGAAGGCTGTCCGGGCTGTCGCGGTCCCAGCTGCGGATCTGGTACTTCTCGGAATCGAGGTACTCCTCCGATCCCGGTTCGCGCGCGCGGCCCTCGCCGAGCTCGAAGGCCGGCCCGTAGATGCCGTAGTTGGCGCCCAGCGTTGCAGCGAGGATGAATCGGGCGGCGAACGCCGGTCGTCCGCCGGTCTGCAGGTACTCGGTGAGGATGTCCGGGGTGTTCGTCCACAGGCTGGCCCGGAAGTACTCGCGAACAGGCGCCTGCGACAGCTCCTTGAAGTACTGCGCCAGCTCGGCGGCGGTGTTCCGCCACGCGAAGTAGGTGTACGACTGCGTGAACCCAACCTTGGCGAGCCGGTACATGACCCGCGGGCGCGTGAACGCCTCGGCCAGGAGGATCACGTCAGGGTGCTGGCGCTTGACCTCGCCGATGAGCCACTCCCAGAACGCGAAGGGCTTCGTGTGAGGGTTGTCGACGCGGAAGATCGTGACCCCCTGGTCGATCCAGAACAGGACGATGGACAGCAGCTCGTCCCAGAGCTCGCGCCAGCTCTCGTTCTCGAAGTCGAATGGGAAGATGTCCTCGTATTTCTTCGGCGGGTTCTCGGCGTACTGGATCGAACCGTCCGGGCGGTGCTTGAACCATTCCGGGTGCTCGCGCGTGTACGGGTGGTCGGGTGAGCACTGGAAAGCGATGTCCAGCGCGACCTGAATCCCGTGCTCGCCGGCGGTTGCGAGCAGGTGCCCGAAGTCGTCGAGCGTGCCGAGCCGCGGGTTGACGGACTTGTGCCCACCCTCTTCCGAGCCGATCGCCCACGGGCTGCCCGGTTCGTCGGTGCCCGCGGTCGTCGAGTTGTTCGCCCCCTTCCGATTGGTGTGGCCGATGGGGTGGATGGGCGGCAGGTACAAAACGTCGAACCCCATCTCCGCGATCTCGGGCAGATGGCGCTCTACATCCGCGAAATTTCCATGCCTGCCCGGATCCCCGGCGGAGCGGGGGAAGAGCTCGTACCAGGCCGAAAAGCGCGCCCGCTCGGGATCGACTACGACCTCGAGCTCCCGGGCATAGGTCACGGCCAGGCTCTTATCCGCGTAGCGGTCCATCAGCTGCGCCAGCTCGCCGCCCAACGCGGAGGAGGCCGTGGCGCGGCCCTTTCTGACCGCCCCCGCGTATGCCTGCAGCCGGTTGGAATCCGAACCGTCCGCGCGGGCGGCGGCCGCCTCGATCATCCGGGCTGCCACCTCCAGCTCCTGGGTGATGTTCTGGCCCGCCTCGACCCGCTTCGCGAACTGGCGGCTCCAGGTCTCGAAGGCGTCCACCCAGCCCTGGACCGTGTAGAAGTAGCGTCCGAGCTCGCCGACCATGAACTCGCCCCTCCAGCGGTCGTTCACGAGGAGGACCATCGGCACGTCGTTCCACTGCTGGGAGGACTGATGGCGCCAGCGCAGCACGCACGCCAGCGCGTCATGGCCGTCCGCAAACACGTCCGCCTCGACGCTCACGCGGTCGCCCAGTGCCCGCTTAGCGGGGAACCGGCCGGCGTCGATCTCGGGGGACACGGCCTCGATCACGACGCGGCGCCGGCCGTCCACACGATCCGGCTCGATCGAGGGCAGGACGGACGGGCGCTCCAGGCGTCGTTTCACGGGTGCGCGGGCCACATTACGAATCGTGGCATGATTCGACAGGGTGCTGAAATCCATCGATCCGGCCACAGGCCGGGAGCTGGCCACATTCCCAGAGCTCGACGCCGCCGGAATCGAGGCCGCCATAGGGCGTGCCTGGGCCACCCGGCACGCCTGGAGGGACGCCGGCCTGGACGTGCGAGCGCGCATGATGCGGTCGGTCGCGGGCGTCCTGAGGGCCGACAGGGCCAGGTACGCGGCGCTGCTCACCTCCGAGATGGGCAAGCCCATCGTCGAGGCCGAGGGCGAGGTGGAGAAGTGCGCGTGGACGGCCGCCTGGATCGCCGACAACGCCGCCAGGCTGCTGGCGGACGAGCCCGTCGAGAGCACCGCCTCCCAGAGCTACGTGAGATTCCAGCCGCTCGGGGTCATCCTGGCGGTCATGCCCTGGAACTTCCCGTTCTGGCAGGCGTTCCGGGCTGGGCTGCCGGCGCTGGCGGCCGGGAATGTGATGCTGCTCAAGCACTCCTCCAACGTCCCTCAGTCGGCCCTGGCGATCGAAGAGGTGTTCCGCGAAGCCGGGGTGCCGGAAGGCGTCTTCCAGACCTTGCTGATCGGGCCGGGAGCGGTCGAAGGGATCGTCGCCGACCGCCGGGTCGCGGGGGTCACCCTGACGGGCTCTGAGGCGGCCGGGTCGCTGGTCGCGACCGCGGCGGGCAAGGCGTTGAAGAAATCGGTGCTCGAGCTCGGAGGCTCTGACCCTTTCATCGTCCTCAAGGATGCCGACCTCGCCACGGCGGCGACGGTGGCTTGCCGTGCCCGCAACCAGAACAACGGCCAGAGCTGCATCGCCGCCAAGCGGTTCATCGTCGAGGAGCCCGTCGCGGACGAGTTCGAAGACCGGCTGGCGAAGGCCGTCGGCGCCCTCAAGGTCGGAAACCCGATGGACCGGGGCAACCAGGTCGGGCCCCTGGCGCGCGCCGACCTGGTCGAGGAGCTCGAGCGTCAGGTCGCCGACTCCGTGCGCCTCGGCGCCCGCGCGCTGACGGGCGGCAAGCGCCTGGATGGGGACGGCTATTACTTCCAGCCGACGGTGCTCGCAAACGTCCGCCCCGGCATGCCGGCCTACCACGAGGAGACTTTCGGCCCGGTCGCCTCCGTGATCCGCGTCAAGGACGCCGAGGACGCGCTCCGGGTCGCCAACGACTCCGACTTCGGGCTCGGCTCGGCGATCTGGACCGCGGACGTGGAGCGCGCGAAGGGGCTGGCGGAGCGCCTCGAGGCGGGCATGGTGTTCATCAATGGCATGGTCTCCTCGGATGCGCGCCTGCCTTTCGGCGGCGTCAAGCGGTCGGGTTACGGCCGCGAGCTTTCGTCGTACGGGATCAGGGAGTTCGTCAACATCCAGACGGTGTGGGTGGGACCCGCCAAGTAAGAAAGACCTAAGCGACGTCTTTCGCGGCCTTTCTCTTGGTGGCAGCCAGATGTTTGCGCGCCAGCACCGAATAGCTCTCACGCACCGCCCGATCCGGATCCAGCCCGAAGCTGCGTGCCATCTCAGGCAGGACCGCGAGTGGGCCTTCGAGCTCCACGAACCATCCGAACTCGAGCACGTCGAGCGTGACCGCCACGCCATCGAGCTTCCACATCGTGCGGCCCTTTGGATAAGCCCATGCCACCTGGAAACCCAGCTGCAGCAGAAGGTCGAGCGCGGCGTGCGCGTCTGAGACCCCGAACTCCGTCTCCTCGCGGATCTTGACCCGCCCCTCAAATTTGGCCGGGCCTTTGGCGGTGAGAAATCCGCGCGGCCCCCCGTCCAGTACACGAAGGCGCAGCGTCGTTTCTCGGGTGGACACGCCGGGCCCGTTGAACCGATAGTTCTCCTCGCGGTATCTACCATCGAGGTGAGCGCCACGCTGACGCAGCATCGCGCGGAGCTTCTTGTGATCCCGGGGCCCCTTCAATCGAAACTTCAGCTCGCATTCGATGCTGCGGTCGCGGAGCTGTCGGCGCGGGCGGCGGCGAGCCATTGCGCCGAGAGAGTAACCGAGTGTTAGTTGGCCGGTGCGGCGCGAGCCTCCGCGAATGCGCATGCATCCGCGATCACGCTCACCGCGTAGCTGAAATGCATCTCCTCGCCGCCCCACAGCGCTGCGGGCGTGCTTGGACTGATGTCCGGGTGTCTATCCAGGGTGACGGGATCCCGCGCGGGTGGCTGGATCACATGTCCGTCATCAGTCTCGAACGAGAAGCCATCCGCTGTTTTGCGGATGCGATACGCACCCGAGTGGTGACGCCGGTGATGAAAC
>Ga0208849_1000737_pt1 | contig 27621 bp, 31 predicted proteins | sample NGESurdeep072012_10_FD_184470 | JGI IMG/M metagenome (GOLD analysis project Ga0208849, IMG submission 184470) | Arctic peat soil microbial communities from Barrow, Alaska - NGEE Surface sample 53-3 deep-072012 (SPAdes) | ecosystem: Environmental > Terrestrial > Soil > Wetlands > Peat ... | reverse complement strand
ATGGCTTAACGTCCCGGTTTGCTCTTGCCGAATACGGCGTCTGGATTTTGCTGCCGGGTTACGCCGTGAGTAGGAGCGAACGGCTCAACACTTACGGTGCGAGTCTGCGGTGATCCTTGAAGATCACCAATGCCGCCCTTGGTGCCCCCGGCAATCAGCGCATTGAGTACGCCGTCGTCGCTGACCTTCAAGGCTACGCCCATCGGGCTGACCGGGATTTTGTCCATCGTCGCCGACGATGCGCCGGTGAAATGGTTCTCGCCGTATGCCGCGCCACCGAGGTCGCCGCGCTCCTTGCTGACAATATCGGGACCCGCGGTGAACGTTCGCCCGCGCGGCGTCTTCGGCATTCCGGTCGCCGGGGCATTTCCAGCCGCCGCCTTCTTGACGTTGATAGCCATGATCGTGGTCCTTTCCTTTTGGAAACTCCTCTTGGTCTTCTGTTACGATTTCGATGCGCCGAACGTCGTGGCACCCTCTGCGCTCACGTCGGCGAGCGTTTCGCTTCCAACGCTTTTCTTGTTGGAGTGCCGCGTTACAACGTCTCGCGCGCCGATGGTGTCGCTCCCGGGAACGATGCGAAGCTTGTCGTCCGGATGCTGTGCGGCCAGGTGATCGCCCTGCGCGACGAAATGATTGTAGATTTGGTGTTCGATCTTCGTTCCGAATTTTGCCATGTTACGTCTCCTCGGTTACCGCGTTCGGGCAGACGCGTGTTCAGATGTGCCGCAAAGTCGTCAGGGGACGTGGTTGCCTGCGCCATGACCTTATGTGCGGCGATATCATCGACGCCGCGGCCATCGGCGTCTTTCATGTCCCAACTAGCCTTGGGAATATCGAAGGTCTTACCCGCTTGCTGAGTCGAATAGAGTGACGGGTCGACCGCATCCGTCGGACGACCAGTCGGCGCAGCACCGATAGTGTCGCTGGTGCGGTTGACCATCCCAGAATGGGCAGGGCACGGTGCAGATGACCGCTTCGCTACGGATGACTCTCTAGCCAATCCCTTGCCCTGAGAAGCGACGTGCTCGATATCGCGTGAACTGGTCATGGCTATCTCCTCTGGAAACCGGCAGCGTACAAGTCACCGAGGCGGCAGCCGACAGCAGCCGCCAAGGCAGCACTTTTCTCGGCTCCCAATCCGCGCACTACGCTGATCTGCTTGGCGATGGCTGCATCGGTGAACCTGCCGGTTTTTGGATTGATGTTGCCTTCGGCATTCCATGGGTTGGTCGAGTGATCACCTTTATCGTTGAGCTTTTTCTTTTCGCTTTCCGGGAGTCCGTTCGCGTACTGAGCCTTCAACGCCTCAAACCGCTTTTCGCCGACCTGAACAAACAGGCGTCCGGCGTCGGTCAGGTTCTTGAGGACGAAAGCCGAATGAGCAAGCTCGGCATCCTCGTCCGATTGGACCGCGAAGCGATGGGGGAATTCTTGTTTGGCGTGTTCGATCCATGCCGGGATTTCATCCCGCGACGTAAGCCGGTATCCCTCAACGTCGAGTTCGAAATCGCTGACCGCGCTTTCGAGTGCTCCGGCGGCAATCGCGGCCCGTTTCAAGTCGGCGATTAGAGCGTAATTAAGCGGCATGACTCGCCTCCGTTGACGGATAGGAATCGATCCAATCCCACAGAGCGCGCGTGGTGATCCGGGTCTTTGTTCCGATGCGGTGGCTGCGCAACTCGCCGCTACGGATAGCGGCGGCAATGCGCTCTTGACGGATGCCAACGGCTGCGGCGGCTTTTGTCGGGGACAAAGCAACGACAGGCGTCGGCCGGACATGCTGATATGGCATGTTGACCTCGCTCTACTGTCGCGCTGAGGGGGGCTGAACGCGGCTTGCAAATTCCGACCAACGTATAGCGGGACGTGGAGTCGGTGACAACCCGTGTTTCACGTCGAACAAAAAGCCGCAAGTTATGCTTGCGGCCGTTGAGTTTCTTCGCCGTTTGCCGGTTAGCTCGTCGTCGTCATCGGACGGGCTTTTCGTGCATCACCCGCAGACAGATACTCTGATAAAGTAAATCACCATTAGAATGCGGCCTTACAACATCCATGCCGACCTTGGCTGGATCAGAAGGCCAAAATCGATCAGGCCCGGGCGTTTCATCGTCGAGCGTGACAAAATCGCCTCGGAGACCACGTTTGCAATCGAACATCTCTTTAGTTTGTTCGCCGTTCGTGATTGAGGCGCGTTTTTTCAGGTACAAGTCGCCCTCATTTCGAGTAGTCCCATCCCTACAATAAAAATAGTCTTCTTCTTGCACAAACTCTCCCGGGTCTTCGATCGCAAATTTCTTATAGGGATAGGACCAAGTAGCAGATTTGAATTGCCCCAATTTCGTTTGAGAACTTTTCACCTCAATGTTCTTTATCGGCAGATCGGGTGGACCTAATGTGAAAAGATCAGTCGGTGGCGGGTAACTCCCGTCAGAGCGTTTGCAATAACTACGCAAAGTATTGAGTGCCTTCAATTCAAATGTCATCACGTTCGCATCATCAATCGACGTGCTTAGAATTGTAAATCTGCCGGGTTGTATCATTTGAATAGTACGTAAATCGTAGATGCGGGTTTTGCCTTCGAGCCATGGGAATTCAACGAACCGCTCATTTTCATCCGCCGATGATGTGGAGCAGGTGATAAGCAATAACCAGAAAACTAGCGGTGACAGTTTCATTGGTAGTTGTCCGTTCTCCTGACGACTCCGACAATTTCGGACGGTTTGTGCCGCCGAATTGCTTGCAATGCGCATCGGCAAGCGGCAGCGCGTCCATTTCGTTCTACACATTCGAGACGGTGACTATTGATCGTTGCCGACGACCTTTTGTCCATACTGGCTGTTGTCGATGTTGGTGTAGCGTGATGTGCAGGCGCACATCCCGGCGGCGAGCGTCAAGGTGAGTATGCGCGCGGTAATCCGCATGGCAGAGGCCCTCTGGCGCTCAATTCAGCACTCGCAAAAGGCGCGGTCAATGGCCTTGGCAACCTTGCGAGTGCCGGGTGGTTCCACTACGCTGGTGCCATGCCGAGCTTGGAGTACACGCATGTACGATGATCGCTATGTCGCGTTTGTAGATATACTCGGCTTCGCGAACATCGTGCGAAAAACCGAATATGACCCAAGCAACAAGCGCTACGATGCGCTGGTAAAAACGTTGACAGATATTGGCTCCTTCAACGAGGAGACAATCAATGAAAGCGATGATTTTAAATTTCAATCGTTTTCAGACTCGGTGATCATGTCAACCGCCACAACGCGCACTGGCCTACTGCACCTTTTGCATTTAGTTTCCAATCTCAGTATCCACCTGCTAAGCAATGGCGGCCTCTTGATGCGCGGGGCAATTGCAAAAGGCAAGCTTCATCACGACCAATTGCTAATGTTTGGGCCAGCTTTCTTGGTCGCCTATAACGCTGAAACACAAATTGCCAAGTACCCCCGCGTTGTGCTCAGCCGAGAAGTGTATCAAGATTTCCAAAGGCTCACTCCAAGCCTAAGGCATCCGCAAGTTCTACTCGCCGATGATGGTCCGCCATACCTGCATGTGTTTTCTGGTTTTCGGTTGTTAAACGAAGGACAACCCACGCCCGCTTATCTAAATTCGGAAGATGTCTTGCTGGCGCAAACGTGCCAGCGTTCGATCCAAAATCTTCTCGACGACTCCATTTATGAGCCTAGGCACTACGAGAAGCTTCGCTGGCTAGCGATCTATTGGAATAGTACCGTCGTGATCGGGGCGACAGGTGGTGCCTTGGAAATGATTGTGCTTCCAGTGAGCCGGAACGTGGCCCGATAATGAGAAAATCCGCAAGCAGCCCTACCTGCGGGCCGCAGGTCGTTCTGTGCAGTCAGTTAATCTTGGCCTGCCATTCTTTGAGCAAGCTCACTGGATGTCCCACGCCATAGCCAGCGGCGACGGTCTTCTCCTCATGACCGAGCAAGCTGTACTGGATGTCCAGCGGGCAGGAGGCCGCACGCAAACGATCCTTGGCCCTGTGCCGCGTTGAGTACAGCACCTTGCGCGGGTCCGTGATGCCCGTTTCTCTGATCCACTTGTTGAGGCGTCGCCCCGCGTGCTCCAAGTCGGTCGGATCAAACACTTGCCCTGTGACCGCCGGAAGCAGACCGTCAATCGGAACACGGCGTTCACTGGAGTCCGTCTTGGCACCAACAATGACGTAGCGGATGGCCGCCTCATTGAACTCTTCGCGAATTTGGTAGGCTTCGCTTGGCCGCATACCTGTTCGCGCAAGCAATTCAAACAGCATGACATCCTCGCTGCTGAGTGCCGAGATATTGCTCCGCAGTGCGGTCATATCCTCTTCGCTGAGCGGCAGACGCTTGACGGACAGTCCTTCCGGCTTGTTTTCGGCAAACCATTTGCGCGACGGTACGACACCGGAGAAGGGATTAAAGTGCAGCACGTCGTCTTTGATGGCGAGATTGATTGCGGCCGTCAGCCATCCGATCTTTTTCTTGACGGTCGCCCCGCGGTCGCCTCGTTCGACGTAATGCATCGCGAGTCGTTCACCGTCGAGACGGCCCGCATCCTTGAACGGCTTGCCGATAATCGCTTTGTACATCGCGTAGACCGCGCGGGCCTCCGCCGCCTTCGGGCCAGTGATGGCGCGCTTCTCGATATATCGGTCGAACAGCGCGTCGTCGGGGTCCTTCTTCGGGGCCGCGGGCTGCACTCCCAATACCTTGTCGATGGCTTCCCATGTCAGCTTCGTCGGCGGGCTGATGACCGTGTACGACTGTCGGTTCGGCCGGGTTCCCACCATGACACCACCCTTCATGGTGATAATCTGGTCGGACGTTGCAAAGTCCAGTTCGTCCGGCTCCCGGCCGGGATACGGTTCGGGTCGCGGCTGCAACTCCGTTTCCTCGACCCGCCGGGCATGAGGGCGTCGCGCCGCTACGGCAGCCCTGTGCTGGCCGATGGCTTTCCAAGCCAGTCGCTCCGCCTCGTCGCGGTCGGTCGTACCTAGACTCCGTTCTGTGGATTTGCCGTCCGCTTGAAACCGGACGCGCCAGAACTTGGAGCCGGGTTTAATAAAAAGGTAATCACGTTCACGCTTACTCACGGGGGACCTCGGTTAGTGACACGCCCTAGATATAGCAGATAGTAGTGACAGAGTTAGTGACAGGCGAAACATCGAGGAAACCCAATGAAATCAGGGTTAAATCGATGTTCGTATCGCTAGCCAATTCCCTGGGGAGGGGCATCATGCGCAATTTGAAGCGGAAGTCCGCGCTCGCTATTGCGACTGCGTGCTTTCTGATCGGCGCGATCGGCGCGATCGGCGCGGCCGATGCAGCCGGTGCGTTTGCGGTCGGCGCCTGCGGCGCCTTTGGCTACGGCTTCGATTTCCGGAAGGTCGCCGACGCCCGGATCGCAGCGATGAAAAGATGCACCGGCCGCGATTGCCGCGTCGTCGGGGTGATACGCCGCGGCTGTGCGGCGATGTCGGTCGATGCCAGGCATCCGTGTGGCCCCTACGGCTGGGCGCTCAACTCGCATCTCGGGCGGGCGGAAAACGCCGCGATGCGCCGCTGCACCCAATTCGGCGGTCACCAGTGTGTGGTGCGTGCCTGGGCCTGCGACGAAAAGGGCTGAGTCTGTCGTAAAGGTTTCAGCTCTCGCTGATCGCGTTTTCGATGCGCCGGTCGGGAACAAGCCACATCAGCGCGACCAGCACGTAGAGTGCGATTGACGCCCACGGATAGACGAAGGCGAGCGCGATGCCCGTGGCGTAGAGGATTGGCGACATCTTGCCTTTGATGTCGCGCCCGAGCGCTTCGGCCAGCACCGAATGCCGGCCCTGCCGGTGCACGATCGCCTTCTGCAGCAGATAATAGGCGATGGCCGGCATCAAGAGCACTGCGCCGTAGATCGCCGTCGGCAACGGCGCCGCCAGATTTTCGCCCATCCACGCGGTCGCCGCCGGCACCAGCGACAACCAGAACAGCAAGTGCGAATTGGCCCACAAGATGAGCCCATCAACGCGCGTCACGGTATGCAGCAGATGGTGGTGGTTATTCCAATAAATCGCCAGATACACAAAGCTCATCACATAGCTCAGAAGGCTCGGGGCCACGCTGGCCAGTGCGTTCCAATCCGCGCCATGGGGAATCTTCAGCTCCAGAACCATGATGGTGATCAGAATGGCGATGACGCCATCGCTGAACGCTGCCAGACGGTCCTTGCCCATGACTATCCTTGGTTATCCTTGGTTATCCCACGACATTGCGCGTCCCCCGAGGCGGCGGCGCTTGCGAAATTCATAATGGTTGACGACGTCGGAATCCACCCAAGCGGCGGTTCGGCTCAATAGCGCGCGTTGACGCCGAGCCGCATATACGGGCCTGAGCGCTGGTCCGAGGTCAATGCCCAGCCGCCCGCCATCGACCATTCGGTCGAATGAAAGCGCAGGCCCGTGAGGTGGGCGCCGAATTCGAGTTCATCGAAATCCGCGCACCAGATTTGCTCGATCTCGGGCCCGACGAATGCCGCGTTAAAGGCGCGGATACCGATCGCTCCGCGGACGTATCCGGTAGGTCCGATCGAGGTGACCGCGGCGTTGAACGCCGCCATGGTCATCGCATTGGGCTGGTACCAGATATCGACGGCGGTCTCGCCGCCGACGTAAAGGCCGTGCAGGCGGCTGCCCGGATCGGCGGGCGTAAGCCGATAGTCCTGAACGACGGGGCCGGCGAATATCGTGACGTTGAGTCCGCCTCGCGTGAATCGCCAGCCCGGCAGCGCTGCGGCGGACAGCTTGGTGCCATCGACGGTTTGCTGTAGGCCGCCGGAAACGTAACTATACGCGCCGCCGTCGAGCAGCATCTTGAATGTGAAACCGTCGGTATCGAGGCCCTTCGGCGACCACAGGAATCCGCCATAAAGGAAGCCGCCGTAGCGCCAGATATCGGTGCCGGTGAACAGCAGAAATGACGGATTATTCGCTGCGCCTGCCTTGGCTTGGTCCCTGGCAGCACACATCGCCACAGCCACGGCAGCAACAACCGCCGAGACGACCCGCAACGCAACCACAGCGGTAGTCCCCCGCTCACCTTACCCAGAAATACAACCAGTAACTGTGGCGGTTGTAAAGGCCGGTAGAAAAAGACCATCAAGGGGTTGAGGTTTTTGTGATTGCGCTTGGTGCGGGACGGTGTTTCTTCGAATTGTCATCTCTTTCAAGCGTGTTGCCGGTGCGGAGTTTTCTCGAAAACCGGCATCGGGCGTCCGGGAATTAGACAGCTGTGGCCGCGTCGGATCGGCCTTCGGGTCTCAATGACAGCATCGGTGCAAGGGAATGGATTGCGCCGATGGGTGTTCAATAATGCACAAGTCTGGACAACGTGAGCTTTTAGTTCATCTAATTCAGCGGGGCGTCGGGGGAGTGAAACTCGATGAACGAGCAGAATCGGGGCATGCCCGCGTGCCCGCAACCGGTGCCACCAGATGGCCCTCGCACCGTCTATGGTTTTCACGGCGATCGGCTGGCGGGGCTGCGCGATTTGTTTCAGTACGCGAGAGGGATGAGCGTGCTCGACGTTGCAATGAACCATGGCCTCGTGAGCCTGGAACTGGCCCGCCGTGGCGTTTCGCTGGTGCATGGCTGCGATTATCACGAACCCGCGGTGTTGGCGGCTCGTTGCATTTTTGCCGAGTTCAGAATGCCGTCGCGCTTCGAGTTCGTCGATCTGACCGGTGGGCCTGATGCGCTACAGGCGGCGTTCGGCGCGGATTACCTGCCGCATTACGACATCGTTCTATTTCTCGGCATCTACCACAAACTCATAGAGCAGACGTCCGGCGCCGTGATCGAGAAGCTGATGCACCATCTCGCCATGCGCGCGTCGCATTACTTTGTGGTCCGCGCCGCCAGTTCAGCGATGCTCGACGAACTTGCGCCCATGCTGCGCGACGCCGGGATGAGAAAGGTTCATTTCTCCGCGCTCTCGCTGGTCGTGGGACCGATGGAAATCTGGCAGCGCGGTAAGGTGTCGCCCTATATCGGCGCGCACTGAGATCGCCCGGACAGTCCTAAAAGATTCGCGTCCCGCCGACGCAGGACTAACGCGGCGCATCGATCATGTGCATGTCCTGGATGATCCCGTCGCAACGAATCTTATCCGTCTCGATGCGTTTGGCGAATTCGGCGGGGCCCAGATGTTTTGCAAAAATGCCCACGCGACGCAGCCGCTCGCCAACAGCGTCATCATTCAGAACCACCTCGAAGCCGTGATTCAGCCGCGCAATGGCGGCTGCCGACATTCCAGCGGGACCGAAAATGCCGAAAAAAGTGTAGGCGTCGATTGGCACGCCATTATCGGCGAATGTTGCCCATGACGCCGGCAGGTAAGATGGATGCTGCGCACTGGTAAGGCCGATCACTTTCACCGTGCCGGCGTTGACCATCGACGGATATACCGACGCAGGCGAGACGATAGCGAGCGACACGTCGCCCGCCGCAGTGGCGAGCGCGGCTTCAGGGCCGCCGCGAAATGTGACGTTGAGCAGCTTGATGTGCGCTTCCTTGGCGATCCATTGTCCGACTACGTTGTTGACCGAGGCGACGGCAAACGTCGCGTAGGTAAGCCCTTGCGGGCTGGCTTTTGCCGCGGCGATCAGGCCTTTCACATTGCTGAACGGGGAACGGCCGCCGGTTACGACCAAGAGCGGAGTTTCAGTGATTTCCGAAATCGGAACGAGCCGGCTGTTGGCGTCGAAGGCCGTGTGCGGCATCAGCGCGGCGACGCTGAACAGGTCGCCGCCGTAAGCAAACAACGTATCGCCGTCGGGCGGGGCGCTCGCAACCACTTGTCCGGCGATGACGCCGCTGCCGCCGGGACGATTCTCGACGACGATTTCCTGACCGAGCACCTTCGGAAGCGCCTGCGCGATGATGCGCACCTGCAGATCGAGGCCTCCGCCTGCCGCCGCACCAACGACGATCCGAATTGGTCTATTTGAATGGTCCTGAGCGTGCGCCGCAGGCAGGGCGAAGCCGACAGCGAGAAGTCCGAGCGCGAGACCGACGGCTCCAGTCCACGCCGCGCGCCGTCTGGCGCCTCGGCAGCCCGCCTCCGATTGCATGGTGGCGGACGATCCGATCATGAGCCGATGTTCTCCGTTTCAGCTAGCGCTGTTTCGGTCTGGCGGGGCGGACCCAGGTCGCCGCTTTCGTCCCCCGGCTTTGGCGGCCGCACGGCGGATAGGAAAGCATCGACCAGCGCCTGATGGCGCGCCACATCGAAACCTTCGGCGTGATATACGCCGAGATGGATGTCAGGCAGCTTCGGCAGATGACGTTCGCGCGCAATGACTAATGAGTCGGGAACGGTCCGTGCCGGCATGCACATCAGCCCAAGGCCCGATTCCACTGCCGCGTACATGCACACTATATCGGTGGCGCTAAATACGATTCGATACGGGATGCCGTGTTCGTCGAGGACATTGAAGACGGTCCGGTCCATGATACCACCCTGGCGCACGATGAATGGAATGCTTCCATCCTCGGCCAAACCCCGGTGCTGCGGCGCACGCACCCACACCAACTTTTCCGGCCATTGGTCGATAAGGTTACGGCGTGGTTCGTGGTCGCCCATCATGAACGTCAAATCGACAAAACCCGATTTGAGTTTTTCGGCCAATTCACTCGTGTGCGCGCAGACGAATTTATAGTGGACGTTGTCGAGAATCCGGCATTGTCTGAACAGCCTCGGCAAGATCGACTGGGCGTAGACGCACTGAATGCCGAGGTGCACCGTTTCGCGCTGCTGCGCGCGTCCGGCGATGCCGATGAGCTGATTGTTGAGGCTCAAGATGCGGCGTGCGAGCCGGTCGACTGTCAGCCCCAGATCGGACAGCGCTACGCCGACCTTTTTCTTGATGAACAAGTCGCCGCCCAGCAGCCGTTCAAGCTGCTTGATTTGCAGGCTGACGGCCGGTTGGGTGAGGTTGAGATGTTCGGCCGCCTTGGTGAAGCTGCCGAGCTCGCTGATCGCCACGAAGGCGCGAAGCCCGCTGATGGGGATGCTGTCTTTGATCTGTCGAAGGGACATTGGAATACCGCTACAGGGGCTCGCCCAACGGGCAGGTTACATGCGCGCGATAGTTTCATAACCAAGACCTAGATACCAGCCCGCGAGCGCCGGATGGTTGATTTACGCGCCACCAGGACCGCCTAACAGGGACTTGAGGCGCAAGGTCAACGAGCGCAGGGCCGAACCGGCGCATCTTTCTGACTACCGGCTGCTCTGTGGAAGTCCGATATGATCGGCACCCGGCGCGTGCTCTGCGAAAGTTCCACAACGGTTGTGGCAGTGAGCGCCCACGATTTGCTGGCCGACGGCAAACGAGAGCGTGGCGGCAGAGCGGTTGTCCGGGGCGTTACTCCGGCTTGATGCCGGCGAATTTGACCACATTCGCCCATTTGTCGACTTCGCCCGCGATGAACTTTCCGAACGCGTTGGGCGTCATGGCAATCGGTTCGATTCCCAGTCCGGTGAGCCGCGTCTTGACGGTCGGGTCGGCGAGGGTGGCGCCGACGTCTTGGTTCAGCGTTTTGATGATGCCGTCCGGCGTCGCTTTCGGGGCGCCGATGCCGAGCCAGCCGCTCGCCTCGTAGCCTGGAACAAACTCGCGCATCGCCGGAACATCCGGGAGCGCCGCAACACGTGTCGTCGTGGTGACTGCGAGGGCGCGCAATTTGCCGGCGCGGATATCTGCGAGCACGCCGGGAATGGCTGCAAACAGCAGCTGAATGCGTCCCGCCAGCAGATCCGGCAGCATGCTGCTGCGATAGGGAACGTGGACCAGGTCGACGCCGGTCATCATCCGAAACAGTTCGACAAACACATGATTGGCGCTGCCGCTGCCGGGCGAGCCGAAATTGATCTTGCCGGGATTGGCCTTCGCATAGGCGATGAATTCGGCAACCGAGTTCGCGGGCAGGGACGGCGGCACCACCATGACGAACGGCGTCCGGCCGATGCTCGCCACCGCAACGATATCGCGCAGGAAGTCGAAATTCAGGTTGGTGTAGAGGGGGGCCTCGATGGCGTTGCCTGCCACTGTCAGAAGCAGCGTATAGCCGTCAGGCGCCGCGCGCACGACGAGTTCCGTGGCGAGATTGCTGGCGCCGCCGGGCCTGTTGTCGACGATGAATTGCTGGCCAAGCCGTTGCGACAGGGATTGGGCGATGAGGCGCGCGCCGATATCGGGCGTCAGTCCCGGCGGCAGACCGACAACGATATGCACCGGTCGTGACGGATAGGCCTGCGCGCCCGCGATTCGCGTCAAAGCCGGGAGCACAGCCGCGCCTGCCGCCAGACTCAGCAGCTGCCTGCGGGGAAGGATCATTGGTGCTCCGATTCCGTCCTGAAGTGCCGAGGCGCAGCCGTCAAACGCTTATTTGGCGACGCTGGCCTCGAAGGCCTCCAGCACCGGCTTCCATTGCGCCTGCTGCGCACTGATGAATTCGTTCACTTCAGGCGGCGTCATCGCGTCCACGTAGGCGCCTTTCACCGCCATCTGTTTGGCGAGATCGGGCTCGGCCAGCACCTTCTTCACTGCGGTGTTGAACTTCTGGATCGCCGTCTGTGGCGTGCCGCGAGGCGCCACGATGCCTTGCCAGCCGCCGGCGGCAAAGCCAGGGAATGTCTCCTCCACGGCCGGAATGTCGGGGAAATCGGGCAGGCGGTGCCGTGAGGCGATGGCCAGCAGAGTGAGGGTATGCGCCTGGATGGCGCCGGCCAGGCCCGAATAGCCTTCGATGATCATTGGTACGCGGCCGCCGATTACGTCGGTGAGTGCCGCCGCCGGGCCGCCGGTATACGGCACAACCTGCAGCTTGATGCCGGCGCGGGTTTGCAGCAGCAGGCCAGTCAGGTGGGTTATTCGCCCGATGCCGGTGGTCGCGAAACCAATGTGCCCGGGCTCCTGCTTGGCGCGTGCGATCAGTTCGGCCAGCGTCTTGATGCCGGATTTGGCGCTGGCGCAGATGAACATCGGCTGATCCACCAGCGAAGCCACCGGCAGGAAATCGCGCGGCAGGATCACCGGAAGATTGGGCGCCTTGCCGGGCAACGAGATGAACAGCGACAGCGCCGGTGCGAATAACGTGTAGCCATCAGGGACCGCTTCGGATGCGGCGTGCGCGGCGATCGCACCGCTGGCGCCCGGCTGGTCGACGGGCACGATCTGCTGGCCCAACTCCTTGCCGACCCGGTCCATGATGATGCGGAACGTGACGTCGACCGCGCTGCCGGGGGCGGAATCGGAAATGATCCGGATCGGCTTGTTCGGGTAATCGTCTGCTCGCGCCGGCGCGGCGTTTGCGGCGATAACGGCCGCGAGCGCCAGCACACCGGCGGTCGCGAGCTTGAATGGCGTTGACATAGTCTCCTCCCGGTCACACACGCGCTGGTCAGGCCGCGCTTGCGCGCAGCCTATACCAGCCGACTTTTGTGCGACAGGCGGGGTAGCTGCGCCGCGACGACGCAGCAGCTCAAGTCATTGAGCGGCAGCCCGGGCGATCTAGGTATGCGGCCGGGCGGCGAGCGCCATGCCGATCATCGCAACCGCGCCAAACAAGAGATTGATGCCGACGAGAAGGCCGAGCGCCCAAAACGCCGTTCCCGGCAATCCGGCAATGATGATCCCGGCGAGGATCAGATCGACGATGCCGCTGATCAGCATCCAGCCCCAGCGGCCGCTGAGCTGATTGCGGTGTTCGATGGCGTACATGATCGAAGCAACGCCTTCGACGATGAAAAACGCGGTCAACAGCAATGTCAGTGACAGCGAACCGGTAAGCGGCCGCGCCAGCAGCAGGACGCCTGCGGCGATCCCGATGATGGCCGAGACCAGCGACCACCAGAAGCCGGGCGCGTGGCGCATCCAAAACGTCGTGCCCAGCCCAACAATACCGGAGATCAGGAACAGCCAGCCGACCAGGATAGTAATTGCGATCGTTGCAACCATAGGCACCACGATGGCCGCCATGCCAAGAATGAGGAGCACGATGCCCTCGATCAGAAACAGCACCCAGTGTTCGTGGATCGCGCTTTGGACCGCGCGTTCGATGCCGGCTGCATCGTTCGGTTGATTCAGGGTCATTTTTCTCTCCCGGGATTCCGGCCGATAACCTCGGCGGCGGATAAGGCCTTGCTCAGTATCGAGTATCCAGTGAAGGAACGTACCAGAATGGCGTCGGAACCGGACGCTATTCTTTCACAAAGCTGCTCTCGGATAGGCATTCTTGCACAAAGCTGCTCTTGCATAAATGACGGGTGAGCACTACTTACCCATTAGCGGTGTTGAGCCCGAAGAGGCTCCGCTGCGGGACGGCCACGGTTTCGATAGGTGACGCCGGATGTACGCGCGCCAAGTCGGACGTGGCCGTTAACATTTCATGAACGGGTCGTCTTCCATTTTAGTCTTTCAGCCGCTCGATCAGCGCCATGGCGCCGGCCGGTGCGCGGATCTTGCCTTCGTGGATCACGTAGCCGAACACATCGCGCGGCGCTGCGGCCGGTTTCGCCGAAGGTTCAATGTGCGGAAGGTCGTTGGGCGCCTTGCCCTCCACCCAAGTGCGCAGGCGTTTTGCCCAGGCCGCGATGTCCTTCGGCGGGTAGGCGGTCGGCACCGCGTCATCGCCGCGCTGCAAGCGGGCATAGACAAACTCCCCGGTGAGATCGGCGATGTTCGGGTATTTGGCGTGGTCGGTATAGACGACCGGCATTTTGAACTGGCGGAGGAGTGATATGAATTCGCCGGTGCAGAAGCTGTCGTGCCGCACCTCGATGACATGACGCAGCGCAAGCCGGCCGATCTTGTCGGGCAATTGCTCCAAAAAACCGCCGAAGTCGGCGGCATCGAATTTTTTGGTCGGGGCGAATTGCCAGAGCAGGGGGCCCAGATGGTCGCCGAGCTCGGCGATGCCGGAATCGACAAAGCGCTTGATCGAGTCTCCCGCCTCTTTGAGCACGCGACGGTTAACGGCAAAGCGCGGGCCTTTGAGCGCGAAGACAAAGCCGTCCGGCACCTCGCTCGCCCATTTGCTGAAAGTCGCCGGCGTCTGTGTGCGATAGAACGTCCCGTTGACCTCGATCGAGGTCAGACGTTCGCTCGCGTAGCTGAGTTCCTGCGCGTGCGGCAGGCCTTTCGGATAAAACACTCCGCGCCACGGCTCGAACGTCCAGCCGCCGATACCCACAAAGATTTGCCCGATGTGGATTTGGCCCGATTTCAGAGTCATGTCCGTGTCACCAAGCAATGCTACATGCTCGCCCCAAGTGGCGATGACTGCGTATTGTAAGTCCCCATCGCCCCGACGGCCACGGGAGAACAGGCGACGCCGGATGAACGCGCGCCTCTCGCTCGTGGTCGTTTCCGTTGGCGGGAACGTCCTTACCGTCGCCCGGCGACACGGCCGATCCGGCCCGTTATAAATCACAGTCAGAATAGCCGGGCGAGTTCACTCGCCGAGCGCAGTCCGGGGGAGGGGCATATGCAACGCAAGGTGATCATCTCCTGCGCGGTGACCGGCGCGGCCGACACGCCGGGCCGCAACCCGGCGGTGCCGGTGACGCCCGAGCAGATCGCCATATCGTCGATCGACGCTGCCAAGGCGGGCGCCGCCATCGTGCACATCCATGTCCGCGATCCGAAGACCGGCAAGCCGAGCATGGACACGGCGCATTACCGCGAGGCGGTCGAACGCATCAGGGCGAGCGGCACCGATGTGCTCATCAACCTTACCACCGGGCCGGGCGCGCGTTTTCACCACGATCCCCATGACGCTTCGAAGCCCGGTCCCGAAAGCGTGCTCCGTTCTCCGGAAGAGCGTGTGCAGCATGTCATGGAGCTCAAGCCCGACATCTGCAGCCTCGACATGGGCAGCCTCAATATGGGCGACCGCGTGTTCGTCAATACGCCGGCGCACCTGCAGAAGATGGCGCTATCGATCAAGGAGGCGGGCGTGATGCCGGAGCTCGAAGTGTTCGAGACCGGCCATCTCTTGCTCGCCAAACGTTTCATCGAAAACGGTTACGTCAAGCCACCCGGCATGTTTCAAATCTGCCTCGGCATTTCGTGGGGCCAGCCGGCGACGCCCGAGGCGATGACCTACATGCGCAATCTCTTGCCGCCGGATGCGCCATGGTTCGCCTTCGGGATTTCGCTGCACCAGTTTCCGATGGTGGCGCAGGCCGTTCTGCTTGGCGGCCATCCGCGCGTCGGGCTCGAGGACAATCTCTATCTGGAACGCGGTAAGCTCGCGCCGAGCAATGCGGCGCTGGTCGAGAAGGCGGCGAAGATCATTGAAGTGCTGGGCGACCACGTCGCGACGCCGAGCGACGCGCGAAAGATACTCGGCATGAGCGCCGGCAACGCTTGAGGCATTGCCCGCACGGCAACGGACGGTTGCGGCAGCCGTGCGCACGGCGCGGTTCGGCGGTGCGCAGATGACGGTCGTTTTCGCGCTTCAGATCGCGCACAATTGCGTGGATGTTAAACCTTCAGTTTCGGTGTGAGAGACGGCCATGATCGTGCGCTACGAATCCGACGGCTCGATTGTCATGATCACTCAGAACGATCATGCCCAGCTCTCCGGCCTGTTTGCCGCCCATTGGGGCAATGACAAATTCGAGAAACCGCGGCCCTATGGCTCGCTGGTGCGTGCCGCCATGTTTCACGATCGCGGCTGGATTCGCTACGAAACCGGGCCGCAGCTCAATCCCGCGACCGGCAAGACGCCGAATTACCGGGAAGTGCCTAACGACCAGGCGCAGCTTGAGGCGTTTGAATGGGCGGGCGATTGGCTCGGCGCCATCGACGCCTACGCGGGATTGATGATCGCCCGGCACCGCACCGGCCTGTGGCAGGGCCGCTATGCCGTCATCACGCAGCCGCCCGCGATCCAACGCGGCAAGCTGCCGCCGCAGATCGAAGCTTTCATCGCGCGCAGCGAAGCTAAGCAAAAGATCGTCGCCGAGAAACTCGATTCGAGCGAGCTCACGATCAACTATAACCTGCTTCAGGTCTGGGACATCCTCTCGCTCTATATCTGCAGCACTGAGGTGCTGTCTCCCGACCGCATCGCGCCGGTGCCGGTCGGCTATTCCGGCAAAACTGGCGTCGACATGACGCTGACGCCGCGCGCCGGTGGCACGATCGCAATCGATCCGTATCCGTTCGATCAGCCCTCGCTGACAGCAAGCATGATTTTCCGCCGGCTGCGGCAAAACCAGTTCAAGGATTCGGCTGAACTGCAATCCGTATATTTCAAGACCGCGCCGCAGATCGCGCCGTTCACGCTGGTGCCGGCGGCGGCCTAGCGGGCTGATCTTTCCGCTGCTGCGGCAGCAACAAAACCTTGCCGATGGTGCCGCGGCCCTCGATTGCGCGATGGGCCTGCGCCGCGTCTTGCAGACGATAGGTGCTGTCGATGCGCGGCTTGAGCGCGCCCTGCGTGAGCCAGCGCAGTATGTCGTCGCCGCGCTGGCGCCGCTCCGCCTCTGTGGTTGCGTAATAGGTAAGACCGGTTCGCGTCAGATAAACGGCGCCGGCGGTCAGGAGTTGCCGAACGTCGAGCGGCGGCACCAGTCCGCTCGCTTCGCCGTAGAGCGCGAGCAGACCGCGCACTTGCAGACAAGCGAGGCTCTGCTCGAACGTGTCTTTTCCGACTGCATCATAGACGACATCGACCCCGCGGCCGCCGGTCGCGCGCTTGGCAATGTCGACCAGGTCGCCGTTGGCGTAGACGGCGACGTGGTCGGCGCCATTCGCCGCCGCGACCGCAGCCTTTGCGGGCGTCGAGACGGCGCCGATCACGACGGCCCCGCGCAGCTTCGCAATCTGCGTCAGCAGCAGGCCGACGCCGCCCGCCGCCGAATGGATCACACACGTGCTGCCGGCTTCGAGCGGATAGGTCGAGCATGCCAGGTAATGCGCAGTCATGCCTTGAAACAGCGCGGCCGCGGCGGTCTCGCAGCTCACATTGTCTGGTACAGCGAATACCTGCGTCGCGGCGATCGTTTTCCAGCGTGCGTAAGAGCCGGGCGAGTGCACCCACACGACTCGATCGCCAGCACGGAAACCGTTCGCGTTTGCGCCGGCCTCTTGGACGATGCCCGCGCCCTCAGTTCCGAGCGCGAGCGGCAGCGGCTGCTTGTAGAGCCCGCTGCGCAGCTGCGTATCGAAGAAATTCACACCGGCCGCTTCAACTTCGATCAGCAGTTGATCGGGCTCGATCGGTTGCAGCGGCAGTTCGTCGAGCGTCAGACAGTCGGGTCCGCCGTGCTGGTGCACCCGGACGACAGTGTTGGTTATCATCGTGCTGGATCGCTGAAAGGGAAGGGATCTTCCTCACTGTGGAGCGCAATCGCAAAGCCGGTCAAGGCGAGAGTGCGGCGAGGCCGTTGCAAAGGCGGGGACGCTCAACCGATCAGCGATGAGTGTGAAAAGTCCCGATGCGCCTTGCCGCAGTGAGCCTTGCCGCAGTGAGCCTTGCCGCAGTGAGCCTTGCCGCAGTATCGCTGGCACGTGCCTTGCTTTATGGTCCCTAACGAGTGGTCCGTCGATCCGGCCGATCGCATTCATGAATCTTGCGCGTGCAGCCACGGTTTCGCCTCGCACCAGCGCCGACAACGCGCAGCCGCTCATTGTCGCGCGTGGCCTTTCCAAGGTTTACGGCGGGACGGACGCGCAACGCGTTTTGGCGCTCAAGAATCTCGACTTCCAGATTTACGACGGCGAGTTCGTCTCGGTGGTCGGGCAGAGCGGCTGCGGAAAATCGACGCTGCTCAAGGTACTGGCCGGGCTGCTGCCGTATTCGGCTGGATCGGTTGAACTCAACGGCAAGCCACTGCGCGGCCCAAGTCCCGAAGCGGCCGTCGTGTTCCAATCTCCGGTCCTCCTGCCATGGCGGACTGTCATCGAGAACGTGCTGTTGCCGATTGAATTTCGCAAGCTGCGGATCGCGGACTATCGGCAGAAGGCCGCCGATCTGCTGGCTTTAGTCGGCCTGCAGGATTTTGCGCAGCGCTATCCGTTCGAGCTTTCCGGCGGCATGCAGCAGCGCGCCGCGATCGTGCGCGCGCTGGTCCAGGACCCGCGCCTACTCTTGATGGATGAGCCGTTCGGCGCGCTCGATGCGATGACGCGCGAGCAGATGAATCTGGAGCTGATGCGGATCTGGAGCGGCAGCCGCAAGACGGTGTTTTTCATCACCCACTCGATCGCCGAAGCGATTTTTCTGTCCGACCGCGTCATCGCCATGACGACCCGGCCGGGCACCATCGCCGATATCATCTCGATCGATCTGCCGCGGCCGCGCGATCTTTCGATCATCAATACCGATCGTTTCGGCCGCTATGCGGCCCATCTGCACTCCTTGTTGGACGCGCAGGGAGGAATGTTCTAATGGCGATGCCAGCGACCGATAGGGCGCCCGCCGAGATGGTTGCTTCGCCGTCGGAGGCGCCGCTGAGCTTCGTGCGGCGCTATCCGCAATTCACCATCTCGCCGGCGATCCTGGTGGCGCTCGTCGCCTGCTGGTGGCTTGCGACCGACGTCTTCGGTGCGCCGGCGTATATCGTGCCCCCGCCGGAGCAGGTGCTGCGCGCGCTGGTTCACGGCCTGAGTCGCGCGCCGTGGGACACCGGCGGTTACTGGTACCACGCCGGAATCACGGTCTGGGAAGCGCTGCTCGGGCTTTTGATCGGCGCGGTGTTCGGCGCGCTGTTAGGCTTTGTCATTTGTCACTGGCCGATCCTCGGGCGAAGCTGGTATCCCTATATCGTGGGCTTTCAATCGTTGCCCAAGGTCGCGCTGGCGCCGTTGATGGTGGTGTGGTTCGGCTTCGGCCTGCAAGGCAAGGTGTTCATCACCGCGGTGATCACCTTCTTCCCAGTCCTGGTGAACACCATGGCGGGTTATCAGGCGGTCGAGCCCGAGCGCATCGAGCTGGCGCGCTCCTGCAATGCCAGTGAATGGCATTTGCTGTCGAAGATCATTCTGCCGAGCTGCCTGCCGTTCCTGTTCGCCGGGCTTAGTGTCGCATCGGTGCTGGCGATCCTGGGAGCGGTGGTCGGCGAGTTCGTCGGCGCCAGCGCCGGGCTCGGCATGCTGCTGATGCAATACGATCAGCAGATGGAGCTTGCGCCGATGTTCGCCGTCATTCTGCTGTTGGCCGTCACCGGCTTTCTCATGAATTACGTCATGAGAATGTTGGAACGGCGCTACTGCTTCTGGGCCCAGCGCATCAACGCATCGGGCCGTCCATGATGTTCCGCCATCGCCTGGAGATCGCACCATGCTGACACGTCTGTGCCGTGTTGCCCTCGTCGTCGCTGTCGTCGCTACGTGTGCCGCCGGCGCCGATGCGCAAAGCCCGCAGAAGATGACGCTGGTGCAGATGCATCCGATCATGGGCGTCGGCGAGGAGATATTTCTCTACGCCGTTCCCAAGCATCTCGGCTATTTCGCCGCCGAAGGGCTCGACGTCAGCATTCAGAATACGCAGACCGGCATGGTCTCGGCACAGCTTATGCAATCGGGCAACGCCCAGATCGGCACCACCGCGGGTGACGCGATCCTCGCGGTCCGTGAGCGCGGCGGCGATCTGATTTCGATCTTCAATCTCAAGCGCAATCCCGGAACCTTCATGATCGTGCTGCCGGAATCGCCGATCCAGAAGCTCACCGATCTCAAGGGCAAGACCATCGGCGCACCGTCGTTTGGCGCCGGCGGGGGCCTGGCGCTGAAAGAAAACCTCACTCAGATCGGGATCGCGCCCGATCAGTACACCGCAATTTCGACCGGCGCCGGCCCTTCGGCGATCGCGGCGCTCAAGAGCGGCAAGATCGACGCGCTGGTGGTGTGGGACGCGATGCTGGCCGCGGCCGAGAATACCGGCCTCAAGCTGCGCATCGTCCGCATTCCGCTGCAGGAGGACATGGTCGGCACTACGCTCGCAACATCGACGGCGTTTGCCGACGCGCATCCGAAGGAGGTCGGCGGCTATTGCCGCGCCATGACCAAGGGACTGGTCTTCACCATGACCAATCGGGCGGCGGCAATCCACATCCTGTGGGACGAATTTCCGAACATGAAATCGACAAGCCTGGATGACGCGACCGCGCTCGCCAACGGCGTTCACATCATGGATCGCTTCCTCGACATGGCGCTGCAGGGCCAGCCCGAAAACGCGCCGCTCGGCGGCTTCATTCCGTCGCATTGGGACAACACGCTCACGGCTTTCAAGACGATCGGCACCCTGAAGGGCACCGAACCCGCGAGCGCGGCCTATTCGACGAAGTTCCTCACCGCCTGCAACGATTTCGACCGCGCCGCCATCGTCGCGCAGGCGAAGGCGTGGAAGCAGTAGCAACTCAGCCACGTGGCGGACGTGCCGATCATGGGGCTTTTTGGCTGCGAAGCGCGTGCATGATTCCCAGAAGCGGCGTCATCAGCCGCTCGGGATTTATCTCCTCCGAGGAGTTCCACGTCACGACGACGCAATGTTCGCGGCCGTCCTTTGCGCCGAGCGCGACCGATAGATTCAGCACATTGGCTTCCGACCCGCCCTTGAAGGCGACCCGGCGCCAGTGCCGGCGATCCACCGGTCCGGAATTGATACGGAAGGCCGGAAGTTCCCGGGTTGCGCAAAGATAGCGATGGATTTCGGCGGCGGTCAGAAACCATTCGATCTCCGGCGCATTGCCCGGGGTCATGTCCTGCACCGAAGGCAGGTCGAGGCTCGCCAGGCGAGCGAGCAGCGCGCGGCGGGCGTCCATATCTCCTTCGAGCCATTGTGAACGCAAGCTGGCATGGGGCGCCGCCTTGAGAATGCAGGCTTCACGCGTTGTGAGAAACGGCCTGCACGACGGCGCCACCTTTTCGACCGCCGCGCGCCCGGCAAGGTGCAGCAAAAAATCTGTCGCGGTGTTGTCGCTGATCGAGATCATCAAAGCTGCCAGGCTTTCGACGGTCAGGCGCGCACCTGAGGGCCAATCCTGCAATATGCCCGACGGCAAAGAGCGATCCTCATCGCGCAACGCGCAGACCTGCTGCCACTGCAGGCGTCCCTCGCTGACTGCCAGCGCCACGGCCTCCAGAACGGCCAATTTCATGGCGGAGCCGACCGCCAGCGGTAAATCGCCATTGTGGCGGTGAAGGACCATGCCGTCGGTCGCGATCAGACAGGCCGTTTGACCGGGCAGGGCGGCCACTGTCTCGACGAAGGATTTTAGACTTCCCGTCGTCGGGACGGCGGGCTGCAGGAGCAGTCCGGCGATACGGCCATGCGGATCAAGCGCGATGCGAACCGGCGCCTCGGCCCGCTCAAGCGTGACGAGATAATGGTCCGGCTCGCGGCAAATCCGCCTGAGATTTCCATATTGTTGCCGCAACCGGCCGATGGCGCGGCTCACGGCCGCCGGCATATCCTGTTCGCGCATGTTGACCGAGAACCAATCCTCACGGACCGATTGACATGAGAAAAGCCGCGCGAGCGCCGCCTCTTGATCAACAAATGACATCGCCATATCTCTTGGGGTGCGCGAGGCCGGCGAGAACGCGCGGCAAAGCTCTCTGCAGCTCCGCCAGCCACCCGGCAGGATCGTTATAGCCCAAAATAATTCCGAAATGCCTCTCTGGCAAAGATCAGACAGGGATAGGTGCCGAGGAATGTCAGAACGAACAAATAAAGCCGCATGAAGTAGGCGATGCCAAGATGAAACGCCACGCCGCCGGCGACATAGGCGTAGGCGTAAGGTGCGGGCAGCAGGAAGAACAGCGGGAAGGAAAGCTGAAAAGCGATCACCGAAAGGCACATCAGCCGGCATAATACAGGGTAGCGGCGAAGCAGGCTCATGAACCAGTAATTTCCGTACTGAAAATGGCTCATGATTTCGGCCAGCGCTTCGCCGCGGCGCCACAGCGGCCCGAACAATTTTGCCCCGCCCGAGGCGACGTAGGACAGGGAAATCTGCGCGCCGACAAACAAAACCGCCACGGTTGCGACCGCGGGCTGATTGGGGGCTGCCTGGGGCAAAAAGGCCGCGATCAGCATGACGGTGGTCATCTGGTCGCCGCCTTCGTTGCCGAGCCGGCAACGCCACATCAGAAGCAACTGGCTCAGGATCAAAATGAGCAGAGGGAGCCCGGCGTTCAATCCCGACCAATAGCAGATCGGGGTCAGAATGGCTGCCGAAAGCCGCGCCAGCAGAAGGCCAAGCAAGCCTGCGCCATCGACAACCGGCGTCAGAACGGCGGACGCGAACGGGCTGTGATCGGCGCGAAGAATGTACCAGGGCCAGACGCCGGTCTCGCCGAAATTGCCGCGTTGCCAATGCCAAATCGATTCAACCGTCGTCATAATCACGCCGAGCGCGGCGCAGATTGCCGTAAATTGCAGTGCGAGGGACGCAGTGATCGTCACCGGCCGACTCCCACGAGATGGAAGTTGGAGATGAAAAACAAAGATGATTGCCGTTCCGGCGGAAACCCGTGCGATTGAACCAGGGCGAATTGGCGTTGCCCGTCACGCCGCGACGGCCGCTGGATCAAATGCAGGAGCAGCCAATAGTAGCTGGTGTACTGGACGTTATCGCCAAGTTTGGGATGCGCCAGGCGCAGCATGGTCAATCCGGCGACAATGTCGGTGATTGTTTTTGTGACTCTTCGTTGCGGGTTCCACAACATGAACCGACTTGAGCCGGGGCAAATATCGGGCAACTGCTCCCAGGGCCCGACAAGGTGCTTGGCCGCTTCAAGCATCGCCGGGGTGCCGAGCGGCGTCGCCACCGACTCGCACTCGCGATAGAGCAGGTGGTAATCGTAGATGCCCGGGTGCGGCGCGAAGAACGTCCAACGCGGCAGCAGGCCCAGCGGATCGTAAGGCGCGAGCCGCGTCGAAATGGGATCGATTTGGTTGAGCGTGGACAAAACGAACCAGATCACCAAAATCGCTGCAATCGTTGACGCCAACATTGCGAACACCGTTCGTTTGCAAGAACGTTCCCTCAATTGAGCGCGGCAATGCTTCGAGTTCGACTTAAGGAGAACGCGGGGTCGCGGCCCTCGTCAGACCGCGACCGAATTCCGAACGCACCGCTTTTGTTTGGACACTTTGCAAAAGTTCTGCACGTTCGGCGTTTCCCCGGCTCTCAAGGCTGGTTGGCGCGCCGGCGAATTTCCATCAAATCGTTCAGCGTGACATTGCCGGGAGCGCCGAGGCCGCCCTGCACCTGCTGCGACGAAGCGGCGCCGCCGACGAGCGCCGCGACGACCGGCGCCACCGCCTGGACGACCGGTGCCACCGCCCGTACCACCGGGACGACGGCCTTGACCGCGTTGACGACCACATTGGCAATGGCGGTAATAAAGCTAAGATTCTCCGCCGGGTTGACGCCTTGCGACTGCGCCACGCTGATCAGCAGATCGAGCGCCTTGAGTTCATCGGCGGTCAACGAAACTTTGTTCTGATTGTCAGCCATGTTTCTCATTCCCTCCGTTGTTTGGTGTCGGCGACCTAATGGGCTTTCGCCCGATTAGTCTGAGCAACGCCCATCGGCTGATGCGGAGCACGGCGTAAATTGCGCGCGACGTCGTGCTCGACGCGAAGAGGCAGGCGTTAATTCTGCGAATGATGACGTGGGGGGATGCGATCGACGACAAGGCGAACATCGCCGCGCCGCCGATATACTCGATTCCGTCGACTTTCAGGACGAAATCCCGGTTGAGATCGACGCCGCGACTTGCGTAATCCTTGACGACATCGGGGTGCTGGCGCGCATCGACAAGGCGAATGCTTCCGCCGTCCCGACGCAGTCTGTGCATCTGCACATACGCGTTACAAACCGGGCAATCGCCGTCGTATATGAGATCGATGTGGGTCAACGCGCTGCACAGGCATATTGGTTGTGATAGAATTAATATATAATCTAAGGTTGTATCTTACGTCAATGCCACTGCACGCAAAAATAGAAATTAGTGAAAATGCGCCTATCGTGTCCCGGCTTTCGACCCGCCAACCGGCGTCCGCTGGGCCGGCAAAGCAAAAGGCCCGGGATTTCGCCCGGGCCTTCGCAGTCACATCGCCTGAAACGTGCGCTTAGAAATCCATTCCGCCGCCGGGCGGCATGGCCGGCATCGAATCTTTCTTCTTCGGCAGTTCGGCGACCATCGCCTCGGTGGTGATGAGCAGCCCCGCGACCGAGGAAGCGCCCTGCAGCGCCTGGCGCACGACCTTGGTCGGGTCGATGATGCCCTTCTTTATCATGTCGACGTAGTCCCCGCCCTGGGCATCGAAGCCGAAGCCGTAGTGCGAGTTCTCCAGGATCTTACCGACGATGACGGAACCGTCCTCACCGGCGTTGGTGGCGATCTGCCGTGCCGGCGCCTGCAGCGCCTTGCGGACGATTTCGACACCGTGCTTCTGGTCCTCGTTCGAGGTCCGCACCTTCTTCAGCACTTCGGTGGCGCGCAGCAGCGCCACGCCGCCGCCGGGTAGCACGCCTTCCTCGACCGCGGCGCGGGTCGCATGCATCGCGTCATCGACGCGGTCCTTGCGTTCCTTGACCTCGATTTCGGTGGCGCCGCCGACGCGGATCACCGCGACCCCGCCGGCGAGCTTGGCCAAGCGCTCCTGCAGCTTCTCGCGGTCGTAGTCCGAGGTGGTCTCCTCGATCTGCGCCTTGATCTGCGAGATGCGGTCCTCGATGTCCTTCTTCTTGCCGCCGCCATTGACGATCGTGGTGTTTTCCTTGTCGATCGTCACTTTCTTGGCGCGGCCGAGCATGGCCAGCGTGACGTTCTCAAGCTTGATGCCGAGATCTTCGCTGATCGCCTGGCCCGCCGTGAGAACAGCGATGTCCTGCAGCATGGCCTTGCGGCGATCGCCGAAGCCCGGCGCCTTGACGGCCGCGACCTTCAGCCCGCCGCGCAGCTTGTTGACCACGAGCGTGGCCAGCGCCTCGCCCTCGACGTCTTCGGCAACGATCAGGAGCGGCTTGCCGGTCTGCACGACCGCTTCCAGCAGCGGAAGCAATTCGTTGAGCGCCGACAGCTTCTTCTCGTTGATCAGGATGTAGGGGTCTTCCATCTCAACGCGCATCTTGTCGGCGTTGGTGATGAAATACGGCGAGATATAGCCGCGGTCGAACTGCATGCCCTCGACCACGTCGAGTTCGGTCTCAAGGCTCTTGGCCTCTTCGACCGTGATCACGCCCTCGTTGCCGACCTTCTCCATGGCGCGGGCGAGGTAGTCGCCGATTTCCTTGTCGCCGTTGGCGGAGATGGTGCCGACCTGGGCGATCTCGGCGTTCGAAGTGACCTTCTTCGAGTTCTTCTTCAGCTCCTCGACCACGGTCTCGACCGCGAGATCGATGCCGCGCTTGAGGTCCATCGGGTTCATGCCGGCCGCAACCGCCTTGGAGCCTTCCCGGACGATCGCAGCGGCGAGTACCGTCGCGGTGGTGGTGCCGTCACCGGCAATGTCGGAGGTCTTCGAGGCGACCTCGCGGACCATTTGTGCTCCCATATTCTCGAACTTGTCTTCGAGCTCGATCTCCTTGGCGACGGTGACGCCGTCCTTGGTGATGCGGGGTGCGCCGAACGACTTGTCGAGCACGACGTTGCGGCCTTTCGGGCCGAGCGTCACCTTGACGGCGTTGGCGAGAATGTCGACGCCGCGCAACATCTTGTCGCGCGCATCGACCGAGAATCTGACTTCCTTAGCAGCCATTTGAATGTCTCTCCTGAGAACTGTGTTTGCTTTTTCGCCCGTCATCGCCGGGCTTGTCCCGGCGATCCCGATCAGGCTGGCACCGTAGTGCCCGCTCTATCGGGATGGCCGGACCAAGTCCGGCCATGACAAAAGGACCGCGCAAGCGGCCCTCGGAGCGGCGTTACGCGGCCTTCTTCTTCGCCACGGGCTCGTCGATGATGCCCATGACGTCGGACTCCTTCATGATCAGGAGCTCATGGCCGTCGATCTTGACCTCGGTGCCGGACCATTTGCCGAACAGCACCCGGTCGCCGACCTTGATGTCGATCGGGATCAGTTTGCCGGCCTCGTCGCGGCCGCCGGGGCCGACAGCAGTGACCTCGCCCTGCGAGGGCTTTTCCTTGGCGGTGTCCGGAATGATGATGCCGCCGACAGTCTTCTCATCGGCATCGATGCGCTTGACGACGACGCGGTCGTGAAGCGGACGAAATTTCATGGTGTCCTCCTAAGGTACTGAATGAACGTGGAAAATGCCTGAATGGCGCGGCCTCCACGGGGTCCCTCGGCGGACCGCATGGCGGCCACATAGGGTCCTCATTTTTTGCCCGCAAGGGCCTCGAAAAATTTCTAGCACTCATCTTCGTAGATTGCCAACAATTCTTCAGAGGCTTGGCTAACTGCCTCGCGTTCCATGCCAATCGAAAAAATAAAGCGGCCCGGGGATGGGAAACCGGCTCCAATTCGCCCGGTTGATCCGATGGCAAGGGCGCAATGAGGCGCTCTGGCCACGTTGCTAGCAGGATTATCGCTATGCTGCTAATGCCTTGAAGATAAACAACTTATTCAATTTTTAGGCTTGAAATGGCGTGGCGACTCTCGGAGCATTCCCGTGATGGGACGGAGGATACGATGGTGTCGATGGAGACAACGGTTTCGAAACTCGGCCGCGTGTCACAAGACTTTCGCCGGCAGCTTGAAGGCTATGGGCTGACCACGGCCCATATCCTTTATCGCATGCCGGATTACAGGGAGATCTTACAGACCTATGTCTGGCAAGAGTACGATCTGTGTCCGAACTTCCCGGTGCTCAACAAATTCCTCAATTTCTGGCTGGAAAAGATTGAGGGGCCGCTACATTCGGTGACGGTCGCGCACGCTAAACTAATCAAACCGGCGGAAATCCGCGCCGTCGACGGCGAGTTCAGATTGCACTGAGCAATGGCGAATGGCGAATAGGGAATAGCAAGTAGGGGGAATTTGTCCTCTATTCGCTATTCGCTATTCGCCACTCGCTATTCGCCTAACCAGGCGTGATCACCCCGACGATCGCGCCGAGCAGGCACGTCGTCAGCGTGCCGGAGACAATCGACTTCAAGCCGAGCGAGATCACCTCGTCGCGCTTTTGCGGGCACATGGTCGAGAGGCCGGCGATCATGATGCCGAGCGAGCCGAAATTGGCGAAGCCGCACATGGCGTAGAGCATGATCAGCCGCGAGCGTGGATCGAGCGCGCCGGGCGGCAGCGCCGCGAGCTGCAGATAGGCGACAAGTTCGTTCAAGATCGTCTTGATCCCCATCAGGCCGCCGGCCGTCACCGCCTGCGACCACGGAATGCCCAGCAGCCAGCACACCGGCGCCATGATCCAGCCGAGCGCGCGCTGCATGGTGAGCGGCGCGCCGAAAACATCCGGCAACAGCCCGAGGATGGCGTTGGCGAGATAAACCAGCGCGACGAAGACGATCAGCATGGCGACGATGTTGAGCAAAAGTTCAAGCCCGGCCCCGGTGCCTTTGACGATGGCGTCCATGGTCGAATTGGCGTCCTGCTTCGCCTCGTCGAGCTTGCCGCCGGTGTGCTGGTCTGCCGGG
>Ga0208849_1000736_pt1 | contig 27676 bp, 24 predicted proteins | sample NGESurdeep072012_10_FD_184470 | JGI IMG/M metagenome (GOLD analysis project Ga0208849, IMG submission 184470) | Arctic peat soil microbial communities from Barrow, Alaska - NGEE Surface sample 53-3 deep-072012 (SPAdes) | ecosystem: Environmental > Terrestrial > Soil > Wetlands > Peat ... | reverse complement strand
AACGGCGTGGCCGAAGGCGAAGATCCCGCCATCGGTCGCCACCTCCCAGTAGCCCTTGCCGTCGGGCGTGGACGCCATGCCCACGACGGGTTTGCTCAGAGTTTCACCACCCGTGGAGCCGTGAAAGCCGGCGTCGCCGAAGGCGAAGATCCCGCCATCGGTCGCCACCTCCCAGTAGCCCTTGCCGTCGGGCGTGGACGCCATGCCCACGACCGCCCTTTTCAGCGGATGGCCGCCCATCGAACCGTAGAAGCGGGCGTCACCATTGGATACAACGGCGAAACCACTGTCCTCGACCTTGGAAAGTGAGGAAGGCGATGTCGGAACAGGTCTCGAGCCTTGACAAAGGAGAGCAACTATCCCCGACATCACGAGGGCCCAACGAATATGTGTCCTGTATCCCATGCCCACCCCCGGAATGAGTTTGAGAGAACAGGAAGCGTTCAAGGTTTACCCGCCTCCCCCCAAAACGGCTCCCTGCCTAAACTGTAATTGATCACTGCGAGAAAGACACGGGCCGAGCTCACACCTTCAACGACGAACGGTCCCAGCTGACCGAGGCAGGTTGGGGCGTTGCGGCCCGACTGCGGCCTCCCCGCTTGCAGGGTGGGCCCTCATGCCGGTCGGTCCGTGTCATCCATCTCGTAGGAGTCGAGTGGCCTCGATAGGATTTCCTCGCACATTGGCAATTTTGACGATTCAGGCCGCTGTATCCCTTCGGTAACCTGGTGAATCTAAGCGCCCGCGAGAAGAGGGTCGGGGCGCGCCGTCGGGGCGGGGGGTAGGGCGATGCCAATTCGGACGTCTGCATATATGCCAGCGTCTCCAGATTCCTGGGCACGACCGATGTGCTCGAGGCTGTGGGCGCCCCCCGTTCTCGCCACGATGCAGCGCGTTACTGATCTGCTCACGCGCCTATTGGGATTCGAATGCAGCTGCGCCAAGGTAGCTGCCACGGCCATCACAACTGCCAACGGAACGTGCGCCCTGTGATGCCGGCCGAACCGGAAAGTCAATGTCGCAGCACAACAGAGGCGAGCGGGACACCGACCGGATGCGTCGACGCCGCCGGCGGCATCGACCCCGGCGAGCTGGCCAGACGCTCGGTTGAATTCGAAACCGAGCCGGCCGAGAAGGTGATCAAGTGGACTCTCGACCGTTTCGGCGGTTCGATCGCGTTGGCGTGCTCGTTCCAGGATTGCGTCATCGTGGACCTCCTGGTCCGGGTCGATCCCGGGATTGAGGTGATCTTCCTCGAGACCGGCTTCCACTTCCCCGAGACGTTGGCGTTCGTCGAGGAGGTGCGTGAACTCTTCGACCTGAACCTTTTGATGATCAAGCCCGGTCCGGAGGCTGCGGCCTGGCCGTGTGGCACCCCCCACTGCTGCGAGCTGCGCAAGGTCGAACCCCTCGACCGGGCACTGGAAGGCCGTGAGGCGTGGCTCACCGGGCTGAAGCGCTGCGACGCTTCCACCCGCGCCCACGCGCCCATCGTCTCGTGGGACCACGCTCGGGGTCTTGTGAAGGTAAACCCCATGGCTACATGGACTGACGATGACGTCGACCATTATGTGGCCGATCACGGCCTACCCGTGCACCCGCTCATCGCGCAGGGCTACCTCTCGATTGGCTGTGCGCCCACCACCCGTCCGGTCGCGTCGGGAGAAGACCCCCGGGCCGGTCGCTGGGCGGGCACCGGCAAGGTCGAGTGCGGCCTGCACGCGTGATGGCCCAAGGAGCAACGGGAGTCAGACCGATCACGGCACGGCCTTCTCAGCCGCTCCGCGCCACGGCGTGAACGTGCTCACAACAGCACCGTGGTGGTCTGGCCCCTCAAAAACGACGGAGCGCTAGGAGTTCCGCCAGATCATGACGACTCTTGGGAACCGCACGCACCGACCTACTGTCATCGAAAGGATTCCATGATGAGAGTCCATCATTCCCACGCCCTCAGGCGCATGGTCAGCCGTGCCGTCCTCGCTGCGACGATCGGAGCAGGCGCATTCGCCCTCGCCACCCTTCCAAACACCTCGCGTGCCGGGGCAGTTGAGGTGAAGGCGGTCTTCCACGTTTCGGCGGCCGGTAGCGGCTATTGGCTCGCCGGTTCCGACGGCGGGGTGTTCGCCTTCGGCCACGCCCCCTTCGCGGGGTCGCTACCGAGCATCGGGATCCACGTTAACGACATCGTGGGGTTGGTCCCTACCGCTGACCGGGGCGGATACTGGGAGGCGGGCGCCGATGGTGGGGTGTTCGCCTTCGGCGACGCCTCCTATTTCGGATCGCTACCGGGCCTTGGCATCCATGTGAGCGACATCGTAGGCATGGCACCCACGCCTGACCTTCTCAATGGTGCCACCTCCGGCCGGGGTTACTGGCTCGTCCGGTCCGATGGGGCGGTCTACGCCTTCGGCGACGCTAGGAACGACGGGGGGCTTCCGGGGCGTGGAGTGCACGTGAGCAATATCGTGGCAATCGTGCCTCATGGAACGGCGCAGGACCCAGGCCTGGGCTACTGGCTCGTCGGATCCGACGGTGGGGTCTACGCCTTTGGGGACGCCGTGTTTGAGGGGTCGGTTTCCGCTCTCGAGATTCACGTGCACAACATCGTGGGTATGGCGCCGTCACCGGATCAGGTCGACGTAGGTGGTGGAACCGTTCAGGGTTACTGGCTCATCGGATCCGACGGTGGGGTCTACGCCTTTGGCGACGCCGGGTTCTACGGCTCGCTCCCTGGGCTCGGCGTCAAAGTCACCAGCATCGTGGGCATGGCGCCTTCACCGACCGAGCTCGGCTACTGGCTTGCTGGTGCCGATGGCGGGGTGTTCGCCTTTGGCGACGCCGGGTTCTACGGCTCGCTCCCTGGGCTCGGCATCAAGGTTGTCAACATCGTCTCCCTGGCGATCAGCTGACGCTGCCTCGATCCCGAGCCTTCCCCGCGACCGAGCTGATGAAGAACCTCTGTTGTCAGTGCTCCGGAGGCCTGTTCCGGAGTCGATGATCTACCTCAGCGCTCCGCCCTCAGGCCGACTGTAGGCCGATCGAAGCGCCCGAGCAACGGGTGTGCTGCCCATTCAAGGTGGTCCTGAATCGAGCGGTTGGTCCGAATCACACCTGACACCATCACACGTCTGCAGTCGGGTCGGGACCCGAGTTCAGGGGCGTGGAGCGCCGAGGCCCTTTAGTGACTAAATTTGGCGATGTCTCAGGAGGGGTTGCCGCGAGATGGGCGTCTCGTGGTGTAACTCGTGCCCCCAAGAGTGGCGCCATAGCGGCGCCATCGAGCCGAAATAGGACGAATCGGGGGGTGGGCGGTCATGCAGCGGAAACCCCGCTTTTGGCGCATGGTGGAGAGTGATTCGACACGGCTGAACATGCGTGGTCTCCCGGTGGCCGACTCCATGCAGAACGAGACAAGTGGTCCGATCACCCTGGAGGTCATGGCCGATCCCAATTTCGAAATGATCGAAGGCGACCGGATCGTTTCGATGGAACCCGCAGGGTCCGCGACCATCCGCGAATCGCGTGCTCAGGTCCAGGTCCGGCGCCGCGCGGCACGGAAGGCGAACGTCCGACGCCGGGTCCGGCGAATCGTTGGATCGGGGCTCGGCGCGTGCGTGGTGGCGGGGGTGGTCCTCGCTCTTATGGGCAGCAGCGCCTTCCCTTGCTCGCGGTCAAGGCTGAAGGTCGTTCCAGTCTGGACGATGGCGGCGAGTTCGGCGAATAACTTGCAGAGTGCGCACGCTCGCCAGCGAGTTCTGAATCAGCCAAACGTTCTGCTGGCAGGTTCGTCTCCATTGACCAGCTCGCCGGTGCCGAGAGCCTGGGTCAGCATCGCCGAGGAGCGGTGGACGAGCGAGGCACAATTCGCAGCAGATATCGCTGCACACACGGTCCCGACGTTCGTCAGGGTCGTGCACTACGACGATGAGGTTTGGGCGGAGACGCCGCTGAATGAGCAGCAGCGGCCCGGTCTGTATATGAAACAGTTTTGCGAACTTGCTCACCAGCACCACTGGCTGTGTGCCACCGGACCGAGTCGCGATATATGTTCGGTCGCGTACCCGAGCTTTCGCGGGTCACTGAGCCAGTGCTACCTCACGAACGACCTAGCCGGTCAGGCGGCGAAATATGCTGACTACACGGACTTCCAGGGCCAGGCGCTGGAACCAGATGGAACAAAGCCATACGCGCAGTTCATTGCGGCGGCATCCGCTGAGGCAAAGGCCGCGAACCCGTTTATCATTGCACTCGGAAACCTGTCTCCGACGCCAAATGGCGCCACGATTTCGGCCCGGACGTTGAACGCTGAGGCTCGGGCGGTTTACCCGTCCTCCGTGGGAGGGTTCTACATGACGATCACCACAGCCGGGGCGCGAACGGCGGCGCGCTTCTTCTCCCTGTTTGAGCCAAGGAGACCACGCTTGGCTCAATGCCGATAATCGCCGACCGCAAGTTGAGTGCGGAGGGCCTACGGACGATCCGACGTCGAACGGTCGGAAGCCAGACGGTCGCCCCATCCTGCATAGGCTCCTGGTCACGCTGCACCACCGAGGTGCTACCTTGCGATGCGAACGTGCAACCGGGGCACGCTGGCCTTAAGGACCACGGACCGATCGACCCCTCCCTACCGCCATCTTTGGGAGCGGCGAGGTAGCCAGAGCGAGTTCATGCGGAGAATTGACAAGGGAGAAGGGTGCCGCATATGCCGCCCGAGTCCGGGCTAAGAACCGATCGCGCTGGCGGGTAAACGCTGGCAACTCTTTGAAGCCGAACTCGAGCCGAACGATCTCTCAGTCACCCGACTGAATCGCTTACGGTAGTGGGGACAACTGAGAATCCTTGTAACTGTTCAGGTCCCTCCGGGCAGCCAGACCTGTCCTAGGACGCCGTTCCGTGCCCGTGTGTTCCTACCAGCGTAGGACCCGTGGACATTGCAGAAACTACAACCTGATCACTTCTACGTTGGCCACGCCCGCTGAGAGGCGGCGGAGATCTCCGACATCACTGGTCAACACGGCGTCCCTGCGTCTCGACGCGCCGGCAATGATCGCCGCCTCCACCACATCGGAGGTCCTAGCCCGACCACAGAGTTCGCCAGCCGTTCTGGCGAGTACCTCGTCGAGCGGCTCGACCCAGCACGCCTTCAGGACCTGGGCGAGGCGAGCTTGACGAGGACTCCGCCAAGCCTGCGCAAGGGCAGGAGCTGGTACTACCGGCACCACCCGATTTTGGTGCCTTTCACCCCGACGGCCGGCATCCGGCGATGTGTGCCCACGCTCTCGCTCTCTGCTTTCGTCCTGGTGTCATGCACCGAGGACCCCGGGCCGGGCCTCGAGCCTGAACGCACCCGCGGCGCGGCCCGGACCGGCTTTGGGCTCCGCACCGAGAATCCCACCCTGTGGAAGTGGTCCGTCGCCCCAGCAGATACAGCAGGGCGATGGGCAGACCACAACGGGACCGTCGTTGGGCTTCAGTCGTTGCCACCCGTCGCCGATAACGGGGTCGATGGAGACTTTGCCGTCGGGGAACTCCCTGGACGCGGCTCGGGCGGGGGACGAGTGGGCCACCACGTGCCTTTTTCGCGAGTCGAACCCGGCATTGCTTCGATTCCTTCGTCACCACGCTCCCGACGTCGCCGAAGACCTGTTGGCAGATACCTGGCTGGCCGCCGCCAAGGAGCTCCCGAAGTTCCAAGGCGACGCCGGTGATTTCCGGGCCTGGCTCTTCACCGTGGCACGTCGTCGGGTAGCCGACCACTATCGGCGCCTGCACCGCCGACCAAGTCTGGTGGAACTCGAGGCGGAGAATCTCCCACCGGCGGGGGACCGGCCCGACGAGTCCTCGCTCGAAGCCCTGTCGGCGCAGAGCGCCATCGAAGCCCTGGTGCGGGATCTCCCTCCTGACCAGGCAGAAGTCGTCTTGCTCCGGGTGGTGGCCGATCTGAGTGTGGACCAGGTGGCCGACATCATGGGGCGGAGCCCTGGGTCGGTCCGTGTCCTGCAGCACCGCGCCCTCCGGCTCCTCGAGACCCGCTGGACGAGGGAGTCTGTAACGCAGTAGCGGGCGCGAACGATGTCAGGGGGGAGATGAGCCCTGACTCCTTCGACAACAGCACCGCTGATGCGTTCCTGGCCGGCAAGATTGCCGCCCCCGACGTCCCGCTCGGGTATCAACGCGCCGCCGATCTGATCCGTGCCGCTCGGGTGCCGGCATCGCCAAGCGAGCTGGCCGCTGAGGACCAGGTGGTGGCCACCCTCCTCGCCCAGGTTCGGGCGGCGCGCCCCCGGACGGCGATCCCGAGAGGGCGCACCCTGGCGAAGATCCTCACCCTGAAGGGGGCGGTTCTCGCCACCGTCATCTTCGGCGGCGGCGTGGCGATGGCCGCCACCGGTGGCGTGCCGGCTCACGTCCAGTCTGCGATCTCTGCCGGTCTCGCCGCCGTCGGATTTGCCCCCTCGCACTCTGACAATCCTGCCGGCACACCCACTCCCCCCTTCGGTCCCAGCGTCACGACCACGAGCGCGCCGGGAAGAGCTGGATCAAAAGCGTCGACCGGTGGGCGCTGCGCGCAGAACACGATCACATCCGCCACAACGGCGCAGGGAGTTGGAGTGGCGACGACCCTGCCTGCATCGTCGAACTCCGCCTGTAGCAACCCGGGGGTGCCCGCCGGCGTTCCCGCACCTCCGGCAGGCAGTACAGGACCGAACGCTCCTGCGCCCGGCGGCAGCTCGAATGGTGCCGTCGGAGATACACCCTCTCCGACGACCACATCGCCGCCCAAGAACACCACACACGGTCCACCTGCTGGTACTCCCAATGGTCCGCCCACCACGGCGATCACAACGGCGACCACCATCACCACCACCACGACCCCGGCCCGCGGTGGGAACAACGGGAACGGGAACAGCAACGGGAAGGGAGTTGGGAACGGGAAGGGCAACAACAGCGGGAAATCCGCCGCCTCTCGACCCGGCTCGTCGGTTGCGAACGGGACAGGAGGGGTGGCATGAGCGCACCTCACGCTCCAGTGTCCGGCCTCGGCCCGAAGTGGGCAAAGGCGGGCCGCATCCGGCTGCGCCGGCAATCACACGGCGACGCCGGGTACTCGCTGATCGAAGTGGTTGTCGCACTCGGTCTTTTGGCCATCACGCTCCTCCCGCTGGCGAGCGTGTTCTACGGGGCAGAGTCGGCCAATGCGGCCAACCGTGAATACGGCGACGCCATCGCCATCGCTGACGGTCAGCTGGCCCAGGCCGGAGGCGTGACGTACGCGAACCTGGGCTTCTTCGTATCCCAGTCCCCGCCGTCGTCGTACAACGGGCAGCCAACCGTCATTCTCGGATCTGTCCCACCGGCAGGCCAATCCCCCCAGATTCCGTTGACAAGCACCCCGCAGCAGGTGGGGGCGATCGTCTACACGGCCAAGAACTACGTGGTGTGGGCAGCCGGATCGGGCGGAGACAGCTGCGCCTACAAAGAAGCCTATGCCGTGGTGTCGTGGAGCGAAGGCGGTCAAACGGTTCAGGTCAGACAATCGAGCCTCGTGTACCCCGGGGGACTCGGCAAGTACACCGGGTCGCAGTGTGTGAGCTTCGTCGTCTCGACGACCCTGGGATCGACGCTGGCTTCAGTGGCGTCAGGTGGTTTTCCCGGCTGTGTCGGCGGGATGGCGGTGTCGGGGACGAACATCGCGGCGGGCACGACGGTGGCGTCGGTGTCGGGCAACAACATGGTTCTTTCCCAAGCTGCCACTGGCACGGGCAGCCAGACCGTCACGTGCGGCGCGGGGAGCTCGGGCACCGACGTCACCCCGGACAACGTCCCGGGCCTGGCCGTCGCCGTGCCCGCCGACCCGGCGGGTGAGACCCAGCTCAATCTCAGCTGGACGGCACCGCTCAATACGCCCGGGTACTTCGTCGCCGAATGGGCACCCGATCCCGGCGGCCAGGGCCACTTGGCGTTCCCCGACACCACGGGGAGCTCTTCGGCCTGGGCACCCACAGGGTCATCGACGAGCGGCTCCATTCTCGCCACGGCCACGACCTTCACCGTGACGGGCCTGGCACCGAGCACCGCCTACTGGTTCGAGATCGTCGCCTTCTCATCGGCTGGGGACCAGTGGGCCATTTCGCAGACCTGGGTCACGGGCACGACCCTGACCCCGCCAGCCCAGCCGTGCACGCTCAACACCTTGACCGTCAGTCAAGCCGGACAGTCTTCCGGCCAGGCCACCGTGGCCAAGAGCAACGGTGAACTGATGGAGCCGATCACGATGACGGTGACGTACTCCGGCACCTGCACGGCGGGCTCCGACGCGGTGACCGTCGCCGCCACCTCCAGCGGCGCCGACCCGGGGTCCCCCTACACCCTCTCCTGGGGCACGAACCAATACACCTACAACCTGCCCACCGGCTTGTGCCCCGTCGGGACCGGCTTCATCACCGGCACGCACACCTACACGGTCTCGCACAACGGCTCGGTCACGAGCCTCACCGCCCAAGTGTCGTTCAGCCAGGACAAGAAGGGGACGCCGGCATGCTGAGGGTCGTTCGTCGCTGCTTCGCCCGCGCCCGCCGTCACCATAGCGACGAGGAGGGCATGACCCTGGTCGAGCTCTTGGTGGCGTCGGGGCTCTCCCTCGTGCTCATGACGATGATGACCACCATGCTGACCGTGTACGCCAAAGCGGATACCGCCACGGTCAACAACGCCAACGCGGCGGCCAACGTCCGGCTCGCCCTCCTGGCCCTTCAGCACGACATCCAGTCGGCGAACCCGTTGGGGACGCTGTCGACGGTGGCGGCATACAACGACAAGCTCCAGCTCACCATCCAGCCCTCGGGTCAGATCATCACGTGGCAGTACAGCTACACGAGCGTCAACTGCCCGGGAACCTCCTCGACCTGGTGCGGGACGCTGACTCGCCAGGCCGGGTCGAACACCGCGCTGACAGAGCTGACCGCGGTCACCAACGGCGACCCGTCGAACGGCGGACTGCCGGTCTTCAGTTACTACGACCACTGCGCCATCAACCAGGTCACCGAGCCCCAATCCACGCCGGCCAGCGTCAGCGCGTCCGCCACGGTGGTGCAGGTCACCTTGTCGGTGGCCAATCTCAACTCCGCGCCCTACGGGACGACCACCAGGGTCAACCTCATGAACCAACCGCCAGGAGCAAGTCGATGCGGCTGAACACCTCCCCACAGATGTCCTGCAGGCAACGAGGAGTCGGCGAAGCCGGGCAGACCCTTCCCATCGTCACGGCTATCGTGCTGGTCGTCGTGCTCCTGAGTGTGGCCTTGTTCACACGGATCAACGGTGACTTCAGCAACACCAATCTCGAGACCAAGATCCAGCAGGCACGCTCCCTTGCACAGTCGGGAGTCGCCGACGCCCTGTTCCAGATCGACCAGCAGGGAGCGTCGCCGGCCTCGTTCTGCAACGAGCCCAACAGTGGCGGCAAATGCAGCTTGAGCACCGTCCCGAGTGCTTCCGGGACCGTCTACACGGCCCGGTACGACTCCGCCACCGGTGCCTACACGGTGCTGTCGCAAGGGACCGTCCGCAATATCTCCTACGCAGTCCAGACGACGGTCAAGCAGACCCCGGTCCTGCTGGACGCCGTGTATGGCGGGGCCTTCGTCACCTTCGACGGGAAGTCGTCGACAAGCGTGACCGTGACCGATCCCTACGGGAACGCGGTCCCGGGTGCCACCGCCGCCATCGCCGTGGGCCCCGGAGGAACTCTGACCTGCAACGGACCCGCTGATCCCAACGCCACCTATGTCAACTATGGCGGATCAATCTCGAAGTGCACCCCGTATGTGAACCTCGGTCCTATCTACGCGCCGCAGCAGCCGACGCAGACTTGTCCTGCTCCCCCCAACCCTTACGGTGCACCGCCAACCCCGTGTCTGCCGTCGGCCGCTTCGCCGTGCACCAGCGTGAGTCCGGCCGTCACCGGTTCCGATGCGGCCGGCTATACCGTCACGGGACCGGCCACCCTCGAACCCGGCGTCTACATCTGTCGAGGTGGGTTGACCATGACCGGCACCGTCAACATCGACTATGCCCAGAGTCCGCAACAGAACAGTGGACGGGTCGAGATCTACGTGTTCCCGGCGGTGGGCTCGTTGACGCAGCCAAACGTCAATTTCGCCGGTTCGACGGTCAACGCCTGCGAGCCCCCCCTCGGCAGCGGCTCGGGCACGTGCAAGGGTGGGCTCGTCGGTGATCCAACCGACCTCCAGATCTACGCCTGGGGTAGTGGCACCGCCGGCCTGGGGGCATCGCAGGTGAACGCCGTCTTCTGGGGTCCCGGCATGAACCTCACCCTCAACGGCTCCTCCAGCAACCTGACCTGGACCGGCGGTCTCATCCTGGGTGGGGTCACGGCCAACGGTCACCCGAGCTTCGCGCTGAACTTCGACCAGCGACTGCAAAGCGAGTTCCAGCAATCCAGCTGGCAGATCTCGAACTATCTCGAAACCACTCCCGGCTTCTCCATTCCCTGATTTCGGTGCCGATCATGGGCCCGCGCAGCACCGCTCCCTGCGTGCTTGCAACGCCGAGGAGATGAACGAGGGCCTGGCCTGCCGTCGGGACCCCGGCCGACTCGAGGCGCCGACGCAGCTGCTCGCGGGTCTGCGGGCCATCGTCGGTCACCGCCTTGGCGATGAGCTCCACGCCGCGCACCGCCTGGCGGGCATCGACGCCTTCCTGTCGGAGCCGGCGCTGGCTCCCGATCTTCGAGCGTGGGGCTGCAAGTTGGTGGAGCCACCAGTAGTCCTCGCTGCGCACGAGGTGGAGCGTGGCTCGGTTAAGCCAGGTGACAACGAGGGAGCGACTCCGGCTAAGGGCACGGTCCACGTCGGAGGTGCTGAGACCGCTCGAGCGGATACGTATCGCCAGCCGGGCACCGCGTGCGTCCTGGGCCTGGACGGCTAGCAGGCGCTCTACGACCTTCTGAGGGGAACCGGCCGGCGGCCCGGCGAGCAGCTGCGAACGGAGTCGGGCAGCGACAGCAGGCGCGCCAGGAGTGTCTTCTGTCCGTGGAGCTTTTCGAGCCGTGGCCACGTCCCCACAGTGCCATCTCGGAGACCCGCCGCACGATGGCGGGGCCACAGGCGCTCGGGCGCTGGCGCATCTCAGTGCCGGGTCACGGGCTCCGACGCTTTCGTGCTGACTCTTGCGCCGAACACGATGGCATCAATCGATCCTCGGCGCGAAGCTTTCACTATGCGACCCACCCTGTTCGAGTTCGCCGGTGGCCACCCTGCTTTTGTGGCCTTGGCCGCTGCCCACCACGCTCGGTGTCTGGCGGACCCTGAACTGAACCACCCCTTCTCCCATCCCGGGCAGCACCCCGAGCACATTGACCGGCTCGCTGCCTACTGGGCAGAGGTAATGGGTGGGCCGCCGCGATACTCGCAAACGTGTGGAGACCATTCCGAAGTCCTGGAGATCCACGGGGGCAACGGAGATATGAGCGACCTCGGCCGGCGTTTCGTCGAGTGTTTCGTCAACGCCGCGGACGACGCCGGGCTACCGCAAGATCCTGCGTTCCGGGCGGCTCTGCGGGCCTACATGGAATGGGCGGTAGAGGAGGTCCTCTTGTACGGGCCGCCCGGTAAGCCGGTTCCGCAAGGTCTTGCTATGCCGCGCTGGACTTGGGAGGGGCCGCAGATGGAAGTCACGTCGTAGCCAGATCCACCCGCTGGGTGTCGAGTTGCATGGCACTGTCAACACAACGTTTTCACACATCCGTCAGGCGCCGGCGCACAATCAATATGTTCGCACAACGTCGGCACAACGGCCCCAGATACTGAGAATCCCACCGTTACAATTCTTCGTGGTGGGGGCACCAGGTCGCATCGTGCGGCCGCCGTCGCTGTCCGGTGCACTGCGCTCGGGCCCAGCCGACGGCGGACCGAAGGTGACGTCGGACGCCGTCGCGCCCGGACCCACGTCCCCGGTGGCGGCGGCAGCAGCGCTCTCGGGAACACCTGAGGTCGAGATGCCGTGGTCTCCCCCGTCGGGGATACCGGCCTCGTCGGCAGACCCGCCCGACACGGTGCCGGTGCCGCGTCACCTGCCGGGGGGAGCGGCGTTGCGCCGACTGCGCGGCTTCAGCGAGCTCTTCGGCGACGACCACACCACGACGGGAGAGCGACGTCCCCTGGCCGCCCTCGACGAGGTGCGGGTGCAGTCGGCGCGCATCGGGGTGGCGTCGACGGTGGCGGTGCTCCTCGTCCTGCTCCTCTACGCCCTGCTGCCCGGGCACTACCCGATGTCGCGGGCGCCGTTCTTCGTCCTCATCGGCATCGCCATCGCCGGCACGATCCCCATCTCGATGCTCCCCTGGCACACCCTGACCCAGCGGGGGCTGGTCCTGCCCGTCCTCTACACGTGGTCGCTGTTCGACATCGCGCTGGTGTCGTTCGGCATCGACCTCACCGGCGGCAGCCACTCCGACCTCTATCTGGTCTACCTGTTGCAGTGCGTGTTCATGGCGAACGTGTCGTACCCGCGCCGGGGGCGCATCACCCTGACCGTGTTGACCGGGGGCGCCTATGTCCTCGCCCTGGCCGGCGCCGGCTGGGGCATCGGCGTGGCCACCTTGGTCCTGCGCCTGGGCATGATCCTGGCCACCGCCGGCGCCGCCGACCTCATCTCGGTGCAGCTCACCCGCCAGCTCGTCTTTCGCGAGCGCGCCACCGCCGAGCACGAGCACCGGGCCAGCCTGTGGAGCCGGGTGGCCGGCCTGGGACGGCAACTGGACTCGCTCGACGAGGACTCCATCCTGGCCTGGGCCGTCGACGCCGTCATCGAGATCGGGTTCGAGGCCGCCAACGTGTGCGAGCTCCTCGAGGACCGTCGCACCTATCGGGTCGTCCATGCCCGGGGGCTCCCCGACTCCTACGTCGAGGGCGTCCACAGCTCCGACCGGGGCATGGTGGCGCTCATCTCCGAACAGCGCCGCACGGTCGTGGTCGACGACTACCTCGAGCGCACCGGAGGCCACCCCGAGCTCCGCGCCGACGGCTTCCGCACCGTGATCGCCACCCCGGTGTGGGTGGAGGGCGAGCTCAGCGCCACCCTGGTGGGCGGGACGCGACTGCAGCGCACCGTGGAAGACCACGAGGTAGCCGCCTTCGAGCTCCTGGCCGCGCACGCCGGGCACGGTCTCGAAAGCGCTCGGCGCCTCGAGCACCAACGACGCGACGCCGCCCACTTCCGCTCGCTCATCGAGTCCGCCCCTGACGCCATGATCGTGATGAGCACCGACGGGGTCATCCTGGAGGCCAACCACCAGGTGGGCCGGCTCTTCGGATACGAGCCCGACGAGCTGGCGGGCCAGAGTGTCGAATGTCTCACCACCCCCAGGGTCCAGAGTGTCCTGCGCGACTACTACGAGGACTTCATCCGCAACCCGCGCACCCTCGTCATCGGCGACGTGGCCGACGTCTCGGGGGTGCGCAAGGACGGCATGGAATTCCCCATGGAGATCATCCTGGGCCCCATCGAGACACCCGAGGGCCTGGTGATCACCGCCACCGCCCGCAACGTCACCGAACGTCGTGAGTTCGAGCGCCGCCTGGAGCACCAGGCCACCCACGACCACCTCACGGGGCTGCCCAACCGGGCCCTGTTCGCCGAGCAGTTGGCCGAGACCCTGACCCGGGCCCAGCTCCCGGGGCCGCCGCTGGCCGTGTGCTTCTTGGACGTCGACCACTTCAAGTACGTGAACGACAGCCGCGGCCACACCACCGGGGACGAGCTGGTGGTGGAGGTGGCCCGGCGCATCGAGTCGACGGCGCGCACCGGCGACCTGGTGGCTCGTTTCGGCGGGGACGAGTTCGCCGTGCTGGTGGAGGGGATCAGCGATCGCAAGGGGGCCGTCGCCTACGCCTGGCGGTTGCTCACCGCCTTCGACCGGCCCTTCATGCTCGACGGCGTCGAGTGCTTCGTGTCGGCCAGTGTGGGCGTCGCCTTCGGAATGCGCGGCGACGATCCCATGGACGTGCTGCGCCAAGCAGACGCGGCGATGTACCACGCCAAGCAGAGCGGCCGGGCCCGGGTGGAGGTGTTCGACGAGACCCTCACGGCCCGGGCGGCCGAGCGCCTCGAGATCGAATCGTCGCTGCACCAGGCCCTGCTGGGCGACCAGCTCTCGATCGTGTACCAACCGGTGGTGGCCATCGACACCGGCGCCACGGTGGGCGTGGAAGCCCTGGTGCGGTGGCAGCACCCCGAACGCGGCCTGGTCCCTCCGCTGGAGTTCATCCCCATCGCCGAGGAGTCAGGGCTGATCCTGCAGATCGGGCGGTGGGTGCTGGCCCACGCCTGCACCCAGGCGGCGCAGTGGGTCAACACCATGGGGGTCTCCTCGGGCTTCTCGCTGAGCGTGAATGTCTCGAGCCGACAGCTCGAGCACGACCGGATGATCGCCGAGGTCGCCGCCGCCCTCGAGGAGAGCGGGCTTCCCCCGCAATGCCTGGTGCTCGAGATCACCGAGAGCTTCTTCATCCGCGACCTCCAGGCCGCCGTGCGCCGTCTCCAGGCTCTGCGCCGGCTGGGCCTTCGCATCGCCATCGACGACTTCGGCACCGGGTTCTCCTCACTCAACTCTCTGGCCCGGCTCCCCATCGACGTCGTCAAGATCGACAAGTCCTTCATCGACGCGCTGGGAACCCGCTACGACGCCGTCATCGGCGCCGTGGTGGAGGTGGCCGACGCCTTCGACCTCACCGTGGTGGCCGAGGGCATCGAGCGCGAGGAACAACGGGACCGGCTCATCGACCTCGGATGCCCCTACGCCCAGGGCTATCTGTTCGGCCGGCCCGCCAGCCCCGAGGACCTCGGGCACCTCTTCGTCCCGGCCGGCGCGTCATCGAGGTTCGGAGCCGGGCCCATCTGAAGAATCAGCGGGGGCTGATGCCCCAGCGCCCACTCCACGACGCTCCGGGCTCGAGCCGCACCAGGTCCACCCCGGTTCGAAAGGCGTCGGGCGGGCACGACATGGGCTCCACGGCGATCGAGGCGCGACGCCGGGATGCGGGCTCGAGGGTGTCGCCGGTGAACACCATGACGTAGCCGAAGTGCCCGTCCATCCATATCGTGACCCCCCGGCCCCCGGCGGTGTCGTCGAGCTCGACGCGTGCCATCCCGTCGGCGTCACGCCGGAAGTCGGTGAAGGCGGTGTCGAGGACGGTGTCGCCGATCCAGCGCGGCGCGGTGAAGTCGAACTCCGAGCCGCTCACCGCCGTGCCGCCCGTCGGCAGCCCCCGGTCGTCGGTGACGAGACGACGCCGAGCGGGGATCGCCAGCGACGTGGCGTCGATGGGGGCGGACAGCGTCAGATAGGGATGGAAGCCGATGCCGAACGGCGCCGGGGTGCGGTCGAGGTTGGTGGCGCTCGACGACACCGTCAGCCCGTCGCGGCCCAGGCGGTACTCGAGGGCCAGGGCCACTCGCCACGGGTATCCGGGTTGCGGCTGCAACGTGCAGCCCAGGGCGAGGACGTTCTGGGCGCGCGACACGACCTGCCACGGCGCCCAGCGCACCAGGCCGTGGATGGCGTTGTGCCGGTCCGGTTCGTCGAGCGCGGCGCGCCCCTCGCGCCCCTCGTAGCTGTAGCGGCCATCCCCGAGTCGGTTGGGCCACGGGGCGAGGACCTGCCCCCGGCCCGAGTCGCACAGGTCGTCGACGTCGAATCCGTCGAGGACCGCCCTGCCGCCCACGGTGTAGGAGCGGATGGTGGCGCCCACCTCGGTGACGACCAGTTGGTGCCGACCGTGCCCGATGTCGTACTGCACCCCGGAGGGTGCCGGCGTTTCAGTGGCGGTGACAGGCAAGGGGGTGGCTCGTGTCCGGTCGTCGGCGGCGGTGGGCGGGTCAGTGGCGGAGTCGTATGGTAGACGCACGAGCCCACGTCGGCGCCCGAGCTCCGAGTCGACGCAGCGTGGTGGGCCACCCACCGGAGGTTCTGTGCGGATACTGGTCACCAACGACGACGGCGTGCGCGCCCCGGGCATCGCTGCCCTGGCACTGGTGGCCGCCTCCACGGGCCACGACGTGGTCGTGGTGGCCCCCCTCATCGACTACAGCGGGGCCGGTGCGGCGGTGGGCCCCGTCCACTCCCGTGACGGCGTCGACTACGAGGCGCACGCCATCGAGGGCCTGGGGGACATGCCCACCTACGGCATCGACGGGCCGCCGGCGCTGGCGGTGATCCTGGCCTGTGTGGGTGGGTTCGGGCCCCGTCCCGACATCGTGCTGTCGGGCATCAACCACGGGGTCAACGTGGGCCGCTCGGCCATGCACTCGGGCACGGTGGGCGCCGCGCTCACCGGGGCGCATTTCGGGCTGCGGTGCCTGGCGGTGTCGATCCGCTGGGGCGACGACCCCGTGCCCTGGGAGACCCCGGCGGCCATGGCGGCGGCGCTGGTGCCGGTGCTGGAGCAGGCCCCGGCGGGGACCACGCTCAACCTCAACGTGCCCAACGTGGGGCTCGGCCAGCTCCGGGGCCTGCGTCACGGCCGCCTGGGCCGGGGTGGCACCATCCGGTCCGCCGTCCATGTGAGCGGCGACGACTCGACGCCACTCCCCCACGTGGCACTGCCTCCCGGACAGACCGGCACCCTTCGTCTGGACCTCACCGCCCCGGGCAGCAGCACGCGGGTCCATCCCGACACCGACGCCGGGCTCCTGGCCCGCGACTACGCGTCATTGACGGCGTTGGTCGGGGTGCGTGGTGCGGGTGCCGAGGGCGACGACGTGGTCGACGGTGCTCTCGAAGCCCTCTACGCCGTGGCCGGGGTCACACCGGGGCACGACCCCGACGATCAGTAGGGCCCGTCGCAACAGGAGTCGCGCCAGCCGCAGCTCGGGCACCGGTAGTGCGCGTGCTCGGGCCGCATGGGCGACCCGCACGCCATGCACACCGTGGACAGGTCGGCGGGGCCCGATGAGTCGGTCACAGAGGGTCCTGCCGGCGCGCCGGGGGTGGTGGCTGTCATAGGACCGACACGCTACCGACGCGTCCCCACAGCCCCGCGGACCCCACTTCCCACCGATATCTGACAGGGCGTCCAGACCCCCACCCGGGGTGCCAATTTCCGGGCAAAGCCCCTGTTCAGAGGGGATATCGGCTGGTCATGGCCCGAATCGCAACCGCCTCCGACGCCCTCGGGAGCCCCGATGAGCTTGTGCGCCGACGCCCAAGCGCTTACATTCGTTCCCACTCAAGCCATCGGCAGAGTCCATGCGACAGCAGCGGAGGCTGTCGCCCGGGCCCCAGAGGCCCTGCTCATGTGGACCGCCCCGGACTGCTGTGTCCCCTTGCGCCGCCGCGCGCCCGGGGTCCCGGTCTTCGCGCTGTTCGGCGCCCCAATGCCGCAACCGTCGACCGTCGACACCCCTACAGGAGGACGTGCCTAACGCCAGAACCCCGGGTCGCTCCGTCAGCACCTCACAAGACGGGCCACCCGCATTCCCAAGCCCACCTGGAGCCCTACGGGGATCCCGTGAACTTCAAGGAGGCACAAGATGCGGAACCACCGACTCTTTGGCGTTGTCATCGCCGTGCTGCTCGGCTTCAGCTTTCTCCACCCATCGCCGAGTTCTCCTCATCATGACCATCCTCAGAACACCGGCACCCACTTCGGTGGCGCCGACATACGACTGGCATCGGCGACCTTGACCGCCGCTCACGCGCCCACTGCACTCGCCCTGGGCGAGGAGTCACCCATCGGCCTGTTGCGGCCGGCGGGGGTACGGCACCTCGGCGACGTGGACCTGGCTTCGGTCTCGGCGCCCCCCCCGTCGGCCCAGGCGTCTCTGGCCGAGGGCGACGAGATGCACATCGGCCTGCTGCGTCCGGCCGGGACCCGCTACGTGCGGATGCTGGTGGCGTGGGTGTCCTACCAAGAGGCCCACGCACCACCCCCGCCCCCGCCACCCCCGGCGACGAAGCCCAAGGTGGTCGTGGTCGTGGCCGTCGCCCACCATGTCGACCCCGTCGGCGTGCACGTCGCCCCGGCGACGAGCGCGGCCAGCGCTGGGCCCTGGGTCGCCCTACGTCGGTGTGAGTCCGGCGGCAACTACTCCGACAACACCGGGAACGGTTACTACGGCGCCTATCAGTTCGCCGCCGGGACCTGGCATGGACTGGGGTACTCCGGCCTGCCGTCGAGCGCCTCGCCCGCTGTCCAGGACCAGGCCGCGCAGCGGCTCCAGGCCCGCAGCGGTTGGGGCCAGTGGCCGGCGTGCTCGCGCCGCCTCGGGCTGAGCTGAGCGCCGGGGGCGACGGCCGCGACCGAGAACACGGAAAGAAACGCGGGAGGAAACAGAGAGAAGAGGTGCGGGCCCGAATATGACCCGGGTAACGTCGCGGGGGTGGCGTCCGTGGGGGCCGGGCTCGGCACTTCGACTTCTCCTCGAACCAGAGCGCGGCGCGACCCTGGGGCGGCGTCCGAGGAGGAGCCCGAACCGAAGACCGACCCGGGGTCGAACCCGTCGGTGGGAGGGGTCCTCATGAGCCTTTCGCCCGTGTCGTGGGTGAGCGGTCTCTTCGAGCGACGCCCCTACGAAGAGGGCACCTTCGAGGTGGAGGGCCTGCGCCTGCACTACGAGCGTCACGGCGAGGGCTCCCGGGTCCTGGTGTTCCTGCACGGCTTGTTGCTGGACAACCAGCTCAGCCGGCGCTTGGCCGCCGACCTCGCCGATCGGGGGTTCTGCGTCGTCCTGCTCGACCTGCCCGGCCACGGGCTGTCGGACAAGCCCCGGCACGCGTCGGCGCACCGCATGGACTCCTATGCCCGCCACGTGGTGGCCCTGCTCGACGAGTTGGGCATCGACGAGGCCGTGGTGGGAGGCGTGTCGCTCGGGGCCAACGTCAGCCTGCAGGTGGCGGTGCAGGCGCCGGACCGGGTGCGGGGACTGCTGATCGAGATGCCGGTCCTGGAATGGGCGGTGCCGGGGGCGGCGGTGGTGTTCCTGCCCATGCTCCTCGGCGTCCACTACGCCGCCCCGGTGGTCCGCGTGGTGGCGTCTCTGGCGCGCCACGTGCCGCGCACCACCGTGGCCCCGCTCGACAGCGTGGTCTCGATGATCTCCGCCGAGCCCGAGGAGATCGCGGCCGTGCTGCACGGCATGCTGGTCGGCCCCATCACCCCGACCTACGAGGCGCGTCACGCCATCAAGGTGCCCGCGCTCGTGATCGGTCACAAGATCGACTTCATCCACCCCTTCACCGACGCCGACCACCTCACGCGCCAGCTCCAGCACGCCCGGCTCATCGAGGCCCGGTCCATCTTCGAGCTCCGGTTGGCGCCCGACCGGCTCACGGGGGAGATCGCCGAGTTCCTCGACGAGACCTGGGCCGACGGCACCGAAGCTCAGGCCCTGGACGAGTCAGCCTGACCCATCGGCGGGGCCTGGCTCTCGTCAGCGGCGCGGCGACCAGGCGTCGGGGTCTTCGGTCAGCTTGGCGACCGATCGGGGCAGGTGCCCGGCCACGATGTCTTCGAGGGTGACCCGCTCGAGCACGTTGCGGAGGCCGGCCCGGACCGCCACCCACACGTCCTGGAGGTGCTCGGCGGCGCCGTCGTAGACCGCCGCCTCAGGGCGCAACCCCCGGACCTCGGCCAGGGGCCCGTCGAGGGCCCGCATGACGTCGGCCACGCTGATCTCCTTGGCCGGTCGGGCCAGGCGGTAGCCACCTTCGGATCCCCGTTGGCTCGAGACGATGCCGGCTCGGCGCAGCTCGATGAGGATCGCCCCCAGAAAACGGGCCGGGAGGCCCTGGACCTGGGCCAGGGCCTCGGCCGTGGTGGGTTCCTGGCGATCGGTCAGCGCCAGCAGGGCTCGCATGCCGTAGTCAACCTTGGCGGGAATGTGCACGGACGGGATTCTGCCCTTTCGCAGGCCCCCCGCCCAGCCCCAGTGCGAATAAGGCCCCGCCCGTGCCCGGGGCCCGCTGGACGAGGCCACTCCTGAGTCATAGTATTCCTATGAAATCAATGTATTAACTTGATCAATGCATGAACTTGGATCGTGGTGCGAGGGGGACGGGGTCCACCCACGCCTGGAGAGGAGTGCCCGTGCACCGAGGTGCCGAAACACGTCGAGCCCGAGACATCGGAGCCGGCCGCGACATGTCGCGCCGTCCCCTGCGCCGGGTGTCGACGGTGATGGTGTCACTCGCCGCGGTGGCCCTGGTGGCGGCGGCGTGCAGCTCGACGCCGACGGCCAAGAAGAAGGCGGACAAGACCGCCGCCTCGAGCACGACGACCTCGACCGCCCCGGCCCCCACCACCACGGCCGCCCCGGCCCCCAGCACCACGGCCCCCGCCGCGGCGCACACCGCCACCACCACGCCGGCCAAGCCGACCAGCACGGCGTGCTCCACCTCGGGCGGGCCGCTCAGTGCCACATGTGACACCCAGTCGCCGTCGTTCAAGCTCGCCGGGGCGGGGGCGAACTCGATCCAGCCCTTCTTCACCCGCGTCTTCTACTACTACAACCAGGCCGACAAGGGAGTCAGCGTCAACTACTCCCCCGCCGGATCCAGCGTGGGCGTCACCGACATCGAGCAGAACACGGTGAACTTCGGCGACTCCGAGATCCCGATCAAGACCCCGGCCTCGGGCACGGGGGGGAACATCCTGCAGGTGCCGGTCGACCTGGGCGGCGTGGCGCTCAGCTACAACCTGCCGGGCGTCGGTGGGGGCCTCAAGCTCGACGGTCCCACGTTGGCGGGGATCTACCTGGGCAAGATCACCACATGGAACAACGCGGCCATCGCCGCGCTGAACCCCGGTACGAACCTTCCGAGCACGACGATCGTGCCCGTGCGTCGGGCCGACTCCTCGGGGCCGGGATACGACCTCGACCAGTACCTCATCGACACGGGCGGATCCCAGTGGACGGGCTCGGTGGCGGGCAGCGCGGCATCGACGAAGTGGCCGATCACCAACATCGGCATCGGCGAGCAGCTCAACACCGGCGTGGCCGGCTTCATCCAGCAGACCGCGGGCGCCATCGGGTACGTCGAGTACGCCTACTCGCTCCAGGCCGGCTTCACCAACGCCGCGCTGAAGAACGCGGCGGGAAGCTTTGTGAAGCCTTCGCAGTCCGCCATCGCCGCGGCCGGCGCCCAGGCCTCGACATTGAGCGCGTCGAACTTCAACATCGTCAACGGTCCCGGGGCCGCCACCTACCCGCTGGCCAACTTCAGCTGGACGCTCATCTACCAGAAGCAGTCCAACACCACCCAGGGGATCGTGGCGGGCAAGCTGTTCGACTGGGTCACCACCACTGGCCAGCAGCAGGCCGCCGCCCTCGGGTACTCGCCCCTGCCGGCCAACGTCGTGAGCCTGGCACACCGGACCCTGTTGACCCTGGAGAATTCCGCCGGCAAGGCCCTGTTCACCTCCTGAGCGCACATGTCATCGTGAACCCACAATGAGTACGACGCTGCTCGAGGAGGTCCCGCCTCCGAGGCTCACCCCGGTCGAGGGGGTGAAGGAGGGACTGCAACGACGTTGGGCCCGGCCGGGAGGCCGGGCCTACGCCGTGTTGCGTTGGTCCGGGGCCACGGTCTTCGCCGTCATCGTCCTCGGGCTCGTGGTCAGTCTCCTGGCGTCGGCGAGCCAGGCCTTCGGACACTCGGGACTGAGCTTTCTGTGGTCCGGGACCTACAACGCCACCAAGGACGTCTACCCGACGGGCATCTACATCATCGGGACGCTCGTCACCACGGCGGTGGCCATCATCGTGGCCGTGCCCATCGGCGTGGGGACCGCCGCCTTCCTCTCCGAGCTGGCGCCGACATGGTTGGCGGCCCCGTTGTCGGTGCTCATCGACCTCATCGCGGCGGTGCCGAGCATCGTCGTGGGGCTGTGGGGCCTGCTCGTGCTGTCGCCGGCCTTCGCCCATCACGTCGAGCCCTTCCTGAAGAAGATCCCCGTCCTCGAATGGTTCTTCCACGGCCTCGCCTACGGACCGAGCATGCTGCTGGCGGGCACGGTACTGGCGGTGATGATCCTCCCCACCATCGTGGCGTTGTCGCGCACCGCGCTCTCGAGCGTCGCCACCGAGGACCGCGAGGCGGCCCGCGCCCTGGGCGCCACACGTTGGCAAGTGGTCCGGACGGCGGTGATTCCCAGCGCCCGCACCGGCATCGAGGCGGCGGTGATCCTGGCCATGGGCCGGGCCCTGGGCGAGACCATCGCCGTGGCCCTGGTCATCGGGAACAACAACGCCCTTCCCCACTCGCTGCTGGCGCCCGGGGCCACCCTCGGGTCCGCCATCATCAACAACTTCGGGGAGGCCAATCCCGGGCTCGACAAGAGCTCCATCATCGGCCTGGTGGTGGTGTTGCTCGCCATCACCGCACTAGTCAACGTCGGAGGTCAGCTCCTGTTGCGCCGACGGTTGCGAGGCCAAGGAGCCGTGACGTGAGCGCCACGGTGTACCCGACCGACCCCAACACGCGCAGCGACACCATCGGGGCCCGGCGCACCCTGGTGCGCGAGTCGGCCCGGCGCTCGCTGGCGCGGCGCCGGCTCGTCGGGCGCATCGCCGTCGGCTCGTGTGTGGTGGCGGTGGCGATCTCGCTGGCGCCGTTGATCGCGCTGGTGGCGTACACGACGAGCCGGGGGATCCGAGCCATCTCGTGGGGCTTCGTCACCCACATCCCCACGCCACCGGGCATTCCCGGCGGGGGCATCTCGAGCGCCATCGTGGGGTCGGTGATCATCGTGGGCCTGGCCGCGGTGATCGCGGTGCCGGTGGGCACCATGTGCGCGCTGTTCCTCGTCGAGCGCCGGGGCCGGCTGGCCGGAGCGCTTCGGTTCGGGGCGGACGTGCTCACCGGGGTGCCGTCGATCGCCCTGGGGATCTTCGCCTACGCCGTGCTCATCGGGCCGGGCTCGCTCATCGGCCACTTCTCGGGGATCGCGGGGAGCTTCGCCCTGGCCGTGCTCATGCTCCCCATCATCATCCGCGCCAGCGAGGCCGCCATGCGGTCGGTGCCACGCGACCTGTGGGAGGCCGGTCTCGCCCTCGGGGTGCGCCGTTCGCGCGTGGTGCGATCGGTCGTGCTGCGCGGTGCGCTCCCCGGGCTCGTCACCGGCAACCTGCTGGCCGTGGCCCGGGCCGTGGGCGAGACGGCCCCCCTCCTGTTCACCGTGCTCGGCGCGTCGTTGTTGGTGACGAACCCCCTCCAGCCCATGGGGGCGCTGTCGCTCACCATCTACAGCAACGCCAACCAGCCCTTTCCCGCCGCACAGCAGATCGCCTGGGGAACGGCCTTCGTTCTCCTCGTGCTGGTGCTCGTGCTGAGCATCGTGGCCCGGCTGGTCTCCGCCCGCTTGAACCGCCAAGCCCGATGAGCCCGGCACCCCGAGCCGACAAAGCATGAAACCGCGTAGGATGGTCCGGCCCATCGGAGTACGGAGATGACCATCGACATCACCACCAGCGCGGAAATGTCATCGGGGACAGATCCGCAGCGCCACGACCGGCCGGGCGCCACGTCGGACATGACGGCGGCGGTGTCGCTGCGCGGCGTCAACGTGTCGTTCGGCAAGCACACGGTGGTGCGCGACGTGACCCTCGATCTCGCCCGCAACCGCGTCACCGCTCTGGTGGGTCCCTCCGGGTGCGGCAAGACCACCATCTTGCGGGCCATCAACCGGCTCCACGACGACACCGGGGGCAAGGTCACCGGGCAGGTGCTCGTCGGCGACCTCGACGTCTACGCCCGCGACACCCAGGCCGAGCTGGTGCGCAGCCGGGTGGGCATGGTCTTCCAGCGGCCCAACCCCTTCCCGACCATGAGCATCTTCGACAACGTGGTGGCCGGCCTCCGGCTCAACGGGGTCCGGTCCAAGTCGGTCCTCCGGGAGGCGGCCGAAGCGGCGCTTCACCACGCCGCGCTTTGGGACCTCGTGAAGGACCGCCTCAACTCGCCGGCGGTGAAGCTGTCGGGGGGCCAACAGCAACGGCTGTGCATCGCCCGCGCCCTGGCGGTGGAGCCCGAGGTCCTTCTCATGGACGAGCCGTGCTCGTCGCTCGACCCCATCGCCACGGCCAAGATCGAGGAGCTCATCACGCATCTCGCCACCGACGTCACCATCGGCCTCGTGACCCACAACATGTTCCAGGCCACCCGGGTGTCGGACTACACGGCCTTCTTCTTGCTGGGCGAGGACCGGGCCACGGGTGAGCTCGTCGAGTACGGGCCCACCAAGATGATCTTCGATGCACCGCACGACCCCCGGACGAGGGCGTACGTGTCAGGCGAGGTGGGCTGAGGCCCGTCGCACCGGCGGCCGGTCGGCGCCCCTCAGGGGGTGACGGCCAGGCCCACGTAGGAGGCCGCCGAGGTCGGGGTCACGCCACCGGCGGCGAGCACGGCGGGGACCGAGCCGAAGTAGCCGGCGTCGCCGAAGGTGAGCACCCCGCCGTCGCCGCCCACGAGCCAGTAGCCCTTGGCATCGGGGGTTGCCACGATGCCCTGGATGGGGGCGCTGGGCACGACGCCCGTGGTCAGCGTGGACCCGAAGAACCCGGCGTCACCGAAGCGAGACACCGCACCGTCGTTCTGGACGACCCAGTAGCCCCCACCGTCGGGGGTGGCGGCGATGCCCGTGATGGGGAGGGGTGCGGGCCCTCCCAGGAGGGATGCGACGTTGCCGAAGTACCCGGCGTCGCCGAAGGCGAAGACGCCGCCGTCCGCCCCCACGAGCCAGTAGCCGTTGCCGGTGGGGGTGGGGGCGATGCCCACGATGGGAGAGGCAGGGGTGACGTGCAGGGCCCCGAGGGACCCGAAGTACCCGGCGTCGCCGAAGGCGAAGACGCCGCCGTCCGCCCCCACGAGCCAGTAGCCCTTGGAGTCCGAGGTGGTGGCGATGCCGACCACGGCGGCCGTGAGCTTCTTGGTGGTGACGGCGGGGACCGAGCCGAAGTACCCGGCGTTGCCGTAGGTGAAGATGCCGCCGTCCGCCCCCGCGAGCCAGTAGCCCTTGCCGGTGGAGGTCTCGGCGATGCCGACGATGGGTGCGCTCAGCGTCGTCCCCGACGCCGCCGGCGAGCCGTAGAGGACGGCCCCGCCGAACCCGAAGACACCCCCGCTGGCGCCGACGACGTAGTAGCCGTTCGGGGCCGGGGTCGTCGCCGATGCGGGCAGCGCCGCCGCCCCGGCGATCACGACCGAGGTCGCCGCCACCGCCGCACCCGCCAGCCACCGACGGGCCGACTTCGAGCGCGAGCGACGCGCCGGGCGGGTCGCTCGGGGACCGTACTGCGTCATCTCAAGACCGTTGTGCGACACCGGGGAGCTCCTTCAGTCGGGGTGGCTTCGCATGACCTTAGCGAGTAAACCGCCTGTATTTCTAGATTTGATAGGGAATGGGTGTCAAGCGGGCGGTCGGGGCGGTCGCCGGGGAGGAAAAAAGCCTTGCCCAGAAAAACGCTTGCACAGGAGCCTCCTCGGTCCGATGCTGGTGCCACGAGGCGATGGCGCCCCCGACGGGACCCCGGTCCCGGGCCCGGGGCGGACTCGGCGAGGAGGGATCCTGGCCCATGAGACTGGCTGAGAGGCACCGAGGGGCGGTCGAGAGCCATTACACCGAGGGGGAGCTCGACCTCGAGCCCCCCGAGGAGCTGGCCATCGGCGAGCTCGACGACGAGGCCATCCTGGAGGAGGAGCTCGACAACGAGGACCTCCTCGAAGAGGACGTGGAGGAAGACACCCTCGAGGCATCCCTGGACGACCTCGTCCACGGCGGTGACGACGACGATGCCGACGATGCCGGGCTGCGCCCGACACCCGCCCTGTCGGTGTCGCCCACCACCGAGGAGTCCGAGGACGAGGCCGAAGGCGAGATCGGCGGGGATGACCTCGAAGAGAGCCTGGACCTGGTCCTCCTGGACCGCCTCGCCCTCCTCGACGACGGTGAGGACGACGCAGAGGCCGGGCTCGAGGGCGAGGTCGTCGTGCACAGCCTGCTGGCCCAGATGCAGGCCGACACCGTCGACCTCGTTGCCGTGGCCCCGCGCCGATCCGATGAATTCGTGTGCCAGTCGTGCTTCTTGGTGCGCAAGCGTGTCCAACTGGCCGATACCGCCGCCATGGCCTGCCACGACTGCTCTTCCTGATCGACCTGAACGACGGGCCGGCGAGCCCGGCCCCAACAAAACGAGGTCGCCTCCGGTGAGATCGGCACGATCCGGATAGGTCCGTGCGCTCACCGGAAGCGACCTGGAGGTGGCGCCCTGGGTGGGCGGGCACTTGAGACGCGCTCCGGGCGGAAGCACCGATTGCCCGGTCTCCGCCCCAGGCCATGATGGTCGAGTCGGTGACGCTCGGGCAGAGTCGAAAGTCCCGAGAGAGGCGCCACCCGACGTCCGTCGACTACAACGGGCCGCCATGGACACCCCGTCGCGGCCCGAGGTGACCCTCGCCCCCCGGCACAGGCGCACCATCGCTGTGACGGGGTCGGGGTCGGGGATCGGCGCCGCCGTGAGCCGGCGATTCGAGCGCAGCGGTCTTCGGGTCATCGGCGTCGACGTCCACGACGCTCCGGTCATCGCCGACCTGTCGCAACCAGAGGGACGGGCCCAGGCGGTGGCAGCGGTGACCGAGTTGTCGGGATCGCGCCTCGACGGCCTGGTGGTGTGTGCGGGGCTGGGGCCCCAGGTGGTGCCCACCGACATGATCGCCCGGGTCAACTTCTTCGGGGCGGTCGAGTTCCTCGACGCCATGCTGGGCCTGCTCGCCCAGGGCGAGGCACCGGCGGCCGTGGTCATCTCCTCGAACTCGGCCAGCCTCACACCCGTGCACGAGGAGTTGCTGGGCCTGCTGCTCGACGGGGACGAGGCCGCGGCAAGCGTGTGCGCGGCCGGCGTGGACGGGGCCACGGTCTACGGGGTGAGCAAGCTCGCGCTCACGCGCGCCGTGCGACGACGCGCCGGTGCGTGGGGGAAGGCGGGCGTCAGGTTGAACGCGGTGGCCCCCGGACCGGTGGACACACCGCTGCTGGCCGGCGGGCTGGAGGACCCCGTGCTCGGGCCGCTCATCGAAGCCCTGCCCGTGCCGATGGGGCGCCGGGCCAACGCCACCGAGATCGCAGCGGCCATCGGCTTCCTCCTCGACCCCGCCAACAGCTACATCCACGGCTCGGTGCTCTTCGTCGACGGCGGGAGTGACGCCCTGTTGCGGCCGGACATCCTCTGAGGCTGCTCGTGCTCAGTCGTCCTCGGTCGGTCGGGCCCGGTCGCGCTTGCGCACCGACTGGCGGCGCTTGTCGGTGAGTCGTCGGGCCCGGGCCGACTTCGACGGCCTGGTGGCGACGCGCGGAGTCTCGACCCGGAGCCCGTCGGCGAGACGGGCGGCGAGTCTCTGCAGGGCCAGGTCCCGGTTGCGCATCTGCGAACGCTCGTCACCCGACCCGGCGCGCACCGTCGGGCCCAGGCGTTCGAGGAGGCGGGCCCGCTGGCGCGGGCCGAGGGACCTCGACCCGGCCACGTCGAAGGAATCCGACTGGGCCAAGGCGGCCAAGAAGCTGCAGCAGCAGAAGAGCGACGGGCTGGTCCGCTCCTACTACGACCAGAGCTACATCGACCACCTGAAGAACGGCGACATCGTCGTGTCCCAGGCCTG
>Ga0208849_1000735_pt1 | contig 27679 bp, 30 predicted proteins | sample NGESurdeep072012_10_FD_184470 | JGI IMG/M metagenome (GOLD analysis project Ga0208849, IMG submission 184470) | Arctic peat soil microbial communities from Barrow, Alaska - NGEE Surface sample 53-3 deep-072012 (SPAdes) | ecosystem: Environmental > Terrestrial > Soil > Wetlands > Peat ... | reverse complement strand
GCTTCGGTGAACCGGGATTTTCTCACGAGCGGTCTCCTTCGAGGCCAGAGCCTCAGGATTCCGCACTTATTCTTGGACTACTTTTTAGGCTACCCGTCAAGACCTCGCATAGACGGTCCCTTCTGTAACGTGATAGTACGCATACTTCCCGTTTCCCATCCTAATCTTGTTTATGGTCACGACCAAGTCGAGGGCAAACCGTTGCCGTTCCGTGAAAAAACTAACATTACCTGAAAGTGGAATTGCACCGAGACCGTGGGAATAGAGTCCGATGCATTTGGGTTTGTATGACGAGAAATCATAGGAGACTTCTATTTCGCGTCGCTGCATTGTGTTTTTTGTTTTACTGAGAGCCACCCGTTCTAGCGATGCGCTGCCGGAGATCGGCCCAATATCAGCAGCGACGTCCTGCGCAAGCACTTCGGTCAGAGATGGAATCCCCAGTGGCGTCGACGCGCAGCAACGCAAGAATGAGGAACGGTTCACTGTAACCTCCTTCCCGTAATCGCACTGACGTAAGAGTGACAGATGTGCGCGCAGTTAAGGTTCATTCCGGTGCGCCTAGACTCATGGCTCTGTCTCCTGAAACGACACCTCACTCGGTCTCCGGACCGAGCTTCAAGAGGTCTCGAAGGTCAGTACTATCGGCTGCGGCCTGCTGTAAGTCGTTGTCGAATGCGTCGCCGGTCGCTAACGCCTTCAGCCAACTGCGCGTCAGATCGCCACCCATCGCAATCGCTTTACGAACGGTTTCGACAGTTAATGTTAGTTCGATCGCCGCTCGATTCGGATCCAGCGGCTTCCAATATCTGTAAGCCTGCCCGTGCGCGGCGGCTAGATATAGATAGCCGTCTGGATCTTGTGCCCCCAAGCCAGAGACGTACTCGTCGCCGAGACGGTTCGCGGATTCGAAACCATTAGGCGCCTGAGTGTATAGGTATGCATTTAGCAAATCGCGCGTAATGTCTCTACGTAAGCTAATCGGCGTAGCGGAGGTGAATTGGCGCCGCGCGTCCTCAAGTAATGTGATTATCTTAGCGTAAGGCGCTGGATCTTCGTTGTAGAGGAATTGGACGTAGGCCGTGATCGCATCGAGATTATTGGGATCTAGCGACAGGGCGCGCTCGAAAGCCGCGCGCGCGTCCGCGCGGAGGTCCCGTTCCTGCGCTGCTCTGCCGCGCGCAAGAATATCTTTGACGTTTGTCAGCGCTTCCAAGGGAACGTCTAGCGCCTGTTGTACGATCGCCGATGACACCGGTACAGTTGTAGTTGCTACTCCCTCGGCTTGACCCCGACTTGGAGTGGGAGCAACCGGCCGCCCAAGCTCCCTACGAACTTCTTCCGAATACGGCGAAGTGCCATCATAGGGATGCGTCAACTCGGAATCGGCGATCCAAATCGCCCGAGAAATGTATAGTCTTACGGATAGAAAACCCATCAGAAAACCTTGGCTCGGATAGACAATGATCATTCCCAGGCCCACTAAGTCAGCTAATTCTGGCTTGAGACCACTACCCGATGCGGCGACTAACCCCGCGCCAATAGTTTGCGCCCCTCCCCACACGAAGTTCGCAATGCGCGTTGCTTCGACGAGCCCAACTCCAACGATAATCTTTGTCAGCCAATCTGAAACTTGCTCAAGATTAGTATTGACGGATAGAACGCTCCGGGTTGTACTGCTGGTGCTCTTAGACTGGCCTTGAGCGGTCTGAGAAGACGGAGGGGTTGGCGGGGTCGATCCGGTCTGCGACGCTGATGATAAGTCTGCCGCAACGGCGAGAGCTCTAGGCACAGAAAACAGCAATCCAACTATATAACCGACGGTTGTAAAGGCGATGGAAAGAACGAAGGCAGTCGCAAACCCTGGCCACGCCGCGACCATCGTTAAGATCAGCGTTACTATCAGGGCGCTAAACAACGCAAAGATTGTGCTGCCGCGGATGGAGACGGCGTCTTCCCGTTGCTCTCGAGCCTGGAACCCTGGATCGTTTGGAGATAGCGCGTTAAGAACCATACTTGTCAACCCCAGTCCTGATGCGGTCGGTCAGTTAGGACGAGTAGATCGAGTTCACACGGGCTAGTTGTTCGCAGTCAGCATCGTTGTGAGCCGTCCAAGAATCACTCAGAACTACTGACGAGTACAAAATGATCGGAACCCGGATACGTTAACGCCCGCGGACCTGCAAGAACTTCGATTCTGCGTCGAATTCCGCCCTAATCTGATCCACGGAGTCTCGGAACATTTGCCTCGTTTGAGGGTCCTTTGGAATAACAAAGGGCTGATTGGTTTCGCACCTTGAGAAGAAGAATGGAGCGATAAGCCCGGCAATGCCAAGATACGTCTTACCGTATGCCGCAGGGGCGAGCGTAAATCCACCGGTAACAGCCGATTGTACGTTTGCTAAGTCATGGCAAGCGCTGGATGCGTCGTGTGCCTGCTTGATCTGATCTTGCTGTCCGTCGACGAGATCTAGCGCGAGATTCGCAAAGGTTGCAAGCATTAGGTCGCGCCCTAGCGTCGCCATCTTGAACGAGTGCAGTTCTTGGGTTGCCGCCATCCTAGCAGTGTTTTGGTCTTCTGGCACTTGCCGAATGTACTGAGCATATTGCTTTAGCAGACCGCGCGCCTGCGCAATGCTCGTTACTTGGTCGATTTGCGTATCGCTCATTAGGAGCAAACTTGCGCCCGAACTGGGCCTGTCTTCCGCGTTCGAATGGGCGATGGCTGTCAATACTAGAACCGCTATTAACAGAGTCATTGTCAAGTTAGGGACAAGGCGTTTCATCCTAAACCTCTGAAGAGTGGAGATGGAGCTAGTGGTTCGCTTTCGTCAGGAGGCTCATGCAGATAGGCTGGGCACGCCGTTATTGGAACGCGCGTTACGAGGATCCATATTTGTTTGAGCCTGCTTCGATGCTCCATCAGCTTTGGACGCGAGCGAACTCGATCCGAGCATGTTGCCAGCCGCGATCGCAAAACGACGAGTAACCGGACGACTGGCGTTTCTCATGGCATCCCTCGTTGGGCGGCGTTGTTTTGGAGTTCTCTAGGCAAGCTCTGCGCTGGGGTGAACGCCAGTTCAGGACCCGCCTGGTTAGAGCGGACCTCAAACTGTCGCGGCTCCCTTGAGGTCTATTAGGCCTTGCAAGGCGCTGGCAAACTTAAACGGAGATAAGGCGCCGTCTGATACGTCGCATCTAGCGAAGCATTTCCGCCGGCGTCGTCGCCGATGGCTAGCTCGACTATTACCGGGAAGAAGGTGGCAGCGTCAAATCGTGTCCGCAGTGGTTCGGTGATCTTCCCGGCGTCAGGGACAGACATTCGGAATCCTATAGCTGCGCGCTGATGGGCACACTACCGAGCGTGACGACAAAAATCTCGATCACCTTGAAAACGGCGAGCGCCGAGAGGTGCGTCGCAGTGGCCGGCGTCGAGCCGGGCGGGAGTAACGTAAAATTGTCGATCTCGACGCGCAATTTTCCGGCCTTCCAAGGGAACTCTTTCGACTCGCCATTTGCGACCGGGATCGTGGCACTCAACGCACCGCTTATCACGGCTTGAAATGCTTTTTCTGGGTCGGTGGCACTTGTGTCGCGCTGGATTTGTGTCGAGAGAATTCCGCCGGCTATCGGGTGCGGAGGCCCCACGTTCGTCCACGCCATTTGTTTTGGTCTCCTTCGCAGAAGCGGTGGCTAGAATTTCTGGCCCGCGGCAACCTTGGGGTGTGCCGCTGCGGCGGTCAGAGACGACCGGCGTTTTGCGGGCCAGAGAGGAGCCGTCAAGACAGGACTAGCCCATTTAGGCTAGTATCGTCACATCGGGACCGATTCCCTGGCCCCACTCTTATGAAAGAGTCGATGACGCAGCAGGCCTACGATCTCGTTATCACCGGCGGTAGTTTGGGCGGCGTCGCTGCCGCACTGAGTGCGGGCGCACTCGGAGTCTCAACGTGCCTGCTAGAATCCACCGGGTGGCTCGGCGGACAGTACTCAGCTCAGGGCGTGACCAAGCCCGACGAAAACCAGTACATCGAAACCGTCGGGAGCACCGCGAGCTACCGCGCCTTTCGCCACGCCGTGCGGGTGCACTACCGCAACAATTACAAGTTGTCGGCTAAGGGTGCCGGGCAGCCGTCGCTCAATCCGGGCGGCGATTATCCGGGGTTCGCGGGCGAGCCGCTTGCGATCCATCAAGTGCTTCTGCAGCAGCTTCAGGCCGCGCCGAGCGTACACGTGCGCCTCAACACGAGCGTTACGGCGGTGCAAACCTCGGGCGACGCAGTCCAAAGCCTCACCGCCGTCGGCAGCGATGGAACCGCGACGACCTTCACTGCAAAGTACTTCCTCGATGCTACGGACCTCGGCGATCTCTTGCCGATGGCGGGCGTCGAGTTCAATCTGGGCGCCGAAGGCAAGGACGCTTGGCAAGAACCCGAGGCACCCGATGCCGCGCGACCTGACTGGATTCAACCAATTACGATGGTCGTCGCACTCGAACGGCGACCTGAGGGCGAGAACCACCTGATCGATAAGCCCGCCGAGTACGACAAACTCAAGGCGGAACAGAATTACACGATCGTCGACGGATACATCACGAAGATGTTCGTGCCCGGCGTCGACATGTGGGGCTATCGCCGGTACATCGCGGCCGCAAACTTCAACGACCCTTCGTTCCCGTGTGACCTGAGCATGCTCAACATGGGCGCGAACGACTACCAGGCCGCGACGATCCCCTCGGGTTCTCCCACTCAAGATGCCGCGATCATCGAGCGCGCCCGGCAGGCGTCGCTCGCCTACGTGTATTGGCTGCAAACCGAGGTCCCGCGTGACGACGGCAGCGGCAACGGCTATCCAAATCTCAAGCTGCGGCCCGATCAGTTCAATACACCGGACGGAACCTCGGCGCAAGCATACATCCGTGAGTCGCGGCGCATCAAGGCGACGTACACGATCGTTCAGCAAGATTTGGACAAGGCGTTCAATCCCGGACCCCGCGCCAAGAACTATCCCGATTCATGCGGCATTGGATTTTACGGCGGGCTCGATATTCACGGGCTCGCAGGCGTCGGCATGCCGCAGCGCTTCATTTACATCCAGCCGTTCGAGCTTCCATTGCGTGCCCTGATCCCCGTGCGCGTGCAGAACCTGCTTCCGGCCTGCAAGAATATCGGCGTCAGCCATATCACAAATGGCGCGTACCGGTTGCATCCGATGGAATGGAACGTCGGTGAGGTTGCCGGCGCCCTCGCAGCGTTTGCAATGAAGAACAACCAGTCGCCGAACGCGGTCTCGACGAACCCTTCGCTGGTTCGCGCGTTTCAACACGAACTGCTGGCGGCGGGGGTTCCACTTTTCTGGTGGAGCGACATCACGTACGATAACCGGGATCTCTTCAGTGCCGTTCACTTGCTAGGCGTCGCCGGCATCATGTCGGGCTATGACGACATGAGTTATCGCCCGAACGACCCTCTGACGCTCGTCGAGCAACAGGCAATCGAAAAATCGGCGGGCAAAACGCTCGATTGGCCGAGCGGCGACATGAATCGCGGTCAGGCCGCGCTCTGGCTCGTGGGACAACTCGGACTCTAGAAAGTCGAACGATGGAAGATGCGGCGCTCCTCTACGTCAGCGATTGTCCCGAAACGTTCAAGGGGCACGGGATTCTCTTTCGCGCGCCGCTCCCACAGGACGGCAGGGTCGCGCGTCTCCTCTTCGATCATGTGAACGGAACCGGGACGCCCATGCGCGTTCTCGTCGGCATCGTCAGCACCGGAGGTGCCGGCTCCGTCACGACGCTCGGCGGTTCCGGCGGCCCGGACCCGAACTTCATCGCGGTCGGACATGCGGCGACGCTGCGCTTCATTCAAATGCGCGAAGCCGGCACGTCGAAAGACAATGCGCTTCCGGCGAACGGCGCCGTCATGCTCGCCGACATGACGCTGAAACCCAACGACTGCGCGGCCGGCATTTACGACATCGCGGCCGATGGCCAGGGCTATTCGCTTGTCGTGGCCGCTTGCGATCCTTCGAGCGACTCGGCCGCTGTTTTCGCTGCGCTGCCCGCGGCTCCCGATGACGGGAAGAGCCGGCGCGGCGTTTTCGACATCACGGGTTCGGCCGCTGCGCAGCCGATCGTTTATGCGGGGATGTGCTCGACGTTTGAGTTCGGCACGCAGACCTTCCCCCGAACCGATCTAGATCCGTACCAGGGACCCGATCACAAGGGTGAATACGCGGTGCTTCGGCGCTTTACGTGTTCGCTCTCGGGCGATGGTGCAGCGAGTCTTTACCAATCCGCGCGAGCGGGCACGTCGACCGCCACCTACGTCGTCGACGGCAAGGTGCTGGCCTCACACGCGATCCCGGCCGGGCCACGTTCGAAGATCGCCACGTTCACGCTGGCCGCGGGGCAGCCGAAGACGCTCACGCTCGAAACGATGGCGGAAGCGAACTCGTCTTATCCCTTCCAGCTTTCGTTCGACGCCGACGACCCTCAACTTGCCGAGGCCGGGACTGGAAACTCGCCAGTGTATCAAGCCTGAAGACTCAATGATGCCGCGATCGGGACTCTTCAGCGCTCGCCATGACTTAGTCGTGAGTCCCTAGTTCGCGATGTTGCGGTTAGGTTAGCCTCGAAATGTATTGCTCAGGAGAGCAGCACGCGAGTTCACTTTCATTTTTCTAAAAATAACCTTAATGTGATTGCGCACCGTGAATTCGCTTCGCCCTAGTTGTGCCGCGATGTCGCGTGTTGGCTTGCCTGATAAGAGCAACTCGTACACCTCCCGTTGCGCTGGCGTAAGAGCATCCGCAGCGCGCTGTGCGCGACCTGTACGCTTTGGCGAGAACGCGGCTGAAGGGGCGCCTTCCTCAATCATTCGAATCTGAGTTGCTAGCCAGGATTGGGGATAGGACCGCAGTTTTTTCTGGGCGGTGTAAAGCCAGTCCGGATCCTTCGTAACCCGCCACAACCCAATTGCCGTCCGAGCTGCGCGCCAGTCGAATCCGATCGCATCATGGATTTCGAACGCCTCGCGAAAGGACGCTTCGGCGTCGGAAAGGTCCCCGAGACACTGTCGCACGTAACCAAAAGAATAGGCAACCATTGCCTCAACGCGGCGGTCCGCATTGAAAGAGAGTGTGGCAGTATAGCGGTCGCCCGTCTCCTGGAATCGTGCCAGGTACGACATGGCCAGAGCGCCATCTAGAGGGGCGTAGAGCTCGGCTAAGAGGAGCAAGGCAATGCGCTCCTCCCCAGAGATTGCACGCCACTCGACCTTCTCGGCCAGTTCCGCTGCTTCGCCGACTTCTTGCTCAGCCCACCGCGGCTCGCCCAGATTGGCGGCGAGGTACGCGCGATCGCAGCTCGCCATGACTTGCCAAGGAGTTGTCGGGGCGCACGCGGCGGCGCGCTTCAGATAACGGAACGAATTGAAGTAGTCACCGTCGAGTGCACAGCGCCAGCCGACTGCCTTGAGCATATTAAACTGCACGTCGGCGAGGTCGTCCGTCCACGGGATTCGCTCGAGTTGCTCGATCGCCGTATTTCGAATCGACTGATTCGGCAGTTCCCGACAAAGATACGAAATTTGCGCTGCCACATGCGCCCAGCGATAGACATTTGGCTCCTGGGCTGAGGTCTCAACACGGAGTGCTTCGAGTAGCACGCCAGCTTGAGCCTCATACTTCTCGCGCGCGGCATAGATAGCGCCGCGTACCACGAGTGCCTCGACGTAAAGGCCAGAGCCTGGCCTCTCAAGCACCGGCTTGAGGGCAGTCTCGGCTTCGTCAAGTTTCCGCTGCATCCACCAGGCCATAGCTGTGTGGTATGCGAGTTCTAATCTAAGTTCGCTCTGTGGTGATTTGTCTGGAATCTGCTGAGAAGCACGGGCAAAATTCGCTTTGGCGCTTCGGTAGTCACCAACCCTTGCGTGTGCGGCGCCCAACAGCACGGTGGCGCGCGCGCGACCAATATCTGTCTCGAGCCGCGGCAACACGTGAGTCAAAAAGGCCACCGCGTCGCTAGCCCTCGATCTTAAGTGGAGGCGAGCTCGTAGAAGCAACGCGTCGTCGGGAATCTTGCCACGCTGGGCGACGGCTTCGTCCAGCAACGCGGCCGATTCTGTGAGGCGAGCCGATTTATAGAGTGCGTAAATCTCGTCTAGCCAACTTAGATTCGCCCTTGCCTTGGCTTTCGCTTGAGCCTTCATAGAATCGAACCTAGCAAACTGGAATTCCCTTCGGCGATGCGTCGAGACGAAATCGGCGCGTTGGCCAGGATGGCAGCCTCTTCGCGCCACCCTGGCCCAACTGGTTAAGGCAGAAGTTTGGCGTCTAAGGGCCGGTTCCCCCAGGGTCTCCACCTCCGGGGATCACTCCGCCCCCGACGTCTTGGGGCTGTGCGTGGGTGGCATGGCTCGGCGCCTGCGGCAGAAAAGCCGAGGATCCAGCCGTGCAGGCAACAGCGGACAACGCGAACGCCGCCGCCGTCAATAGGCGTAATAGACTGGTTTTCACAGTCGTGCTCCCATCGCCACGTGTCGTGGCGGACTAACAGGTACTAGCCTAAACTGACTAGTGTATGTTAGCCTATAGGAGCATGGTTGCTTAGCCTATAGGCGCGACCGCGTCTAGCTCGAGGCCAGCTTCACTGCGGTCTTGCGAGCGCCAGCTTTTCCGATTCTTTACGCTTTTCCAAGAAATAGACACACGAGGGCACGCGGCGACAAACGCCGCGGCGCGACGTCCACGGCGACACGTTAAGAGCCGCAACGCACGAAGGCCGCCCTAGACAGTCGCTACACTTGGCCAGGGAGAGATATGTCGGCTTTCTTGATGGTACCGATCAACGCTAACGGCGTTGTCATGGACGCAGATATCGCGGGAAACGCGGCCAATGCGATGTCTGCGGCACTTAATATCAGCGACGTGTTTGTCTATTCGCACGGTTGGTCAACTGATGCCGACGGTGCGATGACGCTTTATAACCGATTCTCGATTGAATTCATGCACTGGCTTGCGGATAATCCGGCTGGTCCGGCCCTCACTCACAGCGCTTTGTCAGTCGGCATTCATTGGCCCTCGGAATTGACCGAAGACAGCGGAAGCGTGCCGCCCGCGTTTGCTGCAGTGCTCGACAAGGTTCAACCTCTCACGTTCTACACGATGGAAAAGCGCGCGGATTCGACCGGTACGCACGGAGTCTACGCCGTCTTAAGGCAACTGATTTCCAATTACTCGAGGCCACCGGTCTTGCCGCCGGCGAGCGCGGCTCCGCTGACGATCAACCTCATTGGCCACAGCTTTGGGTGCAAGGTCGTTACATCCGCACTGGAAGCGATTTATGCGGATCTGAAGACTGGGAAGTTGCAATCCCCGCTGCAAGGCCTGAGATTCAGGCTCGTGCTGATCCAGGGCGCTTTCGAGAATAAGCAGCTTGATCCGAAAGCCTGCTATGGCGATGTCGCTGCTCTCGACATTCAGATGCTGGTCACGACATCTCAGCTGGACTCGGCCCTGGTCTCGGCGTTCCCGCTAGCGCACCGTCTCGTGGACTTTTTCGGTGATCCGGCGCCCGCGCTAGGTGCGGCGGGGCCGACCGCCGCGACTATCGCTGCTTTCGGAGGCGCTGATCAATTGTCGATCGTCCCTGCCTTCGACACTACTCTAGCGTCAGCTGCGACAGAGAGGCTCGTGGTCGCCGACCTTACACCTCTGCACGCAGCGCATCCTGAGAACGACAATCAGTGGGGTGGGCATCACTCCGATTTCAACCACCCCGAAGTCTACGCGTTGATCGCCGGTTTCCTTAGGCGGAATATGACTGTCCTCACCCCTCCTAGTCCGTAATCGCGTGCGGGCGACTGCGTTTCCGGGACTAGATCCCATCGGGTCGTTATTCTTGCGGTGTGCATGACCTAACGGAGTAGTCAATATGTCGAGACTAACGCTTCCACCCGAGGCAGTGGAGTCGCTAAAGGCGCTAATCGAATCCTACAAACGCTTAAAGGCGGACGCCATTGCTGCGGCGGCGCCGGCTCCGCAACCAACACCCGCGCAGTCTGGGGCCACAGGTTCTCCCGTTCCCGTCACGCTTTCCGGCCCAGCGAGTTCGCGGCCGGGGACGGATTACGAAGTCGAGCAGCTTGAGAAACGCGCTGCGAACCCGTCCCAGGTTTGGTGGACAGATCTGATACAGGCGGAAATGTGTCTCCTCGAAGTGCTTGACGAAGCCACCCTCCGCGCGCGAGTATCCGGTTGGCGCAGGCGCATGCAAGAGATCCTCGGCGACGCGCGATTCTCTCAATACATTGCGGGCGCGCCCAATCCAAGCACCGCAGCGTTGGATGAAGTACGAGCCGATCTTGGCGAGTGCATTCGTGCTGTATACTACTTTTATAGTGCCTACGGGGTGGCTGCTCGTAGTCGCAGCGACGTGACGCAGTCGACGTTTAACGTCGCGCTGTGCATTCTCGCACTGCAGGGACTCATCGCGATTATTTTGGCGCTGCATGTTCCGTGGAATTGGTGGCCGGCCATCCCAACGAACGTTCTGCCCGCTCTCGAATACCTGGTCGCGACCTCCGCCGCGGCGGTCTTAGGCAGCGTCGTAAGTGTTCAGACTCGCCTGCAGGATCCAAAGGTGGACGTTGACCCGTTTTATCGCTACGTCCAAACGCACGCCGACAAGTTGAGCATTGCTTACGTTTCGCCGATCTTCGCCGCCATTTTTGGGCTCGTCATATTTGGGCTAATGGCCTCAGGTTTGACTGGCGGCAGCGCATTTCCGGACATCGCTCACATCGTTTCGTCATCGCCATCGTTGCCGGATATTGCGAAGCTTCTCATATATGGATTTCTCGCTGGCTTCGCGGAGCGACTTGTGCCCGATGCCTTAACGCGCATTGCGGCCCGCACCCTCGCATCGATCGCGGGCGGCGACGGTAGCCAGCCGCCGACGGCGGCCGCGTCGGCGTCAAAGCTCGTCGTATTACCGCCAAGTGTAACGCTCGCCGCCGCGTCGCAGGCGACGTTCAGAGCAACGTTCAGCGGTTCGAAGGACGATATCACCGCAGTCAGCTCGGATAGCTCGATTGCGACCGTGGACGCGGATGCTAAGAAGGGGCCCGGTCCCGTGACTTTTTCCGTGCAGGCCTTGAAAACCGGCCAATGCACCGTTAATGTCAGTAGCGGCACGCAGACGGCTACGATTAACGTTCTGGTCACGTAAACCCGCGACGCGCGTGGAAGTTGGTCGCCCCAGGGGCTTGCGTTGGCCTAAACGGGCCATATACAATGGCTTCACGGTGTGCTGAGGGCGGACGCCGGCGCGCTCCGCACTTGGTCACCGCTGAATCTTTAAGCTGCCGATTAGCGACGGCTTGAGTCGCGGCGACTGCGATAAAGAACCAGCCCCTGCCTACGAGTCACTACATCAATTGCTACCAGTGGCGTCCCTCGGGCGTTGCCGAGCCAAACGTGCGGGGAGCGTCATCGGGCGTCCTAAGACGGAGGGCATCTATGCGTCGCGGATCGATATCGAGTTCGATTGTAGCGGTGGCCGTTCTGGCGGTCACTCTGGATTGCGGGGCCGCTTCAGCTGCGCCTCCTCCGAGCGTGGGAGCGACGCCGGTCCCGCGAGCGTTCCTCATCGAGCCGAGTCAACTCTTAGGGAAGCGCTACATCCTCATCGAGGGCATCTTGCACGGGCATCCATTTGCAGCAGCCGATCGCGCCGTTACGAATGGATCCGTGACGCTGGTGAAACCTAGGGCTGCCAACGAAACGCTCGATTATCATAAGAAACACGGGCAAGCGGTCGCGAGCGCGACGACGGATCGGAGCGACGGTTCATTTAGAATCGACGAGGGCAGCTACACGACGTATGTCAGTGGCAAGGCGGTCGAAACATTCGATTTTCCCGACGGTGACTATGAGATTTGGGCCAGGGCGAGATCGCGCCCGGTGATCCTCGGTCCGGTGCACATATCGCATTCACGCCCACTGCGGTTCAAGAACAGCATTCTCGATATGGGGCTGTACAGCGTTGCCGGCGGCGCGGACGACGGCAACGCACAGGTGGTTTTCTACGCCACGGACCGCACGGTCAAAGACCTGTTATCGAATAACGTCGGGGATCTCTTTAGTCTGAGTCCCGAGCGCGAGATCGATCCCTGCACCGTGACATCGACGCCCCCAGGAACTCGCTGCTACATGACCTATGGCCAACTGACGCCGATGGATCCTTCGGATCCCAATAAGGCTACGGCCAGAAACCAGAAGGCCGCCAGCGTCGATGAGTTGCTTCGCTACATACATTCGGCCTTTCCAAACGCGCAAAAAATACTGGTGTTTGTTCACGGCTACAACCAGAACTTCGTGGATCCTTGGAACGTGGCGGCACGCACGGTAGCGGCACTGGATCCGCAGACACCGGTGATCCTTTACAGTTGGCCCTCAACCGACAGGCTGCTGAAGTACTTCGACGACGAGACGAATAACACGTGGGGCGCGGTGCATTTTGAGGACTTCTTGCAAGACCTGCTTCAGAACTCCGACGCACCGCCTACGATCGAATTGCTGGCACACAGCATGGGCAATCGACTGATTGTTAATGCGCTGGATGCGTCATATCGGGCGCACTTGCACACCGCTCCGTTAAATGGGACGACGCCCTGTATCTTTGGAAGCGACACCGGAACTGATGCCCTTAGACCTGGATGTCACCATTTTGGCCAGGTCGTGTTCGCGGCTCCGGATGTAGATTCGGCAACGTTCTATGAAGCCGTCCCGCACATGGCGGCTGTCGCCGACGGCCTGACGCTCTATGGCAGCAATCACGATAAGGCGCTCACTCTTAGTCGTGACCTACATGGACACTGCCGCGCCGGCCTCATCGGTTGCGATACCAGCGTGTCAAAACTCTTGCACAACTTTAATGCGATCGATGCCTCGCTTTTTGCTTGCGACTTCCTCGATCACGGTTATTGGAGCAGCAGCTACACAATGAAGCGGGACATCGCGAGGGTTTTTGCAGGAGGGACTATGCCGCCGAATGCCGCTGCCTTGCGGCCCCTGCTGCAACGCTCGTCGGCCGCGAACCCGAATCTCTATTCATTCGTCGATATCGACCCGTCCGATCTGGAATGTGCCGGCGATCCGAATCGCACATTTGAGACCAATCCGGGATAATAGCTAGGATTCACATGCGCCGCAAGACGTTCATCGCGGCCGGTGCGGTCACATTCGTAGGCGTGCCGTCCGCAGCGAAAACAACGGCCCTTTCTAACAATGGCCCGGGTTTCGAGCAGTTTAGGGATTACCCGTACGATGTCGCATTCAATCGAAAGAAGCGGGAGGTGTGCGTCGCCGGAACAGGACCGCCCGTCTTAGTGCTTCACGAGCTCTTCGGGGCAACACCGGAACTCTTCAAGTTTGCATATCGAATTGCAAGTGCCGGTTTTTCGGCCTACGTCCCGATCCTCTTCGGGACTGCAAATCACCACAGCGATGCCATCTACGATATACAACAGATCCTCCATGTGTGCATTTCTAAGGAGTTCGCGCTGTTCGATACCCATGGTCGAGCCCGATCACGTCGTGGTTGCGAGGTCTCGGCCGCAGGCCGCACGATGATTTCGGAGGCCGCGGCATCGGCGCCGTTGGCCTCTGTCTAACCGGAAACTTTGCTCTAACGATGATGCTGGACGCGCACCTGCTCGCGTCGGTAGCCTCGGAGCCGGCACGGCCTTTCCTTCATTCAGGTAGACTTGGCCTCGAGGCTGACACCATTTCGGCGATTAGGTCTCGGATTTCCGAGGGGCGGAAAATTATGGCGTTTCGCTTCCGGAACGATTCCATTTCGCCGGAGCGCCGTTACCAAGTGCTGCAATCGACCTTTGGCAAAGAGAACGTTTTGGGGAACGGAGCCCTGGAGCCGACATGCGTCGGAGCTCACGCGGTTTTCACTGACCACTTCGATGATTCGGCTTCTTCGTCCACTATGGATGCTCTAAGTCAGGTTATTGCGTTCCTGAGCGGCGCGCTGCTGTAACATGCCGATCGAGGGCGTGAAACAGGAGCGTGCGAATTGGTGTTGGGCCGCGTGTCTACGCATGTGTTGCCTGCACTTCAACATCGCGGCGCCTGACCAATGTGAAATCGCACGCACGGGACTGGCGATGCAGGGCGTAGACTGCGGCGATTGCTGTCAGCCGCCAACCGATCCGGATCCGTGCAATGTCACTCTGGACGAAGCCTTCGTCGGTTCCTTGTATTGGGAGACGGGCTTCTTTGCAGCCCCGAAAGGCGCACCTTCTGAGGCCGACGTGCGACAGGCATTGTCCGCGACGACTCTGGCATTGCTGCTCGTGGATCGCGGAGGCGCCTTTCACTTCGTCGTGGCCTTCGGTAGAGACGCCGCCGGCGCTTATTCGCTGGGCGATCCTGCAGTTGTCGGCGGCGGTCCGGTCAGTCAAGCCTGGAGTCGCATAAACGGCGGAGCCGGCGTTCAATGCCTGTGGACGGTTCGTCCGCGGGTAGCGGCTGACGTGAAGCCCGCGTAAGCCCCGCGGGCCTTGGGGCAGTCCCTGATATGACCAAAAAGGGCCATATCGGCCGGACGAGAAAGCCGCACCGTGAAGTGGACCACTCGCCCGCGCTCCAGCGCATCGTCCTGGCCGCGCTCGTTGTGCTGGTCACAATGGTTGCGTGCGGCGGCGGTGGTGGCTCGTCAACGCCCATCGTGGTGGCGACTTTCGGTCCCGCGGCCACGCCGACACCGCAACCTACGTCGGCTACGTTGCAAACGACGGTGCCGGCGGGCGGCGGTACGATCACGCTCCCAGCGTTCGGAGGCTTTAATGGAAGCATAAATGCGCCCGCTGCTTCCGTCGGTGCTGGCTCGCAGCTTACGGTCGTGACCCAGACCAACCCGCCGGTAGGATTGCCTCTACTTCTCGATGCTTCACGGCGGCCGCTCAGTCTTAACAACGCGGTCATGTACTTTTCGCTGACCGCGTCTACGGCCGTCAGCTTCGTCTCAACCCCCGGATTCTTCATCGACCTTGCCCAGCCCGCACTGGCGGGCGCTTCTTATTACATCGCATTCTACGATCCAACGAAGCAGCCGGCAGCCTGGGCGCTGGGTGCAGTCGGGCCGGCTACGGTAAACGGCGCGACCTTGACCTTTGCGCCGAGCGGTGCTCCTCTCACGCTTGCGGGTGGCGTCACGTATTGGTTTGCGGTCTATTACGTCACGAATGCAACACCGTCTCCAACAGCAACTCAGACGGCGACGCCAACCCCATCCACTACACCGACGCCAACACCGACGGCGACTCCGACTCCGACGCCGACGCCAACTCCGGCAGCTACCGTATCGGCCAGCGTCGTGTCGCTATCGTTCGCTGCCGTGGGCGCCGCATATGCGCAGCAGTTCACGGTAAGTCAGGCGGGGTACGCGGGGCCGTTTACGCTTTCGGGCATCAATGGAGCGGTCGCAACTGCCCAGATCTCATCGAACCTCGTCACGGTTACGTCGGTCGCCGCGGGTTCCACCAGCTTGACCGTCACCGGAACCGGCGGGCAGTCCGTGACCGTACCTATCGGCGTTACGACGTTGAGCGTTCCAGTACAATGAGAAGTTCGTTGCGTAGGAGGATGCTTACGTTGCTCGCTTTCTGCAGCCTCGCAGGTTGCGGGGGAGGCTCGAACGCAGTTCCGGCCGCCCTCGGTGCGGGCACGCCGGCGAGCACTGCTGCTCCCGGCGTTGCAACTGCGAGATTCACAATCACGATCCCGACAAGCACTGCGACGGCAAGTTTGCGCAGGCCCCATTATGTATCGAGCGCCACGCAGTCGATCATCATCACGCTGGTCAATGTCAATGGAGCGGCTTTTACTGGTACACCGGCGTCTATCGCAAGCAACCTGACAACAGGCAACCCGGCGTGTACTGGAGTGCCGCTGACCTGTACCGTCGTGGCGCCGGCGGCGGTCGGGGGCGACGTCTACAACGTGGTGACCTACGATGCCCAACAGACCTCTTTGTCGCCCTCGACTCCACTAGGGCAAGTACTTTCGCAAGCGTTCGTTGCCGTGAACGTCGCTGCCAATCAATCTAATGTCGCGCCGCCCCTCGTACTCAACGGGGTAGCGGCCTCGCTCGTGCTGACTGCCCCGAGCGATCCGCACGTCATTGGGAGCCAGAACACCGGCTACCAGGTCATCGGTAATCAACCCTACGTCTTCACGATCGCTGCCCGCGACGCGGCCGGGAAACTCATCATTGACCCCGGTGCGCCGACGTTCACGCTGCAGAGCGGGTCAAGCGCCATCGTGGTGACGCCGGTTGGCGGAACGCCCAGTGCCTACACGGTTCAGGCGCGGGCGTTTAGCAGCTCTCCCGTGACTTTGAGCGCGTCGGCGACAAACAGCGCCGCCACACTGACTGTTGCATTCGCGACGATCCAGGAGTTATGGGTCGCAAACGCTTTCAACTCGACCGTCACGGGCTACGCGATGGGATCGCCGCCTTCGCGGATCGATGCCGATACCATTACCAGCGGAATTCTTGGCCCAGAAAGCCTGGCCGTCGATAGTGGTGGTCATCTCTGGGTTGCGAACTTCAACGGCATCACGGCCTACTCGGGCACGACCCAAATCCCCGGAAACACGATCCCGGGGCTCCACGCGACCGCCATTGCATTTGATTCGATCGGCATTCTTTGGGCGGCTGACTTTTCTGAACCGAGCCCGACAGGAAGTATTACGGCCTATTCTGGGACCACCCAGCTTGCGATAGATATCATTACCAACCCTCAGGGGTCAGTGGCCGAGCTGTGGGGTCCGCGCGGTCTTGCTTTCGACTCTAATGGAAACTTGTGGGTGGCGAACGGCGGCGGAAACGTCCAGACGGTGACCGCATATCACGGTACCACGCAGATCACGGCCAGCACCATTACTGGGGTCGGTGCTCCATGGGGCCTTGCCTTCGACGGAAGTGGTGCGCTCTGGGTCACAAGTTCATCCGCGACGCCGAGCATCAACCCTTACTCTGGTTCGACGCTCATCTACGGAAACACGATCACCTCTGGGCTCAACCAGCCCGCCGGGATTGCGTTCGACGCGAGCGGCAATCTTTGGGTCGCAAACTCCAGCACCGGAGTGAACGGTAGCAGCATTACGGAGTACTCGGGGACCTCGCAGGTCACAGGCAACACCATCACCGCAGGAATCAACGGGCCCGCCGGATTGACATTCGCACCCCCGGCCACCTTGCCGTTCAATCCGCCGCCACCACACCCGTCGCCACCGCCACCAGCAGTGATCGCGAATCCATCTTCGCTCGCATTTTCGGTGGTCGGAACGAGCTTCCAACTCGTGAGCGTGAGTCAAGCAGGTTATTTCGGCGACTATTCGATGACGAACAGCAATCCGTTGGTCGCGAGCGCGACGCAGTCGGGCGTCTTGGTCGTCGTACGTCCGTTGGCCGTCGGCACGACGGTGATCCGGATGACCGGCGGCTTCGGCCAATTTGTCGACATCCCGGTCACAGTCTCTACGAGCGGTAACGTCGTCGTGGCGCCATCGTCGCTCGCGTTCACGAACGCAGGCGCGGCATACAGTCAAACCGTCGCGCTGAGCCAGTTAGGCTATTCGGGTGCCTTCAGCGTCTTCATATTCGATCCGACCATCGTCAGCGCGTCGATATCAGGTGGCACACTTACGGTCACTCCGCTGAATAGCGGCTCGACTGTAGTGCGCGTAGGCGGGGGGAACTCTCAATTCGCTGACGTCTCCGTCGGCGTTACCATCTCGAACGTCAACATCCATGCTGTTCACCGAGGTGCACGATGAAGGGTAAGCTCCTCGCCTTAAGTGTCGCCCTTTCTGTGAGCGGCTGCGCTCAGAGCGACGTCACGATTCCTCCTACGGCCCCTTTCGCGTCACCATCAAGCATGACGACGGCCGCATCGATCATCTCTATCACTATCCCCCAGGCTCAGCAGACCGCCAGCACGGCGAGGCACGCGGCCTACATATCAACGGCGACAAACTCGATGGTGCTCGCACCCCAAGGTCAGACGCCGATCATGATGCCGTTGACAACGACGACCCCAGGTTGCCGCACGCTGAACGGCGCGCGAATCTGCACGTTCCGCATCAGCCTGCCGACCGGAGCCTATTCTATGCGAGTGGCGCTGTACGCAACGGCGGATGGAACGGGGTTGCCGCTCGCGATCGTCTCCACGACAACGACGATCGTCCCAGACACGACTAACAACGTCGACTTCACGCTAAATGCAGTCGTATCGTCGCTCACCGTTTCGCTCTCGCCGGATAACACGTTCACCGCCAGCGTAGCTGGCAGCAGAACTATCAACGTCGGAGTTTTCGATCCCGCAGGGGCAACGATCGTGGTCGGTACTGATTTGCTCGTGGACGCGAACGGCATCCCAGTCACGATCGTTTTGAGCGACAGCGACTCGAGCGGCGTGACTTCGATATCGCCAACGGTCGTCGGCGCGACGGTCAGCTCACTATCGTACGATGGTGGGACACCGAACGCCACTGCGATCACAGCGGTAGCGAGAAATGCCAGCGGTGTCGCGGTAGCCTCGGCGCAGACGCCCTTTGTCGTTGCGTCAGTCGTCTGTACTGCCGCTCTGCTTTCCGCGGGTGGCGCTCCGATCTGCACGCCGCCCCAGCGATTCCTAGCCTCGCCGCTGGATTACAGTCAGGGCGTCTATACGAAGCAAATCATGTACACGGTACTTGATCATTCGATGAAACTCGATGCGAGTAATATGTACAATTCCTATTCTGTACCCGGCGACCATAACATTGTAGCCTTTAATGGTGAGTGGGCTCATGGTGAACCAGGCAGCGACCCAACTTGCATTCCCGGAGCGCTTCATTTGGCGACTACGCCGGGCGACCCCACCACCGATATGGTTATCCAAGGCTATTACCAAGACGGCAAACTTCACGGCGCCTGCCCGCCAAACTACGGTTCTTACGATGAACACCCGGGCTATGACTATACCGCCGTCTCGGGGACGGCGGTCAAGGCGGCCGCGGCAGGAATGGTGGTCAATAACGGTGCGGCGAGCGACGCGGCCGCCAGATGTATCCCCACGGCCCATCCGGGCGGCTGTGATGCTTGGGGCTTCGTTGGAATCGATCACGGCATTCACGGCAATCCGGCTATTCTATACGTCTCGCAGTATGGGCACTTGAGTCAGATATTAGTGAAGCCAGGCGTCTCGGTATTGCAGGGACAGTTGATCGGCTTTAGCGGCAATACTGCCCCCCCTGCCCGACCCGTTGGTTATCACCTGCATTTTGAAGTACTCGCGCACATTCCAGGCCGGCCTTTCGCCTATAGCGACGCCAGCAATTGGGCAGTCGTCGATCCCTATGGCTGGACGGGCGGATCAATCGCCCCATATTATCCCCCGTATCCCCTAAGTCAATCCGGGGATCCACTATACAGTCACACGATATACGGCATAGACTCGCGTCAGCTCTGGCAGTAGCGAGAATGATTAACAGCAGCAATTGCGCCGATCTGGTCCTATGTCTTCAACGGTGACGCTGAGGCGGCCGAGGAATGGTCGTCCTAGACCAGTGATGTCGGGTCTGCTGCGATGGCGGCTTCGTCGAATTGGGTCACTTTCGCAAGACGGATGTCTGCAAACGTGCACCGCCTTCCGTCCTCGAAGGTCGCAAACATGACAACCATTTTGACAACCATTGGCGCCGAAACATGGGGCCGTCGGCGGTCTTAAGCGGAATCCTTTTCCCTTGTTGCATAAGGACCTGCGCTTCGTCGTCCTGCTCGTCCGGTGTCTGGGGGTCTAGTGCGCATTGCGGTAACCGGCGCGAACGGCACGATCGGTCGGCGGCTCTGCGCCGACTTTGCGACGGATCACGAGGTCGTGCGCATCGATCTGTTGGACTCCGATCGCAACGCCGGTGTTCGCGATCTCGCGGCATTGCAGAAGGCCTTCGAAGGTTGCGATGCGCTCGTGCACTTGGCCGGCGTCGTCTCGCTGGAAGCGAGCTGGGAGGACGTCTATTCGACCAATATCGGCGGAACATATAACGCGTTCGAAGCCGCGCGCCGGGCGGGAATCGGACGGATTATCTTCGCGTCATCGAATCACGCGGTCGGAATGCAAGAAATTCAGAACCTTCCGCAGATCTACGAGCCGAAGTTCGGACTCGTGGTCGGCACCGAGTCGCCCTTTCGGCCCGACTCGCTGTACGGCGTTTGGAAAGCCTTCGGCGAGGCGCTGGGACGGTATTACAGCGAGGCGCACGCGATGCAGGTTGCGTGCGTCCGGATCGGGCTCGATCACCGAACACAACGATCCGCGTCATCCTGGCGTGGCGCAGTCGTCGGGCTGGCTAAACCTCACCGACGAGCAGAAGTTCAAGCGGTATGCCGCAACGTGGATGTCGCAACACGATTTCGCGCGGCTCGTACGGGCGATCTTAACGAGCGACGTGCCCTTCGGCGTAGTCTATGGAGTCGGCGACAACGCGACACGTTTCTGGGACCTCGAGCCGGGCCGCGCGCTCTACGGCTTCTGGCCCGAGGACGGCATCAAGTAAGCGTTGAGGGCCGGTTAGAGTCAGGCTTTCGGGCTTCTCCCTTAATAAGGCCCGCGACGATGTATGCGAAGCCCACTACGAACAGAAACAGCCCAACCGAGGCATTATGAAGATTTGTGGTGACCAGAGCAGAAATTATCCCGATAGGGAGTGCCATCATGACCACGCGACAACCAATAGAAGCGAGGCGATGCCGCGCAAAGTATCTTGCTTGACGGTCCGCGGAATAGCCAAGGATGAAACCAACAAATTCCACGCCTATGGCGGAGTGCCATATCTCAGATAGCATGTGCATTGAAAACCTGTTCTCTATTAGCGCGTTTGCGAGCGCCTCCTAGCATGCTCCGCCGTAGACGTGACCTGGATGCGTCAGAAGGTTACATGGATCGAAAGACGTGGACCCTCCTCCGCCACCGCCCCCCCGGATCAGGTAGTCGCCATCGTCTCCGGAATCAGCCACGCTGTTCGGTTGCCTCGTGTAGATTATGGTATGCGGCCCGTCCGGATGTTGCCACAAGTAGTGAGCGCCCGACACGGCCATGCCTTCAAGCGCCATGAAGGGTATGGTCGGGGCCTTCAGCATTCCCACCCATAGCGCGAGTCCAGCATCAACGCCGGCCCCACTCGTGATCCTCATCGTACGGTAACCCGGAACTTTTCAAGAGGGTTGGTACCAGCAGTTTCATAGCGGCTGTGTAGATCAGGCCGCGTTTTCGAGTTCTAGTTTGTCGATCCAGACGTCCTTGGGAAGTTCGATGCGTTTGGGTTCGCCGTTGATGAATCGCTCGGGTCTCGCCGCGTAGGCGGTTCGGGTTCTCTATCAGGCAGCGAGCGAAGAGAGGGATTCGGGAGCGTAGGCAGTCGAGGGTCCAATATGGATTCATCGCTGGGGCACACTTGTGTACCCTACCGTGTACCCTATGGGCATGATTTTCCGCGTTCTGGTCGTGCGCTTCGCGGTAGCCGCATTCGGGTCGAAAATGAGAAAAAGGCCGATGCATCGGCCTTTTTCGCTCAAATCGATGGTGGGCACGATAGGTTTCGAACCTATGACCTCTACAGTGTCAATGTAGCGCTCTCCCCCTGAGCTACGCGCCCGCTACAGAAGAGGACTCCTCTGGTTCTCGCGCGGTTGCGGCTTCCCCCTTCCGAGGTGTCGTTTAGCCGTTGCCTACGGCGCTGCGATGGGCGCCCGCCCAGTCGTCGAGATTGTTGAGCATGACCGCGTTCGAGAACGTGCTGTCAGCGATCTTCAACTCGGCGCGGCGTGTCGCGGCCATTTCCTCGGGCATCTTACGATTTGTGATGTAGTCGTTCTGCGCTGCAATCGAATCGGCGTCGAGTTTGGTTGCGTGCTCGCGAACCCAGGTCTCGAACTGCTGGTAGTCGGGCTTTTCGGTCTCGACGTACTTCACGAGTTCGAGGACATCGACGCCGATGTTGCTGCACGTCGTCTCGTCGAAGCCGCCGGTGCCGTGACGGTAGCCTTCGGGCAAACGCCCGCAGGCATGCAACAGAATCTTGAGCCAAAGTCGCGGCAGATGCGCCACGCCGAGCGGGCCGGTCACACTCGAGCTGATGGTGGGATAGATGACGTCCATATCGTCTGCTTCGCACTGCGCCTGTGGCGCCCTCGCTATCCGCGTTTCGCGAGCGCCTCGGTGACCTGAGCCGCTGCAGCCGCGGCAGTTTGCGGCGGATCGATTTCGATGACGACCTGCTTGTAGGTCTCGTGCTGCAGCTCCAAGATCAGGCAGTCTCGGCCGGCACCATAGTCGTAAAACACGATGCCGTGATCGGGCGAGTAAAACGTGCCCGCAGCCTTGACGCCCGGTATGGACGCCCCAATCAATTTGAACGGAATGAGCCACGGGATGGGTGGCGCGGGGCCGGAGGTGGCGCCCGTGATGTGCTCGAGCGGTATGTTTAGCGAGCCGTGTACGGCCATGACCACATCCCACGGACGTAACTCGAGACTAAGAATTCCACCCGTGATCGAGGCTGTTGCCATGCTTACTACTCCTGCGATTGCGCCCGCTTCAAATGCAGCGATCTTTGACGTACCGAAAGCCCTCGAGGATCATAAATCTTTCATATCGAGGGTGGTGTCGGCGTACCTCCAGGCCGTAGCGAACTGCTTGCGAACCTCGCCGGCCTGTTCCGAACGGTCTTCGCGCTGCAGCGTCTCGGCGAGGCCGAAGAGCGAGCGTGGGTTGAGCGGATTCTTCGCCAAGTCGGCGCGGAAGACGCGTTCGGCCTCGGAGAATTTGCCGGCGCGAAAATATGCGCCGCCGAGCGATTCCCGAATCGGGAAGAAATATTGGGGCGGCTCCCCGTAGCCCAGTTGGTCCTCAAGGGCAACGGATTTTTCCAGCGCCGCGATCTCGCCCGCGCGATCGCCCGTCGCGGCCGCCGCTTCGGCCCGGACGAGCGCTGCTGAAATCTTGGCGATGTCGCTCCCCATGATATCGAAAGTGTGCGCGTCGGCTTCGGCCTGCGCGAGTTTGCCGGCGTGTGCGGCCAGGAGAGCGCGGGCGATCGGTGAGTTGCCGGAACCGTTGGCGAGATCGGTCCAGCGCCGGAAGCGGATCGAGACGTAGCCTTCCATAACAAATGCGCTAGCGCCGCAACGCCGTGCGGATCGAAGGGCGTTGGCCGCTTCGCCCGACAGCATGTAGGCTTCGACGGCGAACTTGCAGTCGTGGCCGGCGTAGCTCTCGTGGCCGGTCGCGTGATCGCCGGCAAGATACGCGTCGAACATATCGAGCGCCCGCGCGTTCGAGTCGCCCGCCGCATGATAGTCGCCGGTCTGCATGGTGATATGCGCCGGCATGTGCGTCAGATGCTCGGCCGCGGGCTCGAGCCGGAGCGCGGCAAGCCGATTGGCGGCGTCGAGCGCGCGATCCGGATGCGGTGACTCTTCCAATATATGAATGAGAAGATGGTTGGCCTGAATATGCTGCGGATTGCGGGCGAGAACGGCGTTCAAGCGCTCGACGATATCGAGCGTTCCGGCCTCGGGCTTCTCGCCGCTCCAGTAGCCCCACGGCCTGATATCCATTGCGGCCTCGGCCGCGATCGCTTGAACGTCGTCGTTCTCGGGGAACGCGGTCGCAACGAGGTTCATCTCAGTGCTGTATGCGCGCGCCGAACGCTCGGCGTCGCTCTTGCGTTCGAAGCCGTAGCGTTTGAACGCCGCTGCGATCAGCGCGCGTTCGGGCGGCGACGCGGTCTTCGTGAGCGCGAGCGCCGCATCGATGGCTTGACGGCCGTGGTGCTGTGCAGCCGGATCGAAGCCGGTGTTGATATTGACGCCCCAGGAAAGCGCGACTCCCCAATGCGCCATCGCCAGCGACGGATCGAGTGTCGTTGCGCGTTCGAAGCGCCGTCGAGCCTCTTCGGGATTGAACGCATACAGTAAGGTAAGTCCGTCGTCGAACGCGGCTTGTGCTTCGGGATTCGTCGTTGACACGCGAAAGTGTGCGAATGCGAACGGTGCGCTCGATTGCGGCGACGGCGTCTGCGCGCCGGCCGAGGTCAAGCCGAAGAGGAACAGGACGGCTGCGAGCAAACCACGCACGCTGCGCGTTACGCGGATGGACAGGGCGGGCCCTACGGGCTATACTCCATGTTCGTCCGGATGGCGCGGCTTGGGCGCGTAGCTCAGTGGGAGAGCATCCGCTTCACACGCGGGGGGTCGTTGGTTCAATCCCAACCGTGCCCACCAAGCCATACAGGCCGGAAAGGCGGGATACGAGAAATCGTGCCCACCACCTGACCTGGCGTTGTAGCTCAGTTGGTTAGAGCGCCGCCCTGTCACGGCGGAGGTCGAGGGTTCGAGCCCCTTCAACGTCGCCAGTTCGCGATGCGCCGGATCCCCTGGGTCCGGCGCATCGCATTTGGAGCATTCCAGCATGGATCTCATCGACGCGCTGCGCTCGCGGCGCAGCATCAAGCAACTCGAAGGCGACGTCAGCGATGCCGACCTGCGCGAGTTGATCGAGCTCGCCACCTGGGCCCCCAATCATCGCATGACTGAGCCCTGGCGCTTCACGATTCTGCGCGGCGCGGCGCGCGATCGGTTCGGCGCGCTCGGCGCCGAGATCTTGGGGCGCGACTCAAACCTCACCGGCGAGGCGCGCGAAATCGCTTTGCGTCGCGAGGCGGGAAAGGCATTGCGCGCGCCGGTCATCGTTGCGGTCAGCACGCGAACCGATGCCGATCCGGTCATCGCCGAGGAAGACTTTGCCGCGACGGCCGCAGCCGTCCAGAACATGTTGTTGGCCGCGCCGGCGCGCGGCTACGGCGCGATGTGGCGCACCGGGGACCTCGCGCACCGTTCTGAAACGAAGGCCTTTTTGGGGCTCGACCCGAGCGACCGCATCGTCGCCTTCGTCTACGTGGGGAAGCCGGTGGACTCGGCTCCGGCGCCCCGCCCACGCGAGGTCGAGGGCGTCATTCGCCGGCTGGATTGAGCCGGTGTGAGCGCTCTCTCACGAAGTTCTCAGGTTGACCTCAGCACTTTTGCGGTAGAGTTGTCTACGATGAGATCATTGACAGTGCGCCTGCCCATTTTTTCACTTGTTCTGAGTCTCGCGCTCTCCGCGTGCGGCGGCGGCGGCTCGAATGCCGGCAGCTCGACGTTCATCCCGCCGGCCGGAACAGGGCCTCTGCTGTACGTCACGGACAGCGGCAACGCGATATTCGAGTACCCGCAGAGCGGTAACGGCAACATTTCGCCGATCGCATCCATTTTTGGTCCGAATACGCAGTTGACGAGCGCGGGCGCGATCGCACGAGATTCGACGGGGCGCATCTTCGTCGCCAATCAAAATGAGAACAACATCCTTGCCTTTGCTTCAAATATTACGGGCAATGCGTCACCGATTCTGAACATCTCCGGCGCTAACACGCAGCTGTCTCTCCCGACCGGGCTCGTGTTCGATGCGACCAATCGATTGATTGTCAGCAACGCGGGCAGCAACGCGGTTACGATTTTCTCGGCCGGTGCGACCGGCAACGTCGCGCCGATGGTGACGATTTCGGGCGCCAACACGCTCTTGAACTCGCCGGTTGGCGTCGGCCTCGATACCGGCGGGAATATCTATGTTTCGAACTTCTCCGGGAACAGCGTGACGGTCTTCGCTTCCGGCGCTACCGGCAACGTGGCGCCGATTCGTACGATTGTTGGCGCGGGCACCGGCCTGAACTCTCCGACATCGGCCTTTGTGGACAGCACCGGAAAACTCTTCGTCGCAAATTCCGGCGGGAATAGCTTGACGGTGTACGCCGCGGGAGCGACCGGGAACGCCACGCCGATTCAGACGATCAGCGGCGTCGTCACGAACCTAACGGTTCCCGAAAGTGCGGTCACGGACTCGAGCGGAAAGATCTACACGGCGAATTTCAACTCGCCCGGGCAACCCGGCTTCATCGCAATATTTCCCGCTGGAACCACGGGGAACGTCGTTCCCGTGCAACTCATCTTCGGCACGAACACGGGTCTCTTCGGCACGGTCGGCATCTCGCTGTAAAAAGGACGGCCACGGCGCCGTCCGAAGATCAGCGCGTGCTGATACCTGCTCTTCCCCCACAACCCGTCCCGGTCTATTCCGGCTTTGACTACGTCACCGTCGACGCACAGCGCCGGCGCTTGTACGCCGCGCATAGCGGATCGCAACGGCTCTTGATCGTCGATGCCGACAGTGGCAAGGTGCTCGGGCAAGTTCGCGTCGGAGCCGTACACGGCGTTGCGGTCGATCCCGCAACCGGCCACGTTTTCACCGGCAGTGGCGATAACGTGATCAGCGAAGTCGATCCCATCGCCTTGAAAGTGGTTAACCACGTCGAGGTAGGCGGCTCGGTTGACGCCATCGCGTACGACCCGTTCAATGGACGCATCTACGCCGATGAGGATGACGGCACCCGAGTATTCGTCATCGACGCCAAGACGTTTACGTTGCTGAAGACGATCGCGATCCCGGGCCACAAGCCGGAGTATCTCGCGATCAACCCCGCGACGCACGAAGTGTATCAGAATATCGATTCGGAGTCGGAGGTCGCCGTAATCGATCCGGCCACGATGGCGGTGAGCCGAACCATTGCGACGCCCGAGATCAAGCACAATCATCCATTGCAATATGACGCGCAGTACAACCAGATTGTCGTCGGCGGCGGTGGGGTGATGAGCGCCTATGCGCCGGGCGGAACCAAGCTCGGCGAGCTAGCGGTGGGCCGCTTCGATCAGTGCGATCTCGACCCGACGCAACACGTCCTGGCCTGCGCGGGAGACGGCGGCATAACGCGTTTCCAACTGCACCGCGGCGGTGCGCCCACCCTACTCGATAAGATTGCAGTGGATCCGGGCGTGCACACGGTCGCCATCGATTCGAGCACGCACGCGGTCTTTGCAGTCTGGGGCGACCGCGACGGAAAAGGCGACTTCGTCCAAAAGTTTGTTCCGTCTCCGTAACGTGTCACTCCCGCGGACTGAAAGGCGATAGCGAATGGCCGTCACCGGAATTGCGTTTATCATGTATCCCGTAACGGATGTGCCGCGCGCCGTCGCTTTCTACAGCGATGTGCTTGGGCTGAAGAAGGCCGGGCTCGACTTAGAGTATTGGGTCGAGTTCGAGGTTGCGGGCAGCGCGTTCGGGATCGGAAACTTCGAGCAAGTCGGCAAGCCCGGTACGGCGCAGTCGCTCTCACTGGAAGTCGACGACATGACTGCCTTCCGCAAGATGTTGGCGGATCGCGACGTGGAATCGATCGAGCCCTTTGAAACGCCGGTGTGCTGGATTTCCTCCCTGCGCGATCCCGACGGCAACACCGTCTACCTGCATTCTGCAAAGCCGCACTGAGCGGCGCCAGCCCGTCTGGAGGTAGGCATGCGCAGCCGTTGAATCTGCGGGGCTGACCTTGCCGACGATTCGGCGAATGGACTCGTCCCGCAACCCTAGTCAGCCGTGCCGAGATAGCTCAGTTGGTAGAGCACAGGTCTGAAAAACCTGGTGTCGCGAGTTCGATTCTCGCTCTCGGCATTTTTGTTTTTCGCCCG